>Ga0164294_10000890_pt1 | contig 28227 bp, 25 predicted proteins | sample GEODES005metaG_FD_111479 | JGI IMG/M metagenome (GOLD analysis project Ga0164294, IMG submission 111479) | Oligotrophic lake water microbial communities from Sparkling Lake, Wisconsin, USA - GEODES005 metaG | ecosystem: Environmental > Aquatic > Freshwater > Lake | place: USA: Sparkling Lake...
TGATGTCAGCCGGGATCTGGCGACTCAACCGCGAGAGCTAGAACACCGTCTCCTGCGGCCGTGGTATCAAAGCGGCGTGCGATGGCGTGCGGTGGGTGTGGCGGCATCGGTCTGCCTGGGTGCCTGCGGATCTCCGCCGAGCGCGCCGCCGCCGAGTGGTGCGGCCGAACCTCGGGCGGTGAATGTCACCAACGTCATCAGAGTGCGTTCGGTACTGCCGCAGGGCTACGAGGTCGCCGACGTGTCCGGTCCGGTGAGTGCGGCCTCGCTGTGGGGATTCGGGGCCGGCTGGACTGCTGATCCGCCGCAGTGCGCAATCCTTGCCGACCCCGCTCCGTCTGACCGCAGTGCCCGCGGCCTCTCGGCGTCGGGGTCGGGCGGAACGATCTTTGTTGTGGTGAGCGCGACCCCGGATAGCAAGCCGAGTGCAGACCTTGTGAATCAATGCAGCGGCTGGACAATGGCTTTCGGTCACACCAATGCCGAGGTCTCCCGAACCGACGCCCCCGTGATCGAGGGTACGGAGACCGTCGCTTGGGAGGCAATGACGCGAACGATTGTGGAATCCGGCACTGAGACCAATGCCCGGGCCACGACAGCGCTGGCCTATCTCGACCGCCACGTCGCGTACGTCACCCTGATCACCGACCCCGGGTCCCCGCACCCGCCGCTGGATCGGGGGTTCGTCGCGGAGCTGCTTGCTACCACTGTGGCGGCGTTGCGGGGTTGAGCGGTCGAGTGTGGGTAAGTTGGCGACGATGGGTATGCGCGGAGTCGTCATGGTGGTGCTGTCTGCCGGCCTTCTGGCCGGCTGCGGTGCTGATCGGCCTGCTGCCACTGATATCGCCAAGATCGCCGAGGTTAAGGCAAGTTTCGGGCCGCAGTTCAAGGTCACCGAGGTGGCCCCGACCGGGATTGACCCCAAGGTGTTGAGTGGTCAGAAACTGCCCGATGGATTGAAGTTCGAGCCCGCCGGGTGTGTCCAGTTCGCCACCGGGCAACTGGTGCCGTCCGGTACCGAGGGCAATATGGCGGCGGTGTCGGCCGAAGGTGAGGGCAACCGGTTTGTTGTCATCGCCGTCCAGACCAATGAGGTGGTCCCGGTGGTCGAGCCCGGATCCGATTGCCGCAAGGTCGCTTTCGCCGGCGGTACGGTGAGCGGCACAGTCGAGGCCGTCGAGGTGCCGAATATCGACGGGACCAAAACCATCGGCGTGCACCGTGTGGTGCAGACGGTGATCGACGGCAAATCCCGCACCGGCGAGGTCTATAACTACTCCGCTCACTTCGGTGCCTACCAGGTGATCGTCTCGGCCAATCCGCTTGTGCTGCCCGATAAACCGGTGGCCCCGGTTAACACCCAACGCGCCCGAGATCTGCTGATTGCCGGCGTCAACGCCATCCGACGCTGAACATTCTCATGTCCGTGGCCTGAAACACAAGCAAGCCACACTCCGCTCTGAGTACTCGAGATCGACAGCAGGGCTGTGGTCGGTTGCCTCTGGCAACCCTCACGCAGATTTCGCGAGGCTCAGCCCACCCCTGCGGCGGAATGCCTCATGTACGCGCCGCACGATGAACGCCCGGCTGTGTTCGGAGACCACTCGAATTACCAGCCAGTCGCATTCGGCGAGCATCTCAAGGCGGCCAATGTCTTTCACGAACTGACGTCTGTCGTAGCGGTGCTGGTCACCGTCGTACTCGACGCCGATCTTCAACTCCTCCCAACCTATATCGACGAAGGCAGTGAGGTATCCGTCGCAGACTCTGATCTGCGTCGTCGGCCGCGGAAAGCCGGCGTCGATCACAAGCATGCGAAGCCACGACTCGCGTGGAGACTGCGCACCCGCATCAAGCAGGGGCGCGATGCCCCGGGCTTTCCGGACGCCCCGCGCGCCCGGGTAGCGGCGCGCAAGGGCGAGCACATCTGTGGCCTCGACGCCGGTCGCTGCCGCGAGGCCGTCGAGGTGTGCAACCGCCTCATCCCGGTTCAGGTGGCGAGCAAGATCGAGAGCAGTTCGGGTCGGTGTGCTCACAGCGAAGTCGCCGACTCGGGTGATCTCGTTCGCATCGATGCGTTCATCACGCACGATGACACCATCCCTGGCGCGGCGACTACGCCCGATCAGTTCGATTGATGTTCGTCCTATCCAGGGAACGCCATGCAGGGCCGCGGCAGCTCGGCCCGTGACGATGCCATCCGTCACCCAGAGGGTGGCCGCTTGAGTGTCCACCTCAAGGGTTCGCTCGGTTCCCTTCTCGATATAGACATCGGGGTGGATCGCGGTGTAGTTCCATCGCAGCTGGCCTCGGGTGAGGCTGCCGCTTCTTAGCGCCTCGCTTCCGATGAAAGGCATACCCCGCATAGTGCGTCGGGACCCCTAGGCCCCGCCCCTCACTGTGTCGAGATCGCCATCAGGGCTGTGCATAAACGGGGATTGCAACCCTGGTGTCGATCTCGGACGTCACCGCCAGCTCGGCAACCACATCTGCATGTGCCAGGTGGACTGCGAAATCGGGATCCCGGTCAGGATCGGAAACATCCAGGCGAAGTTCGTGATCACCAGCGCCAGGTAGCAACTGACGGCGAGCATGCCCAGGGTTCTTCGTTCGGCATTGCGGGTGGGCTTGAACAGGATGTCGCCGAGAATCAGAGCGACCATCATGACCAGGAATGGTGCCATCGGCACCGCGTAGAAGAAATACATCTGGCGGTCGAGGGCGGCAAACCACGGTAACCAGCCTGCGCAATACCCCACCAGCGCAACCCCGTACCGCCAGTCGCGCCGAACGAATGCACGCCATGCGGCGTACAGCAACACCGGGACCGCAAGCCACCACAGTGATGGCGTACCGACGAGCATGACGGCCTTGACACACGACGCCGGTCCGCAGCCAGGCACGTCGGAATCGTCGATGGCATACAGCACCGGCCGCAGCGACATCGGCCACGTCCACGGCTTGGATTCCCACGGATGGTGATTTCCCATCGAGTTCGTCAGCGTGGAATGGAAGTGATAGGCCTTGTACGTGTAATGCCACAGCGAGCGGATGGCGTCGGGCGGTTGAAACCACTGCCGCGGGCCGATCGACTGCCCAACCTCGTGACGATTGATTGCCGTCTCGGATGCGAACCAGGGCGCATACGCCAACAGGTACACCACCGCTGGAATGATCCCGAAAACCGAGGCGGCCGGGCCGAGATCGCGTCGCAGCACGCCCGTCCACGGCCGAGGCACCCGGTAGGCGTGGCGGGCTGCGACATCCATGGCCAGTGACATCAGCCCGAAGAACACAACGAAGTACAGGCCCGACCATTTCGTGGCGCAGGCCAGCCCGAGCAGCACTCCTGCGCCAAAACGCCACCACCTCACGCCAAGCCTTGGGCCCCAGGGAGTTTCGGCGATCCGGCCCTGAAGAAATGCGGTGTGCATCCGTCCGCGGATCTGATCCCGGTCGACCATGAGTGCGCCAAAGGCAGCCACCACGAAGACGGTCATGAAGTTATCGAGGAGCGCGGTCCGGGAGGCGACGAAGCTGACCCCGTCGCAGACAGCGAGCAACCCCGCAATCGCGCCGATCAGCGTGGAACGGCTTATCCGCCGGATGATGCGGACCACCAGCGCCACCAGAATGACACCGAAGACAGCGCTGGTGAACCGCCAACCCAGACCGGTATAGCCGAACAGTGCCTCGCCAATCGCGATCAGGTGTTTACCCACCGGAGGATGAACCACCAGGCCGAATCCAGGGTTGTCCTCCACGCCGTAGTTGTGCAGCAGTTGCCATGCCTGCGGCGCGTAGTGCTTCTCATCGAAGATCGGTGTGCCCGCGTCAGTGGGTGAGCCCAGGTTCATCAAGCGCGTCACTGCGCCGATTGCGGTCACGACAGCCGTCGCCGCCCAGCCCTCCAGACGGTCGGTCGGCCCGAAGTCGGCGACGGGTTCGATGGGTCCGGGGCTGACGAGATCGGCCACCGGATCGGCGGCACGGAGCTCATCGGCCGGGGCGGTCACGTCTGCGATCGTAGGGTGTGGGGGTGATGCCCGGTCGCCTGCTGCTCGGTGCCACCCCGCTGGGGCAGGCAGGCGACGCGTCGAAACGCCTGATCGACGCGCTACACACGGCTGATGTGGTGGCCGCCGAGGACACCCGCCGGGTGCGCACCTTGGCCAAGGCGCTGGATGTCGAGATCACCGGTCGGGTGGTCAGTCTGTTCGACCAGAACGAGGCGGTCCGGGTGCCCGGCCTGGTGGCCGATATCGCCGCGGGCGCCACGGTGCTGGTCGTCAGCGATGCAGGCATGCCGCTGATCAACGATCCGGGCTACCGGCTGGTGACGGCGTGCGTGGCGGCAGGGTTGACGGTGTCGTGCCTTCCCGGCCCGTCGGCGGTGACCACCGCGCTGGCCGTGTCCGGTCTGCCGTCGGACCGGTTCTGCTTCGAGGGTTTCGGGCCGCGCAAACAGTCGGGCCGGCGGGCGTGGCTGGCCACCTTTGCCGCCGAGTCGCGCACGGTGGTGTTCTTCGAATCGCCGAGGCGACTCGCCGACTGCCTGCGCGACGCTGTCAGCGAATTAGGCGCTGATCGCCGCGCGGTGGTGTGCCGGGAGTTGACCAAGGTTCACGAGGAGATCAGGCGCGGCACGCTCGGTGAGCTCGCGGAGTGGTCGGCTGACGGGGTGCTTGGTGAGATCACCGTGGTGCTGAGCGGCGCGACACCGATCACCGATCCCGAGTTGCTCGTCGCCGAAGTCGGCGTGCTTATTGCCGGCGGGATGCGGGTGAAAGATGCGTGCGCTCGGGTGGTTGATGCGCACGCGGGCGCCCCATCGCGACGCGAACTCTACGACGCGGTTCTGCGTGCTCGAGGGTCTTGAACCACGATCGGTGCTGCTTTGTGTAGGCACTCCTGCCATTCGGCATCCACGGCTGAGTCGGCGGTGATGCCGCCGCCGACACCGAGCACGGCTCCGCCGCGCGCATCGAACTCGACGGTGCGGATCGCCACATTGAGTTCGCAGCCCGCCACCGGAGACGTCAGGCCCACCGTTCCGCAGTAAACGCCGCGCCGGTGTGGTTCCCACTGCGAAAGAAGTTGCCGAGCGCGGGTTTTGGGCGTGCCGGTAACCGATGCCGGCGGGAAGGTGGCGTCGAGCAACGCTGAGTTGGGCAGATCGGCTGGCACCTGTGCCGACACTGTCGAGACCAGATGCCACACTCCGGGCGCCGGGTACACGGCCAGTAGTTCTGTGACGGTCACCGAGCCCGTCACAGCCACCCGCCCGAGGTCGTTACGCACCAGGTCGACGATCATGATGTTCTCCGCGACATCCTTGGCTGAAGCGAGTAACTGGCCCGGTTCGGCGTGCCAGGGAAGCGTTCCCTTGATGGGGCTGGAGCGCACCTCGGTGCCGACCCGACGCAGAAACAGTTCCGGCGACAGCGAGGCCACCGCACCCCACTCCCCGGCCAGATAGGCCCCGCGAGCCGGGCCGGTTCGTGACACCGCATCAGCGAAGAAATCCAACGGCGAGCCGACGACCGTGCCGGCGAACTGGGTGCAGACACACGCCTGGTAGACCTCGCCGGCGCGAATTGCCTCAAGGCAGGACAACACCCCGGCCCGGTGCTGCTCGACATCCGGTTGCTGCCAGATGATCTCGCAGGGTTGACGAACCGGGGGTACCGCGAGTGCGGCTGACAACCAGTCCGCAAGTGTTTCGCCAGAAAGGCTTTCGAACCACCAGCAGCCGGTCCGGTCCAGGCGAAGCACGCAATCGGTCCATCCGCCCGCCGCTTCCGGAACTCGCGGCGGAAGACCGTCGCCGCCGGGGTCGGGGTAGGACAGGTAGCCGATCCACCCCCCGCCGACGGTATCGGACTGTGCCGGTGGCGATACCCGGAGAGGCGAATCGGGGAAGACCTCGGCGGGCGGGACCGGTCGCACCGCCACGCTGGGCGCGATCACCGCGGAGGAGCCGAACCATTCGCCGACCAGAGCGGCCGGCGGTGGCAATCCGCGACTGCGAGCGCCCGCCGCGACGGCGAGCAATACGTCATCGGCAGTTCCGAGAGCACCCAACCGTTCGGTCAGCATGGCTCTAGTCCGGGGGCTCATCGCGGGGCGGGGCCCCGCTCGGGGGCTCATCGCGGGGCGGGGCCCCGCTCGGGGGCTCATCGCGGGGCGGGGCCCCGCTCGGGGGCTCATAGCGGGGGAAAACCCCGCTCGGCGCCGGCAGCGCGGTGCCGGGCGCCAGGGGTGTGTCCAGGGCGGCGAAGTCGCGCTGACCGGAGGATTGGCCCAGCAGGTCAAGCAATTTCGCGGCCGAGTCCGGCATGACCGGCTGCACCAGTATTGACGCTATCCGCACCGCCTCCAGCGTCGTGTAGAGCACGGTGCGGAAGCGGAGCTGATCGGTTTGCGCCTCCGACTTGCGCAGCACCCAGGGTTCCTGGGCTGAGAAGTACCGGTTCGCCGCACCGAGCATCAGCCAGATCGCCTCAAGCCCCTGATGCATCGCCTGGTCATCGAAGGCGGCGCGGACGCGCTGCAACAGACCACCGGCCAGGGTCAGCAGTTCGGTGTCCTCGGCACTGAACTCGCCCGGTTCGGGCACGCGGGCATCGAGGTTCTTGTTCACCATCGACAGCGAGCGCTGCGCCAGGTTGCCCAACTCGTTGGCCAGATCGGTGTTGATCCGAGTGATGATGCCCTCTTCGCTGTAGCTGCCGTCCTGGCCGAACGGCACCTCGCGCAGCAGGAAGTAGCGAACCTGATCGACGCCGAAGCTGTTCACCAATGACACCGGGTCGACGACGTTTCCCACCGACTTGCTCATCTTCTCGCCGCGGTTGTACAGGAATCCGTGCGCAAACACCCTGCGCGGTAGGGCAATTCCCGCCGACATCAAAAACGCCGGCCAGTACACCGTGTGGAAACGGATGATGTCCTTTCCGATCATGTGCAGATCGGCGGGCCAGTAACGTTGGTAGAGAGCCGAATCCGTGTCCGGATAGCCTGCTCCGGTCAGGTAGTTGGTCAATGCATCGACCCACACGTACATCACGTGGTCAGGGTCCCCGGGCACCGGGACGCCCCAGGTGAACGACGTGCGCGATATCGACAGGTCGCGTAGGCCGCCGGAGACGAAGCTGACCACTTCGTTGCGGCGCACCTCCGGAGCGATGAAGTCCGGATTCTCGTCGTAGTGCGCCAGCAGTCGCTCGGCGTAGGCCGACAGCCGGAAGAAGTAGGTCTGCTCCTCGGTCCAGGTGACCGGCGTGCCGGTCTCGGTGGCGACCCGGGTGCCGTCGGTTTTGACTTCGGTCTCTGCGTCGGTGAAGAACCGCTCGTCGCGCACCGAATACCAGCCGGAGTAGCTGTCGAGGTAGATATCGCCTTGCCCAACCATCTGCTCCCAGATCGCCGTCGACGCGGCGTAGTGGTCGGGGTCGGTGGTGCGGATGAACCGGTCGAAGGAGATGTTCAGCAGCTCCTGAAGTCGCTGGAACTGATCGGAGTTGCGGCGGGCGAAATCAGCGGTCGGTATGCCCTCGGCGGCGGCAGCCTGGGCCATCTTCAAACCGTGCTCGTCGGTACCGGTCAAGAGCCGCACATCGAAACCATCCAGCCGCTTGAACCGGGCGATCGCATCGGTGGCGACGTACTCGTAGGCATGCCCGACGTGCGGTGCGCCGTTGGGATAGGCGATCGCAGTGGTCAGGTAGTACGGGATCTTGCTCATGTCAGGATCACCCTATTGTGTTGGGCGTGAGTTCGAAGCGTCCGGCACCACCGCCCCCGAAGCCGTTGACGCCGTTGGTCGATGCCCACACGCACCTGGACGCCTGCGGTGCGCGAACTGTCGAGGATGTGCGCGGGATCCTCGACCGCGCCGAGGCCGTCGGTGTGGGAGCTGTGGTGACCATCGCCGACGACCTGGACTCGGCGCGCTGGGCGGCGGCGGCCACGGAATGGGATGAGCGGGTCTACGCCGCGGTCGGACTGCACCCCACCCGCGCCGACGCTCTCAGCGATGCGACCCGCGCCGAGATCGAGGAGTTGGCCGCCGCGCCGCGCGTGGTGGCTATCGGCGAGACCGGTATTGACCTGTACTGGCCCGGCAAGCTCGACGGGTGTGCGCAGCCGGATAGCCAGCGCGAGGCGTTCGCCTGGCATATCGACCTCGCCAAGCGCACCGGCAAGCCGTTGATGATCCACAACCGCGAGGCCGATGATGAGATTCTCGACGTGTTGGGTGCCGAAGGCGCCCCGGAGACGGTGATCTTCCACTGCTTCTCGTCCGGGCCCTCGATGGCGAAGACCTGCATCGAGGCCGGCTGGATCCTCAGCCTGTCGGGCACGGTGAGTTTCAAGAACTCCCGCGCGCTGCGCGAGGCGGCCGCGCTCATTCCGCCCGGACAGCTGCTGGTGGAAACCGACGCTCCCTTTCTCACCCCGCACCCGTTCCGGGGCGCGCCCAACGAGCCGTATTGCCTGCCGTACACCGTCCGCGCGCTGGCTGACCTGCTGGACCTGCCCGCTGAACAGGTGGCCCACGACACCGCCGCGACCGCCCGGCGCGTCTACGGAATCGGCTGAAGGTCGCCATTTAAGGGTGCGCTGAGAGCTATTGGCCCAGTTTGCCCGCGTCCAGCAGGTTCGTTACCGTCTCGTGATGTGTTGACCAAGCTGCAGTCCTCGGCGGCCTTTCGCCTTGTGGTGGCGGCGCTGCTCGTCACGCTGATCTCCGCCGGTGCGCTGGCGATCGGATCCCGCAAGACCGTGACCCTCGATGTGGACGGCACCGCGATGACCGTCGCCACGATGAAGTCCCGGGTGGCCGACATTGTCGAGGAGAGCGGTTTCACCGTCGGTGATCGCGACGAGTTGGTTCCCGCCGCCGGTGAGTCGGTCCGAGATGCTGACACCATCGTGTTGCGGCGTAGCCGTCCGCTGCAGATCTCGTTGGACGGCCAGAATCCCAGGCACGTCTGGACCACGGCGTCCACCATTGACGAGGCGTTGGCCGAGTTGTCGATGACCGACACCGCTCCGGCTGCCGGATCCCGCGGTAGCCGGGTTCCGCTGCAGGGCATGGCCCTGGGTGTCGTCAGCGCGAAGACCGTCCAGATCAATGACGGCGGTCGGGTCAGCACCGTGCGGTTGGCCGCTCCCGACGTCGGCGCCCTCCTCGCCGCCGCCGGGGCACCTCTGGAGCAACATGATGAAAGCGTGCCCGCGGCCTTGACGCCCGTTGCTGACGGCATGCAGATCATGGTCACCCGGACGCGCGTCCAGAAGGTCACTGAACGGCTTCCGTTGGTGCCCGAGGCCAGACGGGTGGAAGACCCGACGATGAATATGAGCCGGCAGGTCGTTGAGGATCCGGGTACCCCGGGCCTTCAGGATGTGACCTTCGCGGTCGCCACCGTCAATGGCGTTCCGACCGGCCGGCTTCCGGTCGCCAATATCGTCATCACGCCGGCCCGCGACTCAGTGCTGCGGGTCGGGGCCAAGCCGGGTACCGAAGTACCCCCGGTGACCAACGGGGCGCGATGGGATGCCATCGCAGGGTGTGAATCAGGAAACAATTGGGCCATCAACACCGGCAACGGTTATTACGGCGGTGTGCAATTCGACCAGAACACATGGGAACGTAACGGCGGTTTGCGGTACGCTCAGAGGGCTGATCTAGCAACCCGAGAAGAACAGATAGCTATCGCCGAAGTGACGCGCGCCCGACAGGGCTGGGGGGCGTGGCCCGTTTGCGGAAGAGGGGCATGATGACCATCCGTTTACTGACTCGCACCGAGATCCGGAACCTGGCCAAAGAACTCGACTTCCGCCCGCGAAAATCGTTGGGCCAGAACTTCGTTCACGATGCCAACACGCTGCGTCGTATCGTATCGGCCTCCGGTATCACCAAGAGCGACCACGTTCTGGAAGTCGGTCCCGGACTCAGATCGCTGACGCTGGCTCTGCTCGATCGTGGTGCGAACGTCACCGCCATTGAGATCGACTCGGTGCTCGCCGAACGGCTGCCCAAGACGATTGCTGATCACTCACACAGCGAAATCCACCGCCTGACGGTCCTGAACCGCGACATCCTCGGGATCCGGCGCGCTGACCTCACCGAACAGCCGACCGCGATGGTGGCGAACCTCCCGTACAACATCGCGGTTCCCGCACTGCTGCACCTGCTGGCCGAATTCCCGACGATTCGCACCACCATGGTGATGGTCCAGTCCGAGGTCGCCGACCGCTTGGGCGCTGACCCGGGCGGTAAGGACTACGGCGTGCCCAGTGTCAAAGCCCGCTTCTTCGGCAATGTGCGCCGCTACGGCACGGTCTCGCCGACGGTGTTCTGGCCCATTCCGCGGGTGTACTCCGGTCTGGTGCGCATTGATCGTCACGAGACGTCGCCCTGGCCCGTCGACGAGGCGTTTCGGGAGCAGGTCTTCGAACTGGTCGACATCGCTTTCGCTCAGCGGCGCAAGACACTGCGCAATGCGTTCCTGGACTGGGCCGGCTCCGGCAACGAATCGGCCGAGCGACTGCTGGCCGCCAGCATCGACCCGGCCCGGCGCGGCGAGACGCTGTCCGTGGCCGACTTCGTCCGTCTGCTCCAGCGGTCCGGCACAGCAGTCCGGGCGGACGGTGCCACCGACGGGGCGGCGCAGTCGGCCGGCGCGCTCTGATCGGCGCGATACCCTCATGTCGTGCCCAACACTGGCAGCATCGCTGCGCAATGGGTGCCGACCGGGTCGGTGACGGTCCGGGTTCCGGGCAAGGTGAATCTGTACCTCGGCGTCGGTGACCGGCGACCCGATGGCTATCACGAGCTGACCACCGTCTTCCACGCCGTCTCGCTCTCCGACGAGGTCACCGTGCGCGATGCCGATGTGCTGTCGCTGCGACTCGTCGGTGAGGGTGCCGATGAGGTGCCCACCGACGCCCGCAACCTGGCGTGGCAGGCCGCCGAGTTGATGGCCGAGCGCGTCGGTCGCGCACCAGACGTGGAGATCACCATCGCCAAGTCGATCCCGGTGGCCGGCGGGATGGCAGGCGGTAGCGCAGACGCCGCCGCCGTGCTGGTTGGGATCAATGCGCTCTGGGAACTGGGTGTGCCGCGTCGGGATCTCCACGCGATGGCCGCACGACTTGGTAGCGATGTGCCCTTCTCGTTGCACGGTGGCACGGCACTTGGCACCGGTCGAGGCGAGGAGCTGACCACTGTGTTGTCCCGCAATACCTTTCACTGGGTGCTTGCGTTCGGCGTCGATGGGCTTTCGACCGCCGCGGTCTATTCGGAGATCGACCGCTTGCGCGAGGTGGGCGAGCCCCCGCGGCTGTCGGATCCCGAGCCGCTGCTGACAGCGCTGTCCGCCGGTGACCCATACGGGCTTGCCCCGCTGCTGGGCAATGACCTGCAACCGGCTGCGCTGAGTTTGGAGCCGAACCTGCGGCGCACGCTGCGTGCGGGCACCGAGGCCGGCGCACTGGCCGGCATCGTGTCCGGCTCCGGACCAACGTGCGCGTTTTTGTGCTCCTCGGCGGAGGCGGCTGTGGAGGTCAGCGCCGAGTTGGCCGGCGCGGGGGTGTGCCGAACGGTTCGGGTGGCCAGCGGGCCGGTGCACGGGGCCCGCGTGGTGCCCTCGGCCGACGACTGAGAGCCGGCCGGCGAAACCGAAGTGTGACGCGGTCGCGGGCGGGGGAACTTGGCGTGATCTTAAGGAAAGTTTAAGATGAGTCGCAGTGACTACCAACGGCCAGGAAACGCCAGCCTGCGGATCGCCCGACGCTAACCACTGTGGGCGGTCAGGCGGCCGCGTCAGTGACGGTGCATCACCGATTCGAGACCCAAAAACTCCACAGTTGCCCGGGCGCGCCGCCTGGGCGACAGCCCGCGCCGGGCGGAGCATAACTATCCGGGCTAGTGCGCCGTTGGCGACGGCGAGCCGGATGCCGAGGAGGTCGTCGTGAGCCGTTTCACGGACAAGATGTTCCACAGCGCCATGACCAGTGACAAGGGCATGGTCACCGGCGAGCCCCTCGAGTCGGTCCGGCACACCTGGCATGAGGTGTACGAACGTGCCCGGCGCATCGCCGGCGGCCTGGCCGCTGCGGGCGTGGGGAGAGGCGATGCGGTCGGCGTTCTGGCCGGCGCGCCGGTGGAGATCGCACCGACCGCCCAGGCTCTGTGGATGCGCGGCGCCAGCCTGACCATGCTGCACCAGCCCACCCCGCGCACCAACCTCGAGCACTGGGCGAAGGACACCGCCAACGTGATCGACATGATCGAGGCGAAAGTGGTCGTGATCGCGGAGCCGTTCCTGGTGGCCGGGACGATTCTGGCCGAGCGGGGCGTGACGGTCCTCACGGTCGAGGAATTGCTGGCCGCCGATCCCGTCGACCCATTGGAGACCGGAGAGGACGACGTCGCCCTGATGCAGCTGACGTCCGGTTCCACCGGTTCGCCAAAGGCCGTGGTGATCACGCACCGCAACATTCATTCCAATGCCGAGGCCATGTTCGTCGGCGCCGGATATGACGCTGCCACCGACGTCATGGTCAGCTGGCTGCCCTGCTTCCACGACATGGGCATGGTCGGCTTCCTGACCGTCCCAATGTACTTCGGCGCCGAACTGGTCAAGGTCACCCCGCTGGACTTCCTCCGGGACACACTGCTGTGGGCCAAGCTCATCGACAAATACAAGGGCACCATGACCGCGGCGCCCAACTTCGCTTACGCACTGTTCGCCAAACGGCTGCGTCGGCAGGCCAAGCCGGGCGAGTTCGATCTGTCGACACTGCGATTCGCACTGTCGGGCGCCGAACCTGTGGACCCCTCCGATGTTGAGGATCTGCTGGACGCGGGCAAGCCGTTCGGGCTGCGGCCGGAAGCCATCCTGCCGGCCTACGGCATGGCAGAGACGACACTGGCGGTGTCGTTCTCCGAGTGTGGAGCCGGACTGGTGGTCGACGAGGTCGACGCCGATCTGCTGGCTGCTCTGCGCCGTGCTGTCCCGGCCACCAAGGGCAACACCCGCCGATTGGCCTCGCTGGGTCCGCTGCTGCAGGACCTCGAGGCGCGCATCGTCGACGAGGAGGGTAACTTGTTGCCGCCGCGTGGTGTCGGCGTCATCGAACTGCGTGGTGAATCGTTGACCACGGGCTACATCACCATGGGCGGGTTCGTCCCGGCGCAGGACGAGGACGGTTGGTATGACACCGGAGACCTCGGCTACCTGACGGAGGGCGGACACGTCGTGGTGTGCGGTCGGGTGAAGGACGTGATCATCATGGCCGGTCGCAACATCTATCCCACCGATATCGAACGCGCCGCGGGAACTGTCGAGGGTGTGCGGCCAGGCTGTGCCGTCGCGGTTCGATTGGAGGCGGGCCACTCACGGGAGACATTCGCCGTCGCCGTCGAATCCAACGAGTGGGAGGACCCCGTCGTGGTTCGGCGCATCGAGCAACAGGTCGCCCATGCGGTCGTCGGCGAGGTGGGCGTGCGGCCACGCAATGTGGTGGTCCTGGGGCCGGGCACCATCCCGAAGACCCCGTCGGGAAAGCTGCGCCGCGCGAACTCAGTCGCCCTGGTCACCTAGTTACCTAGTTGCCTACGCAGCCGTCGCCACGGCGTGTGTTCACCAACCGTGGACGATGTTCTGCGCTGACTCCAGGCCCGTCTCGATGAGCAGCTCGGTGGCATCTGCAGCTTGCGCGCAGATCGTGGGCACCTCATCGCGCTCGGCTGCGGTGAAGGTCTCCAGCACGAACGCCGCGGGATCCTTGCGTCCGGGTGGGCGCCCGATCCCGATGCGAACTCGCTGAAAGTCCTTGGTGCCCAGTGTATTTACCACCGAGCGGAGCCCGTTGTGACCGCCCTCGCCGCCGCCCACCTTGAGGCGGATTGTGCCGAAGTCGATATCGAGCTCATCGTGGATGACGATCACGTCAGCGGGTGACACCGAGTAGAACTTCGCTAGTGGGCCGACGTGTCGGCCGGACTCGTTCATATAGGTTCGCGGTTTTGCCAGTATGACGGAGCGGTTTCCAAGCCGGCCGGTGACGATCTCTGCACCGGAGCGCTTGTGCACCTTGAACGGCGCACCGAGGCGTGCCGCGAGCAGGTCGGCGACCATGAACCCGACGTTATGCCGGGTCTTGGCGTACTGCGGTCCGGGATTGCCCAGGCCGACAACCAACTGGGGGCCCCTCCCGCTTGCGGGGGATGGCTCAGCCATATTCGCGACTGGGCTCGGCTTACTCGGCCTCGGCCGATTCGCCCCCGGCGTCGGCCCCGGCCTCGGCCGTGGTCTCGGTTTCGGCGGCCTGCTCCTCGACCGACTCGCCGCCGCCCTCGGATTCCAGGTCCTCAGCCGTCGGCGCCGCGACAATGTTGACCACCAGCATGTCCGGATCGCTGATCAGGATGACGCCGCTGGGCAGTTCGACCTGGCTCGCCAGGATCTGGGTGCCCTCCTCGACACCTTCCACCGACACGGTCAGGCCATCGGGGATCGACAGAGCCTCCGCCTCGATCTCGATTGTGGAGGCGTCCTGGGTGACCAGTGTGCCGGAAGCGGCCTCGCCCTCGATGGTGACCGCTACCTCCACGACCACCTTCTCGCCCCGCCGGATCACGATCAGATCGGCGTGCTGGATGTTGCGGCGCACCGGGTGCATTGACAGGGCCTTGGTCAGCGCCAACTGTTCGGTGCCGTTGATGTCGAGACTGAGCACCGCGTTGGTTCCGGAGTTGCGTAGCACCGCGGCGTAGTCGCGGGCATTGAGTTCGAGGTGCTGGGGATCGGCGCCGTGGCCGTAGAGCACCGCGGGGACTTTACCCTCGCGCCTCGCCTGGCGGGATGCGCCCTTGCCGGTGCGAGTGCGCACAGCAACGCTCAACTTATTGGTGGTGTCGCCTTTTGCCATCGTGATGCTCCTGCCCTCGGGGGTGTTACCGCACGGCGAGGGCGGGCATGAAGCGTTGAGTCGCTTCGTCCTCGCCGATTACGGTGGTCGATCCACCCTCGCCGTGACGCATCCCAAGATTAGCCGATAAGGCGTCTAGAGCGGAAATTCAGAGCTGGTGAACTGGTCGGACAGCGCCCAGAGAACGCGGGCTGACGTGCCGAGCTACCTCACGGTGACGTTGAATCCTTCGATGATCTGCCCAACGTCGGTTGCCTGGGCTGCTGCCTTGTCCGCCAGTGTCGTCACGGTCAGTTGAACCAGGTAGCGCTCGAATCTCGGCGCGGGAGTTACCGGAATGACGACGCGGTTATAGGTGTGCAACCGGTCCTGGCCGAGGTCGTAGCTGCCCTCGATCATCGACGACGGAAACCCCTTGAAATCGTCACTGGAGGAATTCAGCTTGGTGAAGTTCTGTGACAATTCGGCGTCGGCGTCGGCATGCTTGAGCGCCAACTGCACATCGAAGTCGCCGTCGAGCTTGAACACCATGACGAGTGCCGTCGGATATGTGTTGTTCTTGGCGATCGCCTCGGTGCCGGGGGAGAAGCTCGGGTTGGCGTACGTGGTCCAGCCGGGTGGCCTGGGCAGTGTGACAGTGAGATCGGTAAGCTTGTCGAGGGGGATTTGCTGGCCGGTCACGCCGGCGCTGGCCAGGTGCTGGGCGATCGGCGTCGGTGCGGCGGACGTGCTCTGCGTGCTCTCCGTACTTTTCGCGCTGGTGGTCACGATCGAGGAGTAGTCGGCCGTGCGGGGCCCACACCCCACCGCACCCACTGCCGCGGCCAGAACCACTGCGGTAACACCAAAACCTCTTAGTGAACTAACGATCATCGCAAGCGACTCTACGCGTCTCCGTCGAAAAGACCTGTCACCGAACCGTTTTCGAAAACCGCGCGGATAGTGCTGGCCAGCAGCGGGGCAATTGACAGCACCGTCAACTGCGGGAAGCGCTTGGACTCGTCGATCGGCAGGGTGTTGGTGACAATCACCTCGCGGGCACCGCTGGCGGCAAGGCGCTCGGCAGCTGGATCGGACAGCACGCCGTGGGTGGCGGCGATGATGACATCGCTGGCCCCGTCGTCGTGCAGCAACTTGACCGCACCGGCGATGGTGCCGCCGGTGTCGATCATGTCGTCGGTCAGCACACAGGTTTTGCCCTCCACCTCACCGACGACTCGGTTGGACACCACCTGGTTGGGCACCCGCGGGTCACGGGTCTTGTGAATAAAGGCCAGCGGCGTCCCGCCAAGGGCGTCAGCCCACTTCTCGGCGACACGCACCCGGCCGGAGTCCGGCGACACCACGACCATGTTCTCGGTCGCGTAGTTGTCCGTGATGTAGCCGGTCAACAGATTCTGGGCGCGCATATGGTCGACTGGGCCGTCGAAGAATCCCTGGATCTGGTCGGTGTGCAAGTCCACGGTGACGATCCGGTCGGCACCGGCGGTCTTGAGTAGGTCGGCGACCAGTCGTGCCGAGATCGGCTCGCGGCCGCGATGTTTCTTATCCTGTCGGGCGTAGGGGTAGAACGGCACCACCGCGGTGATCCGTTTGGCGCTGCCGCGTTTGAGGGCGTCGATCATAATCAGCTGTTCCATGAACCACGTGTTCAGCGGCGCGGGATGGGACTGCAACACGAAGGCGTCGCAGCCGCGCACCGACTCGTCGAACCGCACGAAGATCTCCCCGTTGGCGAAATCGCGCGCGGTCTGGGCGGTCACATGGATATCGAGTTCCTTGGCGACCTGCTCGGCCAGCTCCGGGTGCGCCCGGCCGGAGAAGAGCATCAGGTTCTTACGGTTGTCGCTCCAGTCCGTGCCCACTGTGCCCTACCCTCAGCCGTCGGGATCGAATATGGAAGCCATGGTACGTAGCTGGCAGCCGCGCGGGTCGTCGGGGCGCGCTGTTCGGTGGACTCAGGTTTGGTCGGGGTCGGCCGACTCGGCCTGAGCCGCGGCCGCCGCCCGCGCGGAGTCGCTGTCGGGTCGGTTGCGCAGCACCCAATCCTCGATGATCCGCTGCTGGCCGGCCGAGACCGCCAGCGCCCCGGGCGGCACATCCTCACGCAGCACGGTCCCGGCTCCGGTGTAGGCGCCATCGCCGACGGTGACCGGCGCGACGAACATGGTGTCGCTGCCGGTGCGGACGTAGGAGCCCACGGTGGTGCGTCGCTTGGTCTGGCCGTCGTAGTTCACGAAAACGCTGGAGGCGCCGATATTGCTGTGATCACCGATGTCCGCGTCGCCGACATAGGTCAGGTGCGGCACCTTGGTTCCGGTGCCGATCACGGCATTCTTGGTCTCGACGAATGCGCCGAGTTTGCCCTCGGCGCCCAGCCGGGTACCGGGTCGCAGATAGGTGAACGGCCCGACGGCGGCCCCATCCCCGATCACCGCCCCGGTGCCATGGGTTCTGACCACTGCGGCGTCGTCGCCGACGCGGACGTCGGTCAGTGTGGTGTCCGGGCCGATGCGGGCGCGGTCGCCCACCCAGGTGGCGCCCAGCAGTTGAGTGCCGGGCGCGATGACCGTGTCGCGACCGATCTGGACATCGACGTCGATCCAGGTGGTCGCCGGGTCGACGACGGTGACGCCGGCCCGCTGGTGCCTGGCGACGATGCGTCGGTTCAGCTCTCGGCCGAGCTCGCTGAGTTGCACCCGGTCGTTGACTCCGGCCACCAGGGCTGCGTCGTCGACGTGCTTGGGGTGCACCACCTGTCCGTCGGCGCGCAGGATCGCCACGGCATCGGTGAGATACAGCTCCTGCTGGGCATTGTCGGCCGACAGCCGGCTCAGCGCTGAGCGCAGCGGTGCGATATCGAAGGCGTAGACGCCGGCATTGATCTCGTGGATGGCCCGCTGCTGCGGAGTCGCGTCGGCCTCCTCGACGATCGCGATGACGCCACCGTCCTGGGTCCGCAGGATGCGGCCATAACCGGTTGCGTCAGGCACCGTGGTCGTCAGCACCGTCATCGCGGCCGATGCACCGCGGTGCGTGGCGATCAGCGAGGTCAACGTATCGGCGTCAAGCAGTGGGATATCGGCAGAGGTGATCACGACTACGCCGTCGAAGTCGTCCGGCAGTGCGGTGAGCCCGCTGAGAGCGGCATGCCCGGTACCCAGCTGCTGTTCCTGTACGGCGACCTCCACGGGTCTCCCGAGTTGTTCTGCCAACTGCCCGACAGCCCCGGTGATGCGCTCGCGATCCTTGCCCAGCACCACCACGAGATGGTGCGGAGCGACTGCGGTGGCGGCATGTAGAGCGTGCGCGAGCATGCTGCGCCCGCCCAGGGCATGCAGGACCTTCGGGGTGTCTGAGCGCATCCGGGTGCCGGCACCGGCCGCGAGCACCAGAACTGCCGACTCACTCGTCGCTGCCATGTGAGCCTCCCGGTGTGCGCTTGTCGCTCGGCAAGCCTCGCTCCGCGTGCAGGGCTTGGCTCCGTCGCCAGGACTCGAACCTGAACTATCTGAACCAAAATCAGAGGTGCTGCCGATTACACCACGACGGATTGCCCGTAGGAGACTTTAACCCAGGCCGATACCCTGATAGCCGTGGCCGGACCGGAGAAAGAGCCGCGCGTGGCACGCGCCCGAATGACCGGCAGCGAGCGCCGACACCAGCTCATCGACATTGCCCGATCGTTGTTTGCCGAACGCGGCTACGAAGGCACCTCCGTCGAGGAGATAGCCCAGCGCGCTGGAGTGTCCAAGCCGGTTGTCTACGAGCACTTCGGCGGCAAGGAGGGGCTCTACGCGGTGGTGGTCGACCGGGAGATGTCGGCACTGCTGGACCGCATCACCTCATCGCTGACCAACAACCGCTCGCGGGTTCGCGTCGAACGGGTGGTGCTGGCGCTGCTGACCTATATCGAGGAACGCACCGACGGGTTCCGGATCATGATCCGTGACTCTCCGGCGTCGATCAGTTCCGGTACCTACTCCAGCCTGCTCAACGACGCCGTCAGTCAGGTCTCCTCGATTCTGGCGGGCGACTTCTCCCGCCGCGGTCTGGATCCTGAGTTGGCTCCGCTGTACGCACAGGCGCTCGTGGGCTCGGTGTCGATGACTGCGCAGTGGTGGCTTGATGCCCGGGAACCGCATAAGGAAGTTGTCGCCGCCCATCTAGTGAACCTGATGTGGAACGGTTTGAGTCATCTCGAAGCAGACCCCAAGCTGCAGGGTGAGTAGCAGACATCGAATCGTGGCCCGTCGCAAGGGATTTTGCTGCCATTGCCTAGGATGAGGGCACCATGACCGTACCGGGGCACTCGCATGTCCACACCCCGTTGGGGGGTCTGGTGGACGCGGTCCTGGAGGCGCCGCGGTTCGTTGAATTGATCGAGTTGGCCGCGGCGCGCCCGGACGAGTTGGTGCTTGTGGGCCCGGCCAGTGCGCAGCTATTCGTGGCTTGTGCGCTGGCGCGCAGTGGCCCATTGCTGGTGGTGACCGCGACCGGTCGTGAGGCCGACGATCTCACGGCGGAGTTGCGTGGGGTGTACGGGGATGCCGCGGCACTGTTCCCGTCCTGGGAGACGCTCCCGCACGAGCGGCTGTCGCCGGGTGTGGACACCGTCGGTGCGCGGATGATGTTGCTGCGCCGACTGGCACACCCGGATGATCCTGATCTGGGGCCACCGCTGGCCGTGATGGTGACGACGACGCGCTCGCTCTTGCAGCCGATGGCCGCCGGCCTGGCCGAAATCGAGCCGGTCACCCTGCGGGTGGGAGCCGAGCTGACCTTCGATGACCTTGCCGCGCGCCTGGTCGAACTCGCCTACACCCGGGTCGACATGGTGGGCCGTCGCGGGGAGTTCGCGGTGCGAGGCGGCATCCTCGACATTTTCGCGCCCACCGCCGAACACCCAGTGCGGGTGGAATTCTGGGGGGACGAGATCACCGAGATGCGGATGTTCTCGGTCGCCGACCAACGTTCCATTCCAGAAATGGAGGTCGGCGCGGTGGTCGCGGTGGCCTGTCGTGAGCTGCTGCTGACCGACGAAGTGCGTTCCCGCGCAGCGAAATTAGCGGCCGACGCTCCACTGGGCGACGACCACATCACCGGCCGGGTCGGCGAGATGCTGGCCAAACTCGCCGAGGGGATTCCGGTCGACGGTATGGAGGCCCTGGCACCGGTGCTGCACCCGGAGCGACTTGGACTTCTCGTTGACCATCTGCCGTCCGGCACGCCACTGCTGGTGTGCGATCCGGAGAAGGTCCGCACCCGCGCCGCCGACCTCATCAAGACCGGGCAGGAGTTCCTCGAAGCCTCCTGGTCGGTGGCCGCAATCGGTGGCGACGCTCCTATCGACATCGAAGCCCTCGGTGGCTCAGGCTTCCGTGACATCGATGAGGTACGCGGTCTCGCCCGCGCCGGCGGCCACCGGTGGTGGACGATCAGCCAACTCGGCGAGTCCACCGCGGTGGATCTCGGCGTCCGGGCCGCGCCGTCAGCGCGCGGCCAGCAGAGCAACGCCGATGAGATCTTCGCGATGCTGCGCGCTCACGTCCTCACCGGCGGCCGGGCCGCCGTCGTCGCCCCGGGCGTCGGTACCGCGCACCGGGTGGTCGAGCAACTCGGCGAACGCGATACCCCCGCCGCGATGCTCGAGCCCGGCGCGCCGCTGCGCACCGGACTGGTCAACGTGCTCAAGGGGCCGTTGCACAACGGCATCATCGTTACCGGCGCCGAGTTGGTGGTGATCACCGAGACCGACCTCACCGGAAACCGGGCCACCGGGCCCGAGGGCAAACGGCTGGCGGCCAAACGCCGCAACACCGTGGACCCACTCGCACTGACCGCAGGCGATCTGGTGGTGCACGACCAGCACGGGATCGGCCGATTCCTTGAAATGGTTGAGCGCACTGTCGGCGGTGCCCGGCGCGAGTACCTCGTGCTGGAGTACGCCTCGGGTAAGCGCGGACAACAGGCTGACCGGTTGTTCGTCCCGATGGATTCCCTGGATCAGCTCTCCCGCTACGTCGGCGGCGAGGCACCGAGCCTCAGCCGGCTTGGCGGCAGCGACTGGGCCAACACGAAAACCAAGGCGCGCAAGGCGGTTCGCGAGATCGCGGGTGAACTGGTCGCGCTCTATGCCAAGCGGCAGGCCGCGCCGGGTCACGCATTCGCACCGGACACCCCGTGGCAGGCCGAGATGGAGGATGCGTTCGGATTCACCGAGACCATCGATCAGATGACCGCTATCACCGAAGTCAAGGCCGATATGGAGAAGCCGGTTCCGATGGACCGCGTGGTCTGCGGTGACGTCGGCTACGGCAAGACCGAGATCGCCGTACGGGCCGCGTTCAAAGCCGTGCAGGATGGCAAGCAGGTTGCCGTGCTCGTTCCCACCACGCTGCTGGCCGATCAACACCTGCAGACCTTTAACGAGCGGATGGCCGGATTCCCGGTCACCGTCAAAGGCCTGTCGCGGTTCACCGATCCGCGCGAGTCCCGTGCGGTGCTCGACGGCATGGCCGACGGCAGCGTCGATATCGTCATCGGCACGCACCGACTGCTGCAGACCGCGGTGCGCTGGAAGGATCTTGGGCTGGTCGTGGTCGACGAGGAACAGCGGTTCGGCGTCGAGCACAAGGAGCACATCAAAAGTCTGCGCGCGAGCGTCGACGTGCTGACCATGAGCGCCACCCCGATCCCGCGCACCCTGGAGATGAGCCTGGCCGGCATCCGGGAGATGTCGACCATCCTCACCCCGCCCGAGGAGCGTTACCCCGTGCTGACCTATGTCGGTCCGGACGATGACAAGCAGGTCGCCGCGGCACTGCGCCGTGAGCTGCTGCGCGACGGTCAGGCGTTCTACGTTCACAACCGGGTCAGTTCTATCGACGCTGCTGCCGCGCGGGTACGGGCCCTGGTGCCTGAGGCCAGGGTGGTCGTCGCGCACGGCCAGATGCCGGAGGAGCAACTGGAACAGACGGTGCAGGGATTCTGGAACCGCGACTACGACATCCTGGTCTGCACCACGATCATCGAAACCGGCCTGGACATCTCCAATGCCAACACCCTCATCGTGGAGCGGGCCGAGGCGCTCGGACTCTCGCAGTTACACCAGTTGCGCGGCCGGGTGGGTCGCAGCCGGGAGCGCGGTTACGCCTACTTCCTGTATCCGCGCGAGACGCCACTCACCGAGACCGCCTATGACCGGCTGGCCACCATCGCCCAGAACAACGAACTGGGTGCCGGAATGGCGGTTGCGTTGAAGGACTTGGAGATTCGCGGTGCCGGAAACGTCCTAGGCGCAGAACAATCCGGCCACGTCGCCGGAGTGGGATTCGATTTATATGTGCGCCTGGTGGGCGAGGCCGTCGAAGCCTATCGGGCGGCCGCCGACGGCAAGACGGTGACGACCCCCGAGGAAACCAGAGACGTTCGCATCGATCTCCCGGTCGATGCGCACCTGCCGCCGGACTACATCAGCAGCGACCGGTTACGGCTCGAGGCGTACCGTCGGCTGGCCGGTGCCGACGAGGCAGCCATCACCTCGGTGGTGGAAGAACTCACCGACCGCTACGGCCCGCTCCCCGAGCCGGCCCAGCGCCTGATCGCCGTGGCCCGACTACGTCTGTTGTGTCGGCACTACGGTGTCACCGAGGTCGCCGCGACCGGAACCGGTTCAGCGACAACGCTTCGGGTGACACCGCTGATGCTGCAGGACTCCGCGCAGGTGCGGCTCAAACGGCTCTACCCGGCCGCCGGTTACCGGGCGACGACATCGACGGTCCAGGTGCCGATTCCGCGGACCGGCACCGCGATGGGTGCACCGCGTATCCGAGATCTCGAACTGGTGCAGATGGTGGCCGATCTGCTGCTCGCACTTGACGGCCGCGCTGCAGGAGATGTTGACATCACGACGTTCACACCGGCGACACGAGGGAACCCCTGATGACCGTCATCCTGGTCGACCCCCGCCGCCCCACAACGGTCCCGATCGAGGCCGTGGCGTTTCTGGGCGGTGACGTCGAATACACCGAGGAATTACCGGTCGAGGTGGCGGCGTCACTGCCGTCGGCGCGAGCGATTCTGTCGGGCGCGCGAGCATCGGTACTGCTGTCGTCGGACCCCGAACACCCGGAAGTCACGGCGCGAATTGCGTCGGGGGAGAGGGTGATCGCCGCCCCAGCGCCCAAACACGGTGAGCGGCTCGTCGATGCGGTCGAGATCATGGACAAGCTGCGCACAGCGGGGCCGTGGGAGAGCGAGCAGACACACGACTCACTGCGACGCTACCTGCTTGAGGAAACCTACGAACTGTTCGACGCGGTGCGCGGCGGCAACGCCGACGAGCTGCGCGACGAGCTTGGAGACATCTTGCTGCAGGTGCTTTTTCACGCCCGCATCGCCCAAGAGGCGCCACAGCATCCCTTCACCATCGACGACGTGTCCGACGCGCTCGTACGCAAACTGGTCCACCGGGTACCTGCAGTGCTGGCCGGCGAGCCGATCACGCTCGAAGACCAGTTAGCCCAATGGGAAGAGCGCAAGGCTCTCGAACGGGAAAGCGAGGAGGGGCGCTCGTGCGTCGACGGCGTTGCGACCGCGCAGCCGGCGCTGGCCCTGGCGCAGAAGGTCATTGCTCGGGCGGGGGTGAACGGGTTGCCGCCCGATCTGATCCCGGAGTCTCTGACATCAGTGACGATCGGTGCTGATCGCGACACCGAGAACGAATTGCGAACCGCGGTGCTGGAGTTCATGGACGCAGTTCGGGCAACCGAGAATGCTGTCGCGGCCGCCCGCCGCGATACCGGCGCGATTGATCACAGCGCCATCACCGCCGACGAGTGGCGTCTGCACTGGCGGTAGTCGCCACGGAACGACCTGCGGTGACGCCGCGTAGCGGGTGCCGCGTTGCCCGTCGTGGGACGATATAACGGGTCATCAGTGCTATCGGGGAGTAGTGAAGTTGTCGTCATCACGCTGGCTACCCAGCGCCGTTGTCGTGGCGGCGGCGGCGATGCTGCTGGCGTCGAGTTGCTCCTGGCAGATCGGCACCCCTATTCCCGAGGGTGTTCCGCCGCCGGCTGGCGACCCTGTTCCCGCGATCGACACCCACGCCGCCGGCCGGCCCGCCGATCAGCTGCGTGGGTGGGCCGAGCAACGCGCCCCGGCGCTGGGCATACCCATTAACGCACTTGAGGCTTACGCCTATGCGGCGCGCGTCGCGGAGGTGGAGAACCCCGGGTGCCATCTCGCTTGGACGACGCTGGCCGGGATCGGCATGGTCGAGAGTCAACACGGCACCTACCGGGGTGCGGTGATCGCGCCGAACGGCGATGTTAGTCCGCCGATCCGCGGTGTGCACCTCGACGGCACCAACGGAAACCTCGAGATCGTCGACCAGGAGGCCTCGACGGGTGACGGCCCCGTCTACGTCCGGGCGATGGGCCCGATGCAGTTCATTCCGGAAACATGGCGGCTGTATGGCGTAGATGCGAACAATGATGGCGTCGCCAACCCCGACAACTTCGACGACGCCGCGTTGTCGGCCGCCGGGTACCTGTGCTTTCGTGGGACCGACCTGGGCACTCCCCGCGGGTGGATGAAGGCGCTGCGGGCCTACAACCACTCGGAGCTGTACGCGCGCACTGTGCGGGACTGGGCCACCGCCTATTCCAACGGTCATCCGCTCTAGACGACCGACTTCAACCAACTAGGCTATGTGCGACAGCCGTCGATAATTGCAGCAGACTCAGCAAGGAGAATCCCGTGCCCATCATCGAGCAGATCGCCGCTCGCGAAATCCTCGACTCACGCGGTAATCCGACTGTTGAGGTCGAGGTGGCTCTTATCGATGGCACTTTCGCGCGTGCCGCAGTGCCGTCGGGTGCCTCGACAGGTGAGCACGAGGCCGTTGAATTACGTGACGGCGGCTCCCGCTACGGCGGCAAGGGTGTCCTCAAGGCGGTCGAAGCCGTTCTCGATGAGATCGCGCCGGCCGTCATCGGGCTTGCGGCCGACGAGCAACGTCTCGTCGATCAGACGCTGCTCGACCTCGACGGAACGCCCGACAAGTCCCGGCTGGGCGCCAACGCGATCCTGGGTGTGTCACTCGCCGTGGCCAAAGCCGCCGCCGACAGTGCAGGTCTGCCTCTCTTTCGATACCTGGGTGGGCCGAACGCGCACATCCTGCCCGTGCCGATGTTCAACATCCTCAACGGCGGCGCGCACGCCGACACCGGCGTCGACGTCCAGGAATTCATGGTGTCGCCGATCGGCGCACCGAATTTCAAGGAGGCGCTGCGCTGGGGTGCCGAGGTGTATCACGCGCTGAAGGCGGTGCTCAAAAAGCAGGGTCTGTCGACCGGCTTGGGTGACGAAGGCGGTTTCGCTCCCGACGTCGCCGGCACTCAGGCCGCGCTGGATCTGATCTGCTCGGCCATCGAGTCCGCCGGCTTCAAGCCGGGTGTGGACGTGGCACTTGCCCTCGACGTCGCGGCGAACGGGTTCTGCACCGGGGCGGTATACAACTTCGAGAAGCAGACCCGCACTGCTGAGCAGATGACCGAGTTCTACAGCGGTCTGCTCGATTCCTACCCGCTGGTGTCGATCGAGGATCCGCTCGACGAGAACGACTGGGACGGCTGGGTCAACCTCACCACGGCGCTCGGTGACCGGGTTCAGATCGTCGGCGACGACCTGTTCGTCACCAATCCCGAGCGAATCGAAGAAGGCATCGAGCGTGGAGCCGCCAACGCACTGCTGGTGAAGGTGAACCAGATCGGCACGCTCACCGAGACTCTCGACGCCGTCGCGTTGGCTCACAGCAACGGCTACCGCACCATGATGAGCCATCGCAGTGGTGAGACCGAGGACACCACCATCGCCGATCTCGTGGTCGCCATCGGCAGCGGCCAGATCAAGACCGGTGCTCCGGCCCGCAGCGAACGTGTCGCGAAGTACAACCAGCTGCTTCGCATCGAGGAGACCCTCGGTGACGCCGCCCGCTATGCGGGAGACCTGGCCTTCCCGCGATTCACCGGATCCGGGTAAATCGGGAAGAGCGCGGAAAAGACTGTGGCAGAAGGTAAACGGCCTGATCCGAAACGGCGCGCGTCGGCTTCCCGGCCGGGTGCGTCGGGTCGCGGCCGTTCCGGTCCGAAGCGTGTTGGCGGCCGGGGGACTCGTTCGAGGGGTCTGCGGGCTCAGGCCGAGTCGGTCGGTCATGGACTGACCGATCCGATCCGACGTGTCATTGCGGCGTCGATCGAGCAGCAGGGCGAACAACGACTCGGGTTCACGGCGCGCCGGGCCGCCATCCTCGCGGCGATGGTGTGCGTCCTGACCCTGACCATTGCCGGTCCGGTGCGAACCTACTTCGCACAGCGGACCGAGATGAATCAACTGGATGCCAGTGAGTCCGCGTTTCGCGAACAGATTGCCGAGTTGGAGGGGCAGAAGGCCAAGCTCGCCGACCCGGTCTATATCGCCGCCCAGGCTCGCGAGCGGTTGGGATTCGTCATGCCCGGCGAGATCCCCTATCAGGTTCAGCTTCCGGCGTCGGCGGTGCCTGGATCCGACGCCGGACCCCAGGCGGGCCTGGCCAGCAATGGCGATCCCTGGTACACCCTGCTGTGGCACACCATCGCCGATACGCCGCACGGGCCGCCCGCCACCACGCCGCCTCCCGGTGCTCCCGAACCGCTTCCGCCTCCCGGACCGCCGCCGCCTGCTCCCGCCCCCGGTGGTTGACCCGGCCGATCTCGAAGCCGTGGCGGCACAACTCGGGCGTGAGCCGCGCGGTCTGTTGGAGATCTCCTACCGGTGCCCGAACGGTGAGCCGGGCGTAGTCAAGACGGCCCCGCGGCTGTCCGATGGCACCCCGTTCCCGACGCTGTATTACCTGACCCATCCGGCTCTGACCGCCGCGGCCAGCCGATTGGAATCCGAGGGCGTGATGCGGTCGATGACGGCTGCGCTGCGTGAGGATTTAGCCCTGGCCGAGGCCTACCGCCGGGCTCACGAGTCCTACCTTGCTGAGCGCGATGCCCTCGAGTCATTGGGTACGACCTTCTCCGGTGGCGGCATGCCCGATCGGGTGAAGTGTCTGCACGTGGTGATCGCTCACGCGCTGGCTAAGGGCCGCGGGGTCAACCCATTCGGCGATCAGGCACTGGCGATTCTGGCCGACGAACCGGCGATGACCGGAATCCTGGTACGAGAGGAGTGGGTGTGAACCCCGAGACCGATACCGTAGCTGCGATTGACTGCGGCACCAATTCGATTCGGTTGTTGATTGCGGAGCGGGCCGACGGGCGGCTGCGCGATCTGCATCGCGAGATGCGGATCGTCCGACTCGGCGAAGGAGTCGACGCCACGGGACGATTCGGCGCCGAAGCCTTGGCGCGCACCGAAGCCGCGCTGGTGGATTACGCATTGCTGCTGCGCAACCGCGGCGTTCGCAAGCTACGGATGGTCGCGACCTCGGCCACCCGGGATGCGGCCAACCGGGATGAGTTCTTCGCCATGACTGCCACCATCCTGGGCGCGGTTGTCCCCGGTGCAGTCGCTGAGGTCATCACGGGGACGGAGGAGGCTCAGCTGTCCTTCGCCGGCGCCGTCGACGAATTGGATTCTGCCGCCGCACCGTTCGTCGTCGTCGACCTCGGCGGCGGATCCACCGAAGTGGTACTGGGTGACGGGGCTGGCGTGCAGGCCAGCTATTCGGCGGATATCGGCTGCGTTCGGATGACGGAGCGGTGTCTGCATTCCGATCCACCCACTGCGGCCGAGGTGGCCGCGGCCCGAGCTGTGGTGCGCGAACGTCTCGCGGAGGCGTTGCGGGTTGTTCCGGTGGAACAGGCCAGGACCTGGGTTGGGGTGGCAGGCACGTTCACCACGATCGCGGCACTGGCCCAGGGCATGGATACCTACGATTCCGAGGCCATCCACCTGTCCCGAATCCGTTTTGGCGACATGCTGGCGGTCTGCGATCAGCTGATCGGGATGACCCGCGCAGAGCGTGCCGCGCTGGGTCCGATGCACGAGGGTCGGGTGGACGTCATCGGCGGCGGTGCCATCGTTGTCGAGGAACTGGCGGCCGCATTGGGCGAGCGAGCCGGAATCGACGAGCTCGTCGTCAGCGAGCACGACATTCTTGACGGGATCGCGCTGTCGATCCCGTCGAGGTGAGTCAGGGAATGTTTAGAGCTTGACCTTGCAGCCGCTGCCGATATTGCGGCAGTGGGTGCCGTTCTTGCAGACGTTGCAGCGGCAGGTGCA
>Ga0164294_10000891_pt1 | contig 28218 bp, 29 predicted proteins | sample GEODES005metaG_FD_111479 | JGI IMG/M metagenome (GOLD analysis project Ga0164294, IMG submission 111479) | Oligotrophic lake water microbial communities from Sparkling Lake, Wisconsin, USA - GEODES005 metaG | ecosystem: Environmental > Aquatic > Freshwater > Lake | place: USA: Sparkling Lake...
AACTTGGTTTAAAAATAACGTTTATTGTTCCTGGATATGTCTTATTTTCAAGTCCTAAATTTTTTGCGGTTGTTAACTTTCCTGTTAATTTGACATATCCATTGTCTAGTACTCTCCATAATCCTTCTCCAACACCACTACTTATTGATGACGTTAATGTCCAAACAGGTACATCGTCTGAACCACTACTTAAATCTATTTTACCTGACAGATTTGATTGACCATTTAGAGTAAATGTACCAGTAACATTAGTACCAGATTGAACACCAGAAAGTTGTGATCTATCACGAAAATCAGTAATTTGGCCTACCACGCACATATATTTATATAAAAGTAAAAAATTTTTTTCTAAATATATTTTTATTTAAACGCACTAAAAGGTTATTTATTTATTTATTAGCAATAGCAGTACTAATATTAGTTATACTTTCCCCTATTGATACCACGTGTCCTGCGATTTTTCCAGCCTCATTGGCTATCTGGTTTTGTTGGTCAGAAGTTAAATATGTATTTGCTGGATCTAATGTTGTTAATAACGCAGCTGTTTGTGTCTTTGTTGTAGCTGCTTGGTTTAAAGCAGCTTGGGAAAAGACCGAATCTTGTTGTTGTGAACTTGAATAATTATACATAATATAACTAACATTCAGAGACCCTAATGTCACTGAACTAAAATTAGCTGTATAATTAATTAATTTATTATTAATATTTACATTAAAAGTAACATTAGTTGCAGGAGATGTTGTGGGAAGTGGGTCAGAAGGGTCAGGAGGATTATATGGTTGAAGAAACGTAACTTGATTAATATTTATATCATTATTTGATTCTATAGTTAATTGTATAATTATCCCACCGATTAATATAACAATTGTACCATCGGTATCAGTACCAGTTAAAACCGCAGGAAAATTTTGATCAGCTAAATTCGCTGTATAAACATCGTCATTTTTTGTGAAATTACCTAATACGGTATTACTACTATTATTGTAAGTATATTTTATAGTTACAGTACCATAATTTTGAGATGACATTCTTATAATATAAGAAAAGAAAAGAAAATATTTATTTTTTATAATATGTAAAAAATAAATAATATATTTTATCATCGTTTACAACTTGTCGTTTACAACTTATCGTTTACAACTTGTCGTTTACAACTTGTCGTTTACAACTTGTCGTTTACAACTTGTCGTTTACAACTTGTCGTTTACAACTTGTCGCTTTATATAGGGTTTGAACCTATGACCTTGAGGTTAACAGCCTCACGCTCTACCTACTGAGCTAACAAAGCTTCTAAATTTAATGTTTTTTAATTTATTATTTTTTTTAATTTATTATTTTATTTAATTTATTATTTTATTTAAGCAACAACAACATCCTTTGGTGCCTTTGAGAAATGTGGTGACATGTACTTTTGAAGATTGAAATATGTTAGTTCATCAGTCTTCTTCAACTTTAGAAGTGTTTGAAGCTTTGAATCTGGATTGATCTTACGACCGTTTTCCTTATCTTGTAAATCATGACTACGAATGTACTTGTTAATCTCACGAGTTACATCAGTTCTTGCCATCTCAGTTCCTACAGGCTTCTCTAAAAACTTGGCAAGTTCATCAGAGATCTTTGTTGGCTTGACAAATCCTGATGGAGCACGGTTTCCTGACTTTCTCTTGCGCTTAGCTTGACTCTTTTGGGCAGTCTTAAGTTCACGAGTCCACTTCTTATCTAGTGATCTATATTCTGTCTTTAGGGAAGCAAGAAGTCCACCTATTTGATTCAACTTTGCTAAGAATTCAGTTGATTGTGCTGAAAGATCAACAACATCTGATTCAACTGGGACTTCTTGTGATTCTGTAACAACTTTTTCAACAGGAGCATCGGTCTTAGCTGCCTTAGCGGCTTTAACCTTCTTTGGAGCAGCGGCAACAACAGGAGCAGTAGTGGTCTCTTGGACCTCAGTCTTAGATTTGCTTAGTCTTGGCATTCTATTATACTATACTACTATAGTATCTTTTTAAGTGGTTTTAACCATTAAATATATTATTTCTTATTGTATATGGTCTAAAGTTTTTTAAAGAAAATTATCAAAAATATATATTTTTATAATTTTTATATTTTTACTATCCTACTTACATATAGCATACCGCTTGATATAACCATGGTAATGATGTAGCAGCATCATTATTTACTAAAGTAAGAGCTCCTAATACATAATACGCACCTAAACATTTATTATCTTTGTCTAACCCAGTATTTACAAATTTATCTATTACATCTAATATGTATTTACGAACATCTTCAAAATTTTCCATTGTTTGTAAAGTATTAAAACTTGGAATTCTTACAAACGGATTTCCTAACGGAGGACATATTGCTCTTTTTGTTTCTGGTGTTAAAGGAGCTCTATATGTCCATATATCTATTAATTCTCTTAAAAATTTAATCAATTGAGTTCTATTCAATGATAAAAACCATTGTGAATTTGAATAATTTCCTAAAGAATCTATATTTTGAAACAATGTTAGAGCTCTTAATTCAATTAATTTTTTTGTTGATACCTCTTTTGTTATATCATTTATTTCTGTATGAATATTTATTTTAAATAATCTACTTAGCCTTATCAATGTTCTAAGATCTTCTATAACTTTTGAACTAATTGCCTTTGTATTAAATGGATTTTTTATAGAACCATTACATTTATAAATTAAATTATGTATTGATAATATATCAAATCCATAAATAAAACCATCTTCATCCTTAAAACTGAAAAATTGTTCATTTGGTATTTCTGAAATATTATCCATAGATAAAAAATCAAATGTATTACTACATAATTTTCTATTTTTAAACGCAGGTCCATGATATAGTATGTATTTGCGTTGAATATATCCTCTTATTACTTTTTGAATTTTTACTATTGCGTTTGATAAATATAAAAATGAATAAATTCTTTGAACTAATTGTGTCTTATTTCCTGTAACCTTTAATTTGTATTTTTTGGCAAATACTTTTAATTGTTGAACATTATAATTATATCTTAATAAATGTTCAGATTCGTTAAATTTTGGAATATATGTTACATCACTATCTATTTTTTCCATCTTCTTTGATGGTTGTAAATATTTTGAAATTTTTTCGCATAAAAATGTAAAATAATCACTTGTATTTAAATCATTTTTTATAATTATTTTTCCATTTTTTCCATTTTCATCCATTATATAAATTATATATAAAATTCTTTTTGTATTCTTTTTTAAATATATTTTAAAATGTAAATTTAATAATGTTATCTATTTACATGTATATCATTTTTTCAAAACTATTTTTTAATTAAAAAAAAATTGATTTAAAGATAGACTATGTATTAATAGTATACAATCAAAATGGCAGACTCTATTGTTGACGGTACTAATATTGATGTTAATGTTTTATCTTACTCTGCTCCTAAAGCTCATTCTTCAGGAGGCAAAGTAGTTAATTTATATAATAAAAATTTTAAAGAATCTCTTACATTATCCACTCCTCTTATCTTAACTTGGGGAGCTCAAGAAGGACAAGAGCAAGGAACAGGAAAACCAACTGGCAAATTTACTATGGCTCTACAATTCCCTAGTGCTGAATATGGTAATCCAGATGCTGAATCTTTCTTAAAATCTATGAGAGCTCTTGAGGCAAAAATTAAAGCTGATGCTATGACTTATTCTAAAGAATGGTTTGGTAAAGAAATTAAAAGTGCTGAAGTTATTGATGAGAAATTTAATGTTATGTTAAGACATCCTAAGAAGGCTAAAGGTAGTGCCGAAGTTGATGAAAATAAACCACCTACTTTAACTGTTAAAATTCCTCAATGGTCTGGTGTTTGGAAGTCTGAAATTTATGATGAAGATGGCGAGCCTCTCTATATTAATGGAAAGACTAATACTCATTTGAATCCACTTGAATTTTTAAAACCAAAAACTCATGTCATTTGTTTATTACAATGTGGTGGATTGTGGTTTGTAAATGGCAAAATTTCTATTACTTGGAATTTAAAACAAGCGATTGTTCAAAAACCAAAACAAAGTATGGAAGGTACTTGTTTCTTAAAGCCAAAAGCAACTGATGTTCAAAAGATGAAATCATTGCCTCCACCTGAAGAGGTTTATCCTGATGGAGTTGCTACTACCATAGTAGCTGATTCTGACGATGAAGATGAACAAGAAGTTGAAGAAGAAGTAGTTCCTGTAAAAGTTGAAGTTGAAGAACCAGTTGTCAAGGTTGTTGAAGAAGTTAAGCCTAAAAAGAAGATTATCAAGAAGAAGGTAGATGCTTAAATTATAATTTTGTAACTTTTTAATTATGTATTTTTTTATACACATAATTAAAATACTTTGTAATTAATTTTTATTTAATTTAGCTATTGTTTTTTCAAGTGTGTTTTTTAAACGGTTTGACCCTTTTTTTATAAGAGATTTTATTTCATTTTTAGATAAAGTAATTATTTCATTTAAATCAATTTTATAACCATATTGTATTAACGCAGATATCATTTCACCATTGCCATAACGATGTAAAAAAACATAATCATCAGAATTCTTTTTTATATGAATAATATTCTCATAAAACTCACATAAAAAAAATTTATAATTTATATCAAGTAAAATTTCATTTTTATGATTTTTATAAAAATTATTTAATAAAAATTGATCATCTGAAAGTAAATTATTAGAATTATATAATTTTATCATGTCTTTATACATTAATTTAATGAATTTACAAATACCTATATACGTGCCCGAATTTATTACATTATTTTGATCTTGTTCTATACCATAAAACCATTTTGTTAATGGTTTAAAAACTGTTGAAGGCATATCTACAGCATCTATAGCACATATTAATTTATAATCAGTGTTTTCCGTATGTTTTATAAATTTATCTTTTAGTATTTCAACAGGTTGGATCATTAATACATCATATGCGTCTACAAAACAAATTAGATCTTCATCTGGGATATTATGTAAATGTAAATATTCATTAATTAAAATATATTTTGTAATATAACCTTTCCATTCTTTTCCAATTCCTAAAATAATTAAATTTGCACCATTTCTTTCACAAGATTGTTCTAACCATTTTAAATAACCACCTGGTTTAGTAGCAATAGTTATAATATGAATATCCGGCATATATATTATTATACAAAATAATTTTTGATTCTATTTTATATAAAATAAATATATTATTAATTATATATAATATAAATATATGAATATTTTTTTTATAAAATTAATAAAATTTCTAAATATATGGAGTTATGAAACTTATGATGAAAAATTAATTTATAATTATAAGTTTTTAGAAGAAAATGGTTATACTTGCGACTTAGAATTATCATTAAATAATAAATACATTGTAATTTATTATAATAAAAATAATAACAAATTAATTGTTTATTTTGATGGAATTGATAAGGAATTCGTAAATTATTTAGAAAATTTTGATTTATTTACAAGTAAAAAATTACTTGATGAATATTCCGATAGAGTGAAAAAAACTATAAATATTATTAATCAAAAATATAATAACTATCAAAAATTATATTTAGGTTATTGTTTAGGAGGATATATGATAAACAATTATGTTAATGGTGAAAATATTAGAGCATATACTTATAATTGTTTTGGAATTAAACATACTAATAATAATATACAAGTTACAAATTATTGTGAAAAATTAGATTTACAAAATTGTTTTTGGAGACTTAATAAAACATCCAAAGTTATCAGTTCACATGAAAATTTCGCTATGGAACAACTATTAAATTTTCGTAATTTTGATTTAGCAAATATTATTAAACACATACATATAGTTAATACAGTTGATGACAAATTGATTTCAATTGAATTTTAGAGTATTATATAAAAAAATAATATATATATTATATAAATGTATACAATAAATGATAAAGCATATCAATTTGAATTAATAGAAAATGATTCTGGTCTATTTAATAATGATGTTATTAATACCACCTATGTTATTCATTTAGAAGGAAATGGCAGATATGAAAATATTTTAAAACAGATTAAACAATTTAAAACAACCAATAAAATTTATATTCTTCATAATAAGGGTTTTAAAACTGGATTAAAACAAGATTATATTGATAAAGCCCCTTTAGATTTAGTGGATGCTTATTTAACATGCTTCAAACACGCTTCTAATAATAATTATAAAAATGTTTTAATTTTTGAAGATGATTTTATTTGTGATGAAAAATTATTAGATAAATCAATTACTAATGATATTAGTTATTTTATTAAAACTAAAGAAAATGAAAAATTTTGCTATCATTTGGGAGTGATACCTATTGTTAGTTCAACATCTTTTGGAAATCATAGACAACTTTTTATTGGAGGAGGAACACATGCTGTAATTTACTCAAATGAATTTATCCAATACGCATTATCTTATACACAAAAAGATATAAAAGATTGGGATATTTTTAAAGGAATGAATTTCATAGATAATTCGTATATGTACGATAAATGCTTATGTTATCAACCATTTTCAGATACAGAAAATTCTAAATTTTGGGGATCAAATAGTAATTTTTTTAATTATATATTTTTTCAATCATTACATGCGTCATTAAAATTATTTAAATTAGATACAGATCCAAAATTTGGGTTTAATAAAGCTTATGAAATATGTATTAAAATACCTACTTTATCTTTATAAATATTTAAATTAATATAATTTTTACATTAATATCGCTTTTACTTTTAACATTATAAATATCATTTTCAAAAATTTGTGATAATCCTTGTCCTTTTAATCTATAAATTTGTTCCTTTTTCATTTGTAATTTGTCAAGAGGTATTGAAAACCACTTTCCTCCAACATCCAAACTAACAAAAGAATCATCCTTCATTAATAAATCAATAATTTCATTTGTTTGTATTTTCTTAGTTATATGAATATTATTATTTTCATCTATTGTTACTTCATCTGGTAGAACTGGTTGACATAGCACAATTATTTCTGAATCTTTTTGTTCATCGTCAATTACATCAAAATATAATTCATTATGCCATAATGGAACCAAATATAATTTTTCATCTACAAACAATTTGTATATATTATTATCTAGTAAATCCTTTAATAAAGGTTTCAATATAAAAACTCTATCATTTTTGTACTTTTCTTTTACTATCAAACTAACAAAATCTAATATTTCACTCTTTATATATAATATATCTTTGTATTTATAAAGCAGATTATATATATCAATTGCTTTTTGCTTATCTAAATTATCAAATAATTTTCTTAAATATGTTAGTGTTAATTCATTATAATTCAATACAATTTCTTTTATTATATTTATTAAATCATTGTAAAAATTTTCATTATTAGATCCCATAGGAAATATAGAAGAAATAAAAGTACTAAGAATATTTATATATATTTTTGAGTCTTTAGAATCAAATGAACTAACAAATGGATCAGAAGTTTTTGAATAATTATTTATTATATTTAATTCATTTGATAAATATTCATATGCTTCATGTATTTTTTTAAATTTATTAGATGCGGTTTCATCTTTGTTTTTATCTGGGTGCCATTTTAAAGCCATTTTATGATATTTTTTTCTGATATATTCTTGGTCCAACTTTGTTAGTTCAACTTCATCCAAAGATATATCTAATTCTTCTAATGCTATTTGTATATTCATTTATAATAATAAATCAATATAATCTTTATATTAATATAAGGTTTATAGAAACAATGATATTAATTATTTTGTTACAGTAATCAATTATCAAACCTATATATAATATTTGTTAAATAAAATAAATAACTCTCTAAGTGATAAATCGGACGATAATTATTATTATAGTATTTTAAAAATACATATGTTTTTAATAACACTTTTGAAAAATCTTTCTTTACAATTTTATTTTTTCTTATTAGATTTGTTAGTATATACCAAATACAATCAGTTATATCCAAATTATATATAAAAATGTCATATAATAAATCACGAAATTTTAAAAATTTAAGTTCATTAATTTCCAATATTTCTTTTAATATTTTATTACATATTATTTCATAAGGATTCATTAATTCATTAATATTTACATGTAGATATTTTATATTAATTATATTTTCAATATTCACTTCATTGGATAGTTTTTTGTTAGTACATTTAATATATAATGTTTTACTAGGTCTAGCTATGTTTATTATTTCTGAACAATTTAATATTGCGTCAGGAATAAAACTAACTTCTTCTGTTAATAAAATAAATTTAATATTTATAGAAGAAGAATTATTATCCTGCATATAACTATAAAAGTTTTCTAATAGTTCACTATGAATATTATGGAAATCTTTACAAACAATTATACCATTTTTATCATTTTTTGCTGATAAAATATCAATAATTTGTTGATAAATTTCATGCCATAACAATTTTGAATTACACCCTAATAATGACATATCTATTTCATAATGAATATCACTTATTTTAAAAAAATACTGTTTTTTATCATATGTAATAGTAAGTTTTTTCTCGTATTTTAATTCAGATGGACTATATTTTCTTATAGAATATAACATTTGACTATATTTACCAACGCCACCTGGTCCATAAAATATAATATTCCCCAATTTATTTATAGAATCTGGAAATTTATTATAAACTTTTTCTAATTTGGGATGTAAGTTTATTTTATTAACAGAATTAATATATTCTTCAAAATGAGTTTCAAGAAATTTCATTATTATATCTTATTAAATATTCTTTATTTAAATTATAAACAAATTGTATTATATATTAAAAACATAATACCATTATAGAAAAAGAATATATTATGAATATTATTAAAACTATTGAACAATATAAAGAAGAACATGTGTATTTTTGTGAACCTATAAAGAATAATATAATGAATGATGGGAATTTTATTAGAATTATATATTCATCTCCTTTTTTTATTTTAAATGGTATTTATCTATATATAAAAATTAATTATACATCAATTGATAAATATTATAATAAGTATAAATGCTCATTTGATATAAATAAATACATAGATTTGATTAATAATTTACGAGTAATTGAAGAAGGTATATTACAAAAATTAAATATACGTGGTAAAATACCGAAATTTAAAATATATGAACAAATAAAAAATGGAAATATCAAAATTTTCTCAGATAATATTGAAAAAATAAACAATTCATTTTTATTAAAAATTGCTGGTATATGGGAAACTGAAAATGACTATGGATTAACATATAAATTTATTACTTTATAAAATAAAAATTATTTGTTATTTTTATTTTATAAAATTTGATATAGATAAATTATCCTTGAGTAGAATAAAAATGTAAAACAATTCCTAATGTTATTACTATCAAGAAATTTATTACAGCAAATAATGATAATATAGAAAATGTTTTATTTGAAAGAAAATTATTTGAAAAATCTCCATTAGATCTAAACATGGCTGAAAATAATATTATTACCTGTGTTGCTAAAAATATAGTAGATAATATTGAAAAAGATCCATAATAACTAGATATTTCTCCAGTAGATATTTTACCAAAATAAGCATATAAATAATACAATAACACACTAACAATAAACATAATGTAAAAAAATGGGAAAAAATTTATCCAATTGTTAGTTGGTATATTTAATATAATTACAAAAAGAACACCTAATAATAAACCTGTGTACCCACCAATTAATGATGAAACTCCATTTTTATTTGTCATACCAGTAGTTATAATTATAATTATAAAAGATGCTATAATAACTGCCAAAGGAATATTAATAACTTTTTTATACTCTTCTTTATCAAACATTATAATTAATATATAATTATATAATTATTTGTTTTATTTGTTTTTCTTATTTATCTCTTTTAATTCATCTATTTCTTTCTGCATTATTTGTATTTTATTAACTAACAAAGGTATTATTTCTAAATAATTGATCGCTTTTACATTTGTATTATTGTTATCTGGTTTAGAATATGTTAGTTCAGGTATTTCTTTTTCAAATTCCTGTGCTATAAAACCATAATGTATTTGTTTTGTTTCGTCGTTTTTAAATGTAAATTGTGTTGACTTTAGATTTAATAATTTGTTAGTTTTATCTTCATCAATAGTAATAATATTGTCTTTTAAATTTATATCAGATGGATTTATAATACTACCATCTACATATAAATTTCCAGGAATATATACACTTTCGTATAATGGTGATGCGGGTGTTAAAACACCAATATCATTATATTTAGTAGCATTCCACAAGTCAGAAGGATTTCCATATACAAAATTTTTTATATATGCTGTATTATTTGGTTGTTTGCCTCCATAGTTTGCCATTTATATATATTGAATAAATATTTATATAAAAAAAAATATACTAATTAAATATATGAGTTATACAACATTTAATAATCATCCTCTTATTCCAAATTCTAATCAATATTTTTATGAAAGAAAATACATATCAATACATTCTGAAGATAGAGATATTTCTAAATATCCTAGTTCTTCACAATTTGAAATTGAATTGCCTCAAGATTACTTAAATATTGCTTCAGCTAAGTTATATTCATGGTCATTTCCTGCCAATTATAGTGTTTTTTCAGTATTTAATTATAATGTTTCAATGACATTTAAAATTACTCAATTATATAATCCAGGAGAGCATGAGGTTAGCGATCCACTTTTAGAAGGTATATTTGCTGCGTTATATAATAATTTAGACAAAGAATATGTTGTCATTATTGAACCAGGATTTTATAACCCAGATCAAATGGCTATAGAATTAACTAACAAATTTAATGAACGTATTACACTAGAAATTACCAGTTTTTTAAAAAATAATACCCAGTATGAAGAAGCCTATAAATTATTTATAAAAACAGTATATGATAGATTTAAAATTGTTTATAATAGTGTAGAACAAAAATTATGGTTTGGAAATACTGCTGATAGGTTTGTTTTAACAAACGATTCTTATATTTTTTATAAAAAAGATTTTGTAGATGCTTCATGTGTAAGAAGAAATGAATTACCTGATTTCTCTAATTGGGGATTACCTGCTTACTTAGGTTTTACACGTTGTCCCACATACGCTTTAAATGCTGATGAAACTTTAGCAAAATATATTGGAGATAATGAAAAATTGATAAATTTAACAGATAAAATAGCTCTTTCAGAACAAGGAGTGCCTCGTTTTTATTATGGTGATGTAGGTAATGGTGATAATGGTTATTGGTTATTACCTGGAGCACCAGGTGCTACTGTTTATTTTCTTCAAGCTCCATTTAAAATTAGTTTTATGGGACCAGCATATTTTTATATGGAAATAGATGGGTTAAATTGTATAGATGAAACTTCACCTTGGAATTTCTCCTATTATACTACTACTACAAACAATACAAATGGAATTGTTAATTCTTCTTTCGCAAAAATACCAATTCCTACAACACCAATTTCACAGTGGTTTGATAATGATATGGCACCTTATAAGTATTTCAATCCACCAGCTGAAAGAATTAGAAAATTAAAAATTAAATTAAGATATCATAATGGTCAATTAATTGATTTTGGTCAATTTGAATACTCATTTATGTTAGAATTTTCTTTATTAAAACCACAACAAGAAAGAAGTTATAGTGTTAGAGGTGCTTATGACTTAGCTCAACTTCAAACGTTTGGTAATTAAATTTGAAACATTTATAGTATTATATTTATAATTTATAATACTATATTGTTACACTGTTATATTATAAGTCTGTTTTATCCAATTAATTAATAATTCTTTATCGCATTTTTTATAATCATCATTAAACCCATTTAGTTTAAAAAACTGAGGCTTTTTTAACTCAGTTTTTCTAGCATAAGGTTTTTTATAAAAAATGTAATCCCCAAATTTACCTGTTCTTATACTTAAACATGGAGTTAGTTCTCTTACAAGACCTACTGGTTTGGATGGATCTAATAAATTATCCTTATCTAAAAATCTTAAAACATCAATATATTTTATTTCTTCAATAGGTATGTTAGAAAATTCTTCTTTTAAAGATTTTGTTTCTTTACCCCATTGAGCATAAATACCATATTTACCTTTTTTTATGAATAAATCTTGTCCTTTGTATTTACCAATAGAACCACTTTCCGCACATTTATCAGTTAAATCAATAACATCTTCTAAAGAAATTTCTGATTTATCTTTTCTTTTAAGACTTTCAATATCCAAATTTTTCTTTACAGCAATAAACTTAATTTTTTTTTTATCCTTTGGATCAACATATTTTACTACGGGACCATGTTTTCCAATGATTAGAAAATGATTGTCATCTATTTCCAAGCTAAATTTTTTTACATCTTCTAATTCATAAATCTTTTCACTCAAACTATTGAAACATGTTAAACATAGTGTATTTAACTGTTGTTCTCCTTTTGAAATGAAGTCTAAATTATCTTCCATTTCTTTTGTGTAATCATAATTAAAAAAAGAATCAAATTTATTCAATAAAAATTCAATAACAATTATACCTAATGGTTGAATAACGAGTTTATTTTTTTCATTTCCAAATTCTCTTGAAGATAATATTTCTGTAATATTATTGTCAGTAAATGTGAAATCCTTGGCATATATTTCTTTTCCTGTTATATTTTGTTTTAAAACATATTTTCTTTCTTGTATTTTATCTACAAGAGATGCGAAAGTTGATGGTCTACCAATGCCTTTATCTTCTAATAATTGAACTAATCTGGCTTCAGTATAATGTGATTTTAAATCAATCATTGTAAATTTTGATTCTATTTTTTTTGGTACAATAGAAATATTTTGTTTTAAATTATTAATATATTGATATATATTTTCATCTGTATTTTTTGGAGTTTCAATAATTTGCCATCCTAGAAAAATTGGTTGTTCTGTTTTATATATAAATTCTGTTTCTAAAGGTGCTGAAATTTTGGCACTAATTGAATTATATTGTGCTGAAATTAAACAGGATTCTAATGTTCTTCTCCAAATTAATGAATATAATTTAATAGCCTTTGCTTGTAAATCATCTAAAGACGGAATTTTATTATTTATATTTACTGGTCTAATTGCTTCGTGAGCTTCTTGTGGTGCGGGAATACCTTTTTTTTCGGCAACTGTTTTTTTAGATTTTTTAACTGGTTCTTCTGTTTTTTTTAATCCAACAATGAGATTATCAATATTGGGACTAATATATTGGTCACTATAATTATGTATAACATATTTTTTAACATTATCAATAAATTCATTACTATATTTTTTTGAATCGGTTCTCATATAAGTAATAAGACCAGCCTCATATAATTGTTGAGCATATTTCATGGTATCTTTTGGAGACATATTTAGTTCATTAGACGCTAACTGTTGTAAGCTTGATGTAGTAAGTGGTTCTGGAGCTTTTTTTATTATTTTCTTCGGGGATGTAGTACTACATAAAAAATCCCAACATTTACATTTTTCTAAAAAAGCATAAATTTCTTCACTGCTAGTAAATTGCTTATTAAGATCAAAATTAAGATTGAGATTAGTGAAATAACCAAAAGTATTATAAACCATTTTTCCAGGAGATGATTTTATGTCTAAATAATTTTCATAAACTAGACGTAAAGCAGGGGTTTGACATCGTCCAGCAGATAAACTTTGTTCATGATTTTTGGAAATACAATTCCATAAAATAGGAGTAATATTAAAACCAACTAACAAATCTAGAATTTGTCTAGCTTTTTGTGCTTCAACTAAATTCATATTAATTCTTTTAGGATGAGAAATAGCAGATTGAATGGCGGATTCAGTAATTTCATGAAAAATAATTCGTTTTGTATTAGTAACGGATAGACCAAATAAATCACAAATATGCCATCCAATAGCTTCTCCTTCACGATCATCATCAGTCGCAATAATTACATCATCAGATTTTAAAATTTCGGAACGTATTTTTTCAATTTGTTTTAATTTTAATGGTTCTTGTATAATAGAATAAGTAGTAGCAAAATTATTTTTAAAATCAATAGATTCTAAACTAGAAATAGTACGTAGATGACCAAAAGACGCAATTACTTTATATCCTGGACCCAAATAATTTTCTATTTTTTTACATTTAGCTGGCGATTCAACAATAACTAATGAGTTAGTCATTTCTTTTAATATATCATGTAAAAAAGTCTTTATTATTTTTTCAAGTAGTTTTAAACTAGTTAAAACAGTTTTTTACATAATAATACAATTAGATTCATCTTTATCTTGATTATCATCTGTTTCTAGAATCATCAATATTTTCTTCATCTTCAAAGCTATTGACTAATTCAATAAATTCTTCTAGATCCATGCTTTTTAATCTTGATCCCTTATCAGAAAATCTAACAATAATATTGTTAGTTTCAATACAATCTTGATTAATAATAATGATATCATAATGATATCATTTTCCATTTATTAATTCTAGAGTTAACATTTAAATTAAAACTAGTATCAATTTGAAAATGAATATTAATTGTAATATTGGATGTTAGTTTGTCTTTAATCTTAATGGCATATTCTTCAAATTCTTGAACAACTGGTATTATAACAAATTCAATAGACATATATTTTATAAATAAAATTGTAAATATATTACACCTTTTTCTCATTTAAAACGCCCAATCATTATGTAGTGTAAATTTTACAAATAAGATTTAATATGTTTCATTAAATCAAATCCAATTCTACACGATAACAAAATGTAAGTTTCCTTTTTATCGTTATTGTATGTATCAATATATTTTCTTATTTTTTTACATGTTTTTACAATATTTTGTTTAAGTGCTTTTACTAATTTAAAATCTCCAAAATCTGGTTGTCTAATTTCATCCAAAAATGTAAATCCTCTTTTTTCTAAACTATTGATATGAATAATAAATGAATTCTCTTTTCCATTTGTTGTATTATGGAAATAATGGCGTAATCCATAAAAATTTAAATAACTGAAAATATAATATTGATTTAAAATTTTTATACGTTCTTGTTTTGTTTTATTTTTAAAAATTTTAAGCTCATTTGTAAGATATTCAATTTTCTTACAGGTATAATCATCATTAATTCTTTTACTACGACGTAACATAATTAGTTAAGTTATTAATTGATTTAATAATTATTATAAATTATAATTATAATAATTCAATTTTTTTAAAAATGGGCATTTTAATTGAGAAAAGGTGTAAAACGAATTTGTGTTATTTAAGTTAAAAAATGGATAATATATTTTATAGAAAAGTGACTTTAAGCTCTTTAAGTTAAAAAATGGATAATATATATTGTTGGTGAATTTCGATTCATAAAAGTGATTCGGTTTTGAAAAATGGACATTTTAAAAATGTCCAAAATTGAAAATCCCAAAAAAGTCTTGAAAAAGACCCTCTAAAATCAGATTTGTGACGAATGTGCTCTAAATTTTGAATATAAGTCGTTTTTATTTGTTACGATAATTTTTTTTTTGTTTTTTTTTAAAATACTTAAAAATAAATTATTTGGAAACATTATGGAAACTTTAGGTGACAAAAAACTGCTAAAAACGAGCTATAATTATTACTGCCAATGTTGTGATTATAAATGCTCAAAAGTGTTTAATTGGGATAGACATATTTTAACATCAAAACATAAAAAACGCATAGCTGAATCACAAACGGTGACAAAAAATGAGCCAGACGAGCAAAACGAGCAACCACAGGATACAAAGCATTATAAGTGTAATAATTGCCATAAAATTTATAATTCAAGGAATGGCCTATGGAAACATAAACATAAGTGTAAAACAGATAATAAACCAACTAACACCGAAAATGAAGCCAAAGAATTAATTCAATATTTAATGAAAGAAAATTCGGAATTTAAACAACTTATTATTGAACAAAATAAACAAATGATAGAATTATCTAAAAATAGTGGAAACAATAATAATAATACAACTAACAATAATTTTAATCTTAACTTTTTCTTAAATGAAACTTGTAAAAATGCTATGAATATCATGGATTTTGTTAATCAATTAAATGTTAATACCAATGATTTAGAAGAAACTGGACGCATTGGCTTTGCCGCTGGAATTTCTAAAATATTTATCAATGGACTCAAAGATATTGATATTAATGATAGACCTATTCATTGTTCTGACTTTAAAAGAGAAATTCTATATATTAAAGATCAAGACCAATGGAACAAAGAATCTGATGACAAAGTTGTTTTAACAAAGGCAATTAAACATATTGCTCATAAAAATATGAAACAAATAACAGAATGGACTAAACAACATCCTGATTATAATGATTCCACTTCAAAACAAAACGATAAATATTTAAATATTGTTAAAGAATCTATGTCTGGATCTTCACAAGAAGAAACTAACAAAAATTATAATAAAATAATTAAAAATATCGTGAAAGAAACAGTGATTAATAAGTAGGCTCTTTTATAAAATTATTATTTGTTAAAAAAATAATAATTATAAGATTTAAAAGTTATTTTTTTTATATTTTAAGAATAATTTATATTTATAATATAAAATGAGTTGTAAAAATGGAGGAGGAATTATGTTACCTTATTCTAAACAAGAATTATCTAAAAAAATATTTACAAATTATTTAAACAACTTTAATAAAATACATTTGTTATCTTTTGGAACATATGGTATCGTATTATTATTATTATTACCTCAAAATATAGATACAACCAATGAAGAAAATTTTTATAAACAAATGACACCAAATGAAGATTATGGTAATATTGTCAAAAGTTTAATTATTAAAATTCAATTTATTAATAATAATCTTGAGGTAATATTAGGCAATTATAAATTTATAGGTACTACTGAAGAACAAATTCAAAATGAAATTAATATTCAGACTGATATATTTTTTAAAACATTTAATTACCTGCAGCCTCTTTGCCCTTCTATTATCTATGCTGAAATTATAAAAAATTTTTCTGAAAAAATTAATATTTTAAATTTACTAAGAAAAGCAGATAACTTACCATTTTCTGTTGAAAGTAATATTATTTATAATGACAATATTAGCATAATTGTCATGGAAATGATTAATAAAAGTACTCCTTTAGCCGATTACATTCATGATATAGAGGAAAATATTAATAGAATAAATAATTATATAATTGATATTCAAAATGAACTTAATGAAATGAATACCGATTATACCTCTGAACAAGTTTCTATGGCTATGAAAAATATAAGTCTAGAAAAAAGAAAAATACAAATAGTAGAAAATATATCCAGATATGCTTTATTAAAATTAGCACTAGATACTGGATACAATCATAGTGATTTTCATAAAGGAAATATTCTTATTCAATATGATAATACCTATTTTAAAAATTTATATAAATCTCCTATTATAATAGATTTTGGTAGAACTCAAAAATTAGATATTGGTACTTTAAATATTATCAAACAAATGGTATCACAAAAAAATTATATTGGAGCTTTAACTGAATTATGTAAACCTTTTAATAGTTCATTACACCATACTAAAATTTTAAATGATAGTTATTATGATTGGGTATGCGGTGATTATGAGGGTTTAGGTGATAGAAAAAAAAAATTAGATGTTTCCATTAATATAAGAATAGATGAACTATTTAAATTAAGAGAACTTGCTATTGATGAAAATATTCAAATGATGAATGAATTACATGCTGAGTACCCCGAAAAATACCCATTATTACCATTGTCTAATTCAATAAAAAATAATTTATATAATGGAATGATTGGCGGAAAAAGAAAAAGGAAACGTAATACCAAAAAACATAAATTTTATAAAAGAAAAAAAACAAATAGAAAATATAGATACAATAAATACAAAAAAATACTTATTTAAAAAATTGATTTGTTTTAATATATATTTTCAAAATTAACTATAATATGGATAACGTTAAAAAAGAAACTATTACTATTTACAAAGAGTATGAAAAAATATCATTACTTGAATATTATCTCAATAATGACAAATGCCTAGAAACAACTGTTAGTAATTTAATTGATTATTATATAGACAAAAAATACAATTTAGCACAAGAATATTTTAATATTTTAAAAACTAAAATTTCTGATTCAAATTTATTTTATAAAATAATTAAAATATCATTATCTATAGCTAATCAAACCCCTCTAAATATTGAATTAGATGATAAACCTAAAATTATTTTGAGAATGTAATTTAATTTATTTTTGTCATTCATTTTTTGCCATTCATTTTTTTAAATTGATTCCATGAAATTTCTACTTGAGGTCCTTTATATTCTGATTCTGAACCTTCTGCGTTTAATTTTTCTGCCTTTTTTAACGCACTATCAACATATATTTGTTTTAATAATAGCCCAAATTTATAAGAACCATCATGTTGATCTATTTTTCCATCTTCTATATCTCTTAATACATCTAATGCTTTAAACAATATTTTTAAATCAATCTCGTCTTTTCTTATTTTATTATAAATATCAGTATAATAAGTAAATAAAAAATTACATTCACTCATTCCTTCTAAATGAACAGAATCAGGATCCAATGGATATTTTGCTTTTATCATTATAAGATTATTTATATCTTCTCTTAAAGTATGACTATGTTTTAGTTTCCTAATCAACCCAGTTTTATCTTCTACATTATTTGCTGAAATCATATTCTGTAAATGAAGTCTTTGATTCTCGTCCATTATATTAATATTTTAGAATACTATTTTTAAACTATAACTAATAAATAATTAATTTTTCTATATATATTATAATGAGTGTTGAACCAATGATACAATCTTCGGCAATGCCACCACAATCAAAAAATACTCTTCAGCCTGGTGCAACTAGTCCTATGAATTCTGCTTATATTGCTTCCCAACAACAAACAAAAGCTCAAATGAATTTAATTGGATCTTCTAAAGGTGGTGCGCCAACGGTTCAGGTTCCACCTGTATCCAGTTCTGCTCCTAATCCTGGTCAAACGAGTGATAATTATAAAGATTTAACACAATTGGCACAAACACAACAAACCCAATCAGCTTTTGATAATGCTAAAACTCCGCAACAAACTGCTGCTATACAACAACAACAACAAGCACTTTATAAAAGTGGTGGTTCTAAAAGAGGTGGATCGTGGCCTAAATGGGGATGTTTAAGTGGAGGAAGGAAAACAAAAAGAAAAGGCAGAAGGACAAGAAAAGGAAGAAAAGGAAGAAGGACAAGAAAAGGCAGAAAATCTAAGAGACACAACTAACAACCCCTTATAATTCAGTTTATAGTCGTAAAGGTGTAAAATAAGAAAATAAATATATATAATAATAATATAGATTATGCCAACAATGAAAAATTACTTAAACCTTATATATGTTAATTTAGGGTTTATTGCCCAAATAACAGTCATGATGTATTTTAAATCTGCTTTGGAAATAAAACAAAATTGGCCTTTATATAGATGTAACCCACCTTATTGGATTTTTTCTGATGATATATCACAAGATTTTACATATTGTGTTCAAAATACTCAGATGAATATGATGGGGTATTTATTACAACCATTAAATTATATGGTTTCATCTTTATCATCAGTTGGTACAGAATTAAATGATTCAATAAATAATGTTCGTGGAATGATTTCTAATATAAGATCATTTGTTACTGATATAATTCAAAATGTTTTTGGTGTATTTTTTAATTTAATTGTTGAATTTCAAAAAATTACTATTAGTATTAAAGATATGGTTGGTAAAATGATTGGTGTTGTTGTTACTATTTTATATGTTTTAGATGGTTCTATTAAATCTATGAATAGCGCATGGAATGGACCCACAGGACAATTAGTTAGAGCTATGGGATCTTGTTTCCATCCAGAAACAAAGGTAAAATTAAAAAATGGAGAAATATTTTTAATGAAAGATTTACCTTTAGGAGCTGAATTAGAAGATGGTTCAAAAGTATTTTCCGTTATGAAAATTGCTAACTTTAATAATAATAAATTATATAAGATTAAAGGTGGAGTAGATGGCGATTATATATATGTAACTGGTGAACACTTTATTTTTGATAAACAAAATAATAAATGGATACAAGTTAAAGATTATAATCATGCTTTCAAACAAGAAGAAAAACATATTGATTGGTTTTCTTGTCTTATCACGACTTCAAGACATATCAAAATAGGACAACAACTTTTCTGGGATTGGGAAGATGATGAATTATTATAAGAATTATTTATAACTTATTATTATCCATTTATAGTATATATGAATAATAATATAAATCAACCAAATATAGATAAAACTACTAACTTTATAAATGATACTTATGATAAATTATCATATTTGGACCTTTATGGAAATTCTGTTTTAATATTTATTTTTATAACATTAATTGTATTTGTTGTTTATTCTTATTGTAAAGTCATGATTAATAGAGATGATATAGCTTCTGATTGGAATAATCAAAGATGTAAACCACAAAATATTTTAATCGCTGGATTTATAACACATCCTGATGGTAAAACATCATTAGAATATACTAGTGAAAATTTTCAATATTGTGTTCAAAGTATATTAACGAATATTATTGGTTATTCATTGGAACCTTTTCAATATATGATATCATCTTTAACTAATATTTTTAGCGAATTCACTGATGCTATTCAACAAATAAGAGGTGTTTTCAATACTTTACGAAGTGGTATATCTGATTTTGCTAGCGACGTTTTATATAGAATTTTAAACATTATGACACCACTTCAAAAAATTTCTATAGCTTTAATGGATACATTTAATAAAATACAAGGAGTTATGGCTTCTGGTTTATACACTATGCTTGGTTCTTATTATACATTACAAGCATTAATGGGAGCAATATTAGAACTTATTGTTAAAATCTTAGTTGCTCTAGTAATAGTTATAGCAGGTCTTTGGTTGTTACCATTTAGTTGGCCAGCAGCGGCATCAATGACCGCTGTATTTTTAGCTATATCAATTCCATTAGCAATTATTACATATTTTATGACAGAAGTTCTTCATATTAAAAGTTCTGCTATACCAAACCTAAGATGTTTTGATTATAGAACAAAAATATTTTTAGAAAATAGAACATTTAAATATATTAAAGATATAAAACCAGGCGACACATTGTTTGATGGATCAACTGTAACAGCAAAAATAAAAGTATTATCAAAAGATTTGGATATGTATAATTTAAATGGAATTATTGTTAGTGAAAGTCATATTGTAAAATATAAAAATAACTGGATAAAAGTAAAAGATCATCCTTATTCAAAAAAAATAAGTTTATATAATGAACCATATTTATACTGTTTAAATACATCAACAAAGAAAATTATTTTAAATGATATGATTTTTACTGATTGGGATGAAATATATGATGAAACTTTAGAATTTATTTTGAATTACAATTCTATTGAAAAAACAGAAAATATATCAAAAAAATTAGATTATGGATTTAATGGGAATACTGTAATTAAATTAATAAACGGAGAAAAAATAATGAAGAAAATAAATGTAGGAGATATATTAGCAACTGGAGATATTGTTTATGGAATTGTTGAATTAAATAATAATTTAGGAAATAATGAAAATAGTGAAAATAATGAAAATCTTTATAGTTTATTAGTTTCTAGTAAATATTTTTATATTGGACAAAATAAATATCCAGATTATAATAACAATATTGATTCAGTTCTAAGAAATCTTAGTTATAAAAAAATATTATCTAAGGAATATGTATAATATGGAAATATCTATCGGTTCATATAAATTTAGATTAGAAATACTCATTCTAATTGTTGTAGTATTTTGGATTATGTTTGGACATATGTTATGCTCATGTTGTAGAGTCAACCTTTTTAAAGAAGGATTTGTAGGAGCAAATAATGCTGCGTCTGGACCTGAATTTGCTGGAGCAAAAACACCTGATTGGATTATGAACCCATCTACATGGTCTATGCCTACTCTAACTTACAGTCCTGGAACTACTCCTGATGCTGGTGTTAAGGCCATTTGGGATCGTCCTAAGCAACCAATTCCTTTACCAGAAGGTGAATTAGATATGTTTGCTACTACCCCTTTTAAGCCAGAATGTTGTCCTAACACTTATTCAAATAGTATGGGATGTGCCTGTATGAATTTAAAATCCTACAATTATTTAAGACAGCGTGGAGGTAACAATGTTCCTTATTCTGAATATTAATTTGTTACCATAAAATAAAATTTACTTTCATATTTGTAAATATTATTTATAACATTCAAGTTTGTTACCTTTACAATCATAAACCCAAATTTCATAGTTATAACCCAACTCTTTTCCAGAATTTTGTTTTTACCAGTGAACGAAAACTTTTAGAAAAATATAATAACAATCATTATCTTTATATAAAATTATATTTAATATATATAGATGTCTTTACCCGTAAATGAAAATGTAACACCTGATTCTGATTCAGAATCCGAATCCGAAATTATTTATTCCCAACCAAACCCTTATTCACATATGAAATCAGAAGAAAAAGAAGAAGCAGACAAAAAAATAAATGAATTTGATAATTATATAAAAAATCTATTTGATGTATATTTACAGTCATTGGGAGATGAAATTATAAATGAAGATAATTATACAGCTGATGAAATTGAATTAGAAAATGCGGAGGGTCATGATGAAGCAAATTTTTTTTATTTTATAGGGCGTTTGAACCCGCCTCATGATGGACATATTTATGCTTTGAAAGAACTAGTTAGTAAATCAATGTCAAAGGGTTCAACAGCTTTAATTTTATTGGGAAGCGGCCCATCACAAAAAGATGGAGATAAAAGAACATTTGATAATCCTATTACATTTGAATTAAAAAAAGAATTTATAGAACAACAATTACAAAATATTGGAGCTGTAGAAGGTACAAATTATATAATTCAGAAAATGTCAACTCCTCATGGTGATTTATCGCGTTATATTGGTGAATCATTAAAAAGTAAACATGTTTCTGATATAAAAGAAATAAAAATAAATCATTTTGCAGGTGGAAAAGATGAAGATGCTACAAAATTGAAATCTATATTAGATTATGCTGAAAAAGTTGCCGCAAGTCAAAATTCAGAAGCATCTATTTCAGCAAATGTAGTAGTAATTGAACCACAACAAAATGAATCTGGATTAGAGCCAATGTCTGCTACACAAGTTAGAAATGACACATTTAAAACATATTTAGACGGGTCAGGATATAATGGATGGTTAAACCAATATAAGGATTTTTATGGACCAATGGCTCAACAAATATATGAGGAAATATTATACCCAATTTATAAATTGAGAAATGAAGGAGTAAGTGATGATAAAATACAAGAGGTTATAACAGAATATATAAAAACAGGAAATTTGCCTAAAACTAGTAAAAAATCTGTAAAAAAAAGTGGAGGAACAAAACGTGGAGGAACAAAACGTGGAGGAACAAAACGTGGAGGAACAAAAAGAAAACAAAAAAATAGTAAAAGAAAACGGAACAAAAAAATACAGCACAGTAAGAAAAAACTAAGAAAAAATAAAACTAAAAAGACTCGTTAACACAGCCGTTTTTGTAGCCGTTAAAAAAATAAATACAATATTTTATATATAGATTTTGTATTTATTTCTGAAAAAATGAATATGTTGGTCTATTATTTCTAACATCGAAACGACGTAATCGTTTTAATATTTCAAAATTAATAGTAGGAAAAATAGCAAAACTATTTCCTACAGGAGGAATTCCACGATCATAAATTATAACACTTGAAGTAATTTTTCCACTACTAAATTTTGGCATTATTATAATTATATAATATAAAATAATTTAAAACGAATTTAATTCTATTTCTAAAGTGTTTATCTGTAGCCTGAAATAAAATTTGTCATACTTCTTCTAAAAAACGCGCTATTAAAAACAGGTTTAGTTGGTTGATAAATTGCGTAATTTCCTGCGACTACTCCACCAAAATCACGAAATACATTTGGAACACCTCTATAATAAAATATTGTGCTTGTTTTGCCATGAGTACCAGCTCCCATTGATATAATTAGAAGATAAAAAATATAAAATATATATAGTATTATATTTTTTTATAAATTAAATTACAATAATTTTATAAATATAAATGGTATAACGATGGATTCAACCCTTCAGTTTTTTTTATCATTTTATCTACTATTTCATTTGTAACTGTAAAAGGAAATTCAACTTTTAAAGACATATCTTCTTCAAATAGATTTGAATCTGGACGCATTAGACGATATAAATTTAATTTTGTATAGATTATTTCTAAACATCTCTTCAAATTTCTAACACCATCTTCTTTATTACAATGATTGTCAATAATATAATGTAGTGTTTGGTCTGGAATAATAATATCTTCTGGTCCAAATTTTACTTGTTCTCTAATTCTTGGTAACAAATAATCATTAGAAATTACTGATTTTTGTTTTTGATTATAACCTTTAGTTTGGATTCTATACATTCTATCTTTTAGAATTGGATTCACTTTTGATTCGTCATTGTAACTAAATATAAATAAACATTTACTTAGATCAAAATCTATTTCCGCAAAATATTTATCATGAAATTGACTATTTTGTGATGTATCTGTTAAGTGAGTTAAAATACCAGCTATTTCCTCACCTTTTGGCGTATCACTAATTTTATCCAATTCGTCAAAATATATTACTGGATTCATACATTTACTATCAATTAAGATTTGAACTATTTTGCCCCATGTTGAACCTTCATATGTGTATCCATGACCTTCTAAGAAACTACTATCAGTTGCACCTCCTAAAGCTATAAACGCAAACGGTCTATTTAAAATTTTACTAATACCTTCTTTAACAAGAGATGTCTTACCTGTTCCTGGTGGACCATGAATAGCTATAGCTGAACCAATTGCTTTTGGATTTGTAATTAATTGACCTAGCATCTGCATTATTTGCATTTTAGCATCATTCAATCCATATACCGCATCATTTAATGTTTTTTGTGCGTTTTCCATAAATTCATGACATTTATCTACACCATCGTTAATATTAATTGGTAACGTTTTATATTCACTAAATGGAATTCTCATAAATGTATCTACCCAATTTTTTATTTTATAAAATTCACCTGATCCTGGCTCCATATAACGAAGAGAACTGATTTTTTTCATTGCTGCAGCTTTGAATATTACTGGAATTTCAGATTCTAACAATGTTAATCGGTATGGTTTTTCCACTCTTGTGATTTTATTTATTTCTCTTAATTCTTTAATAATTTTTTTTTGATGTCCAGTTTCTAATTTATCGTAAAATTCAAAATCATTCATAGTATTTTTATCACGTAAAATTCTTTTAAATATACGACAATTTCTATCTTTTTCCTTTTTAAGTTTTTTTTCTTGTTTTTTCTTATTTTCTTTAAGTTTTTCTTCACATACACGAAGACATTCATTTACCATTTCGTTATTTTTATTTCTTGATTGAAGATCTTTTAGAATAGTAATAACATTTTCATCGTCAGGAGATTCTTTATTTTCTGATTTTTTTACTCCTAAAACATCTTTTAATTTATTTATTAAATCACTGTCTTCTTCAGATGTGGTTTCATTTGAAGATTTTTCTGTTTTTCTTTTATTTTTAATTTTTTTTAGAATATCTTTCCTTTTTTTTCTAATTTCTTTTTCTTCTTCTTCCTCTTCTTCTTCCTCTTCGTCTTCTGTATCTGAATCAGTACTAATTGGATCATCCTCATTTTCAGTTTCTTCGTCTGAACATGTTTCCCAATCTTCTTCGTCTTCAAACATATCATCTTCTTCATCATCTTCATCTCTTCCTCCAATAGTAAATATTATATTAAATTTTCCTGATTGCGGATCATCGTCATCATCGTCTTCTTCTGATTCATCCTCATCTTCTTCTTCTTTTTTTGATTTTTTAACATTTTTTTTATCATTCTTTTTATGACCCTTTTTATTATTTTTCTTATTTTTTTTTGTGTTAACTTCCTCATCCTCATCCTCATCCTCTTCCTCTTCCTCATCATCGTCTTCTTGTTTTTTTGATTTTTTTGTATTTCTTATCTTTTTATTTGACTTTACTTCTTCTTCATCGTCATCTTCAATTTCTTTTAAAGCCTTTTTTAAACGTTTTCCAGAAGCAATTTGATTTTCTAAATGTTTTGATGGAAATATTTTTTGTAAAAATTTGCGATATTCATGTTCATCCATAAATTCATCATCCTCATCATCCTCTGAACGATATGAAGTATCATCATCAGAAGATTCTTCATTCTTCTTCTTTTTTCTAGATAATTCTTCAGTTTTTTTTGAAACTTTATTATCTTTCTTGGACATTTTAGATTTATTATCACGAGTCATGGTTTTATATTGTATTTTAAGAAATATTTTTTAATATTTTCAATTTTTTATTTAATAATTTATTTTTATTTGAAACTATTTTTTAAAGTTTTATAAATAATTATCTATTTTTATTAAAATCTCATTTGGTAACATTTCATTTGTTATATCTTTTAAAGATTCCATTTTTTTTATTTTGTCTATAGGTATTACACTAACATAATCTCTTATCCATTTTTCCCCTATTATATTTATTTTTGTCAAAACAATAAATTTATTTATGCCTTTTTGTATTCCTAAATATTTTGCCCTATATTGAGAATAATTTTCTTTATTATGAATAGGTTCATATTCTTTAACATAATACATTTGGTTAATTTTTAAATCATTTAATAAGTATTCCATTATTTATTAAAGTTTCTAATTTATATTAGAAATAACTAAAAGAAATAATTCAATTTTTTATAAAAATGTTGTAAAATAGTATTTTAAATGTAAATGTAATTAAAACATAATTATGATAAAATTTATATAAACATTTTTAAAAATCAATAATTTAAAATAAAATTGAAATAAAACAATCTAAATATTATTTGATATATATAAGGAAGGATGTCAAAAAGTTCCGGAAACATGAATAACATTAACTGTTCTAAAATTATTGGTATTCAATTTAGTATATTATCACCAGAAGAAATTAGAAAAGGCTCTGTTGCTGAGATTACTAGTAAAGAAGCATATATTAATAATAAACCAGTAATCAATGGTCTATTTGATCCTAGAATGGGTGTTTTAGAACCTGGACTAATTTGTCCAACTGATGGTTTAGACTATATGCAGACTCCTGGTTATTTTGGTCATATTGAATTATCTATACCAGTGTTTTATATTCAGTATTTAAGTACAATTCAAAAAGTATTACGTTGTGTTTGTTTTAAGTGTAGTAAATTATTAATTTCAAAAGAGAAATTTAAACAATCTCTAAAAATGAATAACCAAAATAGATGGAAATATGTGTTTGATCTTTGTAAAGGAATGAAGCGGTGTGGTGAAGATACTGAAGATGGCTGTGGATGTTTACAACCAAAAAAAATTAAAAAAGAAGGTATGTCATCATTATTTGCTGAATGGACAAATTCATCGGAAGAAGGTGAAGATAATATTGTAATTCCATTAACTCCAGAACTCGTTTTAAAAATATTCAAACGTATTTCTGATGAAGATGTTACTTTTATGGGATTCAGTCCTGTTTGGTCTAGACCAGATTGGATGATTTGTCAAGTTTTAGCAGTTCCGCCTCCAGCTGTTAGACCTTCTGTAAAACACGATGCTCAGCAAAGGTCAGAAGATGATTTGACTCATATTTTAGTAAATATTATAAAGACAAATAGAACTTTACAAGAAAAGCTACAAAATAATGCTCCTGAAAATATTATTAATGATTGGTCTATTGTTCTACAATATCATGTAGCATCAATGGTTGATAATAAACTTCCTGGAGCAAGTCCTGTAGCTCAAAGATCTGGAAGACCATTAAAATCTATTAAAGATAGATTAAATGGAAAAGGTGGTCGTATGAGAGGCAATTTAATGGCTAAACGTGTTGATTTTAGTGCTCGTTCAGTTATTACTGCGGACCCAAATATTTCAATTAGAGAACTTGGTATTCCAATGAAAATTGCTAAAAATATTACTAAACCTGTAGTTGTTAATCGTATCAATAAAGCTTTCTTAACAAAATTAGTTCAAAATGGCCCTGATGTGTGGCCTGGTGCTAAGATGTTA
>Ga0164294_10000894_pt1 | contig 28213 bp, 31 predicted proteins | sample GEODES005metaG_FD_111479 | JGI IMG/M metagenome (GOLD analysis project Ga0164294, IMG submission 111479) | Oligotrophic lake water microbial communities from Sparkling Lake, Wisconsin, USA - GEODES005 metaG | ecosystem: Environmental > Aquatic > Freshwater > Lake | place: USA: Sparkling Lake...
CAGCCGCCCGTAGTACTGAGCCGCGAGTTGTTTAGCGCGAAACGCCGGCAGTCCGAGTTCGGTGACGGCGGCGGTACGAGCCTCGGCGTCGAGGTCGGCGAAGTGACGTGGCGGCAGCCCGCGACGCGGCGCTTCGAAGACCAGTTCCTGTTCCATGTGAGCGCTCAGGCCAACAACGTCAGGACGATCCAGGTGGCCACCGACGACGGCAGTGCGCCATCGATCCGGTCCATCAGGCCGCCGTGGCCGGGCAGCAGTGTGCCCATATCCTTGATACCGAGGTCGCGCTTGACCTGAGACTCCACCAGATCGCCGAGGGTGGCGGTGAGAACGAGCATCACACCCAACGGAATGCCGACCCAGGCTGGCTTGTGCATGAGGAAGACCACTGCGAGCACCGCCCCGGTGGTTCCGCAGATCAGCGAACCCGCGAAGCCCTCCCAGGACTTCTTCGGGCTGATCGCCGGGACCATGCGGTGCTTGCCGAACAACACCCCGGCGGTGTACCCACCGATATCGGAGAAGGTAACGCCCAGCATGAGTGCGAATACCCGCGCGTAACCGTCCGACGGGTAGACCAGCAGCACGGCGAACGCCCCGCACAGCGGGATCCACGCGGCAATGAAGATCGTGGCAGAGACATCGCGCAGATAGTTGACCGGCTGGCCCTTCAGACCGTGGCTCAACAGCCGCCAGATCAGACAGACCAACACCGTCGCGCCGAAACCACCCAACGCCCCGGCCGGGCCGAATGGCCAAGTCAGCCAGATCATGGCCTGCCCACCCACCAACAGTGGTAGCACCGGGATTGAGTACCCGGCCGTGCGCAGTCGCCGCACCACCTCGTGGGTGGCCACGGCCATCCCCACCGCCACCAACGCAACCCACAACCTGGGTGCGAACGACAGGATGGCAATTATGGTGCCGCCCAGCAGAAGACTGACGCCGATCGCGGCGGGAAGGTCGCGGCCGGCGCGTGAGGTCTTCGCCGACTGTGTCGGCGCCTCGGGGGTACGGCCCCCGGAGTCTGTGTCAGCCACAGTGGCTTGCTGTCGAGGTCCTCAAACCTCGAGCAGTTCGCCTTCCTTGTGCTTGACGTGATCGTCTATCTGCGCGATGTACTGCGCGGTGGACTTGTCGAGGTCCTTCTCCGCGCGGCCCACCTCATCTTCACCTGCTTCGCCGTCCTTGCGGATGCGGTGCAGTTCCTCCATCGCACGACGACGGATGTTGCGAACCGAAACCTTGGCGTCCTCGCCCTTGGCCTTGGCCTGCTTGACCAGTTCGCGGCGGCGTTCCTCGGTGAGTTGCGGGATGGCCACCCGGATGATGTTGCCGTCGTTGGTCGGGTTGACGCCGAGATCAGAGTTGCGGATCGATTCTTCGATCGGTTTGAGCTGGGTTGCCTCATAGGGCTTGATGACAACCATGCGTGCCTCGGGCACGTTGATGCTGCAGATCTGCGTGATGGGGGTCGGCGTGCCGTAATAGTCGATGACGATGCGGGAGAACATGCCGGGGTTGGCGCGCCCGGTGCGGATGGATGACAGGTCATCGCGGGCGACCGCGACGGCCTTCTCCATCTTCTCTTCAGCATCGAAGATGGCTTCTTCAATCATCGGCGCCACTCCTCCTCATCGCTTCGCTCTGCATCGTCGTCGGCGCGGATCATAGGCGCCACTCCTCCTCATCGCTTCGCTCTGCATCGTCGTCGGCGCGGATCATCGGCGCCACTCCTCCTCTCCAGTCACGTGCTGACCAGTGTTCCGATCTTCTCACCCGCAACCGCGCGGGCAATGTTCCCGCTCGTCAGCAGGTTGAACACCAGGATCGGCATTCCGTTGTCCATACAGAGGCTGAAGGCGGTGGCGTCGGCAACCCGAAGGCCGCGATCGATGACCTCCCGGTGGCTGATCTCGGTCAGCAGTTCGGCATCCGGGTTGCTCCGCGGGTCGTCGGTGAACACCCCGTCGACCGCTTTGGCCATCAGCACCACCTCGGCGCCGATCTCCAAAGCGCGTTGCGCGGCGGTGGTATCGGTGGAGAAGTACGGCAGCCCCATTCCGGCGCCGAAGATCACCACGCGTCCCTTCTCCAGGTGACGTCGAGCTCGCAGCGGGATATAGGGCTCGGCGACCTGACCCATGGTGATGGCGGTCTGGACGCGGGTGACGATTCCTTCCTGCTCAAGAAAGTCTTGTAGCGCAAGGCTGTTCATCACGGTGCCGAGCATGCCCATATAGTCCGAACGGGTTCGCTCCATCCCGCGCTGCTGAAGCTGCGCACCGCGGAAGAAATTGCCGCCGCCGATCACCACGGCCACCTGAACGCCGCTGCGCACGACTTCGGCGATCTGGCGGGCTACCTGTGCCACCACGTCCGGATCCAGGCCCACCGAGCCGCCACCGAACATCTCACCGCCGAGTTTGAGCAGGACCCGCGAGTACCCGGACCTCGGGTCCGGTACAGCGCCGTTTGTGGTCGTGGGCTCCCCCATCAGACTCCTCGGATTCGTCGGGGCTGGCATGAGAGTGCCATTCCGGCGGGGCTGGAACAGCGTTATTATCCTGCCTCATCGTCGCAGGCCCGATCATCCCGGGGCTATTCCAGGATCAGGCCACCGCAGCGGCCTGGATCCGGGCCCACGGCTTGGCCGACTCCAGCTCGAAAGCCAGTTCCAGCAGTCGCCGCTCGTGGCCGAGTGGGGCGCTGAACATCATGCCGACCGGCATCCCGGCGGCCGACTCATTCAGCGGCAACGAGATCGCCGGCTCCCCGGTGGCGTTCTGTAGCGGCGTAAACGCCACCCAGTCCACCAGTCGGTCGATCACCTGCTGGTAATCCGCGGTGGGATCGAGATGGCCGATGCGCGGCGTCTCTTCGGCTAGTGTCGGCATTAGCATGATGTCGTAGTCGCGGTAGAGCCGTTCAGTGACCTTGCGCAGTCGGCTGAGCCGGGTGATGGCCAACGGTAACCGGTGCAGGTTGCGCGTCGCGTGACGATCGAGTCCGAGAGTCAGGTTGTCCAGACGCTCGCGATCGAAGCTCGGCCCGAACGTGCGCTTTCCGGTACGCACGAGGGTCATAGCGAGCGAAGCCCAGTAGATGAGAAAGTCGTCGGCGAAGGAGGCCGGGATCGGGTTGTTGTCGAGGTGGGTGACCCGGTGACCGAGTCCTTCGAGAAGAGCCGCGGTCTGAAGGGTGTGGGCGCGCATCTCCGGGCTGCAGTCGCGGTTCAGCGAGCGGGTGACCACGGCAATCCGCAGCCGCTCACGGCCGGGTGCCGTGACCGCACCGATGGGCAGCAATGCACGGTTGCGCCAGATACGTTCTCCCTCACGGTAAAACGCCGCCGTATCGCGTACTGAGCGGGTCAGCACCCCGTCATTGACGAGCCGCACCGGCATCTGACGAGACATCTTGTCCAACGGGAGCCGCCCTCGCGAGGGCTTCAGACCCACCAGTCCGTTGCACGCCGCGGGTATCCGGATCGAGCCGCCGCCGTCATTGGCGTGGGCGATGGGCACCACACCGGCGGCGACGAAGGCACCTGATCCTGATGACGACGCGCCCGCGGTGTAGTCGGTGTCCCACGGATTGCGGACCGCACCGATACGCGGGTGTTCAGCGGAGGCACTGAAACCGAACTCCGACAGTTGCGTCTTGCCCAGCGGGATCAGACCGGTGGCCAGAAAGAACTTCGCGAAGTCTCCATGGCTGGTTTGCGGCCGCGGGTCCCAGGCGTCGGTACCCTGCATGGTGGGCATGCCTTCGACGTCGACGTTGTCCTTGATGAACGTCGGCACGCCGTCGAAGTACCCGCCTTGGCGGGTGGCAGCTTGTGCTCGGGCCGCCTCGAACCTCTCATGCGCCAATCCATTGAGGGCCGGGTTGACCGACTGTTCACGGGCGATCGCAGCCTCGACCAACTCCGCCGATGACACCTTGCCGGTGCGCATTGCATCGACTAACGCGACGGCGTCGAGATCGCCGAGTGCGTCGTCGCCGAAGGCGTTCACATGCCTCATGGTCGTAGATGCCTCATGGTCGTAGATGCCTCATGGTCGCGGGCCCTGGCCCGTCAGGCCTGGCCCACCTCGAAGCGGACGAACCGGGTCACGGTCACGCCGGCCTCATCGAGCAGTGCCTTGACCGACTTCTTGTTATCGGACACCGACGGCTGATCGAGCAGCACGACGTCCTTGTAGAAGCCGGTGATACGACCATCGACGATCTTGGTCAGCGCAGCCTCGGGCTTGCCCTCGGCCTTGGCGGTCTCCTCGGCGATGCGACGCTCGTTGGCGATGAGATCTTCGGGCACCTCGTCACGGGTGAGGTAGCGCGCCTTGAGCGCGGCGATCTGCAGGGCCACCGCGTGCGCGGCATCCTTACCTTTTGCGGCAGTACCGGATTCGAACTCCACCAGCACGCCCACCGCGGGCGGCAGGTCAGCGGCACGCTTGTGCAGGTAGGTCTCGACGTTGCCGTCGAAGAACTGCGCCCGGCGCAACACCAGCTTCTCGCCGATCTTGGCCGACAGTTCGGCGATGGCCTCCTCGACCGTCTTATCGCCGATCTTCGCCGCGTTGAGGGCGTCGACGTCAGCGGCCTTGGAAACCAGCGCTGCGTCAACAACTTCCTCGGCGAGTTTGCGGAACTCAGCGTTCTTGGCGACGAAGTCGGTCTCAGAGTTGAGTTCGATCATCGCGCCACCCTTGGCGGCCACCAACCCCTCGGCGGTGGCCCGCTCGGCGCGCTTGCCGACATCCTTGGCGCCCTTGATCCGCAGCGCCTCGACCGCCTTGTCGAAGTCGCCCCCGTTGGAGGCGAGTGCGTTCTTGCAGTCCAACATTCCCGAGCCGGTCAGCTCGCGGAGCCGCTTGACGTCGGCGGCGGTGTAGTCAGCCATCTCAGCCTTCCGTGACTTCTACGGTCACCGACTCGTCTGCGACCGGGCCGGGCTCGGTCGGAGCCGACTCGATGGCCGCGCTGGCCAGCAACTCCTGCTCCCACTCGGCCAGTGGCTCGGCCGCGGCCCCGGGATCGGCACCCGCCTTGTCGCCGCCACCGGCACCGCCGCGAGCCTGCAGACCCTCAGCCACCGCCGAGGCGATGACCTTGGTCAGCAGGGCAGCCGAGCGGATGGCGTCGTCATTGCCCGGGATCGGGTAGTCGACCAGATCCGGGTCGCAGTTGGTATCGAGGATCGCGATGATCGGGATATTGAGCTTGCGGGCCTCCGCGACGGCGAGGTGCTCCTTGTTGGTGTCGATGACCCAGATGGCCGAGGGCACCTTGTTCATATCGCGGATACCGCCGAGGCTGCGCTCGAGCTTGTTCTTCTCGCGGGTCAGCATCAGGATTTCCTTCTTGGTGCGACCCTCGAAGCCACCGGTCTGCTCCATGGCCTCCAGTTCCTTGAGGCGTTGAAGACGCTTGTGCACGGTGGAGAAGTTGGTGAGCATGCCACCGAGCCAGCGCTGGTTCACATAGGGCATGCCGACGCGGGTCGCCTCTTCGGCGACGGACTCCTGGGCCTGCTTCTTGGTGCCGACGAACATCACCGAACCGCCATGGGCGACCGTCTCTTTGACGAACTCGTAAGCCTTGTCGATGAAGGTCAGCGTCTGCTGAAGGTCGATGATGTAGATGCCGTTGCGGTCGGTGAAGATGAACCGCTTCATCTTGGGATTCCAGCGTCGGGTCTGATGCCCGAAGTGAGCGCCGCTGTCAAGCAGCTGCTTCATGGTTACAACAGCCATAGTGGCTATGTCCTTATGAGGTTGTCGGTTGTCGCCCGGCGACGGGTGTAGCCGGACCCTGGCGCCTGCTTGCAAGCCGACCCGGCCTTGGGGATTCCCCTCTGGACGAGACCAACCGGCGTGCGTGGGACAAGTGTCGACATGGCGACCTTGTATACAGACGCGCGAAGTCAACCCGCTTGCGCGAGTTGCGTGTCGAAGTTTACACCGCCGAAAGGGGTGCTCTGTCCCCAGCGCCCGGGCTGTGCACAACCGGGGGCAGTGCGCACTACGAACCCAGTCGCAAGGCGCTGAACTGTGCGGATGCGGTTCGTGGCGGCTCTGGTCGTGGCGTTGGCGTTGGCGTCGTCGGCGCCGGCCCGCGCCGACGATATCGGGCTGCAGTGGCCGCTGCGGCCGGGCGTTCCGGTCGTCTGTCGGTTATTCGACGCCCCCTCCCCGGATTGGCAGCCCGGTCATCGCGGTGTCGACCTGATCGGCGTGCCCGGTGAGCCGGTCTACTCCGCCGGGGCGGGAACCGTGGTGTTCGCCGGCCTGCTGGCCGGACGGCCGGTCGTCTCGGTGGCCCACCCGGGGGGGCTGCGGACCAGCTACGAGCCGGTCGAGGCCGCCGTGCGCCCGGGGCAGGTGGTCGCGCCGTCGAGCGCTTTGGGACGCCTGGCGCCGGGGCATCCGGGCTGTCCGGCTTCGGCGTGCCTGCACTGGGGTGCGATGTGGGGACCGGCCTCTCGGGCCGATTACCTGGATCCGCTGGGGCTGCTCATGACGACGCCGGTTCGGCTCAAGCCGCTGAACCCCTAGCGCGGGTCAGGCCCTCGGGTGGGCCTGGTCGTGGACGGCGCGCAGCCGGGCGACGGTGACGTGGGTATAGAGCTGAGTGGTGGCCAGGCTGGTGTGGCCCAGGAGTTCCTGCACGACGCGCAGATCCGCCCCGCCTTCCAACAGATGGGTGGCCGCACTGTGACGCAATCCATGCGGTCCGATATCGGGGGCGCCATCGACGGCCGCCATGGTCTGGTGCACCACAGTTCGGGCCTGCCGCGGGTCGAGCCGGCGCCCGCGCGGGCCCAGCAGCAGGGCCGGGCCGGAATCCGACGTGACGAGGGTGGGACGACCGTCGACGAGCCAGGCATTCAGTGCTGCGCCGGCGGGCTTGCCGAACGGAACGGTGCGCTGTTTGTTGCCCTTGCCCAGAACCCTCAGCAACCGGCGGTCCCTGTCGATGTCGTCGATATCCAGGCCGCACAGTTCACTGACGCGAATTCCGGTGGCGTAGAGCAACTCAACGATGAGACGGTCGCGCAGCGCTAGCGGGTCGCCCTGCTCAGCTCCGAGGTCAGCGGCATCCATCGCGGCTAGTGCCTGATCCTGGCGCAACACCGCCGGTAGGGTGCGGCGGGCCTTGGACACCTGAAGCCGGGCGCCCGGGTCGACCGACAACACCCCGCGTCGGGAAGCCCAGGCGGTGAAGGTCTTGGCCGCCGAGGTGCGCCGCGCCAACGTGGTGCGGGCCGCGCCCGCGCCGGCCTGGGCGGCCAGCCAGCCGCGCAGTACCGGCAGGCTCAACGCTGCCAGTCCGGCTCCGGGGGCTCGCTCGTCCAGGAATGCGAACAGTGACCGCAGGTCTGCCAGATAGGCCCGGCGGGTGTGCTCGGAGCGGCCGCGTTCCAGCGCGAGATGCTCGGCGTACTCCTCAAGAATCGCCGCGTACCCGTCGTTCACTGTCCCACCGTCGCAGATCAGCCCCAGACCATCAATCAGCGACGCGGGCGTGTCCGGCTCCGAAACCGTCACGGACGCAGTCGCGCCTGATGGCCTCAGGCGTGACAGCGCTGGGACTACGCGGACCGGCGAGCTAACCTCCACCTCCCGTCGTGTCGTTCGATGAGTCCGGCGATCTCCAGCATCGCGAGCGGACCCAGAATGTCGGTGGGCGGTAGACCGGATGCGACGGCGATCTCGTCGGGGGTACGGGTTCCCCGGCCCGGTAGCGCCTCGTAGACCTGACGCTCGGCGTCGCTCAGTGCGTCCAGCGGATCAGTCGGATGCGGCTGCTCATCGGCGAGTTCGCCTGCACGGCCAATGATTTCGCGGATCTCGTCGGCACGGGTGACAAGTTGCGCTCCGGCTTGCAACAGCACGTGACAGCCCGTCGAGGCCGACGAGGTAATGGGCCCCGGCACCGCACAGACGACCCGGCCCAGAGCGCGCGCCCAGGCCGCCGTGCTCGCGGCGCCACTGCGGATACCGGCCTCGACCACCACGGTTGCCCCCGACAGCGCGGCCACGATGCGGTTGCGGGTGAGGAAGCGGTGCCGCGCCGGCCGCACGCCTGGTGGGTACTCGCTGACGAGCAGGCCGGTTCCGGCGATGCGGTGCAGCAGGGCGGAATGACCGGCCGGGTAGAGGACGTCGACTCCCCCGGCCAACACCGCCACCGTCATACCGTCAGCGGCCAGTGCTGCGCGGTGGGCTGCACCATCGATACCGTAGGCGCCGCCGGAAACGATGGCCACCTCGTGTTCGGCCAAGCCGGCCGAGAGATCCGCCGCCACGTGCTCGCCGTAGGCCGTCGAGGCCCGTGTCCCGACGATGGCCGCTGCTCGCTCGGCGATTTCATCGAGTCGCAGGGGCCCGATCGCCCACAACGCCAGTGGCGCCCGGCCCTGCTGCCTATCCCGCACCGGTGCTCCGTAGAACGAGGCGAACGCAAGACCTGGCCACTCGTCGTCGTCGCGGCTGACCAACCGACCGCCACGGCGCTTGAGGATCTCGAGATCCTCAGCTGCGCAGTCGACATCGCGTCTGGCCTCAGTGCGCTGCGCCAGGGTGTCACCGACCTCGCCGCGTCGGATACGCTCGGCCGCCTCCACCGGACCGACACTGCGAACCAGCGCCGACAAATCAGCGCACGGTGCCTCGACGACCCGGCTGAGATAAGCCCAGGCCGTCGTTTCGGCATTAGTGCTCACGGCTTGACCTCCGCCTGCCGGAAGCTGAGCGCCACTGACACGTCGTTGAGATCGGGTGCTGTGCGGCCGGCCAAATCCGCCAGGGTCCACGCGACTCGCAACGATCTGTCGACGCCGCGAAGGCTGATCAGCCCGCGCTCCATCGCGGCCTTCAGTGGAGCCATCACCGGCGCGCTCAAGCGAAAACGGCGCCGCAGGACCGTACCGGTGACCTCGGCGTTGGTGGTGAACCCATAGGAACGCCAGCGTTCGGCGGCGGCGCAGCGGGCTTGAGCCACCCGGGTACGAACCTGCCCGCTGCTTTCGGCAGCCTCGGCCGCGAAAGCTCCCGCGCGCACGGTGTGCATCTCCACTCGTAGATCAACCCGGTCGAGCAGTGGACCAGATAACTTGCCCAGATAGCGGCGCCTCTGCAACGACGAGCAGATGCAGTCACGCGGATCGGTCTTCGCGCAGGGACACGGGTTGGCGGCTAGCACCAACTGGAACCGGGCTGGGTAGCACACCACACCGTCGCGGCGAGCGAGCCGTATCTCACCGTCCTCCAATGGAGTTCGCAGTGCCTCCAGTGCGCCAGTTCCGATCTCGGCGCACTCGTCGAGGAAGAGCACACCTCGATGGGCGCGGCTGATCGCTCCCGGGCGGGCCAGGCCGGTGCCGCCACCGACCAGTGCGGCCACGCTGGAGGAATGATGCGGTGCGATCAGCGGCGGCCGGGTGACAAGCGGTATGCGCTCCGAAAGTAGCCCTGCAACCGAGTGGATCGCCGTCACCTCCAGCGCCTCGCTGTGGGTGAGATCGGGTAGCAGTCCCGGAAGTCGTTGGGCCAGCATGGTTTTACCCACACCGGGCGGTCCGGTGAGCATGAGGTGGTGGGCACCGGCGGCCGCAACCTCGACCGCGAACCGGGCCTGGGACTGTCCCACCACGTCAGCGAGGTCGGCAAGCGGCTGGTCATCAGGGGGCGGCGTCGAGACCCGCTCATCCAATCCTGTGCCGCTGTCCAGCCACTGCTGCATCTGGCGCAGAGTGCGAACACCGAGCACCTCGATCCCGTCCACCAGGCTGGCCTCGGCCAGGTTGGTGATAGGAACCACGATGGCGGGCCAGCCCTGGCGCTTGGCGGCCAGCACCGCGGGCAGCACGCCGCGCACCGGACGGATCCGGCCGTCGAGGGCCAATTCGCCGAGTAGCACCGTTTTATCCAGCCGGTCCCAGGGCTTCTTGCGCCCGGCCGAGAGCACCGAGCAGGCCAGGGCAATGTCGTACAGCGAGCCGGTCTTGGGCAGGGTGGCCGGCGACAACGCCAGTGTCAGCCGTGACATCGGCCAGGTGTTGCCGCAGTTGGTGATCGCCGCGCGCACTCGATCCCGAGACTCCTGCAGAGCGGCGTCAGGCAGCCCGACCAGGTGCACACCTGGAAGCCCTGAGCTGATATCGGCTTCGATCTCCACGATGTCCCCGTCAAGGCCGCGCACCGCGACTGAGAACGCCCGTCCTAGAGCCATCAGCCCACCCACCCAGCCCGTGCCATCAGCCCACCCCACGCAGGTACATCACCTCGGGAACGCGGCGACGCCCGATGCGAACGCCGATCACGTCGATACGGACCTGCGCCCAGCCGGTGTCCTGGCCCGCCAGCCAGATGCCCGCCAGACGACGGATCCGGCGCACCTTCGCACGCGTCACCGCCTCGGCGATACCGCCGAATCCGTCGCCGCTGCGGGTCTTGACCTCAATGAACACCACCGTGCGGTCACCATCGGCGGCGATCACATCAAGTTCGCCGTAGCGACAACGCCAGTTGCGGGCCAGGATCCGCAGGCCGAGCGCGCGCAGATGCTCGACGGCCAACTGCTCGCCGAGCGCGCCGAGTTCGTTTCGGGTCAACGGCGGAGACGTCATACTCCCACCGTGGCCCGCGCCGGCGACAGATTCTGACGGACAGCAACCCCCGGGCCGGATTTATCCCCAGTGCCTCAGCCGTGCACAGCCGCTACTCCGGCAGGCGCAGATCAGGCTTGTCGACCTCTTCGATGTTGACGTCCTTGAAGGTGATCACCCGGACCTGCTTGACGAACCGGGCCGGCCGGTACATATCCCATACCCAGGCGTCGGCCAGCCGAAGCTCGAAGTACACCTCACCCTCGGTGTTACGCGGCACCAACTCGACGCTGTTGGCCAGGTAAAAGCGACGCTCGGTCTCCACGACGTAGCTGAACTGCCCCACGATGTCTTTGTATTCGCGGTACAGCGAGAGCTCCATCTCGGTTTCATATTTCTCGAGATCCTCGGCACTCATCGGCTCAGCAGTCCTTCATGTCGAACGATTCGGTCTTGTCAAACGATTCGGTCTTGTCAAACGATTCAGTCGAACGTACTTCCATCCTGTCCCACCCCTCACCGTGGCTCTGCACCGGTGTCGCCCGCCGAACGTTGATGAACGATTGGCGGTGCTGGATGCACGGACCCCGTTGTGCCAGTGCCGAGCTGTGCGCCGCCGTGCTATATCCCTTGTGCTCGGCGAATCCATAGCCGGGATGCTCATCGTCCATGGCCACCATCAGCCGGTCGCGGCTGACCTTGGCGAGCACACTGGCCGCCGCGATACAGGCCGCCGCCGCGTCGCCGGAGATCACCGGCAGTGACGGCATCGGCAGCCCGGGCACCCGGAAGCCATCGGAGAGTACGTATTCGGGGCGCAGGGTCAGTCCGGCGACCGCACGCCGCATGCCCTCGATATTTGCCGCATGCACACCACAGCGGTCCACCTCGGCGGGTGGAATGAACACCACGTGGTAGGCCACCGCGTAGCGCCGAATGAGCGGAAAGAGTTCCTCGCGCATCTTGGCGGTGAGCTTCTTGGAGTCATCGAGCGCGGCGAGGCTCTGGACCCGATTGGTTCCCAGGACACACGCGGCGACGACCAACGGTCCGGCGCAGGCGCCGCGGCCAACCTCATCGACGCCGGCGACCGGCCCCAGGCCACTGCGGTAGAGGGCTGACTCCAGGGTGCGCAGTCCCGATGAACGCCGGATGACCGTGCGCGGCGGCCATGTGATCGTCGGCATGGTCAACCCTGTTGCGGATCGAACGAGGAAACACCACCCCAGCGCGACGGCGGCCATGCGATGAACTGGGCCTTGCCGATGACATTGTCCACGGGAATCGTGCCCGCATCCGGGTCACCGGTGCACAGGATGCCCTGCTGGGCCTCGGCAGGAGTACTGGCACAGTGCGCCCGGGAGTCTGCCGAGTGGGTGCGATTGTCGCCCATCACCCACAGCCGACCCTCGGGGACGCTCACCGGGCCGAACTCGTTACCCAGGCACGGATAGACCACCGGGTCGGCCATCATCGTCACCGGATCAAGGAAGGGCTGCGTGAGCGCCTTGCCATCGACGGTAAGACCGCTATCGGCGCGGCACTGCACGGTCTGGCCGCCGACCGCGATGATCCGCTTCACCAGATCGTTCTCGTCCGGGGGCACGAACCCGACGAACGACAGCGCGTTCTGCACCCACCGGATCGCAACGTTGTGGGAGCGGATGGACTTGTAGCCGACGTTCCAATTGGGCGGGCCCTTGAACACGATCACGTCACCGGGTTGCGGGGAACCGAACCGGTAGGTGATCTTGTCGACCATGATCCGATCGCCGACGCAGCCCTTGCAACCGTGCAGTGTGGGCTCCATCGACTCCGAGGGGATCAGGTACGGACGGGCCACAAACGTCAGCATCACGTAGTAAAGGACCACCGCGATCCCGACGAGGATTGCGCCCTCCCGGCATGCCGACCGCCTCTTGTCGCCCTTATCGGGACCATCATCAACCGAACGTGTCGTCTCAGGCTGCTCCGGCGTCGAATCGTCCGGGTCTTCAGTCGGGGTCACACCGATCAGCGTAGCCAGCCGTAAGCGGGAACCCCCGCCGCCCACACCGGGCAGCCAGCCGCCAAGCTCAGCGCTTCTGCGGACCCGAGGTCGAAGCTCAGCGCTTCTCCTTGATCTTCGCCTTCTTGCCCCGCAGCTCGCGCAGGTAGTACAGCTTCGCCCGGCGGACATCGCCGCGGGTCACGACCACGAGGTGGTCAATATTGGGCGAGTGCACCGGGAAGGTGCGCTCGACGCCGACGCCATAGCTTTCCTTGCGCACGGTGAAGGTCTCGCGAACCCCGCCGCCAGAGCGACGCAGCACCACACCCTTGAAGACCTGAATACGCTGCTTGTTGCCCTCGATGACCTTGACGTGCACCTCGATCGTGTCGCCAGGGCCGAAGGTCGGGATATCGTCGCGCAACGACGCCTTGTCGATGAAGTCCAGAGTGTTCATGTTCTGACACTTCCTTAGCGGTCGGGCTGCGGGTTCTGCCTCGGCGCATGCGCCTGACATCGCCGAGCGGATCATCAACGTGGTGTTTGCGCAGCAGGCAGATGGTCCGGCCCGCGCGGCTAACCCCTAGATTGTGCCAGATTTGCCTCCAGCCGCGAAATCGCACACCATGACAAGGTCAGCGGCATGTCGCGGGGTCATTTTGCGCAGTCGGTGCGGTCGGCGGTTAGGCTCCTCAAGCCAGGCTTTGACCGGGCAAAGTCCCATCGCGTTCGACGAGCGCTACCGCCAAGCCGAGGAGAGCCTCATGCGACGCCGACCTCCGGTGCTGCTGGCCAGCATTGTCGCGCTGATGGTCGGCTTTCTGCTTGGCGCATCCTCGGCCCAGTTGACCGCCGGCAACCATCCGCCCCTGCGGGTGGCATTGCTGTCCGGCCCCACCGGGGCCCCACTGGCGCCGCCGATACCCAGTGCAGCGCCGCCAGACCCGGTCGTCAACCTCGAGGCGATCGCGCGCAAGGCCGCCTCGGAGGCCGCCAAAGACGGCGCCGATATCACGTTCACGTTGCTCGACCGTAAGACCGGCCGGCTGATTTCCAGCGGAGATCAGGCGCCCTTCCCCCTCGCATCAGTGGCCAAGCTGTTCATCGCGGACGACCTCCTGATGGGACTGTCGAAATCCAAGCGCAAGCTGAGCATCGAGGATCGCCGCGGTCTCGACGTCATGCTGCGCTCGTCAGACGATTTTCCGGCTGATGACTTCTGGATCCGGGACGGCGGCAATGCGGTCATCGCCCGGGTCGTGGCTCGGTACGGGCTGGCCTCAACCACCGCCCCCTACGACGGTAACTGGTGGAACACGATGAGCACCACCAAGGATTTGGTGCGCTATTACGACATGCTGCTGGACGGAACCGGCGGCCTCCCGGCGGACCAGGCTGCGGTGATCATGTCTAATTTGGCCGCTTCCACACCGAAGGGTATCGACGGTTACCCGCAGCGTTTCGGTATCCCCGACGGTTTGTTCGCCGAATCCGTTGCGGTGAAACAGGGTTGGATGTGTTGTTGGAACGGCCCCAACTGGCTGCACATGTCCACTGGCGTCATCGGTGCAGACCGGCGCTATGTAATCGCCATGGGTTCCATGCAACCGGTAGACGACGCCACCGCGCGTAACACAATGACCGAAACCATCAAAGCGATGTTCCCGGGCGGCCGGATCTAGCCTGGCGCCGTCTCGTCGGGCAGGAGATCTGGCCGGCGTAGCCGGGTTCGCTGCAGCGACTGCTGATACCGCCACGCCGCGATGTTTGCGTGATCTCCAGACAGCAACACCTCGGGCACTGCCAGACCCCGCCACGCCGGGGGCCGGGTGTAGCCGGGGCCCTCGAGCAGACCATCGATGCACTCAGAATGTGAATCATCTTGGTGGGAAAGCGGATTGCCAATGACACTCGGCAACAGTCGGACCACTGCCTCGATCATCACCAGTGTCGCGACTTCTCCCCCGGCGAGCACATAGTCGCCGATGGACACTTCTTCGACCCGCATCCGGGTCGCAGCGTCATCGGCCACCCGTTGGTCGATTCCCTCGTACCGCCCGCAGGCGAACACCAGGTGAGACTCGCCGGTCCAGCGCTGGGCGTCGGCCTGGTTGAAGAGGCGGCCCGCCGGTGTCGGTACCACCAGAAGCGTTTCAGCAGTGCAGATTTCGTCGAGGGCGTCGCCCCACACCGGAGCCTTCATCACCATGCCCGGCCCGCCACCGTACGGTGCGTCATCCACGGAGCGGTGCACATCGTGCGTCCACCGCCGCAGGTCGTGCACCGCGAAGTCCACGATTCCGGTTTCAATCGCCTTGCCGGACAACGACTGCCGCACCGGATCGAGATAATCGGGGAAGATCGTGACGACGTCGATGCGCATCTCAGGAATCCAGGTCCAGCAGACCGTCCGGGGGATCGATCTCGACGACGCCCGAGGCGAGCGAGACTGATGTCACGATCGCACTGACGAAGGGCACCAGGACCTCCGCGCCCTCGGCGGTACGAACCGACAGCAGTTCCCCACCCGCGGTGTGCAATACCTCAGCAACAGATCCGATCTCCGCACCCTCGACGGTGCGTACCGCGAGGCCTTCAAGTTGGTGGTCATAAAACTCGTCGGGATCGTTGATCGGCGGTAGATCGGCCGAGTCGACGATGAACAGATTACCGCGCAATGCGTCAGCGGTGTCGCGGTCCAGCACGCCGCGCAATCGGACCAGCATACGTGCGCCGTGCGGACGGGCAGATTCGACCTGAAAATCCCAGGATTCGCCGCCACCACGGGAAGGCTTGAGCCGCAGACGATTACCAGGAGCGAACCGTTCCTGGGGGTCGTCGGTGCGAACATCGACAACGAGTTCACCGGTGATGCCGTGGGCTTTCACCACCCGGCCGACAACGAGCTCCATGAGGGCAGCTCAACTACCGGTCGGTGTCCACCACGTCGACGCGGATACCCTTGCCGCCGATACCCGACACCAGCGTCCGCAGCGCAGTGGCGGTGCGTCCACTACGGCCGATCACCTTGCCCAGATCATCAGGATGCACATGCACCTCGACGGTCCGGCCGCGCCGGTTGGTCACCATGTCGACGCGAACCTCGTCCGGGTTGTCGACGATCCCACGGACCAGGTGCTCCACGGCGTCGACGACGGATGAACTCATTCGGCGGCGGACTCAGCCGGAGCTTCGGCCTCAGCCTCAGCCTCAACCTCAGCCGGAGCCTCGGCAACAGCCTCAACCTCAGCCGGAGCCTCGGCAACAGCCTCAACCTCAGCCGGAGCCTCGGCAACAGCTTCGGCCTCAGCCGGAGCCTCGGCAACAGCTTCGGCCTCGGCGGCCGCCTGCTCGGTCTTCTTGACCGGAGCCTTCCGCTTCTTCGGCTGGGTGGCCTCGCCAGTCGGTGCTCCGTCGCCGGCGGCCAGCGCGGCGTTGAACAGCTCCAACTTGCTGGGCTTGGGTGCCTTGATCTTGAGCGTGCCCTCGGTGCCGGGCAGACCCTTGAACTTCTGCCAATCGCCGGTGATCTTCAGCAGCTTCAGGACGGGCTCGGTGGGCTGCGCACCGACGGAAAGCCAGTACTGGGCGCGATCAGAGTCGACCTCGATCAGGCTGGGCTCTTCCTTGGGGTGATAGCGCCCGATGACCTCGATAGCGCGGCCGTCGCGACGGTTGCGAGCGTCGGCCACTGCAATGCGGTACTGGGGATTGCGGATCTTGCCAAGCCTGGTGAGCTTGATTTTGACAGCCATGACAGCAACTTCTCCTGTGGTCTCACGCTGCAATTCAGCAACCACCGGCGGGTTGCCGGAATCCGGTTTTGCCTCGCGTGGGCGGCCGACGAAAGAGCTTCAGTGCACTCCAGCCCGTGGCCAGTGGCCCATTCTGCCAGATCACGCGGCTCCGACGTTAATCGCGCAAGCGATCTCAGAAAACCTTGTCCATGCACTTGGTCTCGACCCGGCGGGTCATCCGCCAGCCCTCGGGGGTCCGGATGAACTCGTCGTCGTACCACAGCGCACAGAGCAGGATTTGCCCGCCATCGTTGAGTTTCATCGGGTTGAAGCACATGGTGCGGCCTGAGGCGGTGTCCCCGCTCACCCGGATATCAAAGTTGCCGACCAGGTGATAGTAGGCGGGAAAGTTGGGCAGCACTTCGGCAAGCCAGGCCTTGACCTCAGGGAATACGCCATCGATGCCGCCCATCACGCGGTAGTCGATATAGGCATCAGGGGTGAAGATCGCATCGAGGTCATCGAATCTGCGCTGGTCGATCGCTGTTGCGTAGTCGACCACCAACTGCTGGATTTCCAGTCGATCGGAGATTTCCGCCAGGCTCATCATGCGTCGATTCAACACCGCCCGACGGGGCCACTGCGCACCGGTTAGGGTGTCGCCCATGGCTAGGCTCATGACCGTTCTGGCGGCTTCCATGGCACTCGTGGTCAGCACGGCTGGTATCGCGGTGTCTCCCGCGGCCGCCGATCCCAGCATCCAGCCGATCGGCTCCACGGCTATCCCCGAGGGGCCGGCACCGGCCTGGATTGTCGCCGACCTCGACACCGGCCAGGTGCTGGCCGGTCGGGAGATGTACGCGGCCCACCCGCCGGCGAGCACCATCAAGACCCTGCTGGCTCTCACCGCACTCGATGAGGTGAATCTGGACTCCACGGTGGTCGCCACCCCGGCCAACACCCACGTCGAGTGCAACTGCGCTGGAGTCATAGCCGGCCACTCCTATTCCGCACGACAGCTGCTCGACGCGGTTCTACTGGTGTCCGGAAATGACGCTGCCAACGCACTGGCCGACATGCTGGGCGGCTATGACGTCGCGGTGGACAAGATGAATGCCAAGGCAGCGGCCATCGGCGCCACCAACACCCACGCCACCTCACCCTCAGGTCTGGACGGTCCGGGCGGCGCGGGCTGGACCACCCCGCATGATCTGGCTGCCATCTTCCGGGCCGCGATGGCCAATCCGGTGTTCGCCCAGATCACTGCGACCCCCTCGGCGCCGTTTCCCACCGAGACCGGTGAGCGTCCACTGATCAACCAGAATGACCTTCTGGTGCGCTATCCGGGTGCCATCGGCGGTAAGACCGGCTTCACCGACGCCGCCCGTAAGACTTTCGTTGGGGCAGCCGAGCGCAATGGCCGCCGGCTGGTCATCGCGATGATGTACGGCCTGGTCCACGAAGGTGGGCCGACCTACTGGGACCAGGCTGCGACGCTGCTGGACTGGGGTTTCGCCCAGGGCGCCGCCGAAGCCGTGGCATCGCTGTAAAGCATTGCACAGCAACACAAATGTAAGCGCAGCAACACAAATGTGAGCGCCGCAACACAGATTCAATACGAACCGCCCCCATCAGTTCGATGGGGGCGGTTCGTATCCGGTTGTTGGAAATCCGGCGATTGAAAATCGTTTAGCGGTTGAAACCAGGCAATGCAACCTCAGCCTGGGTGAGTTCGAAAGGCGGAGGCGCCAGGACCGACGGTGCGGCCTCGCCCAGGTTCCCCGACTCCGCCGGCATCGCGCCGGAGGGACCTGTAGCGGGACTGGTGATTTCCTCCGAGGTACCTGATCCCATACCGATCACGGGCGTGCCGTCCAGCGGGATGGCACCGGGCACCCAACCGAGGATGTCGCGCGTGCCGTCATTCCAGACGACGCTGTTGGGCATGTCACCGATGACATCAAAATAGAGCGTGCCGGTGGTGCTGCCGCCCGGCGGCACCTGTGCGGCGCTGATTCCGCCGGGTGCGTACAACAAGACCGGGTCGCCGTCGCCGCTCTCAGCGCGGGCGACGAAACGTTCGATCTGGGGGTTCACCCATCCCCCGAACGACTGGACGGTCAGCGTGGCTTCGTAGAGGTCACCGTTGTGCGGCACGGGGTCCGAACTCGGTGAGAAATTCATTACCGTGTAGCCGATCATCGGGGCGCCGGTACCCCAGTCGTTGATCCGCGCCTGCTCCCCGAACGTCTTGATGTTGTCGGTCGCCCACGCGGGCGCCACGGTGGCGGCACCGATTCCGAACGGGATCGCGGCGGCGACAACGACTCCAGCTAGTTTCTTGATGGTCACACTGACTCCTTCTGTTCGCCGAATTGTATATCGCCGCTACCAATCAGAGACCGCTTCGAACCCGAATCGCGGTCTTACCCCGTTAGCCTAGGGCCACATGGATGTCATGTCGCGCTGGTTGAGACAGATTGCCCTCGCCACCGCGATCGGGCTGATCGCGGCGTTTGCTCCGGCCGTCGCCGCCGCCGATCCGGACAGCCCACCGGCAGCGATGGCCGCGCCCGACGGTCCGGCACAGGCCTGGCTGGTCGCCGATATGATCAGCGGCCGCATCCTCGCTGAAAGGGACGCCTACGGGCAGCACGCGCCGGCCAGCACCATCAAGGCCCTGCTGGCAATGGTGGTCCTCGATCAGCTCAATCCCGATGCCGCGGTGCGCGCGACGCAGTCAAGTACCGATGTCGAGTGCTCGTGTGTCGGCCTGGTGCCCGGAGCGGTCTACACCACCCGGCAATTGCTCGACGCTCTGCTGATGGTGTCCGGCAATGACGCCGCCAACCTACTCGGCGAGATGCTGGGCGGCTCTGCGACAGCCGTGGCAAAGATGAATGCCAAAGCCGCGCAAATCGGCGCGCGCAACACCCGGGCCGGTTCGCCATCGGGCTTGGACGGCCCGGGCTGGGAATCAACCACCACGCCGCAGGACCTGGCGGTGATCTACCGGGCGGCACTGAACTACCCGCTGGTCGCCCAGATCCTGCATCAGTCCACAGCGCAGTTCCCCGATGGAGCCGGCGGATTCAAGCAGATCGCCAGCCACGACCATCTGCTGCCGAACTACCCGGGCTTCATCGGCGGCAAGACCGGATACACCAATCTCGCTCAGGAGACCTACGTCGCGATGGCCCAGCGGGACGGACACCGGTTGATCGCAGTGCTGATGTATGGCGACAGTGACCTGTGGAACCAGGGTCGGGCATTGCTGGACTGGGGCTTCCGGCAGTACAGCTAATAGACCCGGCCCCGCAACACCACCCGGTCGGGCCGGGACAGTACGGCCGCGCCGGATCGCGGATCCGTGGCGAAGCAGAGCAGATCAGCGGGAGCGCCGTCGGCCAGTACCGGACGGCCAAGCCACCGGCGGGCGGCCCAGCAGGCCGCACCCAGCGCCTCGGTCGGCGTCATGCCAATGCCCTTGAGTGCCTCCACCTCGCCGGCGATCAGGCCGTGGGCCATCGCGCCGCCAGCATCACTGCCGGCGAAGATGGGCACACCGGCCTCGTGGGCGGAGCCGATCCGTTGCCGGCAGCGCGCGTAAAGATTCCGCATATGCGACGCGTACACCGGGTATCGCGTGGCGGCGTCAGCGAAGTCGGGGAAGTTCTCGATGTTGATCAGGGTGGGCACCAGCGCGGTGCCACGTGCGGCCATCATGGCGACGGTGTCCTCGGTCAAGCCGGTGCCGTGTTCGATGCAATCGATACCGGACTTGATCAATCCGGGCAGGGCGTCTTCCCCGAAGACATGCGCGGTCACCCGCGCGCCCTCAGCGTGGGCGGCGGCGACAGCGGCAACCAGAACGTCATCGGACCACAGCGGGGCCAGATCACCCGCGGAGCGGTCGATCCAGTCGCCGACGAGTTTCACCCATCCGTCACTGCGACGAGCCTGCTGCGCCAACGCTTCCGGGAGTTGCCATTCGTCTTCGAGTTCGATGGCATAACCCTGCATATACCGCTTGGTGCGCGCTAAATGCCTTCCGGCCCTGATGATCTGGGGCAGATCGTGGTGATCGTCGAGGCTCCGGGTATCAGTCGGTGATCCGCAGTCACGCAGCAGCAGTGCGCCCGCATCACGTTCGGTCTGTGCCTGGGCAATCGCCTCGTCGAGTTCGATGGCGCCGTGCGAGCCGAGTCCAACGTGGCAGTGCGCGTCGACCAGACCCGGCACGATCCAGCCGCCGTCGAAGATCGTTTCGGCACCAATGACAGATTCACTGCGCAGAATCCCGTCGGCGATCCACCACTCGACGCGTCGCCCATCCGGCAGTCCGCGCCCGCGGACATGCAGGGCCGTGGGCGCCACAGCGCTAGTTCTTGCCGGGGAACTTCAGCTTGGACAGGTCAAAACCGGCCAGTCCGGGCGGGAGCTGGTTGAGCCCCTCGGGCAGCTGCGACAGATCCGGGAAGTCCGCAGGCAGCTGCCCATCGAACAACGGATTGCGTGCCTTGGTCGGGGTCGGGCCCCGGCCCTTCTTACCCTTCTTGTTCTTGGCATTCTTCTTCGACGACCGGCGGGCGAATCCCATCCCCATTGATCCGGCCATCTGCGACATCATCTTTCGCGCCTCGAAGAACCGATCGACGAGTTGGTTGACCTCCGAGACCGCCACGCCGGAGCCATTGGCGATGCGCAGCCGGCGCGAGGCGTTGATGATCTTCGGATCGGCCCGCTCGTCGGGCGTCATCCCGCGGATGATCGCCTGTAGGCGGTCGAGGTGGCTGTCATCGACGGCGGCCAGCGCGTCCTTCATCTGCCCGGCGCCGGGCAGCATGCCCAGCAGGTTGCCAATCGGGCCCATCTTGCGGATGGCCAGCATCTGTTCGAGGAAGTCCTCGAGGGTGAGCTCGCCGGAGCTGATCTTGGCCGCCGCGTCCTCGGCCTGCTGCGCGTCGAAGACCTGCTCGGCCTGCTCGATCAGCGACAGCAGATCGCCCATCCCCAGGATCCGGCTCGCCATCCGGTCCGGGTGGAAGACATCGAAGTCTTCCAGTTTCTCGCCGGTGGAGGCGAACAGAATGGGGACGCCGGTGACCTCGCGCACCGACAACGCCGCACCACCACGGGCGTCGCCGTCCAGTTTGGTCAGCACCACGCCGGTGTAACCGACGCCGGCACCGAACGCCTCGGCGGTGGTCACCGCGTCCTGACCGATCATCGCGTCCAGAACGAACAGGGTCTCGTCGGGTGAGACGGCGTCGCGGATCGCGGCTGCCTGCGCCATCAGGACGTCATCGATGCCAAGGCGGCCGGCGGTGTCGATGATGACGACATCGAACAACTTCGCCCGGGCCTCGGCCAGACCCGCGGCCGCGACGGCGACCGGGTCCCCGGGACCGGAGTCGGGGGACTCCGCCGACTCCGCGGAGGTGCCCGGGTGCGGGGCGAACACACTGACCCCGGCCCGCTCACCGACGATCTGCAACTGGGTCACCGCACCGGGGCGCTGCAGGTCGCATGCCACCAGCAGCGGGGTGTGGCCCTGGCCGCGCAGCCACTTGGCCAGCTTGCCCGCCAGGGTGGTCTTGCCGGCACCCTGGAGACCGGCCAACATGATCACCGTCGGCGGAGTCTTGGCGAACGCCAGCTGACGGGTCTGCCCGCCCAGAATCCCGACCAGTTCCTCGTTGACGATCTTGACGACCTGCTGGGCCGGGTTGAGAGCACCCGACACCTCGGCGCCGCGCGCCCGTTCCTTGATCCGGCCAACGAACTCTCGCACCACCGGCAGCGAGACGTCGGCCTCCAGCAGTGCCAGTCGGATTTCACGGGTGGTCGCGTCGAGATCGGCGTCGGTCAGCCGGCCTTTGCTACGCAGGCCGGCCAGCGCACCGGTCAACCGGTCGGAGAGGGATTCGAACACGTCGCCAAGCCTAGCGGCCTAGTTTCAGAAGCTCGGCGGTCGAGGGGCAGGGGCGTTGGGGATCAGCCCGCGCGCGGCAAGAATGCACGCCGCGCGATGACCGGACCCGACCTCAATCAATGGCGGAACATGCCCGCCGCAGCGGGGTTCGGCCACCGGGCATCGAGAGGCGAACGCGCACCCCGGCGGCGGGTGCACCGCGTCCGGCAGTTCACCGGCGACCACATCGGGCACGGTGCGTACCGCAGGGTCCGGCGACGGGATCGCCGACAACAGTGCGCGGGTATAGGGATGGGCGGGAAAGTCCATCACCTCACCTACCGGGCCCTCCTCGACGATCCGACCGAAGTACATCACCGCGAGCCGGTCCGCCAGCATCACCGCGCCGGCCAGGTCGTGGGTGATGAGCAGAACGGCCAAACCATCGCGACGAAGGTCCTCGATGAGTCCCAGCACACTCGCGCGCACCGAGACGTCGAGCATGGAAACCGGCTCGTCGGCCACCAGCAATCGGGGCGTCAGCGCGATTGCCGCGGCGATGGCGACCCGCTGTCGCTGCCCACCGGACAGCTGATGCGGGAAGCGATCGAGTACCAAATCGGCGGGCGTCAGACCTACCCGCTCGAGTGCCCCGCGCACGATCGCGTCGTGATCAGCACGCGGGACATGGTGGATACGCAGACCCTCTTCGACGATCGCGCGCACCGTCATTCGGGGATCCAGCGCGTCGTACGGATCCTGATGCACCAGCTGGATGGCGCGACGGTAGGGCCGCAGTGCGCGGGCACGTAGCCCGGTGAGATCGGTGCCGTCGAAGATCACCCGACCACTGGTGGCGTGTTGCAACCCGACGATCGTGCGGGCCACTGTGCTTTTCCCACAGCCGGATTCCCCCACCAGAGCCACGATCTGGCCGGCCTCCACAGTCAACGAGACCCCCTCGACGGCATGGGTGACCCGATGCCCCGAACGCCCGAAGAATCCCGCCCCGCCCAGCGGGTAACGCACGGTGAGTTCTGACAACTGCAGCAGCGGGGCGTTCACCGAGGCAATCCTGCCGGCATCGCAAAATGGCAGGCGACAACCGTGTCGCCATCGAATGTGTTGGCGGGCTCGGTAATTCGACACAATTCGGCGGCTGATGGGCAGCGAGGCGCGAATGCGCAGCCGACGACCGGGGTGTCAAGCCTGGGTGGTTCGCCGGGAATCGAGCGCACCGTCGCGGCTGCTCCCGGGCGGGGAATGGCCGCCAGCAACGCGGCCGTATAGGGGTGGCGTGGGGCGGTGACCAGACGAGCCACCGGGGCTTCCTCGACCACGCGTCCGGCGTACATGACGGCCACCCGTTCGGTCACCTGCGCGACGGCGGGAAGATCATGGCTGATGAACACCAGGGCGACGCCAAGATCGTCGGAAACGCGTCGTAGCAACTGCAGGATCTCAGCTTGAACGATCACATCGAGCGCGGTCGTCGGCTCGTCGGCCAGCAGCACCTTGGGACCACAGGCCAGCGCCATGGCCAGAGCGGCTCGCTGACGCATGCCGCCGGAGAACTCATGCGGGTAGCGCGCCGCCCGCGCAGCCGGAATGCCGACCATCTCGAGCAGTTCGGCAACGCGATTATCGGCGTTCCGGCGACTGGCTTTACGGTGCATCCGGATCGGCTCAGCGATCTGATCGCCGATGGTGCGCACCGGGTTGAAGGCGTTCATCGCGCCCTGGAAAACCATCGAGATATCACGCCAGCGGTGCGGGCGCATACTGCTGTCGCCGCCGGCGAGGATATCGACTCCGTTGAGCAGAACCTGCCCGGACACTTCAGCGTTCGGGGGTAGCAACCCCATCATCGCGAGCACCACGGTGGACTTGCCGCATCCCGACTCGCCCACGATCCCAAGCCGGTCGCGCGCGTGTAGCGCGAAGGAGACGCCACGGACGGCGTGCAATTGCCCGTGTCCGATGTCAAAGTCCACACCCAAGTCGCGGACCTCGAGGAGTGGTGCCGCCGCAGGCGTCGTCATGGGCGATCCCATGCGTCGTGGATCGTCATGGGCGATCCCATGCGTCGTGGATCGTCATGGGCGATCCCATGCGTCGTGGATCGTCATGGGCGATCCAGTGCGCCATGCAGAGGACGCACCCGGAAACGTCGGGCTGCCAGATGTCCCACCTTGAGCCGGGGGTTGAGGGTGTCCTCCATGCCCTGTCCGGCGATGGTTGCGGCCAGCACCACCAGGGTGACCGCGAGGCCCGGCGGCAGGACCACCCACCACGCTCCCGCCACGACCGCACCCTGGTCGAGTGCATCCTGGATCATTCGTCCCCACGAGACGACTGAGGGATCCCCGAGTCCCAGGAAGCTGATGTAGGTCTCAGCGAAGATCGCATTGGCCACCATGAGCACCGTATTGGCGACCAGCAGTGGCGTCACCTGAGGCACCACATGACGGGTCAGAACGAACAGCGGAGAGGCACCCATCGCTTCCACCCGTGTCACGAACGTGCGCTGCCGCACCGACATCACCTGGGCTCGGATGAGCCGGGCCGTCGAAGCCCAGTAGACCAATCCGATGACGATCATGATGTTGGTCAGGCTCTGACCGAAAACCGCCGCAGCCACGATCATCAGCGGAATATCGGGGATCACCAGGAAGTAGTCGGTGATCCTCATCAGCACGCCATCGGTGCGGCCACCGAAATACCCTGCGACGAAACCGACGGTCCCACCGATCAACATGCCCACCAGTGCCGCAATCGTTCCCACCAGAAGCGATGTCTGTGCGCCGTGCACGAGACGGGTCAGCACGTCGAAACCGCCACCGTCCAATCCCAGCGGGTGTGCTGCCGTGGGGGCGGCGAAACCATTGGAGAACCCGGTGTTGACCGGCGTCGGTGCGATCACCGGTGCCAGCAGGGCGACCATGGCGAAGACTCCCAGTGCGCACAATCCCGCCACGGTTTGACGGTTACCGGTGATGAGACGACGCGCGGTTCCCCTTCTGGTGGGGGCACTGACCGCACGCTCACCCGACGGCGACGCGACCACTGCGAATCCTCGGATCGATGCGAACGTAGATGAGATCGGCTATCAGATTAGCCACGACCACCGCTACCGTGAGTAGCAGGAAGATTCCCTGTAGGACCGGGTAATCGCGCTTTCCGATCGCGTCGACGGCGGCGAATCCGATTCCGGGGTAACTGAATACGTCCTCCACCACGATCGCCCCGGCGACGATGGACCCCGCCGACAGCGCGACCATGGTTACCATGGGCAGCATGGCGTTTCCGAACGCGTGGTACCGCAGGATGTCCCGGTCGCGAAGGCCCTTGGCCCGCGCGGTGAGGATGTAGTCCTCGCCGAGAGTGTCCAGCATCGCCGAGCGCATGATGATGGCGTACTGGCCGTAGCTGCCAATGCCGAGCGTGAGCGCAGGCAGGATCAGATGTGCGGTCCGATCCGCCAGCACGTCCCACATCGACGCATCACCTAGCACGCCGAGTGTCGCACTCTGGATCCCAGCTGCCGGAAGACCGACCGCTGCAGCGACGTAGAACAAGACCAGCAGCCCGATCCATTGGGTCGGCATCGCGTAGCAGGCAAGGCTGGTCCACTGTGAGGCGGCGTCCAGTGCGGTTCCCCGCCGCCACGATGACACCACCCCGCTGATGACTCCCAGCACCAGAGCAATGAGGGTGCCTGCGATCAGCATCGGCAGGGTGTTCAACAGCGGCCCGGTGATCTCCTGCCACACCGGCCTTCCGCTGGCGATGCTGATACCCAGATCGCCACGGGCCAATTGGCCGAGGTAACGGACAAACTGCTCTGGCAGCGGCGCGTCGAGCCCATAGCGGTTGAGCAGAGCCTCCCGCAGCTGCGGAGTGCAGGCCCGGCAGCGCAGGGCCGACACCGCGTTGCCTGGCATCACGCGGAATAGGAAGAAATTGATCGTCGCCGCGACGAACACGGTGACGAGCGCGAACCAGATCCGGCTCAGCGCAGGAGTCAAGCCCGCCTCGGACTGGTGTAGTAGGCCTTGCCCAAAGTGAACAATGCCGGATCGAATCCGGTCCAACTGGTCGAGTGCGCGGTGACCAGATTGGCCTCCACGATCTGGATGTAGGGCCGCGCGCTGGCAATCTCTGCCTGTGCCTGCCAGACCAGGTCGCGACGAGCAGCCGGGTCCAGCGTGAATCGCTGTTTTTCGTAGAGCGCGTCGTAACCGGGATTGCTCCAGCCGGTATCACTATTATTGTTGAGTTCACTGGTGGTGACCACGCCGAGGTTGAAGTCCGGATCGATATACGGGTGCCAGTACCAGGTGAACATGTCGGCATCCTCGTACTTGCCATCCGGAGCGGTGATCAACTCGTAGGCCTGCGTGCCGTCGCCCCCTGCCTGCTCGGTCAACTGGACTCCAACTTTTTCGAATGCGCTCTGCAGCAACGTGAACTGGAGGTGGCCGTCGTAGTCGGTGTCATTCGGCACGATCACCGTGTAGCGCATCCGGTGGGCCTCCTGGGCGTGCTCGCCAGTGGTGGCCGGGACCTGCCGTACCCCATCGGAGCCGCGGGCGTAGCCCAGTGCATCCAAGATCTGATTGGCCTTATCGACATCGTTGGGCAGCGGCTGCACCTGCGGATTCACCCAGTCCCCTGACCATCCCGACAGGATGTTGGCCCACGGCTTGGCCTCTCCGCCGAACACCGTGGCGACGATCTGCTCCCGCGGCAGTGCGTACTCGAAGGCTTCTCGGAGCTTGGGGTCCAGCAGTTCCCGATTCAGCTTCTTGGCATCACTGGAGTTGAAACCGAAGTTGGTCACCTCATTGCCGGGCTGACTGGTGAGTTCAACGCCGGGCAATGACCTCAGCTGGGCGGCATCCTTGAAGGGGACGGTTTCGACATAACCGAGTCGGCCGGCCTTGAGGTCGGCGATCATGGCCGTGGGGTTGGTGTAGTAGGTCAGCGCCACCGCCGACGCGTTCGGTTTGGGTCCGTAGAACAACGGGTTGGGCGTGAACACCGTGGTGCCCTTGTCCTCGTATTTTGTGATTGCGAACGGACCGCCGGACACCACCGGCAATTGTTGCTCAGGCTTGAAGTCGGTCAGACCGGAACCATCTTCGCCGGTGTCGTGCGAGGCCCAGATGTGTTTGGGCAGGATGTACATCTGTTCCAGGTTGGCGATCTCCGGGCCCATCGGCTGCACGTAGTTGATCACCAGAGTGCGCGGGTCGGGAGCCTCGGCAGAGCCAACGCCGGCCAGCACTTTGGCCGTCGAGGCCGTAGAGCCGTCGGCATATTTGAGGATGGTCTCGATCGTCCACACCGCATCCTCAGCGGTGAGCGGCTGACCATCGGACCACTTACCGTCACGGAGCTTGAAGGTGATGGTGCGCCCATCGGGGGACTCGTCCCAGCTCTCGGCCCAGTCACCTTCGATCTTCAGCCCGGGCCCGTACTGAACCAGTTGCGGGTACAGCATGGAGTACGCGGTGCTGTCCTGGGTTTCGATGCCGACGAACGGATTCAGCGACGAGATATAAAACGTGGTGCCGATTGTCAACACATTGTCGGCACCCTCGCCGCCACCACTCCCGCCACCGCCGCCCTTGGCGCAACCGCCGAGCACCAACACGAGAACGGCAAACACGGCCGCAACGCGACGTCCGACGCGTCCCACCGGGGCGCTCACAGGACGTTCGTCCACGCCTGGTCGCCGAGGGCGCCCACGACACGCACCCGCCGGTAATCAACGTCGGCCGGAACCTCGACGAAGGCCCGGGTGATCAGCCCCGCCCCATCGGTCTCAAGTATCCGGCCACAGCGGCGTCCGCCACGCCCGGCGGTGATACTCGCACCGTTCTCCCGACTCGTGGTCACGTGAACCGCCCTCGCGGGCGTGCAGCGGATTTCGATTCCCTTGTCATCGG
>Ga0164294_10000895_pt1 | contig 28211 bp, 21 predicted proteins | sample GEODES005metaG_FD_111479 | JGI IMG/M metagenome (GOLD analysis project Ga0164294, IMG submission 111479) | Oligotrophic lake water microbial communities from Sparkling Lake, Wisconsin, USA - GEODES005 metaG | ecosystem: Environmental > Aquatic > Freshwater > Lake | place: USA: Sparkling Lake...
CCGACTTGTTCGAGTTCGTATTCGTCGACCACTCCAGTGTCGGCTTCTCCGTTGACGATCAGTTGCTCGGGTGGTTCAGCCGATGACTACACGTTCAATACGACGGCGACGGCGCAGTTGACCGTTTCAGCGAAGGTGCTCACTGTTACCCCGGATGCGAAGTCGCGTACCTATGGTGACGCCGCTCCGACCTACACGTTCAATGTCACTGGGTTCGCCAATGGTGATACCGCGGGGACGGCTGCTGGGTATGTTGCTCCGACTTGTTCGAGCTCGTATTCGTCGACCACTCCAGTGTCGGCTTCTCCGTTGACGATCAGTTGCTCGGGTGGTTCAGCCGATGACTACACGTTCGATACGACGGCAACCGCGAACCTCGTCGTCACCTACCCGACGGAAAGTGTGAATTGCTCGACCGATCAGTACTTCCGTATCGCAGAGGGAACATTGAGCAGTGGTTCCTCGTTCCTCTCGCGGTGGATCGACATCGCTTCGTTGGGCAAAATGAAGAACGCAATCGCGATTCGTCCAGCGGACAATCGTGTGTACGGTTTCCCAGGTCGGAGCTCCAACGTCCTCTACCGGGGTGGAATCTTCGGTTCTCAAGCCTTGGGCGCTGTTTCCGGCCTTCCTGCTGCGATCTGGACAGGAAGCGATTTTGATCCTGCTTCGGGTCTGCTGTACGTCGGAAATCGTAATGGCGTCTACGCAGTCAATGTGGATACTCGAACGGCCACCATCGTCAACCTGCCGTCAGGCTTCTCGATCGGTAGGGATTTCGTTGTGGTGAACGGTGCCCTCTGGTCTTACTCCGCTGGGTCCGTCTCGAGTCTTCGAATCAGTGACGGAACATTGGACCAATGGTCCACATCCCCCGGTGTGAGTCGGGCCACGCTCAAGAGAAACTCCTTGGTGGGAGCGATGTGGTTCGACTCGGCAACCAACACCGTATTTGGTGAGATCACCTCAGACGGAACCCTTGTGAAGTTCACCGGCATTGGCACAGCCACGGTCGTCACTTCGCTGGTGGGTGGGTCAAATGTCGGCACGGTCCCGATTGACGGCGCCATCTGTCGCTGATCGTTTCGATGGCGGTGACTTGGGGTTCGTCGACCCCAAGTCACTTGCACCAGCAAGATGTTACGGAGCGAGGTGTCATGCCCTTGGGGGCACGACACCTCGCTTTTTTACTGGTGAGGCAGATGTGTCGCCTGCTGCTTGCATTGAAATGCGAAGCGCTTCAGCTGACTGGCGGTTTTGCTAGAGGCGAGACGAGTTGGGAAGGCGCCCGGTGAAGAAGAGCGCAATTACCGCCAGAAGGGCGAGCGCCCCGAGCGCCGCGTCGAGCCCCTCAATTCGGGCGTGACGATTCTCGGAGGTCACGGTATCGATTGTGGCTGCCGGCACACCGGACTCCTCTAAGGAACTCCGGAGTTGGGAATCAGAGATGAACGGAGCCCCCGAGGCCAGGGTGACGGTGGCTGACTGTTTCACCTGCTCGGGAACATCGGGGTTCTGTTGGATCCCGGTGATGAGCGACGCACTAAGAGCGGCGATCATGATCGACCCGGCGAGTGCAGTGCCGATTGATGCACCGAGATTGGTTGCCGTGTTCTGTAGGCCACCCACCTCACCGCTCTCATTCGTGGGTACCGACGAGACGGTGACTGCTCCCAACTGGGAGGAGAGCGCTCCCATGCCCAGACCGACAAGCAGAAGAGGGAAGCACACGACCGCGGCGTTGGCATCGAGATCGATGCCGCTCATGAGTGCGATGATCCCGGCGAGCATGAGACCGACCCCGATGCGAACGACGCGGCGGGGAGACGCAGCAGGCCAGAGTTTCGGTACGCCAATCGCTGCCGCGAGCAGAGCGATTGACAACGGCATGACACGAAGGCCTGTCTGGATCGCGTTGAGTTCGAGCACGACCGAGAGGAAAAGCGGGATCACGAAGAACACGCCGGCCTGCAGCATGAACTGGAAGCCGAACATGATGAGCCCACCCGTCAGTTGGGAGTTGGCGAACATCGACGGCCGAAGCAACGGTTCGCGGCCCCGAGCGATCAGGTGGTTCTGCCAGATGATGAAAAGCCAGACCACGAATGCGCCGGCCAGCATCAACCAGAAGGTGAGCGAGATGCCGAGCAGTGCAGGTGCCCCGGGCTTCGGGGAGATCCAACCCCACTCGCTCGAGCGAAGGATACCGAACACTGCAGAACCGAGGCCGAGCACCGACAACACCGTGCCGACCAGATCAAGACGAACCCGGCCGGTCACGGGGGCATCGACGATCCGACGTGAGAGCACGAGGATGACTACAACGACAGCAACCTCGCCGAAGAACACCCATCGCCATGAGCCATATGTTGTGGCCGCTCCACCGAGCAACGGACCCACGGCAACAGCGATTGCTCCGGAGGCAGCAATCAGACCGTAGGTGCGGGGCCGCTCCGCTGGACCGAAGTTGGCGGCGACGAGTGCCACGATCGCGGGCATGATCAGGGCAGCGCCAACGCCTTCAAGGAATGACCATCCGAACAGCAGCATCGGCAGGCTTGTCGCGAGTCCGGTGACGAGCGACCCCGAGCCGTAGATGACGCAGCCGATCGCGAACGCCCGACGTCGTCCGATCATCGAGCCGATCTTGCCGCCGGTGATCATGAGCGTTGCCATAACGAGTGTGTAGAGCGTGATGGCGGTCTGGATGCCCGTGATCGAGGTGTTGACGTCGTTGGCGACGGTGGCCATCGAGACGTTCATCACCGAACTGTCGAGTGTCATGAGGAACTGTGCAGCCGCAAGCGTTAGGAGCACTGCCCCCGCTGCTGTTGACCCAGTGCTGCCATCTGGGGCGGCCGCTTGCGTCGATTCGGTCGTCATCAGTCCTCCGGGTGTCGCGTCGAAAGAGCGCTGTGTTTTGTTGGCGCAATCCGCACTTGATGGGTACAGGATAGGAAACCGTATCCTGCGGCGCGATCACCGTACCTGAGTGACTGTGAGGAAAACCGATGGCGTGCTGGGACGATCGGGATTGGTTTGAGCTCCCGTGGCGAACAGGCCGACATGCTGATTCTCGGTCGACCACATGATCTGAGCCTGCTGGCAGACACCTGGAGCCGAGCAGGTGATCGGAACGAACCAGTTCCACGACGCCACCAGCAGTGTTGAGCTTGAGGCAAGTGTGAAGTTGGTATTCGTGGAGGGAACGTTGAGGAAGTCGCGTTGCAGCCAGATGCTCGATGTCGTGAGACCGGATTGGGACGAGCGCTGGACCTGAGCTGAGAACTGAAGGTTGTATGCACCCGGTTGCGTGAAGGTGATCTGCGAACCACCGACAATCGTGACGCCGGGGTGTTCGCTGGATCGGAGTTGTTGAAGGTCATCGGATTCGCGACGTTGGCGAGGAATCCCGGGTTCTCGGCCGAGTCGCCTTGGATCTGTGAGGACCAGAAGGATCCGACATCGCCGAACGAGGTTGCGCCAGTGGCTCCCGTTGCGCCTGGCGCACCGGTCGCGCCCGTCGGACCGGGAACACCCTGCGGCCCTTCGGCCCCTGTTGCACCCGTGGCACCCGCTGGGCCTGTGGGTCCGGCGGGTCCCGTTACGCCTTGGGGTCCATCAGCGCCGATGGGTCCTTGTGGTCCGGTGGGTCCTTGTGGTCCTGTTGCGCCGGTTGCTCCGTCGAGGCCGTTCGTGCCGTTTGTTCCTGCGGTTCCTGTTGCTCCGTCGATGCCATTTGTGCCGTTCGTGCCGTTCGAACCTGCGGCACCGATTGCACCAGTGGCACCCTCCATTCCAGGTGTGCCGGTGGCACCCTGCGGTCCGGTAGCACCAGCGGGCCCGGGAGGTCCGTCGGCGCCGCTAGTGCCGCTGGTGCCGGTCTCGCCTGTGGGCCCGACCTCTCCCGTCGACCCCGGAGTTCCAGGTGTTCCTGTTGCGCCGCGTATGGATTCAAGGAACGCGGTGACGTCTCCGGTGTTCCCCTGCAACAACCACACGTCGTAGGCGCTCACCGCGCACTGGCCCTCGGGAGTGGTCGGGCAGGTCGCAGTACTCGTCGTATCCCATGCCGCACACCCGTACAACATCAGTGTGAGAAGAGTCACGAACGCCGTGGCCACCAGAAGCATCCTCATGATCCGTCGCGGCGGATGCGCTGGGTTCGGAGCAGGTGTCGCCATGGTCGGACGGTATGACCCGATGCACTGAACTCATCAGAAATTGGCCCAAGTGGGTGAGCGAATCCACCTGAACCGCGTAGGACATTCTCTCCGGAAGCTTCTCCGGAAGGATCAGGTCACCGGCGAGGTGAAGTACCCGGCGATGTCGATGATGATGTTCGGGCAACCGGCGTTACTCATGAGATTGATCGCACCGTCGGAGCCGAGCTTCACGATCACCATGTTCGGGATGGTCTGTGCAGTCACGAAGTTGAGGCTTGATGCGTTCGGCCGAGTTCGTCCACTTGGCCACACCGTCACAAAGCCGGGTGCGCTGGGTTGGGTCACCGTGACGTTGAGGGCGACAGCGCTCACCCCGGGAACGCCCGGGTTCGCGTTGGAGGGCACGCCGAACCTGTCGGCGATGAGCAGACGTCGGGGGGTAGGTCCCACGCATGGTCCGATCTCGCGTGTGTCAAGCGCTCGGATAGGAGTCATGCCGACGAATCCGCCGGCACCGATCGTGCTCTGCGTCCACGCTGTGTAGTACCCGGCGATGTCGACGATGACGTTCGGGCATCCCTGGTTCGAGGCGATGTTGATGGCTCCGCCGGTTCCGATCCTTGCGGTGACCATGTTCGGAATCGTCTGGCCAGTCTCGAAGTTGAGGTTCGAGGCAGTAGGCCGAGTCGCTCCATTCGGCCAGACCGTGAGGAACCCGGCGGCAGATGATTCGGTCACGGTGACATTCAGCGCGACCGCTGACGCATTCACGGGGATACCCCGGCCGCCACTGCTGACGGTGAGCGTTCGGTTCGATGAATCAACGCAGGGTGCGCTGATCCTGGTGTCGAGTGCTCGCACTGGTGGGATTCCGACGAATCCTCCGGGCGCAGGTGCACCCGCCTTGTAGTAGCCGGCGATATCAATGATGACGTTCGGGCATCCCTGATTCGTGGCGAGATCGATCGCTCCGCCGGTGCCGAGTTTCACCGTCACCATGTTTGCAATGGTCTGGCCAGTCTCGAAGTTGAGGTTTGAAGCATTCGGTCGGGGTTGGCCGGTGGGCCAGGCGACGAGGAACCCGGGGGCGGTTGCGTCGGTCACTGTCAGGTTGAGTGCCACCGCCACCGCGTTGGCGGGAATGCCGTTGGAACTGGAGATGCGCAGGCGCTGGCCGCTGCCGTCCACGCATCGACCGGTCTGGCGGGTGTCGAGGAGTCTGATGGGGTTCATCGAAACCAGACCCCCATTCCCGACGACCATGGTCGGCGGTTCCGGACCGACGCTCAGCGCCCCGTCGACGATCACGAGAGGTTGGAGGTGGGCGCGGCGCTGACCCTGACTGGCGCAAAGTCCGGCGGAGTCGCAGTTCGGGTCGCTGGGATAGTCGGTATAAGGGGCGTTCCACGAGTGATTGATCATGCGCAACTGACCGGCTCGATCGACGAACATCGATGCCCCACCCCGGCCGAGTTCGCTGCCGGTGTTGGGGAGAAGTGGCGTGCGAGCGGAACGGGAGCATGGTCCCATCGGACCATCGCAGACGGCTTGACCTGTTCGATAGTCGCCGCTTCGCCACTCATTCGCTGAGTAGGTGAGCCAATAGGACCCGCTCTGATGGGCCATCGATGGGTTCTCGATCCCGTGGCCCTCCCATGTGTCCTCCTGCGGGATCCCGTTGATGAATGTTCCCGGATCGGTGGCGAGCAGCAGGTGCGAGGAACTCAGGAACGCAAAGCTTCGTCCGTCGGGGGAGAGGCGACGCGACCAGAGTCTGGTTGGTGTCGAGCCGGGGATTCCGGCTGACTTCCAGAGGAGGTAGGCGCTGCCGTCTGTGTCGATGAACGGTTCAGGGTCGATGCTGCCGTCGGGATCGGCGTCACACTGGAATGGAGCGTCAGAGCTATCAGTGAATGGTCCGGCAGGTGATGATGCGGTGGCCATCGAGATACAGCGACGGCCACCGCCCACCTCCCATGAGGTGAATGCCACCCAGCCGTTGCCGAACTTGGCGACACCGGGACCCCATTGCGCTTTGTTTGCTCGGGAGGTTCCGCCCCTCGACCACCGAGGCGGCACCGGGAACGAATCATTGAAGTAGGGGTCTGCGTTGTACTGGTTGGGGCTGTACGCCGGGCGTGGGGTCCAGGTGACCAGATCCGTCGAGGACATCGCCGGCATGAGTGAGCCACCGGTCGAGGTCGAGTAGGCCCAGTATGTGCCGCCATCACGTACCACGGTCGGATCGGGGAAGTTCTGGGTGTACGGGACCCCCGGGCGGAACCATGGAGCACCGGCATAGGCATCGGCTGCTGGCATATGCGCGAACAGCAGCGTACCGAGGATGGCCACAAGGATCGAGAGACCGAGGACCTGCCGCAGGTGCGGGCGCACTGGAGTGCGTCGCAGCGGCCGGTGCTGACGTCGCTGGGAATCCCGCGTTGTGGAAGTCAGCGGGTGCGTAGAAAGAGGGTGAGTCGGGTGCTGCATCCCCCCAATCTATGGAGCAGGCCGGTGCACTCCGGTTTGAGTTGGACGAAATTTTGCCTGTGGGTCAGGGGCGGCCGAAGGGAACCGACACGGTCTGATCGGTGGTGATCGGTGCGGTGGCTCGCAACACGTTGTCGTTGATCTTGACGGAGGCATCCGCGAGACCGCTGAGCGAACGGGGAACGAGTTTGGGGTCGGTGGAGCGCACGGTGAGCGTGAGTTGGTCGTCGTTGACCATCGGTTGATGCGGGAGCGCGAATCGGAAGCCGGATGTCGTAGCGGGGATCGTGTCACTCAGGTGCAGTCGGAGCAGTTTCGTGGTGCCGGGGGGGATGGTGATGCCTTTTGAGAAAACGCGCATTCCTCGATCGGGTCTTTCGAACAGCACAACCGGTTCGCCATCAAGCGACGATGATGTGATCGCTCCGGAGGTGTAGATCGAGAAGAACATGCCATTGGTTCCGTCGGGTTCACCGTTCTTGTTGCCGATCACGTATGCGGGCAGACCGCTCGCGGGCGAATCGTTTCGCAGCTCGATCGTGATGTCGGCCTCGAATTGGTTCGAATGCGGGTCGATGGTGGCATCGATGATGAGGTTCCGGTGGAGGAAATAGTCGATCTTGTTGGCGAACGATGCAGAGTTCCGGAACGTGAACAGCGATGCGTTCGTCGAAGGCGTGAAACGTCGGGTCAGTCCCAATCTGTCGAGGAGGTTCTGAGCGTGGGGATCGAACGCCGAGAACATGAGGTGCCCCTCGCTGACGGCGGATCCCAGTGCCCGACTGATATCTCGGTAGTTGGTCTTCGGAGATTTCATCAGTTCGTCGAATGCCTTCTGGGCGACTTCGGCAAGCTGATCACGACGTTCGTCGACCTGTCCGGCGAACTCGAGGTACTGCCCGTGTAACAGATAGTCAGCGACGTTCGTCGCGGTGAGCTGCTGAGCGATCCCCGGCACTCGGATAGGGCCGGTGAGCGTCATGAGGCTGGCGAGCCCGAAGGGATCGATGACGATCACCCCATTGACATGGACTCCGGTGACAGCAGCGAAGAGCTGCTCCGCCATTCTGGCGTTACTCGGCAGATCGGGGGATACCGACCAGTTCTGCGCGAACCGTTCGGGGTGGAATCGGCTGTAGAGGTTCTTGAACTCCGCCGGAGCGATGTAGCCGGCGCCGCGACTGAGGAGACGGTTGAGTGTTGCCACGCTCTCGGATTTGGTGAGTTTGAGCTTCCCGTGGTCGGCGGTGAGAAGTGCGTACGAACCCACGAATCCGCCGAGGAACCGTGACTCGGACTCGCTGGTGAATTCGACGAGATACGTTCGTACCGAGTCAGCACCCAGCATGTCGGGCAGGGTTTGCATCGCTAATGAGGCGGTCTGCAATTGTGGGGCGACGGTGTCGATCTGTTCGGAGAAATCAGATATGCGCGATGTGATCGCCGGCAGCAGCCAGGTGGTGTCGATGGCTTCCACGGATCGCTGGACCGATGCGACCTCGTAGTCAAGGGCCGCCACGGGCTGCTGCATAGCGGTGATCTGCGTAAGGTCGATTCCGCTGTCGACGATCCGGACCTGGTCATACGGGGCGGCATCGACCGATGTTTTCGCGGCGACGGCCAACTGGAGACCGTCATCGACCAGGGCACGTGCGGCTTTGAGATTGGCGCCGAGCACCGGCACGAATCGGGCCGGAATCAGCCATGGGGCTTCGAGCGCTGAGGTCGCACTGTTGAATTTCGCCTCTGCAGTGGTGAACGATGCTGAGGCCTTGGTGAGATCGCCATTTCGGGTGGCGGTGATCCCGCTACGGGCGGCGTCGACAGCGGTGCGTATGGTCGGGGCCGCTGAAAACCCGGTCGCGACCAGCGCAACGCAGCACAGAGCGAACGCCGAGAGGGTTGATACGCCGACGATTACGAGTTGTCGCTGGTGAGTCGGAGTCGCTGTCTGCATGGCGCTTCTGAGCAACGGTCCTGCTGCAGCCACAAGCGCTAGGGCAACGAGGCCACTTGGTAGGGCGGGGGCGGGATGGAGAAGCGCCGTGACTGCCGCTGCGCCGGCAACCGCACCGAGGATGGTGCTTGATCTACAGACCTTGGTGGTGGCAGCGAAAACCAGCAGTGCAGGCACGGCCGCAAGGACCCACGATGAGCCGAGGCTGACGGCGATGGAAATAGCAATGAGCCAGAGGAGGGCCTGGCGTCCTGCTCGTGCCGCCGCCAGGGTGATGGCCCCCGCGATCGCTGCGCTCCAGAATCGGTCCACTGTGACTGAGCCGGTGAGTCCGGAGGTGACTGTGCTTGCGCCGAGAGAGGTCACCAGTGCAATGGCACCGACAGTGGCGAGGGCCGAACGTTCAGTCATCAGGTTCCAGTCTCGCAGCCGAAAACGCCAGAGGCCCTGTCACCGCAGTGACAGGGCCTCTGTGCCGAAGTACTTGGCTGACGGCGCCGAGAATTAAGCGTTGGTTCCGGCGTGGCGGCGACGCACGGCCACCACGGAGATGCCACCAGCGACGATCAGCACCAGACCGATACGAACGAGATTGGTGGAGTCCGAACCGGTATAGGGAAGCGGACCGCCGCCGCCCCCGCCGTTGTCGGGGTTCAGAGTTTTGTCTTCGGCGAAGACCGAACCAGACTCGGTGAGCACCTCACCGTTTTCGTCGATTCCCTCAATGACGTAGGAAACGTCGCCCGCAAAACCTGCGGGGATGTCCCATTCGAAGATGACGTCACCATTCGCATCGGCAACACCGGTAAGAATTCTCTCTTCGAGAACTCCGTCACCGTCGCTGTCGTAGAACACACGGGTTGTTACAGTGGAGCCCGGCTTGTAGCCGTGCCCGACAAGGACGAGTGTGTCACCGTTCTGTGGGCAGTCTTCGGGAGTGGTACACGGTGGGTATGTCACCGTATCCACCGCACCGGCCTTGGTCATGCCCATGGAGAGCACGAGAAGCAAGACAACCGCTGTGGCTGCGATCAGGCCTACCAAACGAGTGGTGGAACCTTGCAGGGAAGAATGGTTCGGTCGATTAGTACTGATAGTTGCCACGTCAACTCCTAGATTGGGGTGTGGAGAGAGTATTACCCAAAATCATGCTTGTTGTCCACACCCCGCGTGAAGAAGTTCGAGTCGTCGCATCTTGGGCTCCCGTCGTCCTAAGATTTTTGCATGGACTCTTCCGACTCGACGCAGATTCTTGTCGTTTGCACTGCCAATATCTGCAGGTCGCCGATGTTCAGTGCTCTACTTGCTCACGATCTTGAGGCTATCGGGGCTCCGTGTACGGTCGCCTCTGCCGGGATTCTGGAGTGGGATCAACCCGCAGATCCAGCAGCCGTCACAGCAATGATCGGCTTCGGCCTTGACCTCAGCGGCCATCGGAGCCGCCCGATTTCCAGTCTTGATCTGGCTGCATTCGACCTCATCCTCACCATGACGAGAGAGCATGTGAGGGAGATCGTGATCGGCGACCCCGATCTGTTCCCGGTCACGTTCACAGCGAAGGCATTTGCCCGTGCGCTTGCAGGACCTCAGAAGGTTGATAGGCCCGAGGGGATTTCTGAGCGTATCCGAGCGCTTTCGGCGGGACGCCCCGCCTCCTCGATGCTCGGTCAGTCCACAGCGGACGATGTCGCCGACCCGTACCGTCTCGGTCAGCAGCAGTTCAACATCTCCGCCGCCGAACTCGCTGAATTGTCCCGGAATATCTCACTCGGGCTCCACGCTCTGTCGCATTGACCTCATAAACTTCGGAGGTTCGTGGCGACATCGTCCGCAGTCCGCGCTGCTACCGTGCCGGTCGTGACCGGTGTAGGTGGGGCAGAACGATCAACGACTGCGCTTGCGTCCGATGCCCCGATCTTCGTTGCCGGACATCGAGGGTTGGTGGGTTCAGCCATCATGCGGCGTCTCGGTGAGGAAGGTTTCTCGAACGTGATCACCGCCGCACGTTCCGAACTCGATCTGCGTGATCAGGGAGCTGTGAATGAGTTCTTCGCTGCTCATGAGCCGCACTACGTGTTTCTTGTGGCCGGCACCGTCGGTGGGATCCTCGCCAACTCCACGCGTCCAGCGGAGTTCCTCTACGACAACATGATGATTCATGCCACGGTTGTCGAGGCAGCTCGTTCGGTCCAGACCAGGAAGCTGCTCTACCTCGGAAGTTCGTGCATTTATCCGCGACTGGCGACGCAGCCGATCCGGGAGTCGGAGCTTCTCGCGGGGCCGTTGGAGCCCACCAATGAGGCGTACGCGATCGCGAAGATCGCCGGGATCAAACTCTGCGACGCCTATCGGGCCCAGTACGGATGCAACTTCGTCTCGGCCATGCCCACCAATCTCTATGGCCCGAACGACAACTTCGACCTCGTCTCGAGCCATGTGCTGCCGGCACTCATACGCAAGTTCCATGACGCGAAGCTCCGGGGCGAACGTGATGTGGAGATCTGGGGGTCCGGTCGTGCCATGCGGGAGTTTCTTCACGTCGACGATCTTGCCGATGCCTGCATGTTCCTCATGCGGGAGTACGACGAGCCGGGTCCTATCAACGTGGGGACCGGACTCGACTGCACAATCCGAGAACTCGCCGAGACGATCGGTTCGATCGTGCATCCCGAAGCCGAGTTGGTGTTCGATGCTTCGAAACCCGATGGAATGCCGCGCAAGGTGCTGGATGTTTCCCGCATCAACACTATGGGCTGGATCGCTAGTACTGAACTGCGCAACGGCATCGCATCGACCTACGAATGGTTCCTCGCCCAGCAGTGACGACGGCGTCCGGCCATCGAGACGGGCTGCGACATCAGGCTCTGCCATCAGCCGACAGCGTCGGTCTTTTGAACTGAGTTCGCCAGCACTCGGGGTGCTGGTTTCGGATGCGGTTCAGATATCGAACGTGGCCACGACCGGAGCGTGGTCGGACCACCGCTCGGCGTAGGTTTCGGCCCGATCCACGGCACTCATCGTTGCGAGTTCGGCCAGTTTCGGTGACGCAATGAGGTAGTCGATACGCCAACCGGCGTCGGTGTCGAATGCCTTCCCGCGATACGACCACCATGAGTAGGGACCGGGGATATCACCGGCCTGCGCCCGGGCGACATCGATCCAACCGAGCTCGGTGAACCATCGGTCGAAGTAGGCGCGTTCCTCAAGAAGAAAGCCTGCTTTGCCGATATTGCCCTTCCAATTCTTGAGATCTTCCTCGCGATGGGCGACGTTGAGGTCGCCGGTGAGCAGCACATGGCGTCGGCCTTTGCGAAGTTCACTGAGGCGTTCGGTGGCCGCATCGAACCACGCGAGCTTCTCGGTCATGCGTTCTGGGCTCGTTTCGTCGCCGGTGTGGGCGTAGGCCGAGATCACGGTGAGCGCAGAGCCATCGGCGAGTTTGAGATCGACCTCAACCCAGCGGCCGTTGTCGGTGAACGATTGATGGTGGTCGCCGAAACGGGCTGCTCGATGCGGGAGCCGGGTGGCAACAGCGACACCGGCGCGGCCCTTGGCGAGGCTCTCGGCGTGGGCGATATGCCACCCGGGCCCGAGCAGGTCGGCGACGAGTTCGTCGGGCGCCCGGACCTCTTGCAGGGTGAGGATGTCAGGCTGGCGTTCATCGAGCCAGGCGTGCATGCCCTTTCGGGTGGCGGCTCGCAGGCCGTTCACGTTGACCGAGGCGACGGTGAGCATGGTTCAGTCTTCCAATCCGCTGAGATCGCTGGGCACGTCGACAGCCATGGCCCGCAGTGCGTCGAGGGGAACGACCTCGAGTGTTCGCTCGTTTGTGCTGGCGAGCACGACGGGTGCCGCTGCGCCGTCGCGCCAAGCTTGTAGCCAGTTGACCGCAGTGACGCACCAACGATCGCCCGGCACCAGACCGGGGAACCGATATTCGGGCATGGGTGTCGAGAGGTCGTTGCCGATGCTGCGTTGATGGTCGAGGAATTCGGCGCTCATCACGGCACAGATCGTGTGGCGTCCGACGTCATCGGGGCCGGTGCTGCAACAGCCGTCGCGGAAGAATCCGGTCATCGGGTCCGTTCCACATGGCTCAAGCTGGCCGCCCAACACATTGCGTTCATCCATCCGTTAAGTATCGCCGCTCGGGGCACCGGCGCTGACCGTTCAATCTTGGGTAAGACTTCAGAGATGGCCGACACTGCCCGAAACCCTCACGCCGGAGCCCCGTTCACCGACGACGACGCCACGATCGCCGCTGCGCTCGAGGAGGTCAGTGTTCCGGCGTTGCTCTGCTCGATGGTGCACCTCACCGGAGATCCCTCATGGATCCGCGGTGACATCCGCCCCCAGTACGCAATGCTCAATGATTTCCAGAGCTCGATGCCTGTGGAGATGCAGGCCGAGGCGCGTCGCCTCGCGCTGGCCGCCATCATCGAATATCGCGACAGTGGGTGCGAACTGCCGCCGGCACCCGGGCCCGAGTTGATCCACGAGATGATGTCGTTCCTCGCTGTCGCACCGGTCGATGATGCAGTGGTCCCGATGTTCGCCGAGGACCTCCATCTCGATGGCGCTGACAGTCGAGCTATCGAGTGGGGCGAAGAGATCAGTGCCGATGTGCGAGCCGACGCGCATGTCGTCGTCATCGGTTGCGGCGAATCGGGTCTGCTCACCGGCATTCGTCTCGCCCAGGCCGGACTTCCGTTCACGATCATCGAGAAGACCGATGGCCCCGGTGGAACCTGGCGAGACAACCGCTATCCGGGTGCTCGCGTCGATGTCGGCAGTCACTTCTACTGCTACTCGTTCGAACCATCGGAGCATTGGAGCGAGTACTTCGTGCGTCAGCCCGAGCTGCGCTCGTACTTCGAACGTGTCTTGGAGAAGTACGACGTCGGTGCGAACTGCCGGTTCAACACTGAGGTGGTTGCGGCCACATGGGACGAAGCCACGGGGCGTTGGTCAGTCGAGGTTCGAGGTGCCGATGGAGCCGTTGACACGATCGATGCCCGCATCGTCATCAGTGCCACCGGTGCACTCAATGCTCCGAAGCTCCCGGACATCGACGGCATCGAGAGCTTCGCCGGACCGGCCTTCCATTCCGCACGTTGGGACGACTCCATCGATCTCGCGGGCAAGAGGGTGGCGCAGATCGGTGCCGGGGCCAGCGGTTTCCAACTTGCGCCGGCCATTGCCGACGAGGTCGAGCACCTTTCGATCTTCCAGCGCACACCGCAGTGGATGTTCCCGAACATGAACTATCACCGAGCAGTGCCCGAGGGTGATGCGTGGGCGATGCGGCACCTTCCGTTCTACACACGATGGTTCCGGTTCCTGATGTTCTACCCTGCTGCCGGATTGAGCATCGAGAACTCGAGGGTGGACCCGAATTTCGATGACAGCGACGGTATGGCGATCAGCGAGATGAACAGCATCACCAGAGCATGGTTCGGTGATTGGATCACCTCGCAACTCGCTGACCATCCTGATCTTCTCGAACTTTCGATGCCGCAGTATCCGCCTACAGCTAAGCGCACGCTCCAGGACAACGGCTCGTGGCTCACCTGCCTCAAGAAGCCGAATGTGGAACTGGTGCGCACCGGGATTTCGCGCATTGTTCCCGAAGGTGTGGTCACTGACGACGGTGTGCTGCATGAGGCCGATGTCATCTGTTTCGCCACCGGCTTCCGGCATAACGACTTCCTCTGGCCGATGACCATCACGGGCCGCGGCGGTGTCACGTTGCGTGAGCAGTGGGGTGAGGAACCCGAGGCGCTGCTCGGCATCTCGGTGCCGAACTTCCCCAATCTCTTCTGCGTCTACGGACCGGGAACGAATCTGGCGCACGGAGCAAGCCTGATCTTCCAGTCCGAATGTCAGGTCAACTACATCATGAGTGCGATCCACGAGTTGCTCGCTGGTGGGCATCGTTCGATGGTTCCAACTGCAGAAGCGTTTGATGCCTACACCAGTCGGTACCGATCGGAGATCGCGCAGATGGTGTGGGCGCATTGGTCGGTGAAGCATTCGCATTTCAAGAACAGCGACGGCCGCATCTTCACGATTTCCCCATGGCCCATTCCGACCTATTGGGGTTGGACCCGTGCCGTCGATCCATCGCAGTACGAGTTCGACTGATCGGCAGTTGCTGATGACCGATGACCGAAGCGATATCGGATCCGATGCCAAGGGCGATGCCAGTGGAGGTGCCGGAATCGATGCCGATGAACCGGTCGAACTGACGGCATGGCGGGATATGTGTCGTCGGCTCGAGGCAGTCGGTGAGCAACTGTTGTCTCTGCCGTATCCGGCGGATCCGCAGGATCGGGCCGAGGGATTCGCGCATCTGGCCGATCAGGTTCTGTGTTGGCTCGGGTGGTCGGTCGGTCATGCCGACGCGGCGTCCCCGTTCTTCATGCGCCAGAACGATCTCGTCACCCAATGGGGCGGACCAAACGCCGACAACGTCTATCGGCATGCCCGGATCGACCCAACCCGCCGCTATCGCATTCGTGGACGGATGCACAGCGCTGACGACTTCATCCTCGCCCTGCGGGCCGGGTTCATGCATCAACAGCGGTGGGGAACGCTCGCCGAGCACACGGCATCGGATCTCGGCATCACTAGCGGCGATGAGTTCGAACTCATGCTCGGCGGGGATGGTGTGGTCGGTGGCGCGGTGGTGGGGGAACCGGCGGATGGCGTCACGCGCATCTCGCTGGCCATCCCCGATGGCGCAGTGATGGCGTCGATCCGCGAGTACTACATCGACTGGTGTGAGGCCGAGCCGGCAACGTTCACGATCGAATGTCTTGATGATGTCGATCCGACTCAGAGAGTCACACCGGGCCAGCTTCTCGAACGATTCGATGAAGCAGCGTCGGGTATCGAACATTCGATGCGGTACTGGAACCAGTACATGATCGATGAGCGTGCTTTACGCACCGATAACGCCTTCGCCGGATCTCTCAAGGTCGAGAAGGGTCTCGCCGCGGCTCGTTATGCCTTCTGCTTCTGGGATCTCGCCGATGATGAGACGCTCGTGGTGGAGACCGATGTCCCTGACGCCCGGTACTGGAGCTTCCAGCTCTATGTGCCCGGATGGTTCGAACTTGTTGATCCGGTGTCTCGGATCACGAGTCGGAATCATCTGCAGTCCGAGGTCTCTGTTGACGGTCGGGTGCGGATGGTCGTCGGTCCGACGGATCCGGGGATTGCGAACTGGCTCGACACCGGTGGTCGTCGACAGGGACTATGCACACTTCGGTGGTTCTGGCCCGCAGGTGACGACGAACCGACTCCGATGGCGAGAGTGATTCGGACCAGCGAGTTGGCTGCCGCACTTGATCCTTCTGCGACGCGGGCGACACCCGAGGACCGTGCGGCAGAACTCGACCATCGCCGGGCGCATCTCGCCTGGCGGTTCAGGGTCTGATCAGGCGCGCAGGATGCCCCCACCGTCGGCAGCGATGGTCTGACCAGTGATGTAGCTACTCGCATCGGAAAGCAGGAAGGCGATCAGGGGCGCAATGTCGTGTTCCGGGTCGCCGTCGCGGCCGACCGGATTTCGCTCGTACATGGCCCGGAATGCGGCGAGTCGTTCGGGGTCGGAATCGGCCGGCGGAATTCGATGCGCAGCCGAGGCGGGAAGCACACAGTTCACCGTGACGCCGAGCGGTCCCCACTCCGTGGCCGCGGTGCGAGTGAGCGAGCGGATTGCCTCCTTCGACGCTGCGTAGGGCCCATAACCGGCGCCACCTGTGATGCCGAGAGCGGAACCCATGGTGACGATCCGGCCGTGCCCGGCTGCGGCCATCTGGGGAACTACGGCCTGCATATGCCAGAGCGCTGCCGCTGGGCCCGTCTGCATCAGCAGTTCGAGATCATCGGGAGTGACGTCGAGCAGTGAAGTGACGGGTCGGAACGATTGAGCGTTGAGAACGAGGCCGTCGATACCACCAAATTCGGCCATCGTGCGCTCGGCAAGGTGCAGCGCTCCATCGCGGTCGGCGACGTCGAGTTGAGCGGTGATGACGTCTGCGCCTGATGCAGTGAGTTCCCGGGCAATCGTGTCGAGCGCCTCACTACGGCGCGCCGTGAGCACGAGTCGGGCGCCGCGACCGGCGAGGTGGCGGGCGATGCCGGCTCCGATGCCCCGAGATCCGCCGGTGACGATGATCGTGCGGTCGATGAGCGAGGTGGGGTCGATCGGGTCCGGGGCGGAGGGCACTCCGAGAGCGTAGTTTCGGGCTCGTGACGACAGACCCAGCACGCACGGATCGCCACGGTTGGGTCGACATGATCAATGACGGTGCAGTGGTACCGATCTCGCTCGAAGCGGCCCGACCCTTTTCAGTCACGGAACTCCTTGATGCAGCCCTGGCCCGACGCGGATTGGTGAGCGGTGATGTCGGTGCATTCTGCGCGCCCGGTCCGGGAACAGGTGACGACTTCCTCGGCCCGTTCGAAATGCTGCTCGAGTCGCTCGAGACTGACGCGCAACTCACGGTTCTGGGCCGATGGATAACTCATCGTTTCCTCGATCGCCTCCTCGATGTTCGACTTCAGATCGCCGCCTATGTCCGCGAAGACCCGGCGGTTCGCGAGGAGCGCATCATCGAACCAATCGTGGTGGTCGGAGCACCTCGCACAGGGACCACGGCGCTCCACGCCCTGCTGGCGGCTGATCATCGACACCGCGTTCCGCTGGGTTGGGAATTGTTGCGGCCGGTACCGCCACCGGTTGCCGGTGAGGAGGATGGCCGGGTTGCTCTCGCCGATCTCGAACTCCGGCTCCCCCAGACTGTGTCCGGCGGACTCGAGTCGATCCATGCCTACAGCGGACGGATGCATAAGGAATGCCTTTCGGCGATGTCGTTCACGTTCCGTAGCGAGGAGTTCGTGAGCCGTTACTCAACTACCCGCTACATCGACTGGCTCGGGACCTGTGACATGACGCCGGCCTATGAGATGCATCGCCTCGTGCTCCAGATCCTTCAGCGCCGCCAGCCCACGCAGCGCTGGGTGCTCAAGTCGCCGGTCCACTTGCACAACCTCGATCCTCTGCTCGCCATCTACCCCGATGCCCGATTGATTGTCACGCATCGTGATCCGCTGGCGATCCTCGGTTCGGTCACGAGCCTCATCGCCACGTTGCGAGCTGCTCATAGTGACGAAGTGTCGATACCTGAGATCGCGAGGTATCACGCAGACCTGTATCTCAACGATCTCGATGGTCTGTGCCGCCGTGTCGACCGGGGATTGCCCGCTGATGTTGCTGTGGCGCACGCGTCGTTCGATGAACTGCGCGCTGATCCCATCGGTGTGGTTCATCGCATCTACGACAGACTCGGTCTGCAGGTACCAGCCGAAGTTCGGGCTGCGATTATCCGCGCGAGCGAGGAACGCGCGTCGGAGTCGTATGCGGCTCACGCATGGAGTTTCGAGAGTCTGGGACTCGACCCACAGGAACAGCGAGATCTGTTCGCTGCGTACTGCGCGAAGTTCGCCGTTACGGAAGAGGTTCGATGAATATCGAAGATGCTTGGCCGCAGGCGCTCGAATGGCAGGAACGAAGATTCCTCGCCGGACCGCGTTCCAGACATCGTGAGTTGCTCACGGTGGCGCGTGTTGCGGCCGAGTTCATCGCAGGATTCCGCAAGCTCCATTTCCTGGGGCCGGCGGTCACGGTCTTCGGATCGGCTCGCACCAAGGATGGCGATGCGACCTACGCACTTGCGCGCTCGATGGGGGCAGCACTCAGCGAACTCGGATTCGCAGTGATCACCGGAGGTGGTCCGGGGATCATGGAGGCGGCCAATCGTGGAGCGAAGGATGTCAATGGGCTGAGTGTTGGATGTGCCATTCAACTTCCGCATGAACAGGTGTCGAATCCCTACGTCGATATCAGCCTTAAATTCCGGTACTTCTTCGTCCGCAAGGTGATGTTGGTGAAGTACTCGTATGCCTTCGTGGTGATGCCGGGCGGATTCGGAACTGTCGACGAATGGTTCGAGGCGCTCACGCTCATCCAGACGGCAAAGATCCATGAGTTCCCGGTGATCGTGATGGGCGTTGAGTACTGGCGCCCCATCGTCGAGCAGTTGGAGACGATGGTCGATGCGGGCATGATCGCCCGCTCGGATCTCGACCTGCTCCTCGTGACCGACTCGGTGGAGGAAGCCGCCGCATACATCGACGAGATCTGCATCTCACGATTCAATCTGCGCCGGAAACTGCGCCCGATCAAGGCCCTCGGGGAGGGCCGTCTCGGGCCCTGAACCACTTGCGCAGTATCTGGCGCCGGCGAATGGGGCAGACTATCTCCACGCTTCGTACTCGGAGCGTTCCCCGAACGGATAGTCATGAACATCCTGGTGATAGGTGCAGGCGGCGTGGGAGCGTCGATGGCCTCGATCGCAGAAACACGTTCCTTCTTCCAAACGTTCACACTCGCCGACATCTCCATCGAATCGGCACAGCGAGCAATCGCCGAACTCGATGACCCCGGACGGTTCGTCGCCGCCAAGGTCGACGCCCGCAGTGAGTCCGACATCGTCCGACTCATCGAAGCCTCCAAGTCGAACATCGTGGTCAATGCCTGTGACCCGCGACTGAATGAGCCGATCTTCAACGCCTGTTTCAGCGCAGGTGCGCATTACGTCGATATGGCGATGACCCTCAGCAAGCCCCATCCGAGCGATCCCTACAACCTCGTCGGAGCTCCACTCGGTGAGGTACAGCTTGCTGCTGATCAGCAGTGGCGCGACAAGGGGCTGCTCGCGCTGGTCGGTATGGGTGTTGAACCAGGACTTTCCGATGTATTCGCCAAGTACGCCGCTGATGTGCTATTCGACACGATCGATGAGATCGGTGTACGTGATGGGTCGAACCTCTCGATCGATGGCCTCGACTTCGCTCCGACATTCTCGATCTGGACCACGATCGAGGAATGCCTGAACCCTCCGGTGATCTGGGAGAAGGAACGTGGGCTCTACACCACTGACTGTTTCAGTGAGCCCGAGATCTTCCATTTCCCCTCGGGGATCGGCCCGATCGAATGTGTCAATGTCGAGCACGAAGAGGTGCTGCTCATCCCTCGTGAGGTCGACTGCAACCGGGTGACCTTCAAGTACGGGCTCGGCGCCGAGTTCATCGACTGGCTCAAGACCTTTGCCTATCTCGGTTTGGATTCCACCGAGAAGATCAAGGTGGGCGATGCCCGCGTTGCACCGCGCGACATGCTTGCTTCGCTGCTTCCCAATCCGGCGGAACTCGGACACCTCATGCACGGCAAGACCTGTGCAGGCACCTGGGTGCGGGGAACCTACGACGGCGAACTGCGAGAGGTGTACCTCTACCATGTGGCCGATAACGAGACCACGATGCGCGACTGGGGTTCCCAGGCAGTGCTCTGGCAAACCGCGATCTGCCCGGTGGTGGCGCTCGAACTCATCGCTACCGGCGGTTGGGAAGGAGTCGGGGTGCGAGGCCCCGAGGCATTCGACGCTGCTCGGTACCTGAACCTCCTCGCCGACTACGGCTCCCATCACGGCATCCTTGAGATGGGTCCGGGTCTGTGGCCCACCGCCAAGCCCACAGGGGCGCCCGGCTGGGACCGACCGATCAAGCGGGCGATCAAGCCCTGATAACCAACCTTCCGTTGCGCAGTTCGAGCCACAGGCCCGGACTCGCAACGGCAGGTGCATCGTGTGAGATGAAGATGGTGGTGCGATCCCCCCGGCGCGTCAGCACAGCGTCGAGCACCTCTGATCGTCGACGCTGATCAAGGTGCTCGAGGGCTTCGTCGAGGATGAGGATCGGACGATCAGCAAGCAGGGCCCGGGCGATCAGCAGTCGCTGGCGTTCTCCGCCGCTGAGTTTCGAACCATCGGGTCCGGTGCGCGTGTCGAGCCCAGCCGGGAGTTCGGCGATGGTGTCGGCCAGTCCGACGTCGGTGAGCACCTCGAGAAGTCGCTCGTCGGTGGCGTCAGGGTCGGCCAGCGCGAGGTTGTCGCGAATGGTGGTGTCGAAGATGTGATCGCGTTGACGCACCACCGCAAAGTTGCTGCGAGCGATCGCTGGATCGAGTGCAGTGAGCTCAACATCACCGAGCAGGATGGCGCCATCGGGATCATCAAAACGCAGCAGCAGGTCCACGAGGGTTGATTTTCCGGCACCGCTCTCGCCGGTGATCACGACGATGCTGCCCGCAGGAATTCGACATGAAACGTCGACGAGTACTGGGAAGTCGGGCGTGTATTCGAAGTTCACGCTGCGCAGGGTCAGATCGGCGGTCGGGATTGGTACGTCAGCCGGATCGTTGCGGTTGGAGCCATCGCCATCGGAGGATCTGAGCCGCGCCCCGAGAGTGCTGGTGAGCTGAGGGTCCGTGGACCGTGGACGACCGAACTGTTCGATCCGGGATTGCTCGGCGAGCAAACCGATTCGGCGGGCTGCTGCCGAACTGCGTTCACGGGCAGCAAAGATCGAGAGCAGCGGGGAAATGGATTCGAACGTGGCCAGCGAGACGAGCGGGAGCAGCGCGAGGAGTTCACCCGGGAGTTTCCCGGAGCGAACCTCGTTGATCGCAACGCAGGTCACGAGGAGTGCACAACCCGTGGCCAGCACAGTGAGCACAGCCGCCCCGAGGCTGCGGGAACGGGCGAGTCTGAGACGAGCACGGTCGGCTCGCTGGTCGAGGGATTGCAGATGGTCGAGAACGGGCTGGAGCGCGTCGAAAGCGATGAGTTCTCTCGCCCCTTCGAGCGATTCGAGAACCTCGGTCGCGGAGCGGGACCGTGCTTCGCTCAGCTCGGATGCAGTGGAACGCGAGAGTCGATGGACCCCAGCGGGAAGTGCTCCGGCGGCGAGTGCAGCAATGACCAGGAGAATCGCGGCGGACTGCACGCTGGAAGCAGCGATGACGATCACCGACACCAGCACGGTGCTGGCGGTCACCATCGGCGGAATGATCACCCGGAGGTGGGCATCCTGCATGGTGTCGACATCGTCAAGGATCGTGTCGAGAAGATCACCGGTCCGGCGGTCGATGAGGCCGCGCGGAGCGATAGGTATGGCTGCCGCGAAGAACCAGGTTCGCAACTTGGTGAGCAATCTGAACGTGGCGAGGTGCCCGATGATTCGCTCGGCGTAGCGAAGGACGACCCGTGCTGTGGCGAAGAACCGCACGGCGACGATGGTGAGCGCGAGCGAGGCGGTGGAGCTCAGCAGTGCCGAGCGGGAGATGAGCACCGCCGAGAACGCCACGAGTCCGATGCCGGACGCGGAAGCGAGAGCACCGATCACGGCTGTGGCGAGCACCCAGCGACGGTGACCACCGACCGCTCGTAGCAGATCGCGTGTGGGACTCATCGGGCTTCCGAGTCAGTGGGTCGGAGCGTGACGACACGGTCAGCGAGCTGCAGCACGCTCGGTCGGTGGGTGATGAGCAGCACGGTGCGATCGTGGAGAATGGGTTCGATACCGACGAGGATCGACTGTTCGGTCATCGGGTCGAGGTGGGCGGTGAACTCGTCGAGGATCATCACCGGGGCATCACGCAGCAGCGCTCGGGCCAGGGCGATCCGCTGTCTTTGCCCGCCGCTCAGACGGAGCCCGCCCTCGCCGACCCGGGTGTCGTAACCGTCGGGCAGGGAGATGATCGTCTCGTGGATCGCAGCGGAACGCGCTGCGCCGATGACTGCGTTCTCATCGGCCCCGGGTGACCCGAGGGCAATGTTGTCGGCGATGGTGCCGGCGAAGATCGTTGGGTCCTGCGGTACCCATGCGACGCACGACCGCCAGCGGGTGATGTCGAGTTCGGTCAGCGGGACGTCGTCGATCAGGATCTCACCCGCATCCGGGGTCTCGAATCCGAGCAGCAGGGATGCAGCTGTGGTCTTGCCGCTGCCGCTCGGAGCATCCAGGGCCACCGTTTCACCGGCAGCGATGATGAACGAGAGTCCGTCGAGCGCGCTCTCGTGTCGTCCGCTGTGACGGAAACTGACTCCATCAAACTGGATCTGGGGTGCCCGTGACGACGATGTATCGGGATCGATTGACCCCTGAGGCTCTGGTTGGACCCAACATTCGGTTCCGAGCACTTCATCGATGGTGGCCAGTGCAGCGTTCCCTGTCTGGCCGGCGTGATAAGCGGCGGCCAGTGAGCGCAATGGTGCGAAGAACTCAGGGGTGAGCATGAGCACGGCCAGCGCGATGCTGAAGGAAAGCCGGTGGTCAACGAGTCGGAAGCTCACTTCGACGGCGACCAGTGCCGTGGAAGCGGTTGCCGCCCATTCGATGACCAGTGAGGTCTGGAACGCAGTGCGTAGAACCGCCATGCTCGAGCGGTCGAACTGGGCACTGGTCTCCTCGATCGTTTCGAGTGCATCGAACTCGCGACCGTAGGTCTTGAGGGTGGCCAATCCGCTCAGCAGGTCCGCGTAGAGCGCTCCAAGCCACGAGAGTTCCTCGAACCGGGCATCGGCGAGCTCGCGGGTGCGGCGCCCAATCACCGCGAGCAGGACGATGAGCAGTGGTCCGGCGAGAGCGAGCACGATGGTCGTCCACGGGTCCAGAACCGCGATGAGAGCAAACACCATGACCGGCACGATTGCCGCGAGCGCAAACGCTGGCAGAAACTGGGTGACGTACTCATCGAGGGAATCGACCGAGGATCCGATGATGGTGGCGGATGCAGCGCCGGGAGCGTGATCTGCCCGGCTGGCGCGCTGCGCCAGAACTGACATCAATCTGGGTCGAAGGGCGGCGCGATATCGATTGCTCGCGCGCTGGGCCAAGGGCTCCCGCGCAACGAACAGCAATCCCCGGGCGATCATCAACGCGCCGATCACCAGCAGTGGGCCGCGCAACTGTGCGAGTTCCTGGTGATCAATGAATGCGGACGCGATCACCCGTGCGAGCACCACGGTGGTGAGAGCGAAGGCTGCAGCAGCGCTCGCAGAGATGCCGATGGACATCATGAGGCTGCGTTCGGCGACCCGGTCGATGCGGAGGAATCTTCGCGGCCACATGGTGGAGGAATCGTTGTGTCGGTGTCGACAGCGGCGACTCAGTAGCTCTCTTCGTCGAGTCGGACCCGGCCCCGGAAGAAGTAGTACACACCGGCGGTGTAGAGGACCACGAACGGCATGCCGATGATGGCGAACACGAGCATGACCGTGAGCGTGGGATCGGCAGCTGAAGCGTTGTGCACCGTGAGGCTGTAGGCCGGATCGATCGATGACGGGATCATGACCGGATAGAGACCGGCGGCGACAGCGCAGAGGAGCGCGGCGATCATGGTGGCCGAGGCGAGGAAGGCCGTGAAGTAGCGCGACCGTTGGACCTGTCGCCACGCCAGCAGTGCGGCAGCGAGTGCGAGCACCGGGAACACCGCGATCCACGGGCGATCTCTGTAATTATCGGCGAAGGTCTCGGTGCGCAGGAGGGTCCAACCGATGAGCGCTGTCATGAGGACGAAGAAGGCGATCATGAGGCGGGGAACGAGCGCTGTCACACGATCGAGGAGATCACCCTCCACCTTCTGGCTGAGGAAGATGCTCCCGTGCAGCATGAACATGGCAACAGCCGTGACGGCGACGCCGATCGAGAAGGGGTTGAGCAGATCTGCGAGTCCAACGTTCATATTGCCGCCCTGATCGAGAGCGACACCTCTGATGACATTGCCCAGTGCCACGCCGAGAAGCACGGTGATTCCGAACGAGGAGCCGGAGAACACGAAATCCCAGGTGGTTCGCCAGCGTCGGCTCTCGCGCTTGGACCGGAATTCGATCGCAACAGTTCGACCGATGAGTACGAGCAGCACGAGCATCATCGCGATGTAGAAACCACTGAAGAGGCTGGCGTAGACAAGGGGGAAGGCCGCAAAGAGCGCGCCGCCGCCGAGCACCAGCCAGACCTCGTTGCCATCCCAGACAGGGCCGATCGCATTCAACATGATGCGACGTTCTGTGTCCGTGTGGGCGATGAACGGCGAGAGCATGCCGACCCCGAGGTCGAAGCCGTCGAGGATGGCGTAGCCCGAGATGATGATGACGTAGAGGACGTACCAGATGAGTTCGAGGGACATGTCAGTCGGTTCCGCTCGAAACCCGCGACCGACGACGGAAGATCTCGCCGAAGGAGTCGGGTAATGACTCGATCGTGGACTCGTCCGAAGGCGGCGGCGGGCCCTGCTTGATCTGCCTGTCGAGGAGGCGCAGGAATGTGTAGAGCACGACGGCGTAGAGCACCACGAACATCCCGATCGAGAAGATCAACTGACCGGTGCCGACATTGGGTGATTGCGCGCCCGCAGTGCGAAGGACGTTCCAGACGATCCACGGCTGTCGGCCGAACTCGGCGGTCCACCAACCGGAGAGCGTGGCGAGTTCAGTGAGGAACACCGAGGCGACGAGGGCCCGCAGGATCCACCGGTTCGTCCAGAGTTTTTGCCTCCACACCCACAGCGAGCATGCGGCCAATCCGATCGCGATGAACAGCATTCCGAGGTTGATCATGAGGTGGTACATCTGGAACACCAGGTTGACTTCCGGCCAGTCGGCCTGTGGGGTGGCCTCGAGTCCGGTGACTGATGCGTCGAAGTTCTGATCGGTGAGGAAGCTGAGCAGGCAAGGAACTGCGAGGCCGGTCGTCTGTTGAGTCTTCTGATCGGTCCAGCCGAGGATGTACATCGGCGCACATGTTCGGGTGCTGTAGACGCCTTCCATCGCTGCCAATTTGGCCGGTTGCTGCTTCGAGACCTCGATGGCCTGATTGGCACCGAACAGCGCGACCTGGGCGATCGCAAGCACGGTGAAGAGAGGCAGTGCAACCCGAATCATGGTGCGGGCGAGGTCCACGTGGCGTTTGCGCAGCAGGTAGTAAGCGCCGACGCTGAGCACCATGGAGGTTCCGACCATCCACGAAGCGGCGAGTAGATGCAGGATCCGGGGGATGAACGACGGTGTGAACACGACGTCTTGGAAGCTGGTCATGAACGCCTGTGGTCCCTGACCGACATCGTTGATCTCAAAACCCTGTGGGGTCTGCATCCACGAGTTGGCCATGACGATCCACGTGGCGCTGAACGTGGCGCCGACCACGACCATGGTGGTGGCGAAGAGCCACAGTCGGTTTCCGAGGCGCGTGCCCCCGAAGAGCATGAGACCGAGAAAGCCGCCTTCGAGCATGAAGGCGAAGATGCCCTCGGCGGCGAGCAGGCTCCCGAAGATGTTGCCCACGAACCGCGAGTAGTTCGACCAGTTCGTGCCGAACTCGAATTCCTGGACGATTCCGGTGGCGATGCCCATTGAGAAGATGAGTCCGTAGATCTTCACCCAGAAGGTGGAGAGTTGACGCCATTTCGGATCACCGGTCCGTACCGATTTCACACCGAAGATGATGAGGACGAGCCCCACGCCGAGCGAAAGGGGCGGGAAGATGAAATGGAAGCTGACCGTCAGGCCGAACTGAATGCGATTGAGGAGCTCGGTTGACATCGGAACATCCCTTCACCGGCGACTTGTGCATCGTAGTGAACCGTGGGGTCCGCTCTCGGTTGGATGCGACCAAGATGGAAGGGATGCGCGCTCGTCGACCAGTCCCAATCGTCTCCGTTCTGGCCGTCCTCGCGCTCGCCGCGACTGCGTTGGTCGGCGCAGCCTGTGGTGGGTCGACATCGACAGAATCGACGAGTAGCCCGGCGGATTCGAGCGAGAGTACGACCAGCACAACGACGTCATCGATGCCGTTGTCAATCGCAGCATCATCGATCGATCCGATTGGAGTGGGAGTAACGCATATGACACTCACGGATCCGAGTCGTCGAACCGGGGCCCGGGGCGGGCGAGTAGCAAGCGACTCGCGCGAGCTCCCGCTCACCATCTGGTACCCGTCGGCGGGCGAACCGGGTGACGAGGAGTACGTCGATGCAGCACCTTTTGGTCAGTGGCCTCTCATCGTGTTCGCCCATGGATTCGATGCTTCGGCAGTCACCTATGCGCCACTGCTTCGTACGGTCGCCGCGGCGGGTTTCGTGGTCGTGGTGCCGGAATTCCCGCTCTCGTCGAGCACCATTGATGCGGCAGCGGTGGAGGGGGACGGGCCTGAGCAGGCGAATGACATCGGGTTCATCATCGACACACTCACGGCGGGGGACCGTCCGGTACCGATCAGCATTGCGATCGAGCCCGGTCCGGTGGGTGTGATGGGGCACTCCGACGGCGCACAGACCGCGCTGCTGAGTGGCTTCGCTCCGAGGTATCGAAATGAGCGGATCGGAGCAGTCGTGGCGGTTTCTGGTCGCTACAGCACCTTTGGCGGTCAATGGTTCGATACCGGTCGACCTGCGCTTCTCGTGGTCCAGGCGGCTGATGATGAGCTCAACCCGTTCCGCTATGGCGAGGAACTGGTGCGCCTCAACAGCGGTCCGGCATCACTGGTGGCGGTGGATGGCGTGACCCATCTCGGCGCCGTGACCGACCCCCGCGCGATCGGGCCGGTCGCTGCTCTCGTTGCCGACACATTTGCCTGGCGATTGCGCGGGTCGACTGCAGCACACGACCGGCTCGCCTCGGATGCGATGGTCGCTCCGCTGCGTCTGGTGGCTTCGCATGGGTGATGCATTCCGTGGTCCGTCGCGCTCAGCGGACCCTCGTTCGCAGTAGGTTGCGCGCGGGACGATCGCCGAAGTGGCATCGCGCACCACAGAGGGGGAGCAATGTCAGCAGAGGGATCGTCCATGGTCGAGGTGCTCGCGATCGAGCCGCATATCTCGATGATCAGGCTGAACCGTCCGGACCGACTCAACGCGCTGACGTTCGAGATGGTCGCCGAGATCCATGATGCGCTCGACACTGTCGGCAATGACACCGAGTGCAAGGTGGTGATCCTCACTGGTGCTGGGCGTGGGTTCAGTGCTGGTCTCGATCTGAAGGATTGGGGAACGGCACCCGAGCCCGGTGAGCATCCGCATGTTCGGGCCGGGATCGATGCGCAGACGTTCATCTCGAATCTCGTCGTGCATATGCGGGATCTGCCGCAGGTGATCATTGCTGCGGTGAATGGAGCGGCTTTCGGTGGTGGTCTGGCGCTGGCCTGCGCTTCCGATATCCGACTCGCCGGCCCCGATGCGCGTTTCTGTTCGGCGTTCATCCGCACCGGCCTCTCGGGAACCGATATCGGCATCACCTATCTGTTGCCCCGGCTGATCGGCAACGCTCGGGCGTTCGATCTCATCCTGACCGGACGCGACATCGATGCCGCCGAAGCATTCCAGATGGGGTTGGTCTCACGGGTCGCCGACGAGGGCGGCCTCGACGAACTCGCGCTTTCCTACGCGCGCCAGATGGCGGCGTACACCGCCACCGGGTTGCGCACGACCAAAGAAGTGCTGTGGCATAACACCGATGCGCCGAGCCTCTCGAGCGCTCTCGCGGTGGAGATCCGGAACCAGAACCTCATGCAGTACGCCCCTGATGTGCGCGAGTACATGAAGACCTACCGCCAACGCACGACGGGCTCGAAGTCCTGATCGGTGGTTACGCGATCAGACGATCAGACGATCAGCGGATGGCGCCGAGGTGCAC
>Ga0164294_10000896_pt1 | contig 28179 bp, 22 predicted proteins | sample GEODES005metaG_FD_111479 | JGI IMG/M metagenome (GOLD analysis project Ga0164294, IMG submission 111479) | Oligotrophic lake water microbial communities from Sparkling Lake, Wisconsin, USA - GEODES005 metaG | ecosystem: Environmental > Aquatic > Freshwater > Lake | place: USA: Sparkling Lake...
AGTCAGTGGGACGCCCCCGACATCGACAGCACCGTCATGGTGGCCAAGGATGTGCCCGTGGGCAGCTTCGTCGATGTGACGGTCAAGGAGTGGCGCGGCTATGACTTGGTCGCGGCGTGAGCCTCTTACACTGCCGAAGTCTTGCCATCATGCTCAACACCTCCTAACTTTGCGATGTGGCATACACCATCACGCATACGCTTTGGAAAGTTTATAACCAAGTATTCCGCAGACATTTGCGTGTTGATTATGGTGACGGTCTTTATGCGCCAGACAACTTCAATGGCGTTTGGGAAGTTTACTGGCCAAACGGTAAACTGAAATTTCGGACTGAATACGTCAACGGTAAAAAAGAAGGCTGGTCTCGCTGTTGGTGGGAGAATGGCAAACTACATCAAGAGGGCTTCTGTGAAGCTGGAAAATGCGTGGGCATTTGGACCAGCTTCTGGGAAAGCGGTGTAATGTTTAAAGAAGAAGAGTTTTACCAGCCAGGATCGTTTGATGTGCGATGGTATGATGGCGACACTTTATTGAAAGTGCAGCGGTTTAGAAATGGCGTTGAAATTTGATTGGCCCAACTGGCCCATAGTTCCGTGGCTTGTTTGCCGGTTGCGCATCGCACGCCCTGCGCCTTCTTAGTCGCCCGTTTTTTATGAGCACTGAGCAGCGCAAAGCATTCCCCTTCGCCGAGTTTGAACCCAAGTGGCAGGCCACCTGGGAGCAAGCGAAGGCCTTCCGCACGCCGAACCCTGGCGATGCCGATTTCGATGCCACGAAGCCGAAGTATTTCGTGCTCGACATGTTCCCCTACCCCAGCGGCAACGGCTTGCATGTCGGCCATCCCGAGGGCTACACGGCCACCGACATCATCGGCCGCTTCAAGCGCATGACCGGCCACAACGTGCTGCACCCGATGGGTTGGGATGCCTTTGGTCTGCCTGCCGAACAGTATGCGATCAAGACCGGTCAGCACCCCCGCGCGACGACCGAGAAGAACGTGGCCAACTTCACCGCGCAGTTGAAGCGCCTGGGCTTTGCCTATGACTGGGACCGCGAGGTGAACACGACCGATCCCGGCTACTTCAAGTGGACGCAGTGGATCTTCTTGAAGCTGTATGGCTCGTATGTGAACGACGAGGGCAAGGCGCGTCCAATCAGCGAACTGGAAGCACAAGGCCTGAGCCGCGAGGAGATCGATGCGCGTCGTCTGGCCTTCGTGAGCGAAGCCCCCGTGAACTGGTGTCAGGAACTGGGCACGGTTCTGGCCAATGAAGAGGTGGTGGATGGCAAGAGCGAGGTCGGCGGCTTCCCCGTCGAGCGCCGCCCCATGCGCCAGTGGATGCTGCGCATCACGTCCTTCGCTCAACGCTTGATCGACGAACTGGATGGCCTCGACTGGCCTGAAGGCATCCGCGCGCTGCAACGCAATTGGATTGGCCGTAGCGAGGGCGCGCAAGTCACCTTCAAGACCGAATCAGGCGAGCCCATCACCGTCTTCACCACACGCCCTGACACCTTGTTCGGCGCGACTTACATGGTGCTGTCGCCGGAGCATCCGCTGGTCGAGACGATCACGACAGAAGCTCAACGCGAGGCCGGGCAGGCCTATCAGAAATCTGTCGCGTCTAAGAGCGATCTAGAGCGCACCGAACTGGCCAAGGAAAAGTCCGGCGTCTTCACCGGCGCTTATGCGATCAATCCGGTCAACGAGGAGAAGATTCCGATCTGGATCGCTGACTACGTGCTCATGTCCTATGGCACCGGTTCGATCATGGCCGTGCCTGCGCATGATGAGCGGGACTTCGAGTTCGCGAAGAAGTTTGGTTTGCCAATCACGCAAGTGGTTCAGCCTCCTGGCGATCAAGACTGGCAAGGCTTCACCGACAATGGCACCGCCGTGAACTCTGGTTTCCTTAACGGCCTGCCCACACCCGAAGCCAAACAAAAGATCGCAGCTTGGCTGGAAGAAAAAGGCCTCGGCAAGAAGACCGTCAACTTCAAGCTGCGTGACTGGCTGTTCAGCCGTCAGCGCTACTGGGGCGAGCCCTTCCCGATTCTGTGGGAGAACGGCAACCATCAAGCACTGCCCGAAAGCGAACTGCCCTTGCTGCCACCCGACTTGGCCGACTTCAAACCGACCGGCACGCCTGAGCCACCACTGAGCAAGGCCACGGACTGGGTGCAGTATTCCGCCACCGCCACGCGCGAGCTGAACACAATGCCGCAGTGGGCGGGCTCGTGCTGGTATTACCTGCGCTACTGCGATGCGCGGAATAGCGAGCGCTTCGTCGGCGAGGCGGCCGAGAGCTACTGGATGGGCGGTGGCAAACCCGGTGGCGTTGACTTGTATGTCGGCGGCACGGAGCACGCGGTGCTGCACTTGTTGTATGCCCGCTTCTGGCACAAGGTGCTTTTCGATCTGGGTTACGTCAGCACACCGGAGCCGTTCCAGCGTTTGGTCAATCAAGGCCTGATCCTGGGCGAGAACGGCCAAAAAATGTCAAAATCTTTGGGCAATGTTGTTAATCCCGATGATGTCGTTGATGAATACGGGGCCGATGCGCTGCGCTTGTATGAAATGTTCATGGGACCGCTCGAACAGGTCAAACCCTGGAGCATGAAGGGCGTGGAGGGCGTGTATCGCTTCCTCGCTCGTGTCTGGCGCTTGGTCATGGTCGAGAACCAGGAAGGCGAGTGGAGCCTCAGCCCGCAGTTGCAGGATGTGCCTGCGGACAAGAAACTGACCAAGGTGCTGCACGAGACCATCAAGAAGTGCGGCGAGGACATCGAGAAGCTGAGCTTCAACACCGCCATCGCACAGATGATGGTCTTGACCAATGCCTTCACCCAAACCGAAGTCCGTCCCGTCACCGCGCTGGTTACCTTCTTGAAGGTGCTCAGTCCCTTTGCCCCGCACTTGGCCGAAGAGTTGTATGCGATTATCCGCTCGCAGTTCCCGCAGCATGTGCCCGCCGGTTTCGTGGCCGATGTCGTCTGGCCAACCTATGATCCCGCCGCGTTGATCGACGACGAGATCGAGATCGTGATCCAGGTGAATGGCAAGCGCCGCGATAGCTTCACGGTGCCGCTCAACACTTCGAAGGAAGAGATCGAGAAGCAAGCGCTGGCCAGTCCACGCGTGGCAGAGTTCACCGTCGGCCTCACGATCCGCAAGGTCATCTACGTGCCCGGCAAGCTGGTGAACATCGTTGCCAACTAGATCGCGGCTGCCAGCCTTGCAAGGCCATGCGCATCGCTCTCGTCCACTACTCCGCCCCGCCGGTCATCGGCGGTGTGGAGCGCGTGGTTGGCGAGCAGCAAGCTGTGCTGCGGCACATGGGACATGAGGTGAAACTTGCTTGCGGCAAGGCTGCCGAGGTGTTGCAATTGTTGAACAGCAACACCTTCGGTCTCGTCGTCGTCCACAACGTGTTCACGATGCCGTTCGACCTCGCATTGACGCGGGGATTGAGAGAACTCGCGGCTTCATCAACGACCACGAAGTGGATCAACTGGGTGCATGATGTTGCTGCCGTGAATCCAAACTATGCGCATCTGGCGTGGGACACGGATGAGCTGCAGATGCTGAAGACCGCGCCACCGAACTGCACGCATGTCGCGGTGTCGGAGATTCGGCAGATCGAATATTGCGGGCTGACACAGGTGCTGCTGGAGCAGTGCCGCGTGATCCCGAATGGCGTGGATGTCGCCAAGGTGCTGAACCTCTCGCCGCGCATCGTGGACCTCATCGAGCCGCTGCGGCTATGGGAGCGCGACTTTGTGTTGGTGCATCCGGCGCGCATTCTGCGACGAAAGAACATCGAACTGGGGCTGCGCGTGGTGAAGGCACTGCAACGGGACTCACTGGATGTCGCTTATCTCATCAGCGGTGCACCGGACCCGCACAACAAGGATGGCTTGGCTTACCGTTCGGAACTGCAAGCGCTGGTGCAGGAACTGGGCTTGCAGGACAGCGCGTTCTTCCTGGGGGAAGCCGGTCCGCTGAGCGATGACGATGTGCGCAGCCTTTACTCTGTGTCTGACGCGCTGCTGTTTCCCAGCAAGGGCGAGGGCTTTGGCCTGCCTATTGTGGAGGCCGCGCTGCATGGGCTGCCGGTTTTTTGCTCGGACATTGCGGCGCATCGCGAGATCGGGCAGAGCGTAGGGAACTTCTTCGATCTTGATGAAGACCCGGCCTTGATCGCTTGCAGTATCGCAGAACACCCGGAGGTGGAAGCAAGATATGTGCGGCGAACCACCTTGGCAGGCTGGCTCGATTGGAGCAAAATCGCCGTGACATACCTTGAGCCGCTGCTCCATGATGTAACCAACCCATGACCACCCTGCATTTCTCCAGCGATGAGGACATCTACGCGATCCTCGAAGCCCGGCATTGGAACCCTTTTTCGTTCCTCGGACCGCATTGGATCGGCGACACTGGCAAGGCCGTGGTGCGCTCTTTTCAACCAGCGGCACGAAATGTCGAGGTGGTGTTCCGGGCGGATGAATCCAAGCGCTTCAGCGGCATCAAGGTGCACGAGCACGGCCTCTATGAGATTGAGGTGCCGCATGAGCTGCACGGCGATGACTACGACTTGGTCATCACCTATCACAATGGGGAAGTCTATCGCGTAGCCGACCCCTATGCCTTCGGTCTGTGCCTGGGCGAGCAGGACATGCACTTCTTCCGCGAAGGCACGCACCAGCGCCTGTATGAGGTGCTGGGCGCGCATTTGGTGACCCGCCAGGGCGTGGCCGGTGTGCAGTTCGCGGTGTGGGCGCCGAATGCGAAGCGCGTGTCGGTGATTGGCGATTTCAACACCTGGGACGGCCGCGTGCACCCGATGCGCTGCCGTATCGAAGGCGGCATCTGGGAGCTGTTCATTCCCGGCCTGTCGTTGAACGAGCACTACAAGTTTGAGCTGGTGGACGCGCACCATCAGCTACGGGTGAAGACCGATCCCTTTGCTTTCTTTGCTCAGAACGGGCAGCAGACCGCTTCCCTCACCTGGGATTACAAGCGCTACACCTGGGGCGATCAGCAGTGGATGCGCCAGCGCAGCACGCAGAACTTGTATCAGTCGCCCATGAGCATCTATGAGGTGCATCTCGGCTCCTGGAAGCGCGTGCCCAGCGACCATGGCCGCCCGCTGAGCTACCTGGAGCTGGCCGATGATTTGATCCCGTATGTGAAGGGCCTGGGCTTCACCCACATCGAGCTGATGCCGGTCAGCGAGTATCCCTTCGACGGATCATGGGGCTATCAGGTCACGGGCTACTTCGCGCCCACCTCGCGCTATGGGAATCCCGATGACTTTCGTGAGTTCGTCGACCGCTGCCATCAGGAAGGCATCGGCGTGATCGTGGACTGGGTGCCTGGCCATTTCCCGAAGGACGAGCACGGGCTGGCACGCTTCGATGGCACAGCGTTGTTCGAGCACGGCGACCCGCGCCAGGGCGAGCACCAGGACTGGGGCACGCTGATCTTCAACTACGGCCGCAACGAGGTGAAGAATTTCCTCATCTCCAATGCCCTGTTCTGGCTGGAGCACTACCACATCGACGGCCTGCGTGTGGATGCCGTGGCTTCCATGCTCTACCTGGATTACTCACGCGAACCCGGCGAGTGGGTGCCGAACTATCACGGCGGCCGTGAAAACCTGGAGGCCATCGCCTTCATGAAGCAACTGAACCACCTGTGCTACGAGCAGCATCCAGGCATCATGATGATTGCCGAGGAGAGCACGGCTTGGCCCGGTGTGTCGCGCCCCACCAGCATGGGCGGCCTGGGCTTTGGCTTCAAATGGAACATGGGCTGGATGAACGACACGCTGCGCTACATGCAGCAGGACCCGATCCATCGGAAGTATCACCATGGCGAGGCGACCTTCTCCATGCTTTACGCTTACGATGAGAACTTCATCCTGGTGCTCAGTCATGACGAGGTGGTGCATGGCAAGCGCAGCCTGCTGAGCAAGATGCCAGGCGACCGCTGGCAGCAATTTGCGAATCTGCGGATGCTCTACGCCTGGATGTGGGCGCACCCTGGGAAGAAGCTGCTGTTCATGGGCGGTGAGTTCGGCCAGTGGACCGAATGGCGCGAATCCCAGAGCCTGGACTGGCATCTGTTCCTGGGCGACGACCACGCCGGGCTGCAACGCTTGGTGAAGGACCTCAACCAGCTCTACACCACACGCCCGGCACTTCATGCGCTCGATCATCAGAGCGGCGGCTTCTGGTGGCTGGACGCGAATGACGCGGATGCGAGCATCTTCGCCTTCGTCCGCACGGAGCTGAACGGCGACCGCGTGTATGTGCTCATCAATGCCACGCCCGTGCCTCGTTCCGGCTATCGTCTCGGCGTGACCGAGCCCGGCGTGTATCGCGAGCTGCTCAACACCGACGCCGCTGTCTACGGCGGCAGCAACGTGGGCAATCTCGGGACCGCCCACGCAGAAGATGTGCCCTGGCAGGGCCAGCACTGGAGCCTGCAAATCACCGTGCCGCCGCTGGGAGTGGTTTATCTGGCCAAGGCTTGATTCACAAAGTCATCATCCCAGCGCTGCAAACGCGTCAGTCCTCCTCGTCCTCCTACTCGTCCTCGAAGATCTAGCGCTGAGTTTCGAGGACGAGTATGAGCAAGAGGACGATTACCTGCGGTGGGCTTGTTGAGTGATCTTCGAAGTTTTATGAGCATGACCATCGACACGATTGATCTTCACTTCCAAGACCAGCCCGGCCTCATCGCCGCTTACGTGCTGCGCAGCGACGGCGAGTGCGCTTTGATCGAAACGGGTCCTGGCTCCTGCCATGCAGCACTGATCGAAGGTCTGCATCGCCTGGGTTTGAAGCCCGTGGACATCCGCAAGGTCTTCGTGACCCATATCCACCTCGATCACTCCGGGGCCGCCGGTTGGTGGGCGCAGCAGGGAGCGCAGGTCTTTGTTCACGTGAAAGGCGCGCCCCACTTGATCAACCCGGCCAAGCTTATCGAGAGCGCATCCCGCATCTACGGGGATCGGATGCAGACACTCTGGGGCGACATCCTGCCCGCGCCTGCGGAGCGCGTGACCGTGCTCGGCGATGGCAACCGCGTTCGCGTGGGCGAGATCGACATCGAAGCCTGGGACACGCCCGGTCACGCGCGGCATCACCTGGCTTTTGCCGTCAGCGACATTTGCTTTACCGGCGACGTCGCGGGTATGGTCGTCCCTGGCTGCGACTACCTCTCCGTCACGGCCGCCCCGCCGCAGTTCGAGTTGCAGCCTTACCTGGAATCGATTGCCCGGCTCCGGGCTGCAGCCTTTCGGCGGCTCTATTTGACGCATTTTGGCCCCATCGACGACCACGCCACGCACCTGGACCGCTACGCTGCCCGAGTCGGTGAAGTCCAGCACCAGGTGGCCGTCTGGATCGCCGAAGGCTTGTCCGGCGCTGCCCTGGCCGAGCGTTACACCGGGAGTGAGCGGGCAGTTTCAGGCCTCTCAGACGCCGACTGGCAGCGCTATGAGCGAGGCAACAACACCGTCATGTGCGCGGCTGGCATCGAACTTTCTGTTCAAAAAAGCACGAAATAGACTGATAAACGCAACTTTTTTGTATCCAGTGTAACATTGCTGGGCGCGACGGCATAGGTTATGCAGCACGTCACAATCATCGTGATCCCCGAACAATCCTACCTCAGCCAGTGCCCGGCCTGCGGCGCGCAGATCGACGTGACGGCCCTGGAGCCGTTCGCGAAGATCCAGTGCCCGGCGTGCCAGCAATCGGTGCGGGTGCGGCGCCAGTTCGATCACTTCGTCATTATCAAGCAAATCGGCGAAGGCGGCATGAGCCGGGTGTTTGAGGCGGAGGACACCACGCTGGGCCGCCGGGTGGCGCTCAAGATTTTGAACCGCACCTACAGCCGGGACGCCACTCGCATGGCGCAGTTTCAGCAGGAAGCGCTCATCACTGCGCGGGTCACGCACCCGAACGTGATCAAGCTCTACTCGGTCGGCTACGACCAGGGGCACTTCTTCATCGCCATGGAGCTGGTAACCGGCGGCAGTTTGGAGCAGCGCATCAAGCGCGATGGCGTGGTGAGGGAAAAGGACGCCCTGCGCATTGGCCGCCAGGTGGCGGAAGGCCTGCGCGCCGCCGAGCGCATGGGCCTGCTGCACCGCGATGTCAAACCCGCGAACATCCTTTTCACGGAAGACGGCACCGCCAAGGTGGTGGACTTCGGCCTAGCCCTGTTCACCCAGCAGAAAGACGAGTCCGCCGAGATCTGGGCCACGCCCTACTACGTGTCGCCCGAGAAAGTGATCGACAACGAGGAGGACTTCCGCAGCGACCTGTTCAGCCTGGGAGCCAGTCTCTACCATGCGCTGACGGGCAAGCCGCCGCACAAGGCCAACAGCGCAAACCTGCATGAGCTGCGCATGATCAAGTGCCGACGTGTGTCCTTGGAAGACACTGGCATGGCCTTCTCGCCTCGCACCATTCACACCATCGACCGGCTGCTGGCCTTCAAGCCCGAGGAGCGGCCCGATAGCTACGACGCCGCCGTGGACCTGCTGCGCCTGGCGGAAGGTCTGACCGACCGCGCGCTCATGTCGCGCCTGTCCTTCCGGCGCAAGGCAGCCATCGGTGCCGCCGCAGCCGTGGTGCTGGCCTATGGCATCGGCTGGTTCACCCGCAACCTGACTTCGAAGCCCGCCGTCACCTACACCACCGCGCCCATCGCCCAGAAGGATCTCACCGGCGACACCATCACGCTTCATGCCGGCCAGCAAACCATCGCCGACCGCTTCCTGGAGGCGCGCAAAGTTTTGCTCAACGGCGACTTCCAAGGTGCCGGGAAGCGCTTCGACAGCATCATCCAGGACGGCGCGCGCCAGCCCACACTGAACTGGGCGCGCTACAACGCCGCCCTCTGCGCCATGATCGCGGGCAAGAAGCCGCGCGCCCAGGAGTTGTTTTCCTCCATCCTCGCCGACGCAGGCAGCGGCACCGACCGTGTCTCCCTCTTCTTCCGCAAGCTGGGCACGCAAATGTCCGACGGCCTGGGCTTGAAGATGAAAGCCGCCAGTCTCGGCTATTCGGAAACCACGGAGGAAATCATGGGCTACCTGGCGCACGGCCTCGCGCAGTGGCACTTCGGCGATCCGCGCAACGGAGCGCACTGCCTGGAGAAGTTCCTCATGGGCCAGCTCACCGATCCGGCGCTGGACTGGATCGGGCCCTATCGCACGCTGATCGCTCCCTATGCCGCCGACCGTCAGCTGGTCAGCACGCTTGAAAAGCCGGATGGCGGGCTCGGGCTCGACCAAGCCAGTGCTCTGCTAGAAGAAACCAAGCAAGTGCGCGGCCAGCTGAAGACCACAGGCACGCTCAACGAGCAGCTCGACCGCCGCATCGGCAAGCTTGAGCGGGAAATCGCCACGCTGCGCCAGACCGAGCAGCGCAGCGCCATGAAAGTGCAGGCGGAACGCCGCAAGCGCGAGCTGGACCAGCTGGCGGAGTTGAACAGCAGCCTGCCCTCCCTCGTGCGCGGCTACGACTACAGCCCTGCCATCAGCATCCTCACCGGCATGAAGTTTGAATCGCCCGAGGTGCAGTCAGCGCTGGAGGGCAAGCTTTACCTCTACCAAGGTGCCAATGATTTCCTCGCACAGCTCTTCCATGACCTGGGTGCCCAGGGCTGGACCGGGCATCTGCTGCGACGCGATTCCGCTCCGCTTGATGGCCGTGTCACCGCCGCCACCGCGCGCGAGATGACCGTCACCCTGAGCCGGGGCGCGCTGATCATTCCGATGGACCAGGTGGCTCCCGAGATGTTGATCGAGATGGCGCAGAGCTTCTGCGCGCAGGTCTCCGACTCCACCGACTACTACCGCCGCCAGGAGCTCATCGCCATCTTCGCCCGCGTGCAGGGGCTGCAAACCGTCGCCGCTCATGTGGCGGATCAGCTGATGGAGGAGAACCGGGGCTTCCGCAGCCGCTGGCTCAGGGTGCTGCAGAACGGCTAGCCCTCACGCCAGCATCGGCGGTTCCATCAGAAACTCTGGCACCTGCGCACACACGGCACGCCCGCTGTCCGTGGTGCCGAAGAAGGCCCCGGTGGCGCGGCTCTCACAGCGAATCACATGATAGCTGTTGTAGTGGAAGTTTTTCCCCGGCTCGATGCGCGGAAACTGGCCCACCACGCCATCGCCTTCATACACCTCCACGTGCCCGGTATCGTCCCGGACAATCCATTTGCGGCCAAAGATGGTCACCGGCTCCTTCGAATCGTTCGTGATCGTGACGAAGTAAACAAAGGGATGCGGACGGTCATGCGGGGCATTCAGGGATGGATCATAGACCACCTTGTTGACGGTGGCCATCAGGCCGTGCAGTGGCTCGAATTGGATCACAGTGAGAGTTCGAGTTTGAAGTGAAAGCGGAAACGCAGAAGATGGACATTAATAACCCAACACAGCACCGAGCACACTTGAAACTTCCCGTCATTCTTACGATTGCAGGCTCCGACTCCTCCTGTGGCGCAGGTATCCAGGCCGATCTGAAAGCCATCGCAGCCAATGGCGGCTACGGCTTGAATGCGCTAACCAGCGTTGTGTCCGAGGTGCCTGGTTTCGTGTCGAAGGTGCAGTTGCTCGATCCCGATCTCATCGCCGATCAAATCCGCGTGCTGTTCACAGGCTTTCCCATCGCCGCTGTGAAAACCGGGATGCTGGGTGGTCTCGCGCAAGTGCGCACTGTGGTGGCCGCACTGCCGAAGAACATCCCACTCGTGATTGATCCCGTCATGGTCGCCACCGGCGGAGGTCGCTTGCTGGAGGAAGATGCCATCCAAGCAGTGCAGCATGAACTGCTGCCGCTGGCCACGGTCATCACGCCGAACATGGATGAAGCCCAGGTGCTCTGGGGCAAGCCGGTCAGGACACGCGCCGATATGGAAGCCTGTGCCCACGATTTGCATCAGGCTTGTGGTGCCGCCGTGCTGGTGAAAGGCGGACATCTCGACGACGACAGAGCCGCCGATGTGCTGTGGCATGAAGGTCGTGCGCAATGGTTTGAAACCGAACGTGTGCCCGGTGTCCACACGCATGGCACCGGCTGCACCTACAGTGCCGCCATTGCCGCAGGCCTGGGCAAAGGATTGCCGCTTGCCGAGGCCGTGCACGAGGCGAAGATGTTCGTGCATCGCGCCATCGCCCAGCACTTCGCCTGGGGCGAGGTTCATGCGCTCAACCACCTGCATCAATCATGACGATCCTGCGGCTTCTCCTTCTGCTCAGTGTGTCGTCTTTGATCGCGGCCGATGCGCCGACTTCGCCTGTTGATCAGCTTTCGCAGGCGTCCATCCAGTCAGCGTTTCAGGTGCTGCGCAAAGACTACATCCGGCGCGAGGATCTCAGCCTGGATCAACTCAATCGCGCCTCGTTGGAAGGCCTGCTCTCGCGGCTCGACTTTGGTGCCGAGATCGTTCGCGACAACCCAGATGCCAAACCCACGGACAAGCCTTCGCCAGCGGAACTGCTGACGCCGGAGATCGCTTACGTGCGGCCAGTGGCTTACACAGAAACTGAGATGGCGCAGATGGCGAATCGGCTGCAAGACCTCGCCTCCAAAGGAGCGAAGCACTTGATTCTGGACCTGCGCTCCCCTGCCCTGCCCGGCGAGTTCGAGGTGGCGGCGGCCATGCTCGAGTTCTTCCTGCCGCGCGGCACGCTGCTGTTCAAGCTGAAGCAGTTCAATGCAGGTGACGCCCAGTTGATGCTCTCCACCCGCGACCCGATTTGGCAAGGCACAGTGCTTGCGCTCGTCGATGGCGAGTCCAACAACCTGGGCGAAACCATCGCCGCCGTGCTGCAAATGCAGAAGCGCGCCCTGCTCATCGGTGCGCCCACCCGCGGTGCCACCGTGCGCTACGAATCCATGCCGCTCGATCCCGGCTGGCGGCTGCGCTACGCCCATGCCGAGATGTTGTTGCCCGATGACTCGTCCGTCTTCCGCCAAGGTGTCACCCCCGATTTTAAGATCGACTTCAACACCCGGCAGAAGCAGGACATTTTCAATCGCAGCCGTCACGGCTCCATCAAACCCTTCATCTTTGAGGAAGCCCGCGCCCGCTACAACGAAGCAGCCCTCGTCGCCGGCAAAAACCCCGAGCTCGACGACTACATCAAGCGCAGCAGCGGCGAAGAGCTCAGCTATGACAAGGCCGCCTTGCACGACACGGTGGTGCAGCGAGCGCTGGATCTACTGTTGACGAACGATCACTTCAAAGCCGCCAAGCTGTCCTGGAAAGCCAAGCCCGCCACCGACGAACTGCCACCTGCGGTGAAAGCCGTGCCGATTCAGCCATGAAGCGCTTCACCCAAATCATCGAGCGCGTTGAAGGTCCAGTCATCATCACCGAAGTGCTCAGCGACGGCACCTTCCACGCCACGCTACCGAATGGCAAAGTGATCCTGGCTTTCCGCACGAAGCGCACACCCGACAAACCCTTTGTTGCCGGTGAGCAAGCCGTCGCCAGCCTGTCCGTGCAGGATTTTTCCTGCGGTGAGATTGTCGGCTGACAGAACCTACAATCTCCGCAAGCCATCCTCCGTCATCGGTGTCGGGATCGCTTCGTCGATCTCGTTGATGCGGTGCAGTGTCGCGGGATCGAGGATCAAATCGCAGGCCTTCAGGTTCTCTTCGAGTTGCTCCATCGTTGAAGCACCGATGATCGTGCTGGCGACGAAATCATGCTGACGGCTCCATGCGACGGACAGTGCAGCAACGGTGACACCGATGTCTTGCGCGACGACTTGCAGGCGCTTCGTCGTCTCCAGCGTGCGCTCATTCACAAAGCGTTTAGCCATGCGCTTCTGGCGCTCGTTGCCGTGATCAAGATAGCTGGTGAAGCGCGCGCCTTCAGGCAGCACATCCACGTTGTATTTGCCGGTCAGCACACCGCCACCCAAGGGCGAATACGGCAGCAAGCTCACGCCTTCCTTCCGGCACACCTGCGCCAGTTCGCTCTCACAGCGGCGATTGATCAGCGAGAAATTGTTCTGCACGGTGTCGAAGCGTTGCAGGCCATGCTTCTCGGCTTCCCAGAGGTTCTTCATCAGGCCCCAGCTCGTCTCGTTGCTCGCACCGATGGCCCGCACCTTGCCCTGCTGCACAAGGTCGGTCAGCGCTTCCAGAATGTCTTCCTGACTCGCACCATGATCCGGCCAATGCGTTTGATAAAGATCGATGTAATCCGTCTGCAATCGCCGCAGACTGTCCTCGCAAGCCCGCATGATTTGATGCCGATCCAGTGCCGTGAAGCCATTCCGCACCGGCGGGCGAAACCAGCCATGTCCGGGACCTGTCACCTTGGTCGCCAGAATGATCTCACCACGCGGTTTCGTCTTCAGCCAGCGGCCCACGATTTCTTCCGTGATGCCAAACTTCTCCGCGCTCGGCGGCACCGGATACATCTCCGCCGTGTCGAAGAAGTCGATGCCCGCATCCACTGCCCGATCCATCATGGCGAAGGAAGTTTTCTCATCGGCCTGCAACCCAAAGGTCATCGTGCCCATGCAAATGTCCGTCACCACCAAGCCGCTGCGTCCCAGTCTTCTGCGAGTCATATGGCGACCATGGTAGGAGGCTCGGATGAACTGGCAAGCGGCCAAGCAAGCATTCAAACTTTTAATTTGACCATTGGTCAAAATTAAGGAAATCAATTCCCATGCCTGCCTCCATCACCACTGCCCGACGTGCGCGCGAGTTCGCCGCACGCGAGGAGTTGATCCTGCGCGAGGCGCGCAAGTTCCTGCTGGAGCGTGGCTTCCAGGGCTGGAACATGGATGATCTGGCGAAGGCGGTCGAATATTCGAAAGGCACGCTGTATCAGCACTTTGAATCCAAGGAAGACTTGGCACTGGCTGTTTGCACCGGCTCGTTGCAGCAGCGCTCGGACCTGTTTGAAAAGGCCTCGCAGTTCAAAGGCGGCACACGCGAACGCATCCGCGCCATCTGCTGTGCATGCTGCGAGTTCGCCACGGCCCAGCCTGACTACTTCCATGCGGACATGATGCTGAAGTCCGTTTCTTTCTGGGACAAGGCCAGTGAAGAACGCCGCGAAGATCACCGCTTTCAAGCCAGCCGATGCTGGCGCGCGATTCAGCAGATCATTATCGAAGCCCAGGCCGTGGGCGACATGCCGCGCGACCGCTTCAAGCCTGAGGAAGTCACCTTTGCGCTCATCTCCGTCACGGTGGGCAGCCACATCATGGCCATGGAAGGCGACCTGCGCGTGATGGCAGGCATCAGCGACCCGCTCATCGCCGTGCGCCGGAACGGGGATGTCATGTGCGATGGCTTTGGCTGGAAGCCGCTGAGCTTCGAGGTGGATTCGCATGCCATCGACGAACGCATCGTGCGCGAGATTTTCCCCCACTCTACCTGGCTCAAAGCGCACTGATTTTTTTTGACTCAACATTGACCAATCGTCAAACTATGACCTTAAATACAATCACCCTCAACGGCCTTGCCTTGCTCTGCCTGACAGTGCTTCCAAACTGCTCAGCGACGGCCCGAACACAGGCCTTGTCATCGGCCAGCAAGGACATTCGCTGGCCCGAACGCTACGAGCCCACGAAGAGCAGGTTTTTTGTCCGCAACGAGATCGAGATCCACGCAACGCCAGCGATCGTCTGGTCAGAGCTGGTCGATTACACTCAATGGTCGTCCTACTACCGTGGAGCCGCAGAGGTTCGCCTCATCACGCCGCCAAGAAGCCGCACGCTGGCCAAGGCATCGGTGTTTGAATGGCGGACCATGGGGTTGCGCTTCAAATCCACGGTTCACGAATGGGAGCCAGGCCGGAGACTGAGCTGGGAGTCCGTGAACCGCAAGATCACAGGCTACCACGCCTGGCTCATCATTCCTACAGCGCAGGGCTGCAAGCTGGTCACCGAGGAATCTCAGCTTGGCTGGCTGACCTACCTGGAGCGTGTGTTCCAGCCCAACAAGCTGCGTCTGCTGCATGACGAATGGCTGGCAGGCATCAAGAAGCGGGCCGAGCAGCGGACACATTAGTGAGATTAACACATTCAAGAGATGAAAACCATGTGGATGCCTCTGCTCATTCTTGCCGCTCTGCCCTTGCTGATCTTAGCACTGCCTGGTTGCGCTTATACGTCGCCTTGGAAGCGGACGAAACTGGGAAAGAAATTGATGGGTTCTAACCAGCCGGTGCTGGTGTCCTTGACCCAAGCTCAGCGCAAAGCCAGGCAGCGCGGTCCCTTTTTCGACCAAGTCAGATCCGTGTTGGCGGACTTGCCCGCGCGTGACGGGCTGCTCGGCTATGCCTTCCGGTTCGAACTGCTGGGCGACAAAGCCTGGACCATCACCGCCTGGCGGGACGAAGCGGCACGCGATCAGTTTGTCTTCCGGGGCGCTCACCGTGACGCCATGCGGAAGACGGATGAAGTGCTGGAAAGTTGCCGCTTTGGCAGCCTTCACCTGCTGTCTGGCGACCTGCCTCCTGCCTGGCCGAAGGTGCTGGAGATTCTCGCGGATGCGCCTGCCCATACCCCTCCAGCACACACCCCCAAGACATCCGCCCCATGAACTTCGTCGCTCTCCGAATGCTCATGTCAGACCGGGCCAAGTATTTCGGCCTCGTGTTTGCCTTTGCCTTCTCCACCTTCCTGCTGATCAACCAGATGTCGATTTTCGCTGGCATCATGAAGCGCACCGGCAGCCAGGTGCTGGATGTGACGGATGCCGACATCTGGGTGATGGACCCTTACACGGAATATTTCGAGCAGACCAAGGCACTGAAGGACACCGATCTCGCCCGTGTGCGCGGCGTGCCCGGCGTGGATTACGCGGTTCGATTGTTCAAGGGCAATCCCACAGCCAAGACCCTGGCGGGCAAGTTCGCCAGCACCTTCACCCTGGGCATGGACGACAGCACGCTCATTGGCGCTCCGCCGAAGATGCTGATGGGCAGTTGGGAACGCCTGCGCGAGGCGAACAGCATCGTCATCGACAAGGCTGGCTACCTGCTGCTTTACCCTGGCGAGGAGCTGGAGCTAGGCCGCATCCTGGAACTGAACGATCACAAGGTCACCATCGTGGGCATCTCAGATGCCAGCGCACCCTTTGTCAGCTTTCCCGTCATCCATGCGCGTTACAGCGAGGCAGTGAACTTTCAGGGACGCGAGCGCAACCAGCTATCCTATGTGCTGGTGCGCGGGAAGCCTGGAACCACGCCTGAAGAACTCGCCCGCCGCATTGAGCAGGAGACTGGGCTCAAAGCCCGCACCTCGCACGAGTTCATGTGGGATTGCATCAACTACTACCTGCGCAACACCGGCATCCCGGTGAATTTTGGCATCACCATTGCCATTGCTCTGATCGTGGGTTTGGCCGTGGCAGGCCAGACGTTCTATATGTTCACCATCGAGAACCTGAAGCAGTTCGGCGCGCTGAAAGCCATCGGCGTGACCAATGGCCGGCTCGTCGGCATGGTGTTGCTGCAAGCCATCACCGCAGGTGCCATCGGCTTTGCGCTCGGCAGCGGCATGGCCGCGACCTTCTTCGCCATCTTCACCAAGAAAATCGCCACCCGAGGCATCGTCATGCCGTGGGAGATCGTGGTCATCGTCGCGGTCCTAATGGCCGTCGTCACTTGCGTGGTCAGCCTTATCAGCGTGCGCCGCGTGCTGGTGCTGGAACCCGCGTCTGTCTTCCGCTGATGACCAGAACATCAAAATGTTTGACATTCAGGCACAAATACGAACGTTCGTTCCGGTCATGAAAAAAACTCAAACGGAACCCACTTCGACACCTGATCCTAACACGGATCGGAGGCTGCAGATTCTGATGGCGTCAGCCCAGTTGTTCGCCAAGCACGGCTTCCATGCCACGGGCATGAGGCAGATCTGTGATGCCGTGCAGCTGAGTCCAGGTGCGCTCTATCGCTACTTCGCCAGCAAGGAGGCCATCATTGCCGGGCTGATCGCCTGGGATCGGCAGCGCACCACGGATTGGTTCGGCCAGTTGCCTTTGGAGCAAGGACTCATGGCCTGCCTGGAGAAGATCTCCGAGCTGTCCTCCGCTGACTTCGATGATCAAGGCTTCTTCGCCATGTGGTCGGAGATCACCGCTGAAGCCGCACGCAACCCCTCGGTGCGTGAGCACTTGGCTGCGCACTATGCCTATGTGGAGAAGTTGCTGTCTGACCTGATTCGCAAAGCAGTCAAATCAGGGGACATTCGCCCAGATGTGAAACCTGAGCAGGCGGCGGTGAATATCATGTGCGGCTATGAAGGGCTGATGGTGCGGCGCTCGGTGCTGGCGGATTTCAACTTTGAACAAGCCTCCTCGCAACTGCTCAGCTTCATAGCTGACGCCCTGGGATCGCGTCGCCCAGCGCGTGAAAGGAGGGCCGGGAAATGATCTCGATAGCCCTGCAAATGCTGCGCGCGGACCGCGCCAAATATTTCGCCATGATCCTGGCGGTGTCACTGGCAGTGTTCTTGATGCAAAACCAGGCCGCCATTCTGGTCAGCATCTTCGGCATGACCGGCGCTCAGATCCGTGATGTCAGCAATGCGGACTTATGGGTGATGGAGCAGGATACCGAGTGCTTCGATCAAGCGAAACCGGTGCCAGTGAATGCCTTGCTGCAGGTGCGCAGCACTCCTGGCGTGCGATGGGCAGTGCCATTGATCAAGTTCGATGGTTATGCGCGTGCAGACTCCGGCAAGCTCAGCGTCGCCACGATCCTGGGCGTGGACGATTCATCACTCGTAGGTCTCCCGCCCAGGATGCTCAAAGGCAATCCTGAGGCGATCCGAGAGCGCGGCACAGTGATGATTGATCCAGGAGGAGCCAGCCTGCTTTTCCCTGACATCCAGCCGACAGAGGTGATCGGTCGCACCTTGCGCATTGGCCATCAGACCTTGCGGGTCGTGGCTCTCAGCAAGGCTTCTGCCCCCTTCACTGGCTTTCCCCTCCTGCACATGACGAGGACCACAGCACTCACGCTCAAGCAGGCTGAAGATAGAGATACAACATTCATCCTTGGCTCGCTGCATCCAGGCGTCCAATTCGACACCGTTAGACAGCACATCCGAGAGCGTTTCCAGCTTCAGGCCCACAGCGCGGAGAGCTTCATGGCCGCCAGTCGCGATTACTATGCCCAGCAAGGGATACCCATGCTGTTCGGTCTCACCATCGTCATCGGCCTGATCGTAGGCACCGCCATCACGGGCCAGACCTTCATGATGTTTGTGAAAGAGAATGCCCGCCACCTCGCAGTGTTGAAAGTGGTGGGTGTCACAGGCAAGCAGTTCGCAGGCATGCTCGCTGCACAAGCCACCTTGGTGCTGCTGCTGGGCAGCGCGTTTGGCACAGCCCTCGCCAGTCTGTCGTCTGAGGTGGCCCGTGAGGAGCCTTTCCTGCGCGGCTTGTATCTACCTGTCTCCGTGGTCGTGCTCACCTGCGGCGCGCTCTCCGCAGTGACTTACATAGCAGTCTTCTTCAGCTTTCGAACCGTCCAGCAGCTCGAACCTGCAAGCGTCTTCCGCTAAACTTTATGAATGAACAACTCACAGCCTCCGCCGTTCGCTGCGCGGACATCAGCAAGCACTTCGGTGAAGGCGATGCACGTGTGGAGGTCTTGCGTGGCGTCAATTTCACCGCGCGTCAGGGGGAGATGACTTTCCTCGTCGGTCCCAGTGGTTGCGGCAAAACCACACTCATTTCCGTCATTGCGGGCCTGCTCGATCCCACTGGTGGCGAGTTGGAAATCTTGGGGGAGCAGCATGAACGGCTAAGCGCCAGAGAGCGCATTCTGTTCCGCCGTCGCAATCTTGGATTTGTCTTCCAGCAATACAATTTGCTGCCTTCACTGACAGCCGCAGAGAATGCAGCGGTGCCGCTGATCGCGGATGGTGTGAAGCGCAGCATCGCCGTCAAGCGGGCCAAGGAACTGCTCGGTCATCTAGGCTTGGGTAGCAAAGCCAACGCGATGCCGAAAGTGCTCTCTGGCGGGCAGCAGCAGCGTGTCGCACTCGCCCGCGCGCTGGTGCATGAGCCACGTCTCATCATCTGCGATGAACCCACCGCGGCGCTCGATCACAAGACGGGAGAATCCGTCATGGAACTGCTGGCCACCGCAGCGCTCGCGCCCAACCGGTCGGTGATCATCGTCACCCACGACAGCCGTGTCTATCACTACGCGCATACCATTTCGCACATGAACGATGGCGTCATCACTCACACCGAGAAACCAAATCCCTAAACCATTATGAAGATCCCCATCCTACCCCTGCTCGCAGTGACCGCCCTTGCCTGGGCCGGCTATTCGGTTGTTCAGAGCCAGCCAGAGCGCTTGATCACGACGCCGCCCATCGAACCACCGCGCTCCGCGTTCGCAGCGACCGTCGCTGCCGTTGGCCTCGTCGAACCAAGTTCAGAAGCCATCAGCATCGGCTCGCCACGCGCAGCGGTGGTCGATGTCGTTTATGTCAAAGTCGGCGATGAGGTGAAGAAGGACCAGCCGCTGGTCAAACTGCGCACGCGCGAGATGGAAGCTGAGCGCGCGGTCGCTGTGGCGGCCATCGCGGAGGCTGAAGCCCAGATTCAGGTGGCCAATCAGCAAGTCAAAGTCGCTGAAGCACAAGTCCAGATCGCACAGGCTGAACTCGCGCAATCACGCCGCTTGCTCGACTTTGCCACTCAATTGAAAGACAGCCGCGTGATCTCAGAAGAGGAACGCACGCAACGCGCCATGACGGTGGCCACTCATGAAGCCCGCCTGCTCTCCGCCAGTGCTCATGTGGCAGCGTCGCTGAGCAGCGTCAGCAGCGCCAAGACCGCCCATCAATCCGCGAAGGCAAAGCTTGATGTCATTGATGTGGATCTCGACCGCAGCATCATCAAGGCCCCGATGGATGCCACGGTGCTGCAAGTTCGCGTGCGCGCAGGAGAGCACATCAGCGCGCCCAGCAGCAGCGCGTGGTTGACGATTGGCCAGACACACCCCCTGCATGTGCGTGCCGATGTGGATGAGCACGAGGCATGGCGTGTGAAGCCTGGGGCGAAGGCCGAAGCCCAGGTGCGCGGCAATCCCTCGTTGAAGGCCACGCTGACCTTTGTGCGTTTCGAGCCGATGGTCATTCCCAAGCAAAGCCTGACCGGCGACGCCACCGAGCGCGTGGACACGCGTGTGCTGCAAGTCATTTATCGCATCGACGACGCCAGCAAAAGCCCCTTGTTTGTTGGCCAGCAGATGGATGTCTTCATCGACACTTCAACCGATGTCGCCGCCCGCTGACCCCAAGTTGTCACGCAAACCATCGTGACCTTCGCCGCCTCGCAGCCGTTACTCTCCGCATCATGAACTCTCGTTCTCACCGTTTCTGGATTCCTAGCACTTTGATTGTCCTCGCGGCAGCCGGGCTTGGCTACGCCTACGCCCAACCCGAACTGGAGACCAATCTGCGCAGCTGGATGGTCTCCGCCATCTTGCTTATGAGCAGCCTGTTTTTGATGCTGTGGTTCATCTTGCTAAGCGGCTTCAGTGGTCGCCTCCGCCTCCAGGCCTTTGCACTGCTTATCGTCGCAAGCATCGCCTTCATGCTCACGATGAAGGTCGATGGCGCGGTCGGCGGCACCGGGCTGCCACGCTTCGTCTGGAAGTGGTCCACGCCAGGCGAGCGGCATCTAGCCAAACCTTTAGACAGCGACGCCGCTGAGCCAACACTCGCCGACATGCCCGACGTGCCGCAGTTTCTCGGCACTAACCGCGATGGCATTCTCGCTGATCCAGGCCTTGCAACAGATTGGAAAGCCACGCCCCCGAGAGAAGCCTGGCGGGCCGACATCGGCGAAGGCTGGGGCGCATTCTGCGTGGTCGGCGGGCGGGCGATCACCCAGGAGCAGCGAGATCAGGAAGAGTGGGTCAGCGCGTATGATGTGACCACGGGCAAGCTGCTCTGGCATCACGCAGACAAGACGCGCTTCGTCGAATGGCAGGGCGGCGACGGTCCACGCGCCACGCCCACGCATGACGCGGGGAAGGTCTACACGCAAGGGGCCACCGGCATCGTGAACTGCCTGGAAGCCGCCAGCGGCAAGCTGCTCTGGACGCACGATCTTCAGAAGGAACACAACACGGGCGTGCTCACCTGGGGCTTTGCCGCCAGTCCGTTGATCGTTGATAATTTAGTGATCGTCAGCGGAGCCAAGCGCAGCGGACCCACCCTGATCGCGTATGACAAACTGACCGGTGAGCTTTCCTGGAAGAGCGGGACCGATGAAGCGACGTATGCCTCTCCCCTCCTGACAACCGTCCTGGGCAAGCGGGTGCTGATGAGCAATAACGCCTCCGGCCTCGCGCTTTACGATGCCGCCACCGGCGCGCAACTGATGGACCATGCGTGGGGCGAGGACAAATGGCCCAAGGCCTCGCAACCGCTGGTGCTACCCGGCAACCGTGTCTTCCTCAGCGCGGGCTACGGCATGGGCTGCGCAATGTTGCAAATCAAGCCAACGCCAGACGGGCGCTTCACGGCCGAGGAGCTGTGGAGAAACAACAAGATGAAGACACAGTTCAACAGCGTCACGCCGATGGATGGCATCATCTACGGGCTCGACGACGGCAAGCTCGCCGCCATGGACATCGCGACTGGTGAACGCCTGTGGAAGGAAGGACGCTTCGGTGCCGGCCAGCACCTGCTCGTGGGCAGCAAGGTCTTGATTCAAAGTGAGCAAGGCCCCGTTCATCTCATGGAGGCCACGCGCGCAGGCTTCAAGGAACTCGCAAAGCTTGACGCCTTGAGCAGCAAGACCTGGAACTACCCCACGCTCGCAGGCAAATGGCTGCTGGTCCGAAATGACAAGCAAGTGGCTTGCTATGAGCTGCCAGTGACAACGAAATGAAGTTTTTCGACCACACGAAGAAGAGTGCGAAGTGCTGAGTGCTCAGTATTGAGTGCCATACGTTCCTCGTCTTCTTTGATAACTAAGCACTTAGCACTCTTTACTTTTCCCTTCCTCATGCGCCCTCTTCTCATCCTTCCTTTGCTGCTCGCATCCTGCGTGGTCGGTCCCAACTTCAAACGCCCGGATGCGGCGATGCCTTCAAAGTGGAAGGAAGGCAGCAGCAGCAAGACGGCACAGCCGCTGCCCGATGAATGGTGGAAGCTGTTCAACTCCAGCAAGCTCAACAGTCTGGTCGCGCAATCCCTAGCCGCCAACCAAGATTTGATCGGTGCTCAGGCACGCGTCGAAACAGCACGCGCGCTGCTTGGCGTGAAGCGTGCCGACTGGTTCCCGCAACTCGGTCTTGGGGGCAGCTTCGGCACGCAGCGGCAGTCCGAGTCCTCGTTCGGGGCCAACCTACCGGCAGGCTTTGGCAACGTGAAGGACTTGGTCGAGCGCGACTACTACAAGGCCTCGCTGGACCTCAGCTATGAACTCGATCTTTGGGGACGTGTGAAGCGCAGTGTGGAGTCTGCCAAGGCCAGCGCCCGGGCCGCTGATGAGTCCTTGTCGGCGCAACGCCTGATGATCGCCAGCGAAGTCGCCCGCAACTACTTCCTGCTGCGCTCCTATGACCTGCAAACCAAGGTGATTCAAGACACCATCGCCCTGCGCGAGGAAGCGCTGAAGCTACAGAAGTCGCGCTTCGACGGCGGCATGGCGAATGAGATGGACGTCACCCGTGCGCGCACTGAGCACGAGCTGGCCCGTGCCGACCTCGCAGCACTGGAACGTCAGCGCGGCAGTGCCGAGCACGCTCTGGCGGTCCTCTGCGGTCAGCCGCCCAGCAGCTTCAGTGTTGCCGCGAATCCGACTCTCACCGCGCCACCACAAGTGCCTTCCGGCTTGCCTTCTGACCTGCTGGCCTCCCGCCCGGATGTGCGCGTGGCAGAGGCTGAACTGGAAGCGACCAATGCCGAGATCGGCGTGGCCAAGGCCTCGTTCTTTCCTGCCTTCAAGCTCACAGGCAGCGGCGGGCTCGACAGCGTGGACAGCAGCACCTTCCTCGAATGGGAAAACCGCGCGCTCAGCATCGGCCCCAGCGTGAGCCTGCCCATCTTCCAAGGCGGTCGTCTGAAGGCCAATCTGCGCGCCGCGAAGAGCCGCTACGAAGAAAGCACGGCCAAGTATCGGCAGACCTTGCTCGTTGCCTTGCGGGAAGTGGAAGACGCCATGCTCGATCTGAAATCGATGGGCAGGCAGCGTGCCGCGATTGATGCCGCGATGAAGGCCGCCGATGAAACGGCGCGCCTGGCTCGGGTTCGCTATGACAAGGGATTGGCCAGCTACTTTGAAGTCGTCGAAGCCGACCGCACCGTGCTCAGCACCAAGTTGGCGCTGGCTCAAATCGACGGCCAGCGAAGCGTCTCCACGGTGCTGCTGATCAAGGCACTGGGCGGCGGGTGGAAGAAGTGATCACCGTAAGTCTTTGTCTATTAAAGAAAAAAGCCGGGCATCGCTGCCCGGCTTTTTCATGAATGACTGTGGTCTGACTTGGTCAAGACTCCTGACTCGCCGTTTCGTTCACCGGCACATCTTGCAGAGGCTCGGTTGTGAACAGCAGCTTCTTGGTCTCCTCATCATAGGTGGCGGTGACGATGTCACCTTCCTTGATGTCGCCGCGCAGCAGTTGCTCGGCGAGCGGGTCCTCGATGCTCTTCTCCACGGCACGACGCATGGGTCGCGCGCCATACTGCGGATCGTAGCCTTCCTTCATCAGGAATTCGCGAGCCTTCTCGTCCAGCGTGATGATGATCTTCTTGTTCTTGAGGCGGGCAGTGACTTTGCTGACTTCGAGATCGACGATGCGGTTGAGATCGGTCTTCTCCAACATGCGGAAAACGACCAGCTCGTCCAGACGGTTGATGAACTCCGGCTTGAACCACTTCTTCGCGGCTTCCAGCACCTTGCCCTTGATGGCATCGTTGTCGGCGTTGTCCGCCGTGATGGCGTTGAAGCCCAGGCTGGTCTGACGCTTGATGCTTTCCGCGCCAACGTTGGACGTCATGATGACGATGGTGTTACGGAAGTCGATCTTGCGACCGAAATTGTCCGTGACCTGACCTTCCTCCAGAATCTGGAGAAGGAGGTGCATCACATCCGGGTGCGCTTTCTCGACCTCATCGAACAGCACGACCGAATACGGGCGGCGGCGCACTTGCTCACTGAGCTGCCCACCTTCCTCATAACCGACATAGCCAGGAGGCGCGCCGATCAAACGGGAAGCGGTGTGCTTCTCCATGTATTCGGACATGTCGATCTGGATCAACGAATCGGCGCTGCCGAACATGAACTCCGCCAAGTTCTTGGCCAGGAAGGTTTTGCCGACACCTGTCGGGCCGAGGAAGATAAAGGAGCCGATCGGACGGCGAGGATCCTTGAGATCCGCGCGGGAACGACGCAGCGCCTTGCTGATGGAAACCACCGCTGCATCCTGGCCGATAACGCGCTTCTTCAGCTCGTCTTCCATCTTCAGGAGCTTAGTGATCTCGGTCTGCTCCATGCGCTGGAGCGGCACGCCGGTCCACTTCGAGACCACGCCCATGATGTCTTCTTCCTCGACATTGACGATGCGTTCCGTGTTGCTGCTGCGCCAATGCTCGAGCGTGTCGTCGTAGCGTTTCTTGGCGTCCTTCTCCTTGTCACGCAGAGCGGCGGCTTTCTCGAAGTCCTGCTCCTTGATGGAGTTCTCCTTCTCGACTCGGATGGCCTCGATCTCGGCCTCAATGTCCTTGAGCACCGGCGGGCGGGTCATGGCACCGATGCGCACCTTGGCACCGGCTTCATCCATCACGTCAATCGCCTTGTCAGGCAGGAAACGGGCTGGCAGGTAGCGGGAGCTGAGGTTGACCGAGGCTTCGATGGCCTTGTCGGAATACACGGCCTTGTGATGCAGCTCATACTTGCTCTTCAAGCCTTGCAGAATCTTGATCGCGTCTTCAATGGATGGCTCCTCGACTTTGACAGTCTGGAAGCGGCGCTCAAGAGCAGCATCCTTCTCGATATATTTGCGATACTCATTCAGCGTGGTGGCACCCACGCATTGAAGCTCGCCACGGCTGAGCGCTGGCTTGATGATGTTGGAAGCGTCCATTGCGCCCTCGGCCGAACCGGCACCGACAATCGTGTGCAGTTCGTCGATGAAGAGGATGACATTCTTGGTGCGGCGAATCTCGTCCATCACCGCCTTGATGCGCTCCTCGAACTGACCGCGATACTTGGTGCCTGCGACCATCAATGCGAGGTCGAGGGTGATGACTTTCTTGTCGCGCAAAATCTCCGGCACGGTGCCGTTGGCGATCTCCTGGGCCAGACCTTCCGCGATGGCGGTCTTGCCCACGCCAGCTTCGCCGATGAGCACGGGATTGTTCTTGGTGCGGCGGCAGAGGATCTGAATGACACGGGCGATCTCTTCTGAACGACCAATCACAGGATCGAGCTCATTCTTGTGGGCCAGTTCCGTGAGGTCACGGCCGAAGGCTTTCAAGGCTGGCGTCTTGCTGTCGCCCTTCTTGCCGGAGGAAGACACAGGCTGGCTGGCTTCCTCTTCTTCCTCTTCCTCGTCCTCGGCTTCAGAATTGAAGTTGGGGTCCAGCTCGCGCAGGATTTCGTTGCGCGCCTTGTCGAGATTGATGTCGAGATTGCGCAGCACCTGAGCGGCCACGCCTTCACCTTCGCGCAGCAGGCCAAGCAGGATATGCTCGGTGCCAACGTAGCTGTGATTCAATTGCTTCGCTTCTTTCGATGCGAGAGCGAGCACCTTCTTCACACGCGGGGTGTAAGGAATGTTGCCGACCATCTTGGTCTCCGGGCCGGAGCCGACTTGCTGCTCCACTTGCATGCGCACGGTCTCCAGATCGAGTCCGAGTTTGAGCAGCACGTTGACCGCCACGCCCTGGCCCAGCTTAATCAAGCCAAGCAGAACGTGTTCGGTGCCCACGTAGTTGTGATTGAAACGGTCGGCTTCCTTGCGTGCAAGGGCCAACACTTGTTGGGCTCTGGGGGTGAAATTATTCATCATTGTTCTCCTGTGGTTGGGCGTCGGGAGGGCTTGGGTTTTCTAATTGCGTGACATTAGCGGGGCCATCAATCGTTTGCAAACGCTGGCGGGTGATTTCCGCCCGGAGCACATCGCGCTCCTGGGGGGAAAGTTCCCTTCCGGCCCGCATCTGAAGATGAGCGGGCTGGATCTCCAGCAAGAGCATGTCGAGAACGCTGCGGTCGCATTGCGGCACAAGGTCGAGGTCGGCACCTAACCGCAGCATGGAAAGCAAATTCAGTGCCTCTTTTGAGTTCAAAACGTGAGAATAACGCAGGATGGCATACGCGCGGCCCACCTGATCATTCAGCATGATGCGATGATCTTCATTGAGCTTCGCGCGTGCGTTGGTCTCAGAGCGCAGCACCCCTTCCACCACCTTTTCGATCTGCTGGATGATGTCATCCTCTTTCTCGCCGAGCGTTTGCTGGTTGGAGATCTGGAACAGGTTGCCCAGGGCTTCGGTGCCTTCGCCATACAGGCCGCGCACGGCCAGACCGATCTTGGTCACGGCCTTCATCACTTGAGAAATTTGATCCGTCAGCACCAAACCAGGCAGATGCACCATGACAGAGGCTCTCATGCCCGTGCCGAGATTAGTCGGGCAGGCGGTCAGGTAGCCTAGCTTCGTATCGAAGGCATAGGGCAGCTGCTCTTCCAGCTCCGTATCGACACGGTTGATCGCCTCGAAAGCTTCGCGCAGGCTCAGACCCGGCCGGATGCCCTGCATGCGGAAGTGGTCCTCCTCATTGATCATGATCGAGACGCTTTGCTTCCGATCCACCACCACGGCGCAGCCGGTGGATCGTGCGGCGTGCTCGCGGCTGATGAGATGACGCTCCACCAGCACCTGCTTCTTGATCTTGCTCAGCGTGCCGTAGTCCTCGCTGTAGCCTTCCCTCATCTCCGGCAAGGCTTCGACCAGCGGCCGCGCCATGTTCAGCAGTTCAATGCGCTGGGTTTCCTGGCTCCATCCAGGAAAAGGATAGCCCCGCAGGTTGCGCGCCAGGCGCACACGGCTGGTCATGACCACGTCGGAATGCGGCCCGCTGCCGCGCATCCAGTCGGCCGGGTTCTTGATCAAAGTGGCGAATCGCATCATGGTTATTATATAGGCACTACGTGCTCAGACAGCAGCAGGGGGCAAGCTGTTGTTTCAGCAAAAACTTAGCCGCTCTTGTTCGGACTGGGCAAGCTCTGGTTCGTTTGTTCAAATGACCTCTGCGTCATGTGAGAATCCACCTTCGTGAAGGCTTCCCGTTTCTGCGCGCGTAGTTCTTCCATTCCCTGCCATGCGTCTGCTCTGCCTTGTCCTCCTTCCCCTCTCAGCCTTCGCTGCGGATGCGCTGAAGTTCAGCCGCGATATCCGGCCCATCTTGTCAGAGAACTGCTTCGCCTGTCATGGACCCGACGACAAGAAGCGCGAGGCAGGCCTGCGCCTGGATGACGAAGCCGGTGCCAAAGCCAACAACGACGGCGTGATCGCCATCGTGCCCGGTCATCCTGAAAAGAGCGCGCTGATTCAACGCATCGAATCCACCGATCCCGACGAGGTCATGCCGCCGCCGAAGCTGCACAAGACGATTCCCGCGAACCAAATCGCTCTTCTCAAGCGATGGATCAAAGAAGGCGCGCCCTGGGGCAAGCACTGGAGCTATGAGACGGTGGTGAGGCCGGTGGTGCCGAGTGGTCAGTCTGGGGAGGTGAATGCGATTGATGCTTTTCTTGCACAGCGATTGGCCAAGGAAGGACTGACCTTCTCGCCCGAGGCCGACAGCGCCACAATCATCCGTCGTCTTGCGCTCGACCTCACCGGCTTGCCACCCAGCTTGGATGAACTCGAACGCTTCACCTCAAGCCCCAAGCTTCTAGCCTCCAGCGTTCAACACTACCTCAGCAAACCCGCCTTCGGCGAGCACTGGGCACGCACGTGGCTGGACCTCGCCCGCTATGCCGATAGCTCCGGTTATCCGAGCGACCAGCCACGCGAGATCTGGGCTTATCGCGACTGGGTCATCAAGGCGCTGAATGCCAACATGCCTTTCGATCAGTTCACCATTGAACAGCTCGCAGGCGATCTCTTGCCAAAGCCTAGCAATGATCAACTC
>Ga0164294_10000901_pt1 | contig 28101 bp, 18 predicted proteins | sample GEODES005metaG_FD_111479 | JGI IMG/M metagenome (GOLD analysis project Ga0164294, IMG submission 111479) | Oligotrophic lake water microbial communities from Sparkling Lake, Wisconsin, USA - GEODES005 metaG | ecosystem: Environmental > Aquatic > Freshwater > Lake | place: USA: Sparkling Lake...
CAAGTCCTCCATCTGAACCTGCAATCATTCTGTTTGGGTTGCTGGGATCAAACTTAAACCGATGGTTGTCTACATGAGAAATACCATCAGGATCAGAAAAAGTAGAAGATGCTTTTCCTTTGTAAATCCCGCCCATAAAGGTGTTGTTATTGCCGGTGGCAAATCCATCGGTTGATCTAAAGATATACACGCCACCTACAAATACAATATTATTTTGTGTAGGATGACAGGCAATTTCAAGATCATAGCCCCCTTGTGTGGGCAAATAAACGGTTTCTGTACCATTGTTCTTGGCGTAAAGATTAGCAGAAAGATTTGTCCACGTGATAGGACTTACGCTGATATCTGCTCTAAATAAATCGGCTTCAGCGGCAGTGCTGCTTCCCGCTACACTATTTTCAATTAACGTATACAATTGGTTTTGGTTAGCTGATAACGCCATTACTATTCTTCCCCAACCGCCAGCATAATCATTTCCATCAATTGTTTGATCGTAAGCCCTCCATCCCGGAACAGAATCTGTACTATTTTGAACGCCCCCAGCAATGCGTGTCCAAGAACCTACATTTCCAGTTGAAGACATCCAAACACCGGCAAACTCTCTTTCGGGGCTTCTTCCCGTAATAGAAGCAAATATTTTAGAACCGTTTTTACTGATTAATATATCAGAAACGCCACCATAAGTGGTTGCAGTCTTTAATCCCTCTAACACAACATTAAATGTTGCACCACCATCACTAGAACGCTGGATTCTGCGATGACCAGCCACAAATATATCTCCTGAAACAGGATGAACAGCAATATTAGAAATAATATCAAAAGTGTTATCGAAAGCTATTTGACTATTACCACTTGTTGTTGCGGCAAGTTTGGTCCAAGTTTTGCCATTATCTGTTGATTTGAACATGCCATAACCCAATACCGAAGCGCCGGCAATGGAAGCTGAGGCACCCAATGCCTCCCCAGTTCCTGCATACCAAGTGTCTTGATAGCCTACCCTAGTATCTTGTGCAATACAGGAAACACTTCTAATTTCATCGGAAGGATGTACAAATTTCCAGGTAGAACCGCCATCTTCACTGCGGAAAATCCCGCCATTTATACCGCCAGCCAAAACCACTCGGTTTGTACCGCCATTATTACGTATATCAAATGCCAACGCACGGGTTCTTCCACCATTTTGTGTAGGACCCACTGCCGCATAATTGTTGCTTACCGTATAGCCTAACATGCCTGACCTTCTAGCACCAACAGATTTTACCCAATCCAGCTCTTTTCTTCTAATATCTTGTGGAATAATCCCTGTGGCCGGATCGTGAGACATCATCCATTCAAAATGGCCCCTTTTGTAACCCGCCTCTTGTTCGTTTTCTTCACCTTCTTCTGATTCAAATGCAGGAGTGGACGAAATATACCAAGCTCCAATGATTGTAATGGCTAATAATGCTCCCAGTAGATGTTTATTCATAATGAAATTTTCATGAAATTTTCAATTGTTGCCAAATTAAATCAATAAAATAATATTTTATACAATTGTTGCAATTATTACCAAGAAATAAACAAATTCGTTTCACTTATCTTTGTATTTTTAAAATAAGTGGGGAAGGATTCTTAATGAACCTGCAAGTGTTGTTAGATCGATTTCAGTCTGATGTAAGGGTTAAAGCAATTGCAGAACGCATTGCTATGAATAAACCTATGGCGTTGAGGATAACAAATCTCTTGGGAAGTACGCCGCAATTTCTATTGGCAGCGGTTTACCAACAACCTAAAGCCGCATTACTTAACCATATTGTAGTGGTAGATTCTGCCGAAGAAGCCGCCTATTTCCAAAATACATTGGTAAACCTTACCAACGCCTTAGATATTTTTTATTTCCCGGCTTCGTTTAAACATTATAAAAACTTTAGGTTGCTCAACAGCAGCCACGTAATGCTGCGCACCGAAACCCTCACCCGCTGGAGTGTACCCGGAAACAGACGCATTATTGTAACATATCCCGAAGCGCTTTTTGAAAAAGTAGTACTCCCTAAAACACTTTCACAAAACATCATCCTCATCAAAACCAATGACGTTATTGACACTGTGGCGTTGATGGACCGATTTGTGTCTTATGGATTTGAACGCACCGATTTTGTATATGAACCCGGACAATTCGCCATGCGTGGCGGCATACTCGATATCTACTCTTTCGGCAACGACAAACCTTACCGCGTTGAACTCTTTGGCAACGACGTGGATTCAATCCGTATTTTTGACCCCGAAACCCAACTGAGTGAACGCAAATTGCTGCAAGTAACCATCATCCCCAATGTGGAAACACATTTTGAAGATGCACTCAAAACGTCGTTACCAGAATTTCTCCCCGAAAATACTGTTTGGTGGATTAAGGACCGCGATCTGCTAAACGATAAATTACAACTCCAAGAAGAAGACCTCGCACTTTTTCTTGAACGCAATACCGGTTCTTCGGCAGACCACTCTACAGAAGACGATATGGAAAAAGTGAATGTAGTTGCCAACGATTTTGTAACGGCTACTTTTACACAAGACCTTATCAACGGCAAACGTGTAATAGAATTTGGTTCCGAAACCGGCAAATCTCGAACAACTTACCCCATTTCGGAAAGCTTTGAATTCAATACCAAACCGCAACCATCTTTCAATAGGCAGTTTGATATGCTTATTCGTGATCTTACGGTGTATGAAAAAAATAAATTTGCCATCTTTATTTTTGCCGATAACCCCCGCCAATTGGAAAGATTGCACAGCATCTTTACCGATCTAAAAGCAGCAATCGCCTTCACGCCTGTTCCCGTTTCTATCCACGAAGGGTTTATAGACGAATCTTTAAAAATAGTTTGTTATACCGACCACCAAATATTTCAACGCTACCATAAATACAAGGTAAAACAAGCCTACAATAAAAATAAAGCACTTACCCTCCGCGCATTACGCGAGTTACAACAAGGAGATTATGTGGTACATATTGATCACGGTATCGGAGTTTTTAGTGGCTTACAAAAAATAGAATCCAACGGAAAAACACAAGAAGCCGTTAGATTAATTTACAAAGACAGCGATATCCTGTATGTAAACATCAATTCTTTACATAAGATTTCTAAATACACCGGCAGAGAAGGGCAATTGCCGAAAATCAGCAAACTCGGAAGCGATGTTTGGGCAAAACTCAAAGAAAAAACCAAATCGAAGGTAAAAGAAATTGCCTTTGATTTGATTAAATTATACGCACAAAGAAAAACACAACATGGTTTTGCACATTCCATCGACAATTATATGCAAACCGAACTCGAGGCGTCTTTTATTTATGAAGATACCCCCGATCAAAGCAAGGCGGTAAGCGACGTTAAAAGAGATATGGAGCAAGCCAGCCCGATGGATCGTTTGGTATGTGGTGATGTAGGATTTGGCAAAACAGAAGTAGCCATTAGGGCGGCTTTCAAAACTTGTTTGGATGGAAAACAGGCTGCTGTATTGGTTCCTACCACCATTTTGGCTTTTCAGCATTACAAAACATTCAGTGAACGTTTGAAAGATTTTCCTGTTACGGTAGATTATATCAACCGATTTAAATCTGCCAAAGAAAAAAAGGAAACCCTAAAGAAATTAGAAGAAGGCAAAATTGACATCATTATAGGTACACATGGGTTGATTGGGAAAGAAGTAAAATTCAAAGACCTTGGCCTATTGGTAATAGATGAAGAGCAGAAGTTTGGAGTAGGTCATAAAGAGAAAATCAAGACCATCAAAACCAATGTAGATTGTTTAACCTTAACGGCAACGCCCATTCCACGTACCTTACAATTTAGTTTGATGGGTGCGAGGGATTTGAGCATTATTAATACGCCGCCGCCCAATCGGCAACCCATTCAAACGGAGGTGCATACGTTTAATGAAGATTTCATTAGAGACGCCATATATTTTGAAACAGAAAGAGGCGGGCAGGTATTCTTTATCCACAATAGGGTGCAGGGATTGGGAGAAATGGCGGCAATGATCCGTGGACTTTGTCCGGATTTGAGTGTGGGATTTGCCCATGGTCAGTTGGAAGGTCATGAATTAGAGGAGCGGATTTTTGATTTTATTGATAGAAAATATGATGTATTGGTGTGTACCAATATTGTGGAAAGTGGCGTTGATATTGCCAATGTAAATACCATAATTGTAAACAATGCCCATCAATTTGGTTTAAGTGATTTGCACCAGTTGCGTGGGCGTGTGGGTAGAAGCAATAAAAAAGCGTTTTGTTATTTGTTTGTGCCATCGGTAAATGCCTTGCCGCCAGACAGTAAAAAGCGTTTGCAAACTTTAGAGCAGTTTAGTGATTTAGGTTCTGGGTTTCAGATAGCTATGCGCGATTTAGATATTCGGGGAGCGGGAAATTTATTGGGCGGCGAGCAAAGCGGGTTTTTGATTGAGATTGGCTTTGAGATGTATCAAAAAGTGTTAAATGAAGCCATTCGGGAGCTCAAACGAAGTGATTTCAAAGAATTATTTAAAGATGAAATCCAGAAGCAAGATGATTTTGTACAAGATTGCACTATCGATACTGATTTAGAGATTATGATTCCAGATCTGTATGTGGAAAATACAGCTGAAAGATTATCGTTGTATTCGAGGTTAGATAATTGTGAAAACGAAAACGATTTATTGCAATTTCATAGCGAGATGGAAGATCGTTTTGGGCCTATACCAGCATTGGTAGAAGATTTATTTACAACCGTAAGATGCCGTAAAATTGCCGTGGAGCTGGGTTTTGAGCGTATGGTGTTAAAAGAAAATACCTTACGCTGTTATTTTGTAAACAATCCCAATTCTCCTTATTTTGAGTCAGATACCTTCAACAGTATTTTACATTATGTGCAAACCCAAACCAATAAAGGTAGGCTTAAGCAAACAGGCAAAAACTTTTTGTTGATTATGGAAGAAGTGCGTGGCATGGATAAATTGCTCAAACAATTGGAAGAAATAAGAAAGTCAGGAAAGTCGGAAGTCGGGGTTAGTCGTAAGTCGTAAGTCGGAAAAAATAGTGAAGGTTTCTTGTAGGGGCAGGGCTTGCCCCTGCCCTGTGTGATTTATTAGGAACCCAAAAACTATAATTCATAACTATTTTTTCACCATATAAAGCGAGCAAACAAAAAAACTAGTTTCAATTACAAAAATTTAAGATATTTTCACCCAAACTATTTATTAAGCCGGATTATTGCAGCAATCAAAGGAGGTCTGCAAATCCACAATTTACATCATAGTGAAGACAACAAGGATTGAAGTTATGCAGTTTCTAGGGAAAGATATGGAAGGTATTATCAAAGAATACTTGAAAGATATTAATACCAATTGGCAACCTTCAGATTTTTTACCAGAAAGCAATCATCCTGATTTTACAAAAGAAATCAAAGAAATACAAGAGCAGTGCAAAGCGTTACCTTACGATTATATGGCTGTTTTAGTAGGTGATGTAATTACTGAGGAGGCATTACCAACTTACGAAAGTTGGCTCACAGATATTGAAGGGATTAGCAAAGCTGAACCTCAAGGATGGAGCAAATGGATCCGCAATTGGACAGCAGAAGAAAACAGACACGGCGATTTGCTGAATAAATATATTTATTTGTCGGGCAGGGTGAATATGAAACAAATGGAAATCACTACCCAACATCTTATTGCTGATGGTATGGAAATTGGTACAGCAACAGATCCATATAAAAACTTTGTATATACTTCATTCCAAGAATTGGCAACCAATATCTCTCACAGAAGAACGGCTACCATTGCAAAAAAACACGGTAATGACCAACTTTCAAAAATTTGTGGCGTAATTGCTGCTGATGAATTGCGTCATGCAAAAGCTTACAAAAGTTTTATATCTAGCATTTTTGAAATAGATCCGAGTGAAATGATGCTTGCTTTTGAAGATATGATGAGAAAAAAGATTGTCATGCCGGCACATTTTATGCGTCAACAGGGAGAGAAAATTGGACAAAGTTGGTCGCACTTTAGTGATGCCGCTCAACGTTTGGGTGTGTACACAAGTTTAGATTACACCAATATATTGGACTCCCTAATAAAAGAATGGAATATCGCATCAATTTGTAGTCTTACCGGTGCCGCCGAAAAAAGTAGAGATTATTTAATGGCACTTCCAGAACGTTTCAGAAAAATTGCAGAACGTACTACAATCAAATCCCCACTAGAATACAAGTTTAATTGGATTTATTAATTCATCAACGCACACAATATTTTTAATGTAATATCATGTGTAGAAATATTACAAGAAGGCAGGGTAGTACCTGCCTTTTTTGTGTTTAACCTGGATTACAATTTATAACATAAGCATTTATACAAGATGAAACAGCCATTTATAGAAAACAATTTTTAAAAGCAGACAAATAAATGTACCCACTTTTTTAGATTGACTTAAGTTTGTTGTTATGGACGTATTCACAATCAAACGAAAAATCATTATAACCTGCCACAAATGGCTATCTCCCGTATTGCAAAAAGAAGTTATTGACCTAGGTTTCAAGCTTGATAGGGTTTTTCAAACAGGGGTTGAATTAACGGGTACAGTAGAAGATTGTATTCGATTGAACCTAAACCTGCGCTGTGCCAGCCAGGTGATGTATTCATTAAAAGCCTTTATTTGTAATGATCCTGATGAATTGTATAAGCATTTGGTGAACATTCCATGGGAAACGATGATTGACCCCGGTGGCTATTTTTCTGTAACCAGTAATGTATTTCATCCTACCATTAATACCAATTTATTTGCCAATTTGCGCGTAAAAGATGCCATCGTAGATAGGATGCGCGAGATTTCCAATCAACGTCCAACAACCGGCTCCGAATTGTCTGGAGCGGTAGTGTATTTATATTGGAAGCAGGAAGAAGCGGAAGTGTTTTTAGACACTTCGGGAGAAACACTTGCAAAACATGGCTACCGTAAAATTCCCGGTAAGGCGCCCATGTTGGAAGCACTGGCTGCAGCAACTATTTTATCTACCAAATGGAATCAAACAGATGTATTCATCAATCCGATGTGTGGTTCGGGTACATTAGCTATTGAAGCGGCTCTAATCGCCACAAAAAGAGCACCAGGATTAAGACGTCATTATTATGCTTTCATGCATTTGTTGGGTTATGAAGTTGACATGTATGAAAAAGAAAGAACAAAATTAGATGACCAAATTATAGATGTGCCCAATCTGAAAATAATTGCATCTGATTTGAGTGCAAAAGCCATTGAGAACGCCAAAATCAATGCAGAAGTTGCAGGCGTGGATGATTTAATAGATTTTGAATTAGGCGATTTTGAAGATACAACCATTCCGGAGGGAGATGGTGTAATCATGTTTAATCCAGAATATGGCGAACGCATGGGAGAAGAAGTTGAACTCGAAGGCACTTATGCTCGTATCGGCGACTTTCTGAAAAACAATTGCAAAGGAAAAACCGGTTATGTGTTTACCGGTAATTTGGATTTGGCAAAAAAAATCCGCTTAAAACCCAGTAGAAGAATTGAGTTCTTCAATGCTAAAATCGATTGTAGATTGTTAGAATATGAATTATATGCAGGCACAAAACGAACAGATAAAGTGGTGAATGAATAGATCGTTTAAAGTGCTTTCATTCAATATATAAAAAGCCGGAGCATTGGCCCCGGCTTTTTAACGTAGGTATAAATTTTTTACAATTCTCTAATCCAGATATTTCTGTAGCTCACCGGATTTCCATGATCTTGTAACATAATAGATTCTTTTGCATTGTGCATAGTATACACAGGTACACCAATATACTCCGTTCCACCCCAAATGGTGGTATTGTTTTGTACCAATACTCCATTGTGGATTACCGTGATACGGGCAGGCGATTGTACGCGTCCATCAGTATAAAACTTAGGTGCATAAAATATTACATCATACGTTTGCCATTCTCCCGGGGGCCTACAGGCATTTACCGTTGGAGCCGTTTGTTTATAGATGCTACCAGCTTGTCCATTCACGTACGTTACACTATTGTAATTATCTAATACCTGAAGCTCATATCTTCCCATTAAAAAAATACCACTATTACCCCTTCCCTGACCTTCCCCTTCTACAACTGCGGGTGTTTTCCATTCGATATGCAATTGGCAATCGCCAAAAGCTTGTTTGGTTAAGATTTCACCAGCACCTTTTTTCACCGTCATGGCATTGTCTGCTATAGTCCATCCGTTTGCTCCGCCTTTGGATGTTCTCCATCCAGATCCGTCTGTACCATTAAACAGTACTATGGCATCAGAAGGTGCATCTTGTGCGGTTTTGCCTGGCGTAACCACCGGCGGCACTGGGCTCCATACTTCACTTAATTTAGGATCTCCGCCATTGCGGTTTTGTGCAAAAGACACAGCAGTCATCGTTATAAACAAGCCAATCATCTGTATACGCATCGTTTGATATATTTAATAGTTTATGTAAACTATGGTAAATTAATCAAAGGAATTTATAAATCAAAAGAAAAAGGTATTGAGTTATGAATTTTAAGTTACGAGGTAAGTAAAATGTATAAACCATATTGTTATATTGATTTAAATCTTTACATACTTCTCCTTTATTAACTCCTAACGCATAATTACTTAAAACTTCTTCGTTCCGTTGGGTTGATAAATAAACCTGAAAGTATAATAACGTTGTTTGGTCAATTTGTCAGCATCAGAAGCGGTTACAGCAGGGGTAACACCACCTTTGTAGTAATTCAATATTTCTACTTTGGCATATTTTCCTGTGGCAGTTTTGATGAACAAAACCCTTCCCGGAACAGGCGTAATTAAATTGGCTGTTGGATTATAGCTATACCAGCCTTTACCACTTCCAGCTGTAACACCTAAAGTTGTACCATTATCTACTTTAAAGGTAGAGTCTACTGGAACTTCCTTTAACGCATCAAACAAGCCTGTATAAACAAACGCACCACCCATTGCTGGACCACTAGTACCACTATTTGTGATGATGGTGGTGCCTCTAAAACCGATATCCCATTTACTACTATTGGAATCTGCAGAAGCAATAATCTTGTTGGTTTCAAGACTATAAAATGTAAACTTCCCAGCACCATAAGGCTGAAATGTGGTAGGTGAAATACCTATAATGGTATCAGCTATTACATCATTAACGGTGACAGCAGTTAATGGAACTGCTACAGTTGCCGAATCTTTTTTACATGAAGTTGCCAACATTCCAACGGCCAAGATCAACGAAATTCCCTTCAAAATCTTTGTCATTTTTTATTTATTTGTATGGTTTAAAAAATTATAGGACATGGAGCAATAACCACTTATCCCAGGTAATCCGGGTAAGTTTACTGCATCTTTATAATTGAATACATTGTCTATTCCCGCCATCAATTGCATGCCGTTGGAAAATCTTCTGCCGGCACTGGCATTGATTAACACAAATCCTTTAGCAAATTCATCAGCCCTATTGATGATGCCATTTCCTTCTACATCGGATGTGCCAAATCGAGATCTCCAAATGGCTCTTGTTGTAGCAAACCATTTTGCATCGGCAGTTTCACCAAATAATTTTACATTGATGGTATGCTTTGAACGATTTGATAACCCTGCATATTCATTTCTTGCCAATTTCCTGGAAATGCCTGTGCCCAAATCTCGCGTAAACACTGTACCCGCTCGAATTGATGATAAAATATCTTTGTCGGCAGTAATTAAAAACTGATAACCGGATTCTATACTGAGTTGTGGATGGATTTTCAAGTTTATATCTGCTTCAATTCCTTCAGTAAAAGCACGTGCAATATTTAAATAACTAAAAATTTGGCCGCCATTCTTCTTATATGCGATTACATCTGTTACAATTAAATTGTTTATATCGTTTCTGAACACATTGAGTTTTACAAATAACTGCTTAATGGGTTGGTATTGCACCCCTGCATTCCAACCGGTGGATGTTTCAGGTTGTAAAGCAGATAATAATGGAAAAGAGGTGGTAACGTTTTCAATTTGTTGCAATGCTAGTAATCTGCTGATTTCATCTTTTGCTACCAACGATCCAAATACAGAATAACTTCCCGCAGCAACATTAGTGAAATTCAAATACAACTGCCTAAAATCAGGTGCTTTAAACCCTCTTCCAACAGATGCCGTATACCCTATTTTTGGAGTTGCTTGATATTTGATTGCCAATTTCGGACTCCAAACAGACGCATAGTTTCGATTGTTATCATACCTTAATCCTCCAATGATATGTATTTTTTCTATTGGCTGCCACTCACTTTGCACAAAGAAATATTGTACCGCGTTGTACTTGGTGATGGCAAGTGAATCGTATCGGTTAGATCGCACCGATTCGTTAATCAATCCGCCGCCAGCAGTAAAATGCAAACTGGAATCTTTTGAATAATCGGTTTGGTTTTCTATCCGATAAAAACCTTGTTGAAACACATCATTGTAGATACTGGGTAGATTCTTTACATCGAGTTGTTGTGCAGACTTATACAATGAAGCGTAACCTCGTAGCTGGGTACTTAAAAAGGAATTGAAATGGTGTATGATTGTTGGATTAATATTCCAATCGGAATTGATTTGTTTGCCGGTAGACAAAACCGTTTGTCCAAGGTTTTGTACGGCAATACTGTTTTGAATATTTTCAGGATTATACCGTAGTAAGAGGTTTAATTTTGTTTTAGGTAAAAGTGCATAACTGGTTTGCAATTGGAAACTTTGCTTAGTAAAAGGTTCAACTGTTTTTTGAACTGCATTTGGAAGAATAGAGTAACCGTCTGATTGTAAATGATTTATAAAAAATTGGGCAGACAATTTGCCAATTACGGTAGATGCATTTAAGCTTCCATCGATAGTATTGAACCTGCCATAACGGAGATTTCCATTCAATCGTGCAGCCGGAATTTGATCTGTAATAATGTTGATGACACCTGCTAATGCTTCCGATCCATATAAAGAAGAGGAGGGTCCTTTCACGATTTCAATCTTTTTGATATTTCCCACACTCATTCGGGAAAGGTTCAATACGCCGCCGGTTCGGCCAATCAAAGGTTCGCCATTAAGTAAGATGAGGGTGTAATCAGATGATAATCCCTGCATTTGAACGCCTTTGCCAAAGTTTTGGGTGATAAATAAACCTGTTTGTTCTGCAAGAATATCATCTAATCTTAATGAACCACTTTGTTTGATACGTTTTTCTGTTATAATGGTGGTAGGAACGGCAATATTTGATAATTTACGTTCGCTTCTGGTGGCTGTTACCACAATTTCATCCATTAATGCAGAATTTGTAGTGCTGTCTTGGGCAACAACAGTTTCAGCAAATGCGAAAGCGAAAACAACAAAAATGCCTATTTTTTTCATTCGTGGTGCAAAGTTGTAATAATACAGCTGCATCAATGTAATGGAAATGTCATTTTTTAAGTTTGATAAAAAATAGTTTGATAAAATGTAGGGATAATCTTTTGGGGAAAGTAATGTTTTCAAGCTTTATGATTCAAACCTAATAATAGGTTTATTGAACATTTTATGTGTAGAATACCACTACTGCGTACAAAAATTAAAAGGTGATAAGTATTTTAATAATTCTGCGTAAATATTTTAGCTGTTGAACCATGTTATCGCACCAACAATTCACAGGGTTTTAAGCCGGTATGTTTTTTAAATGCCGTAGAGAAATGTGAGATATAGGAATAGCCTAGAATGGCGGAAACTTCAGAAACGTTCAACCCTTTTTCATATAATAAATAGCGGGCATGCTCCATTCGTTGGTTTTGGTAGAAATCAAAAATTGTGGTGCCAAATATTTCTTTAAATCCTTTTTTAAGGTAACATTCATTGATGGCTACTTTTCGACTCAATTCCTTTATGGTGATGGGATCACCGATATGTTCAAGGAGTACTTCCCTAGCCTTGATGATTTTTGCCCGATCTTGCTCGTTGTGTAAAAATTTGCATCCCACCCATTCTTCCGATCGGTTTCCCGGCATACATTCTAAACTGTACAACAAAAGCATTTGGGTTTGTGCATTAATAAAGATATTGCCCAACGTATCACTAAAGTTATTATTAAACAAAGAAACAATTATACCGCGTATTTTATTGCATATAGGGATTTCTTTAGCAAATGATATAGGGTCTTGAAAATGTACAATGCCTTCTAAGAAAGGTTGATGTTCAATGCCATTAACCAACCAAGCCAGATGTTTTTGTTCAAATCTAAACGTTAATACATCTAAAGTAGAAGAAAAATGGAGAGAATCTTCCAAATCATTTGTGCCACAATGGGAGCAACCATTGCAACCGGAACAATCATTGTTCGTTTTACTTGATGCTGTATTACCCGAAACACAAAATTTGAGTTCAATGAAGTGGTTTTCTGGGTTTTCTTCATCAAAATGATAAATAAACAGGCCAAAATCTTCAGGTTGCCAAGGATTTGTTTGGGAATAACGGCGCATTTGGTAGTTCCACGTGCCAGGAATTTGTTTCTGTTGTAATTCCAGCAAAGAAAAATCTTCCAATTTATCTTCCCATGCAGCTGTAAAAGGTGTGATATGCGATAATTGAACCATTCAATGCAAAATTACACAATTACTGATGGTTTTATTAAGTAAATGAGATTTCATTCACACTATTGAAGGATTTAACGGAATTTTCGCAGCTTTTTCGTTACTTTTGTATATTAGGAAAAGTAAAACCTGATGACTTGTGGAAAATATGAATATAGAACCAAACGAAAATCCAAATCCACAATCTGCTGATTATGGTGCGGAAAGTATACAGGTCCTGGAAGGCTTAGAAGCAGTCCGGAAAAGACCCGCCATGTATATTGGAGATATTGGAACTAAAGGATTACATCACCTTGTGTATGAAGTAGTAGACAATTCTATTGATGAGGCATTAGCCGGTTATTGTAAAAATATCGATGTTATTATTCACGAAGACAATTCTGTTTCTGTAAGAGATGACGGACGTGGTATTCCTACCGGAATCCATTCAAAAGAGAAAAAGAGTGCGTTGGAGGTTGTAATGACCGTATTACATGCTGGTGGTAAGTTTGATAAAAACACGTATAAGGTTTCTGGAGGATTGCACGGGGTAGGTGTATCCTGCGTAAATGCCCTGAGCTCTTTATTGCATGTTGAGGTGCGTCGCGAAGGAAAAATGTTTGAACAAGCGTACGAATGTGGTATCCCTAAATATTCTGTAAGGGAAATTGGTACCTCAGAGGAAACCGGCACTACGGTAAGATTTTGGCCTGATGCAAGCATTTTTACCACAACTGTGTTTAACAGAGAAACCCTTGAAGGCAGGCTTCGGGAGTTGGGGTATCTAAATAAAAAAATCACCATTCACATTACCGATCTTAGGGATAAAGAGGAAAATGGTGAATATTATACCAAAACATTTTATAGCGAAGGTGGTATTATAGAGTTTGTGGAAATGTTGGAGCATAGTGCCAAACGTTACCCTATTCTTCCACGCGTTATTTATATGGAAGGGTTAGATGAAGGTACAAATGTTGCCGTAGAAGTAGCACTAACATATAATGAATCTTACAGTGAACATTTGTTTTCTTATGTCAACAACATCAACACCATTGAAGGTGGTACACACGTTGCGGGTTTTAGAAGAGCCATCACCCGTGTGTTTCAAGCTTATGGAAAGCGGGAAGGTTTGTTTGAGAAGTCAAAAGTAGAAGTAGAAGGAGATGATTTCAGAGAAGGATTGAGTGCTATTATTTCAGTAAAAGTACCTGAACCACAGTTTGAAGGACAAACAAAAACCAAACTCGGAAACTCCGAGGTGATGGGTGTGGTTGACAATACTGTTTCTAGGGTATTGATTGCTTATTTGGAAGAAAATCCCAAAGAAGCAAAAAATATTATCAATAAAGTGATTTTAGCCGCCCAAGCAAGGGCAGCCGCTAAAAAAGCTAGGGAATTGGTGCAACGTAAAACGGTTCTTATCGGTGGCGGTATGCCCGGAAAATTATCGGATTGCTCTGAACGTGACCCAGCAAAATGTGAATTGTTCTTGGTTGAGGGTGATTCTGCAGGCGGTACGGCAAAACAAGGTCGCGATAGAAATTTCCAAGCCATTTTACCGCTGCGAGGTAAAATTCTTAACGTGGAAAAGGCAATGGAACACAGAATCTACGACAACGAGGAGATTAGAAATATGTTTATCGCCCTTGGTGTAAAAGTAGGTACCCCCGAAGACCCTAAAGCACTTGATCTCTCTAAATTACGCTACCATAAATTGATCATTATGACCGATGCCGATGTGGATGGCAGCCATATCGCAACATTGATCTTGACTTTCCTTTTCCGTTATATGAAGGAATTGGTACAACAGGGTTACGTATATATTGCTCAGCCCCCATTGTATTTGGTGAAAAAAGGAAAGGAACAAGCTTATGCATGGAATGAAGAACAACGAAAGGCTTGGGTAGAAAAGATTGGTAATGGAAGGGAAGATGCCGTCAACGTTCAGCGATACAAAGGTTTGGGTGAGATGAATGCATCTCAATTATGGGATACTACGATGAATCCTGGTACAAGAACCCTAAAACAAATGTCTATTGAAAGTGCTATAGAAGCAGATTTGGTTTTCAGTATGTTGATGGGTGATGAAGTAGCTCCACGTAGAGAATTCATCGAATCACATGCTCGATATGCTAACCTCGATATCTAAGTTTCACTTTCAAGTATAACAATATTTTACCCACCATTCCAATGCATTGCATTTAAAATGGTGGGTATTTTTATTGTCGGGTTTATATTTTTTTAGTTGTCGTTATTCTTTTTGTTTTTTTGTTTTCATTTTTTTTTAATTGTAATACAGTAAATAGTTTATGATGAAATCTCTTAAGTACCTGTTATTAGTTGCGATTGTAGGCCTAAGCAGTTGTTTTAATATCACTGAAGAAATATTCTTGCAACAAAATGGCTCTGGAAAATATGTTACCACCATTGATATTAAGCAACTAATGGACATGGTTGATATGTTGAAAAACTTCAGTCCCGACATGTTTAAAAATGAAAATATTGGCGATAATCCTTTGGCGCAATTAGACAGTATTCCACAACTGATGGGTAAAATGGAAGCTATTCCAGGAATTACGGATATCAAACAAGAGAAAATCGACAAATCAACCTATACCGTTTCGTTCAATTTTAAAAATATAAAAGCATTAAACGAGTTGTTGAAAAAGCGAAATAATAGTCCGCGAGCTGGAGATATGTACAGTTTTACTCCAGGGAATTTGGTTTGTAATGATACCACCGCCAATGGTATTAAAGAAGCATTAAATAATTTGATGCCTATTACTAGCAATGATTCATTGGCATTTGCTATGACCATGGTAAAAGGGATGTTAGGGGATATGACCTATAAAACCATCATGCATTTACCGGGCAAAGTGATACAATATTCTAATAAATCAGCAGTGTTGGAGGCAGATGGCAAAACTTTGTCGAATGCAATCAAGCCTATGGATGCATCGGTTAAAAATAGTTCACTGCAGAATAAAGTAAAATTTCAGATGAAATAATGGGTTAAGGTGAATGAGGTAACTATTTGATTGGTTTAAATTATATCAAATGTTCTTCAATGATTTTGAAACCGGCTTCTGCGGGTAAGTTTTCCCATAAAATTTGATAGATAGCCGTTGCAATCGGCATCTCTGCACCACATTCTTGTGTTAAGATATAGGCGGATTTGCTGGCATTGTACCCTTCTGCCACCATATTCATTTCAAGTTGTGCAGCTTTTACAGAATACCCTTTGCCTATCATATTGCCAAAGGTTCTATTTCTGCTGAACAGCGAATAGCAAGTGACGAGCAAATCTCCTAAATAAACTGATGCCGCATAATTGGGAGATTTTTTTGATTTGGCAAGTGCTTTTTTGCTATGCACGCCCACTTCAACATTTAAAATACCCGCTTTTCGCAAGAATTCAGCCATTTCATCGGCACAATTGGCTATTAAAACACTCAAGAAGTTATCGCCATAATCTAAACCATGTGCAATTCCGGCACCCATGGCATATATATTTTTTAAAATTGCGGCATATTGAACACCATATATATCATGGTTTACAACAGTATTTACATAGTTGCCTTGGAATAAATTGGCAATATCTTGTGTATCTGTTTCACCGATACCTGAAATAGTTAAATAAGAGAGTTTTTCGGCAGCAATTTCCTCTGCATGGCAAGGCCCCATGATGGTGAAATACTGTTGTATAGGAAATTCTGCAGTTGTTTTTAAATAATCATTAAACAACTGGTTTGTTTGAGGTAAGATTCCTTTTACGGCAGAAATAATTTTTTTAGAGCGAAGTAATACTGGTGAAATTTCTTCTACAGTTTGTATAACATAAGCGGATGGCACGGCGATAAGAATAATATCAGCAACTGCAAAGGTTTCTAGTGGATCTGTATTTAAAGATAACCGCTGACTGTCAAATTTAGCTGTAGTCAGGTACTGGGGATTATGGTGGCGCAGTTTGAGGTGGTTGATAATTTTTTCATTTCTTACAGTCCAATGAATATGATGTCCATTATCTGTGAGTATTTTTGCCAATGCAGTTCCCCAACTTCCACTACCAATGATTCCAATAATTGAATTTGCCAAATTAAGCGATTAAAAAATAGCCTCTAGTTTTCAAAACTAGAGGCTATGATGTATGAATTATGTTATTTTTTTATTTCAAACAATTGTTCGCGAGGAACAACAGTTACTTTCATTCCGTTGCGCAATAATTTGCTAACAACCGTATAAGGGCCTGTAATTACTTCATCACCTGCTTTTAGTCCACTCAATACTTCAATATATTTCATATCCTGAATATCGGTTTTTATTTCCACTCTTTTAACAGTATTATCAGGGAGCAAGATAAATACAACTTCTACAATATCATCGGCGGTACTGTTCAACTGTGCTGTATTTTTTGTTGAGGCATCAGCTTTGTCAGCTGGTTTTTCTTTTGCAACAATACTACTGGTATCGTTTCTCTCTCTTGTGGTTACGGCATTGATAGAAACCGACAATACATTTTTATGTGTTCTGGTTTGAATATCTGCGGTAGCGCTCATTCCTGGGCGGAAAGGGAAGTTTCTTAAGTGCGTAGGGTCTATAAGATCAGAATAAGAACTAGGGTCTAAGCGAATACGTACTTCATAATTGGTAACATCAGTGGTGGCTATGGCAGTTGCCCCGGTACCACTTCTGTTGGAGCTGGCTATTTGGGTTACTACCCCTTTAAACTTCTTATTAGTATATGCATCTACTTCTACAATAGCAGAATCACCAATTTGCACTTTAGGTACATCATTTTCACCAACATCCACTCTAACCTCAATTACTCTCATATCCGCGATGCGCATCATTTCAGTACCTGCCATCATAGAATTACCTACTACACGCTCACCTTTTTTCACATTCAGCAAGGATACTACACCACTCATTGGCGACAATACGCTTGTTCTACTGAGATCTTTGTTAGCTCTTTGTAAACTGGCTTGTGCACTTTGCACGCCCGCTTTGCTACTATTAATATTTTGTGCCGCTGCAGCAAAATCTGCTTTTGATGTTAAAAAGGCACTTTCCGCTTGTTCAAATTCCAAACGTGAAATTACTTTTTGCTCGTACAATTGCTTTTGGCGGTTGTATTGACGTTCAGCTTGATCATATCTTGCTTTAAAAGATTCTAGTGCAGCAGAAGTGTTTTGAACCTGTGCTTGTTGTTGGTTTACTCCGGCTGTTGCTTGATCGCGTTGGGTAGCAAGAATATCTGCATAAACCCTCGCCAATAATTGGCCTTTTAACACACTATCACCTTCTTGAACAGTTAATTCAACAATTTCTCCTGATACATCCGGGCTAATTTTAACTTCAATTTCAGGATAAACCTTTCCACTTGCAGAAACAACCTCTGTAATGTTGCGCAAGATTACTTTTTCACTAGAAACCTTGGTAGCTTCTTCTTTGCCAATTATGCCTGCCTTTTTTAGGCCAATTAAAGTAACAATTAAAATAACTGTAATACCAATAATCCAAATCCAACTTTTTTTCATTTATATCTTTTTATTGACGGTTGTCACTTCCTATTTACCTATTTTTTCTACGAACTATAATTTTATCCTACAAAAGTGTTTTATTCTTCTATTAATGGATTCTAGTTACAATTTAATCCCTTGACCTTTAAAGAACTCCAATACTTTCATCTTAAATACATAATCAAATTGAGCAACCAACATATCAATTTTAGACCTTGTGAGGTTGTTTTGGTTGGTTAGCCATTCGATAGTTTGCATTACACCGATTTCATACCTACGGGAGGCGAGTTCAAAAGAACGTTCAGCGGTTTGAACTTGCTTCATTCGTGCCATGAAAGTTTGATATGACCCCAAAGCTTGTTCGTATGCGGTATAAACATCCTGTTTAAGCAGCAATGTATCACGAGAGTTTAACAATTCCCAACGATCTTTATCCAACTGGGCACGTTTTAAATTTGCTTTTGCCTGTCCACCATTGAAGATAGGTACATTTATTCCGATACCGATTACTTTTCCCAATTGATTTTTTAAAGATGTGCCGTAGCCATTCCAAATGCTCCCAAATGTTCTGTCGCGGGAAGCAAAATTCGGAACTTGTGTAAATACAGGAATTGTTGATGTACCATTTTTTGAATATCCGATAGTAGATTCTGAATACCCATTGAAATATGTTTCTGTAAACGTTTGGTTAAAGGCTGTATTCATCTGTCCAAACGCACTGATGGTGGGATATAATCTAGCTTTTGCCGCCAGGTAGTTTTTATCTGCAGCCATTACCCTTAAAATATTACCTTTTACCTGTGGTTGAGTTTGCATTGCTATTGCAAAAACAGCTGCTGGAGTAATTTCAAGTATATTTTCCACTGGAATTGTTGCTACTGGAGGGGTTTCGATAACAAAAGATTCTTCTGCAGATATATTCAATAGCGATTTCAATGCCAATTTATCTAGTTCATATTGTACCGTTGATTGCACATACACTGCAGAATCTCTCGCAACCTGCGTTTCCAATTCGGCAGCATTTAGTTCTGGCAAACTTCCAGCATCAACTAGTTTTCTAGTATTTTGGAATTGTGCTTTAGATTGTTGTAGTTGTAATGCATTTACACGGGTTTGTTCCAAACTGAGTAACGCCAGTAAATATTGACGTGCCACATTTAAACCAATATCGTTTTTTGCTTTTTCAACAGCTTGTTTGTCTGCTGCCAAGGTGTATTTATTGGCGGCTATAGTATTGCGTTGGCTATTCCAGTTGTAGATGGTAACAGAAGTTTGTATGGATTGGTTTTCATACATAATGTTTGCATCTTGAAAAGTGTTGGTGCTTCGATTGAGAGAGCGTCCAAAAGAAATACCGTGGTTTAAGTTGTAGTTCAACGAGGGTAACTGTTGAAGTTTACTTTGATTCAAGTTGATTTCTGACAATTGTGCTGTAATATCTGCCGTTTTTACGGTAATATTATTGCTCATAGCATATTCTACACATCTGCGCAAATCCCATGTAGTGTTGATTTGTGCTTGAATTGTACAGCTGATAAAAAGCAGGGAAATGAAAAGTAAGAATTTAGTCATGTAGTTTCAATTATTATCACAATATTGTTGGATAATGTATTTACAAAGGTGAAACCAATTTTTGTTAAAAAAAAATCACTTATAACATTAAATTGCCTTTCATAAAACTAATTTACACGATACCCTTTATCTGATTCCTTAAATAGTAATAGATTAGGCAATCAAAGCTTGGTTAATATCGTTTTTTAAAAATGCAGGTTCTTCTAAACCAACATATAATCTACACATTCTATGTTCTTTATTGTGTAGATTGAATTCGGCTTTTGGCATAGATGCACATTTGGGAAGTAATAAAGATTCGTATCCTCCCCAACTTACAGCCATACGTATATGTTGTAGTTTGTTGCAAAATTGTTCTATTGCATCCACTGTATATAGTTTTAGAAAAAACGAAATCAATCCTGGTGAAGATTTCATTTGTTTCTTTGCCAATTCGTATTGAGGAAAATCTGGGTCTAATGGAAAGATAACAGACTCAACCGCGGGATGTGTTTTCAAAAATTGCCACATTTCTATGGTTGAAGCATTTATTTTATCTAATCTGGCGGTAAGTGTACGCAATCCTCTAAGAAGTAACCACGCATTAAAAGGTTGCATGCCACTTCCAATAGCCAAGTATTCACTAGTAAAAATTTTCCGCATCATTGCTGCTGTTCCGCAAAGAACACCTCCAAGGGTATCACTATGGCCACCAATATATTTTGTGGCTGTCTGCATAACCAAATCAATGCCCATTTCTATTGGGCGCTGGTTTATTGGGCTAGCATGACTGTTGTCAATCATTGTAATAATGCCAGCAGCTTTTGCTAATTCAGCCACGGCAGTTATGTCTTGAAGATCAAAAAACCATGAATTTGGCGATTCGAGATAAATAAAAGTTGTATTGGGGAGGATACCTCTTTCGAAGTTTTCAATTTTAGTACCATCAATATAGGTGGTTACCACACCAAAACGAGGTAAAATCTTATCAAATAGATGTTGAACCCAACTATAAGGTCGTTTTACAGATAGAATATGATCGCCAGATTTTACGTTTGCCATTACGCCTGCATAAATCGCTGCAATACCACTATTAAACAACAAACAATCTTCGGCACCATCTAAAGCCGCTAATTTTTTTCGAAGAATATCCACAGTAGGATTTAATCCTCTGCTATAAATATACCCATCCATTTCATTTTCAAATGCCTTTCTTAGTGCATCAACCGTTTGTAATGCAAAATTACTCGTTTGAATGAGGGGAGGGGCGATGGCATTATAATATTGGGTACGATCTTCACCCAATTGATTGATGATAAAAGAGATATCATTTTCCATACATTTATCTTTTCTTATATTTCTGTTGTATAAAATAAATGGCGATAAAAGCGGCCAAAACCAACACTGCCACTAAGGCTGTCATCGGTTTGTCTATAGTGATGCTGACGGCAACAAAAACATAGGTCAAAATAAAAACAATGGGTTGTAGCGGATAAAACTTCATCTTGTAAATATGGCTTTCATCTTGGCCGGCCATTCTTTTTCGTAAAATAAATAAGGTGGCTGCAGAAAAGGCCATTCCAATGCAATCGAGAAAAATAGAGAAGCTTAGGATTTTATCAAACGTATCTAAAAAGAACAAGATGACGATACTGAGTAGTGCATACACCGTAAGGCTTACCGTGAGTACATCTCGCTTTTCATCTTTTTTCTTAAAGGCAGCTGGGAGAATGCCATCTTCACTCATCGCATACATCACGCGAGGGTTACTCATTAAAATCACATTTACATAAGCCAATACCGCAAAAAACAACAGAAATGAAAAGGCATATCTGCCGGTAGGTCCAAAGATCCGTTCTGCCACAATGGCTGCTATGCCCTTTGATGTTTTGAGTTCTTCAAATCCAATGACTTTAAAATAGGCAAAACTAACGGCGAGGTACAATCCAATAATGACCATTATCCCTATAAAAATGCCTCGAGGCATATTTTTACTAGGATTTTTAATTTCCTCTCCAAAGTTGATGGTTTGTTGGTAACCTCCGTAGGTAAAACATACGGCAACCAATGCAACACCAAAAGATTTTACATAATCCCAAAAACCATATTCAACTACAGGAGCAATTGTTTGTGGGGTAGAAACGTTAAATTTCCCTGGAAAAAATAATGCTGATATCAGAAAGAGAATCATGGCAATCTTAATCATCATTAGGATATTTTGAGTAGTCGAACTCAAACGAAGCCCCATCAAATTGATGATATAAAAAACTACAATTGCACCAATGGCAATCAGTGATTTTACAAAATCGGTAGGGGACACAGAAAATGCCACTTGTGCAATATAATCACTTCCAATTAATGCCACGGCTGCCATAGATGCGGCATTGGAAATAAGAATAATGCAATTAATTCCAAATGCCAATGAAGGATGATAAGCTGTTGCAAAAATTTTATAGTAGCCGCCTGTTACTGGATATCTAGAACCAATTTCTGCATAAGTAAGTGCCCCACATAGTGCTACAATCCCACCAATTATCCAAGCAACAAAAAACACTGTGGGTGTAATTGCTGCCGCTGCGGCATCCGATGCCGTTCGAAATATCCCCATTCCTATCACTAAACCAATTACAATCATAGTAAGATCAAATAGATTCAGCTGGGGCTTGTTCGGTTTAATACTATTCATGAGCGTTAAGTTAAATTAAAAATTCAATTTTCGTCGGCAAAAGGAGCATCAATTTGTTATTGAAGAAACAAAACCTGTTTTATCAAGAAAATACATTTGAATGGATTGCACTATGTTCGTACATATTAAATTCTTGAAAATTATTGAAATTGACCAATTCAGATCAAAATATTTCTACTGACTATTAATACTTTGAATAGATTTTGATTTTGATCCGAAAAAATCTAACGGTAATTTTTATTAAGTGTGAAAAAAGTTATTCCATAAATAAATCTGCCGAAATCCCATCTGCAAAGAGTTTCCCTTCGCGGGTAAGGCAATAACCATCGGCAAGTTTTGTTAAATAACCTCGTGTTATCCATGGGATACTTTTTTGTTCAATACTTAAACTAGCATCTACACCCCATTTTTGATTGATTTTGCTCAGTTGAATTCCTTCCATTGTTCTGATTGAAGTCATAATGTATTCATTCAGCAATTGGATTGGTGTTAAAGTTTCTTTTTCAAATGCTATATTCCCAATTTCTATGGCTTCGATATACCTTGAGTTGTTGCTTATATTCCAATACCTGTCTAGCCCATCAAAAGAATGTGCACCGGGTCCAAAACCAAAATAAGGTACATTTTGCCAATAAGCAGTATTGTGTTTGCTGCGCATACCGGGTTTGGCAAAGTTAGAAATCTCATAATGTTCATATCCAGCAGCAATCATTTTGTCTGATAAAAGCAAAAACTGCCTTGCCTGTTGGTCTTGGTCTACATCTGGTGATTTCTCTTTTTCTATCATGGTTTTCAAAGCCGTTTTGGGTTCTACCGTTAAAGCATAAGCCGACAAATGTGGTATGTCAAATGCCAATGCTTGATCAATATTTGCTAACCAAGCTTCATCGGTTAAAATAGGGATGCCATAAATTAAATCAATACTATAATTATTGTATCCTGCTGCTTTTGCCATTTGTATGGCATCAATTGCTTGAGAAGATTGATGGGCTCGATTCATCCATTTCAAATCTTCATCTCTAAAAGATTGTACGCCGATACTTAACCTGTTGATACCTTGGTTGCTCCAAAATTGTAGCATTGATGGCGTAACATCATCAGGATTCACCTCAAAGCTGATTTCTGGGTTTTGTATAAAATGAAATGATGATTTGGTTTTATCCATAATCAACTTGAGTTCTTTTTTCAATAATAAAGAAGGTGTTCCGCCACCAAAATAAACCGTCGAAATTAATCTGGAATCTTTACCCTTGGTCATTTCAATTTCTTTAACAATGGCTTCTGTAAGTTCTGCTTTACTTTGTATAGAAGTAGAAAAATGAAAATTACAATAATGGCAGGCTTTTTTACAAAAGGGAATATGAAAATAAACACCGGTATGAATATCTGTGGAATGAAGCATCATCGTAAATTTGTTTAATGCGAAGAAGAATACAATTGTCTTTTTTGTGCTGCATCATCCACGTTGTTGTAGGGGTAGCACAACAATCCTATCCTCTTCGTTATCATTTATCTGGCAAAGATACCCTCATCAATCTTCAATCCCTTGGATTTAAGGCTGTTTTTTCCTCAGAAAATGACCGTATTTTTCACATGGAAACAATGTTAAAACAACAAAGAAATATTGGATATGTAAGTTTTTCTGTTGATAGTTTGAAGATTGACTCTGTATTTGCTGATGTTTGGCTGTTTATTGGCGATCAATACAAGTGGAAAAAAATGGCCATTAATGAAAATGATCTTCCATTTTTTGATCAAATGGGTTGGAATAAGCAATTGTTTGAAGGCAAATGGGTAAATTTTGAAAAGTTGGATGATTTTAAAAATCAGGGGATAAAATACTTAGAAAACAACGGTTATCCATTTGCTAAGCTTCAGTTAGATAGCATTAAAATGCAAGCAGGAGTTGTGGAAGGTAAATGGATTTTGGATAAAGGACCTCAATATAAATTGGATAGCATCACTGTTTCTGGCAATGCAACTATTTCAAAGTATTTTTTATATCAATACCTCGATTTACCACCTGGGGGTTATTATAAAAAAGATAAATTAGACAATATCTCAAAGCGGTTAGCTGAATTGCCATTTCTCAAAGAAACGCAAAAGTGGGATATCACCCTATTGGGCACAGGAGCCACGGTAAATTTATATCTAGACAACAAACCTAGTAGTCAATTTAATGCATTGGTTGGCCTTTTGCCCAACAATAATCAATTGGGCGGCAAACCTTTAATTACTGGAGAAGCAAATATCAAATTGAACAATAGCATGGGAGGTGGTGAAACCCTTGGTTTAAACTGGCAACAATTGCAGGTACAATCACCCAGATTAAATATACTATATCAACAGCCTTATATATTAAAATCAAAGATAGGATTGGATTGTAGTTTTAATTTGCTGAAGAAAGATAGTTCTTTTATCAATCTACATTGGCAGGCAGGAATTCAATATATGGTGTCATCAAAACAGTCTGGAAGAATATTTTTTCAAGGAACCAATACCAATTTGTTAAATGTTGATACCAATTTTTTAAAAAGCACTAGAAAATTACCTGTTTTTCTTGACGTTGGAAGCAAGAATATTGGGGTTGATTATCAATTACAAGCAACTAATTATCGCCAAAACCCCCGAAGTGGAAATGAAGTGTATATTATGGCAAGTGCCGGCATACGGAATTTGCGGAAAAATAATACTATTACATCTCTCTCAAGAGATTATAATGGTAATGTGTTTGATTTTAAAAAATTGTATGATACGCTTACGCCAAAATCGTATGTACTAAAATTGCAATTTCAAGGAATACATTATTTTCCCATTGGAAAACAAGCAACACTTAAATCCAGTGTTCAAGCGGGTATTATTCAAACTGAAAATGTTTTTAAGAACGAAATTTTTCAATTTGGCGGATATAAAATGATGCGTGGATTTAATGAAGAGAGTATTTATGCGTCGCAATATGCACTTGGATCAGTAGAGTATCGTTACCTAATTGGATTAAATGCCTATATATATAGTTTTTTTGATGGGGCCTTTACAAAAAACAACAGCTTTGGTACAAATGATACCAATATTTTTATTGGCACGGGGATTGGCTTATCTTTAGAAACTAAAGCAGGAATCCTTAACCTAAGTTATGCACTCGGGAAATCAAATGAAGAACCATTTAGTTTACGACAATCAAAAATACATTTTGGTTTTGTAAGCATATTTTGAAAACTTATTTTGCATGTAACTATGAAATTTAAATTTATTTTATCCCTAATTGGCTCAATATTGTTGGTTATTACTTCTGCCAATGCCCAAGATTCAAGTGTTCCCAAAATTATTCAAGAAAATGTCTCCAAACAACGGATGCCGGCTGATAGTATTAAAGATTCCTCGGCTATTCAATTAAAACAACAGGGTTTAAATACATTAAAAAAGGATTCAACCAGGACTTCTTTACAAATTAGTTATAAAAATCCCAGTTTATACCCCTTTAATATTATGCCTTACCCTACCGTATATGGCAAATTTGTAGGAGGGTTTTTAAAATCTGATAAAATATACAACAGTACAAAACTTGCTTTTCAATTGACTCAACAAGTGAGAAAAGTTAAAAAGATGGATTGGATTTTTTACTTATTTTGTTCGTTGCTGTTATTTTTATCTATTTTAAACGCATTCTTTCGAAAATATTTAAATGATTTGTTTATTGTTTTTTTTAAAACTTCCATGAGTCAAAACCAATTAACAGAACAAATTGCTCAAGCAACTTTACCTTCTTTGTTGTTAGATATATTTTTTATCATAAGTGGCGGATTGTTGATTTATTTTGTGTTTTTATACCCTAAAGTGCAGGAAAATGCAGTTGCTTGGATTCAAATTTTATATTGTATTGCCATTCCGGCAATATTGTATTTCTTTAAGTATTTAACCATTAGAACCATTTCTTGGCTGTTTTCTAAAAGTGAAGCTGGCAAAAATTACTTATTTAATGTTTTCTTAGTGAATAAGATTACAGGATTATTTTTAGTCCCAATGTCCATAGGAATTGCTTATTCAGCATTTGCAACTATTAAAATATTTGTAACTATTACCATTATTGGGCTTACTTTTTTATTGATTATGCGTATGGTAAAATGCTTTCTAGCTATTAATCAAGTTATTAAGATTTCACTTATTCAATTTTCATTATTGGTTGTTTCTTTTGAAGTGATACCTGTTTTAATGATATGTAAGGTTTTGTTATGGGTAATTGGATAGAAAATCTTAATTTCGCATTTTATTTCCAAAAGAAATAAAGAATCCCAGGAATATGAAGGATGCTAACAAATCTGTTAAAAAGGTTTTAATTACACAGGAAATACCTGAATCCAATCGACCTCCCTATTTTGAAATTGCAAAAAAATATGCAGTTTCAATGGATTTTATGCCTTTTATTAGGCTTGAACCGATATCATCCAAAGAATTTAGAAAACAGAAAATAGAAATTACAGAATTTGGTTCAGTAATTTTTACCAGCAGACATGCCATAGAAAATTTCTTCAGAATTTGTGAGGAAATGAAATTAACGATTTCAGGAGATACTAAATTCTTTTGTATTTCAGAGGCTGTAGCCTTGTTTTTGCAAAAATTTACGCAATATAGAAAGCGTAAAGTGTTCTTCAGTAGTGATGGCACTAATAAGAGCTTATTTGATGTGATTAGCAAACAAAAGGAAAGCATAAAATTTTTATATCCCTGTTCTGAAAATCAACAAGACAATGAAATTGTAAATTGGTTAAAGAATTATAACTGCGAATTTCAGACCCCTTTTATGTATAGAACTGCTAGTAATGACATAAAAGAGTTTTTAAATACTGCAAAGTTTGATATTATTTGCTTTTTCACACCCAGTGGTGTAAAAAGTTTATTTGATAATTTTCCAGATTATCAACAGCAGGCCACTATCTTAGGCGCTTTTGGACACAATACATCAAAAGCCATTTTGGATGCTGGTTTACAATTGCATATAAAAGCGCCAGAACCACAAACACCTTCATTAATAGCTGCTTTAGATAAATACTTTGCATCATTAAAAAAATGATTATTAGTAATTATTGACTGTTACTAATCAATTTACATACATCGTAGATAAACAAATAGTTTGTATTCATTGTTAAAACAAAAAAATGAATCGCCTAGCTCAAGAAACTAGTCCATATTTGTTGCAACATGCCAATAATCCGGTAGATTGGTTTCCTTGGGGTGAAGAAGCACTACAAAAAGCTCGAATTGAAGACAAGCCAATTCTCTTAAGTATTGGATATTCTGCCTGTCATTGGTGTCATGTAATGGAAAAAGAAAGTTTTGAACATGAGGCAGTGGCGGAAATAATGAATGCAAATTTTGTCAATATCAAAATTGACAGAGAAGAAAGGCCTGATTTAGATCATATATATATGGATGCCGTTCAGGCAATGTCGGGTGGTGGTGGCTGGCCATTGAATGTATTTTTAACGCCTGATTGCAAACCATTTTATGGAGGCACCTATTTTCCTCCTGTTAGGGCACACAATAGGGCATCATGGAAGGAGATATTACATGGTATTCATCAATCATTTCAATCTAATAGGGCTGAAATCGAAGAGCAAGCCCAACAGCTTACCGATCATTTGCAAAAAGCCAATTCATTTGGATTACAAAAAAAACTAGATACAGGGGAAGATAATTATCCATTTACAGAAGCCCAATTACAGGAACAATTCAAAAATATTATTCTTCAGGCAGATACCCTATGGGGTGGATTTGGAA
>Ga0164294_10000902_pt1 | contig 28094 bp, 32 predicted proteins | sample GEODES005metaG_FD_111479 | JGI IMG/M metagenome (GOLD analysis project Ga0164294, IMG submission 111479) | Oligotrophic lake water microbial communities from Sparkling Lake, Wisconsin, USA - GEODES005 metaG | ecosystem: Environmental > Aquatic > Freshwater > Lake | place: USA: Sparkling Lake...
GGCTCAACACCCCATACTCCCTTAGCAGGGGAGCACCTTCGGCCACTCGGTCACGTTTCCAGTTCACAAATTATGCCTGATTCTGCTCCAGTTCAAAGGCTTTGTGCAGAGAGCGCACGGCCAATTCGAGGTATTTTTCATCAATTACCACTGAAGTCTTGATTTCGCTGGTGGAAATCATCTGAATATTGATGCCCTCGCCGCTCAGGCACGCAAACATTTTGCTGGCGACACCGACATGGCTGCGCATACCGATGCCCACAATAGATACCTTGCAAATCTTGTTATCACCCAGCACTTCAGGGTTGCCCAGTTCCGGCAACACCTTGGTTTTCAGCAATTCAATGGCCCGGGCATGGTCGTTACGGTTGACGGTGAAGCTGAAGTCTGTGAGCCCGCCCTTGCTGATGTTTTGAATGATCATGTCGACTTCAATATTGGCATCGGCCACGGTGCCCAAAATCTTGTGGGCAATACCGGGCTTGTCGGGCACACCAATGATGGAAATTTTGGCTTCGTCGCGGGTAAATGCTATGCCGGATACGATCGCTTGTTCCATTTGTTCGTCTTCCTCAAAAGTAATCAAAGTGCCCGATTTGGCTTCCTGATTGATGTCGATATCCCAAGGTGTAAAGCTGGACAAAACGCGCAGTGGCACTTTGTATTTGCCTGCAAATTCCACTGAACGGATTTGCAAAACCTTGCTGCCAAGCGACGCCATCTCCAACATTTCCTCGAAGCTGACGGTGTGCAAGCGTTTGGCCTCAGGCACAACACGCGGGTCGGTGGTGTAGACGCCGTCCACATCGGTGTAAATCAAGCATTCAGCCGCTTTCATGGCAGCAGCGACTGCCACGGCAGAAGTGTCTGAACCGCCCCGGCCCAGCGTGGTGATGTTGCCATGCGGGTCCACGCCTTGAAAACCAGTGATGATGACCACTTTGCCTTGTGCCAAATCTTGGCGCACACGAACATCATCAATCGATTCGATACGCGCTTTGGTGAATGCGTTGTTGGTGCGAATCGGGACTTGCCAGCCCGCATAGCTGACGGATGGGATGCCTTGAGTTAGCAAAGCGATGGCCAGCAATGCAGATGAAGCCTGTTCACCGGTGGCAGCCAATGCATCCAATTCGCGAAAATACGCATCACTGTAGGCGTCCCCAGCAAGTTCCTTGGCAAGCCCGAGCAACCTGTTGGTTTCACCGCTCATGGCAGAGGGCACAACCACCATTTGGTGTCCGGCTTTGGCCCATTTGGCCACGCGCTTTGCCACGTTTTGAATGCGTTCGGTCGACCCCATGGAGGTGCCGCCGTATTTATGAACGATTAAAGCCATGAATAAAGTATGTGAAGACAGCGAAAGCTATCGATTGTACCAACCGAGCACATCCCCATCCCGTCTGACAAACCCTCGCCCGACTTTGATATCGATCGCGTGCCCACGGGTGCGACATGCCGCTATTTGAATCAGCAAAGCCTCCAACTGTTGGGAACTGGCCTGAGCACCGCAATTGCTCAACCACAACCTGATGGCATTGGTTTGTCTGGCGTCTGCGAGTTGTTGCAAACGCGTAATAACCGGCGGTTCACCGACCAATTCCAAATCCAGTTGCGCCAGCGTGACCAACAATTGTTGCGCTTGGGCTGAATGTCTGGCGCTTCTGGCAAATGTCTGTCGAAAAGCAGGAAAGGCTTTTTGCAACACAGGCAGCAATTGGTGCCTGATCAAATTCCGCGTGAATTGCTGATCAAGGTTACTCGGGTCTTCTACCCAAGCCACACCTGTGGACACCAACCAATCACGCAATTCAGCACCCGCTGCTTTCAACCAAGGTCTGTGTAACACCAAGCCGTGGCGTTCTGTTTTTTCAGGCATGGCTGACAAGCCCGGCAAACCCGCACCACGAGACAAAGCAAGCAGCAGTGTTTCAACCTGATCATCTGCATGTTGAGCCAAAGCCACATCCCGAATATTTCCGCCCCAATGGTTTTTCAAAGCGGAGGCAATCGCGGTGTAGCGACCGCGTCTGGCGGCATCTTCAGGGCTTTCGCCTTGGGTATGTCTGGCGTCAATCCGCTCAATGACCAGCGGGACTTTGAGTTGTTCACAAATTGAATGGCAATGACTTGCGAAATCGTCCGCTGCTTGTTGAATGCCGTGGTGCACGTGAACCGCTTTGACTTGGTTCGGCCAACGCGCAGCACACGCCAACAGCAAGGCCGTGGAGTCTGCGCCGCCGCTGAAAGCGACAGCAAAAGGCAACTCAGGTTTGAAGTGTTTTAAAGACAGGGACTCAGGCAGTCCCGCAGCGATGACGCCTAGATCAACGTGTTTCAGCTTTGGTGTCGTTGAATCGGCCATAGCTTTGCAGCCGTTCGTAACGCCTGTCGAGTAATTCTTTGGGTTGGAGGTCGCTGAGTTGACGCCATGCGTCATTCAAACCACGTTTGAGTTGAGAGGCCATCAACTTGGTGTCACGGTGAGCGCCGCCGACCGGTTCATTCACTATTTTGTCTACCAGGCCCAAGGCTTTGAGTCTGTGTGCGGTGATGCCCAACGCATCTGCAGCATCTGCTGCGCGTTCAGAGGTTTTCCACAAAATGGAGGCGCAACCTTCTGGGCTGATGACAGAATAAATGGAGTATTGCAACATCAGTAATTGGTCGGCCACACTGATCGCCAGCGCGCCGCCTGAGCCGCCCTCGCCGATGATGGTGGTGATGATGGGTACTTGGAGTTGCGCCATCTCGAAAATATTTCGTCCGATGGCTTCGCTTTGGCTGCGCTCTTCTGCATCAATGCCGGGAAATGCACCGGGCGTATCAACAAAGGTGAACACAGGTAGTTTGAATTTTTCTGCGGTTTTCATCAGGCGCAATGCCTTGCGATAGCCTTCAGGACGGGTCATACCGAAATTGCGCGCGGTGCGTTCTTTGGTGTCCCGGCCTTTTTGTTGACCCAGCACCATGCAGGCATTTCCGTTGAAGCGAGCCAAGCCACCAACGATGCTCAAGTCGTCTGAAAAATGCCGGTCGCCGTGCATCTCCACAAAGTCTGTGAATATTTCGCTGATGTAATCCAACGTGTAAGGGCGCTCTGGGTGACGCGCAATCTTGGTGATTTGCCAAGGAGTCAAATCACTGTAAATGTCTTTGGTGAGTTGCTGGCTTTTTTTGGAGAGCTGATCAATTTCTTGAGAAATGTCAACAGCAGATTCGACTTGCACATAACGCAGTTCTTCAATTTTGGATTCAAGCTCTGCAATAGGTTGTTCGAAATCCAGGAAAGTTCTTTTGGCCAATCGTTTCTCCTTTGTGGCAAGTTCCGCGCAAGGGCTTAATAAGCAACGGGCTGCGGATCCAGCGAACGCCAAATATACCAAGTCGCCACGCTGCAATAAGGATGCCACGCGGCGGCCACTTCACGCGCATCGCTGCGGCTGACGGCCTCGCCGGAAAAATAGCTCTTGCTGATGCCATTGATCAGACCGACATCGTCCAATGGCAGCACATTGGGACGCAAAAGATAAAAGATCAAAAACATTTCAGCGGTCCAGCGGCCAATGCCGCGAATGGCCACCAATTCTTCAATGATGGCATCATCGTCCATCTCCGCCCATTTGCGTGTGTGCACAGCACCATTGGAAAAATGCAAGGCCAGATCAACCAAGTACTCCACCTTGCGAACCGATAAACCGGCCGCGCGCATATCGTCTACTTTGAGTTTGAGCACAGAAGCAGGTGTCAGGGTTTTGCTAAGCGCAGTGAATCTGTCCCAAACCGATTGCGCAGCTTTGACAGAAATTTGTTGCCCAACAATGCTTCTGGCCAATGTAACGAAAGCGTCCCCGCGTGACTCTAGACATGCGTCGCCGAACTGAGGAATCAGCCGCCGCATCACACGGTCTTTCTTGGCCAAGTGCTTGCACGCCTCTTCCCAATAAGCGGGTGTGACGCGCTTGACCGGCAAAGCCTTTTTGACCATCAGGCGCGCTCCCACAGTGTGCCCTGTGCTGAATCTTTCAGCACCACGCCCATGTCAAGCAGTTGTTGGCGAATTTGGTCAGCTTTGGCAAAGTCTTTGGCTTGTTTGGCTGCAGCACGCGCTGCAATCAATTCATTGATTTGCGCCGTTTCGTCTGCCGCATCCAAGTTGTTGCCGGTTTGCAAAAATACCAGTGGATCCGTTTGCAACAAACCCAGCACGCCGCCCAAAGCTTTGAGCAGACCACTCAGCTCGGTAGATTGCGTGCGATTGACCTCAGCGGCTAAATCGAACAAGACAGCCACCGCCTCGGGGGTGCCGAAGTCTTCATTCATGGCGGCTTTGAAACGCGCTGCATGCGGTAGGTGCCAGTCAATCGCCACAGTCTGAGGTGCCGCCGCTTGCAACGCGGTGTACAAACGCTTGAGCGAAGCACGGGCATCATCCAAGTGCTGGTCACTGAAATTCAATGGGCTGCGGTAGTGGCTGCGCACCACAAAAAATCGTACCTCTTCAGGTCGGTATTGCTTGAACACATCGCGAATGGTGAAAAAATTGCCCAGGCTTTTGGACATCTTGACGTTGTCCACATTGATGAAGCCGTTGTGCATCCAATAGGTCGCCATGCCAACCCCATGTGCACCTTCAGATTGCGCAATTTCGTTTTCATGATGAGGAAACTGCAAGTCAGCACCGCCGCCGTGTATGTCAAACGACTCACCCAACAAACTGCAGGCCATGGCAGAACATTCGATGTGCCATCCCGGGCGTCCAGTGCCAAATGAGCTGTTCCATTTGACATCAGCGGGCTCATCAGGCTTGGCGGCTTTCCACAATACAAAGTCGAGCGGGTCTTGCTTGCCGTCAAGCACGGCGACACGCTCACCGGCGTGTAGTTCATCCAAGGATTTACCGGATAACTTACCGTAGCCGACAAATTTGCGCACCGCGTAATTCCCATCCCCGTTGGTGCTGCGGTATGCCAAGCCTTTGTCTTCCAATTTGCCAATTAAGCTGAGCATGCCGGGCACATGGTCAGTCGCACGTGGTTCAGCCTGTGGGCGCTCAATCCCCAGCGCATCCGCATCTTGGTGCAATGCCTCAATCATGCGATCGGTGAGGGTGCGAATAGATTCGCCGTTGTCAGTGGCGCGCCGAATAATTTTGTCGTCAATGTCGGTGATGTTGCGCACATAGGTGACCTGATAACCGGATTGTTTCAACCAACGCTGCACCACATCAAAGGCCACCATAGATCGGGCATGACCCATATGGCAAAAATCGTAAACAGTCATGCCGCATACATACATGCGCACTTGTCCGGGTGTCAGGGACTGAAATTCCTGCACTGCACGCGCCAGCGTGTTGTAAATTCGAAGGGCCATCGTGATTAGGTTTGGAATAATTGCACACCAGCAGGTGCGTAATGTCACTCTACTACAATGGAGTCAGTATATCGAGGTCTTTGGGTTTGCCTCTTCCTTGAAGGTGCCATACATTTTTAATTCCATGCGTCTTTACTCTTGTTTTATGAATTTTTACGCTGCAGTTTGCAAGCTTGCTTTCCTAGCCATGCTCGTAGTTTCTGGCGGTCTCAGTGTGCAAGCGCAAACTGTCACAGCAGTCACTTACAAAGGCACAGCGCATGATGAAGTACAAAAAAGCATGCAGGCACGCGAATGGTTCAATGCGCTGAGTCAAGTGGATTTGTACCTGACACAGCAACCGCGGGATCCGCAAATGCGCTTTTGGCGCGCCAGGTTGCTTGAACAATTGAAGCAACCTGAAGAAGCGCTTGAAACTTACCTGGCACTCGCTCAGGATTACCCTGAACTGCCAGAAGTTCAAAACAACCTCGGCGTCATGCTGGCAGCCAAAGGCCGGGTCGACGAAGCCCGCGTAGCTTTTGAGCATGCCTTGCGCAACAACCCAAATTACGCAACTGCCCACGAAAACCTAGGCGATATATTTCTTCACCTTGCGCAACGCTCTTATGACAATGCTTTTCGCCTAAGCAACATTACTCAAAGTATTACTGTCAAAATCACTGCCCTTGAATCTGCTCTTCAACTTACTGTAGCCCCACCATGAAAAACATCACACGCCGTTTTGGTCTCATGCTCTTGCTTTGTTGCGGAGTGAACGTATTCGCGCAATCCACCTATCCCCAAGTTAAATTTGTCACCAATGTGGGGGACTTCGTGGTTGAGGTGTACACCGACAAAACACCCAAAACAGCAGACAATTTTCTAACCTATGTGCGTGACGGCCACTACAACAACACCATTTTTCACCGCGTCATCAATAACTTCATGATTCAAGGCGGCGGTTACGACGCGAAATACAACGAAAAAACTTCCCGCCCTGCTATCAAGCACGAAGGCGTGGAAGCCAAGGCTAACGGTGCACCGCATAACACGACAGGCACTTTGTCTATGGCCAGGACCAACAACCCGCACTCTGCCACTGCACAGTTTTTTATCAACGTCAAAGACAACGATTTTTTGGATCACCAGTCTGCCACTCAGCAAGGCTGGGGTTACGTGGCTTTCGGCAAAGTCATCTCCGGCATGGATGTGGTTAGCCGCATCAAGCAAATGCCCACTGGCCCGGGCGGCCCTTTTCCAAGCGATGTCCCCCAAACCCAAGTCCTTATCCAATCTGCAACCCTGGTGAAATAAACATGTCTAATCCTCAAGTCGAATTGCATATCCAAGACCACGGCATCATCACTCTGGAACTTGATGCAGAAAAAGCGCCCAAGACTGTGGCGAATTTTTTATCCTATGTTGAAAATGGCCATTACAACGACACCATTTTTCACCGCGTCATTCCCGGCTTCATGGTCCAAGGGGGCGGCATGGGCCCCGGCATGAAAGAAAAAAAAGTCGGCACCAAACTCGACAATGAAGCGAATAATGGTTTGAAAAACGATTGCTACACCGTGGCCATGGCACGCACCAATGATCCGCATTCAGCCACAGCACAATTTTTTATCAACCTCAAAGACAACGATTTTTTAAACTTTTCCTCACCCACCGCTTCCGGTTGGGGATATGCGGTTTTTGGCAAAGTCATCAGCGGCACTGAAGTGGTGGACGCCATCGCTGAACTGCCCACAGGGCGTAGCGGTTTTCACGATGACGTGCCCAAGGAAGAGGTGTTGATCACCAAGGCTGTGTTGCTCTGAAAGCCACCAACCATGCAATCCATTGACTCACCGGCCATTCCCTTGCCAGATGAAGTGATGCGATTGGATTTGCGTGACAAAAACCATATCGTTTTTTTGTCAGATGTACACCTTGAGGTAAGCCAACATTCCACTTATCTGGCTTGGTCCAGTCACCTGAACTCGCTTCAGGCAGATGCCTTGTTCATTCTTGGCGATTTATTTGAAGTCTGGTTAGGTGACGACGTGTTGCAGCACCCGGCAGCTGATTTTGAACGTCAGTGCTTGTCAGAAATTCTCGCTGTCAGTCAACGCATGCCTGTGTATTGGATGGTTGGCAACCGAGATTTCCTGCTGGACACACAGGCTTGCTTGTCTGCAGGAATGCGTCCTATCCCCGACCCTTGCGTGGTCATGACTTCTCAAGAAGACTGGCTGCTTAGCCATGGGGATGCGCTGTGTTTGGATGACACCGCTTACCAAGCCTACCGGCGGGAAATACGATCCAGCGAATGGATCACACGGTTAAAGAACACATCCTTGAATGAGCGCATGGTTTTGGCCAAGGAACTCAAAGCACAAAGTCATCTGAGCAAGTCTCAAAACACACTGTGGGCGGATGTCGATGCAGGGGCCGCTTTGCAATGGATGGATGCCACTCAAACATCAGTGTTGATTCACGGGCATACGCACCGACCCCAAGAACATCAACTCAGCGCCAGCCACCAGCGGATTGTGTTGAGTGACTGGGATGCGCAAGCGCAGCCGCCGAGATTGCAATCCATGCAATGGACATTCGGTCAAGGCTTTACCAGACAAAGCCTGACCGTACCTGCCACCTGATTTCAGCGTCGCATCAATACCCTGAGTGCCTGCTGCAAGCGTTGAGCAGCCCCGGCTTCAAATGCTGCCTGCAACACCACCGCTGTATCCTGCGCCCAGGTTTGTGCAGGCGGCGGGTCATTGCGCTTGGTCAACAGTTGCAATTGCAAATTGCGACGTGCTTGTTGATGGTCTGCCGGCGTATTCACTTCTGCCGCCATTTCTAGTCGCAACAAAGCAGTGGAAGCATCTCCGCTAGCAGACGATTGCAAAGCCTGTACCCAAGCCTGACGTTGCGCCGCACTGACTCGGCTGCCAAGTTCCTTGACCTGCGGCAATTGATCAGGCTGCCGATGTTGCCAAGCAGATAACAAGTGAACCAGAATTTCGCCATGCGCTTGCATGGCGAGTTTTTTCAATGCGTTTTCAGCCTGCTCTATGGCGTTTCTTTGGGCACGAAATGCCGCATCGCCCAAACGCGGTCCACGGTCTGCAAATGCTTCGCGCGAGCGCGGTGCATCTCTGTCGTTGCGTCTGCCCGGCGCGTCACGCTCATTACGGCGCGCGCCTGGCTTGTCGCCGAAACGACCAGGGGCAGCAGGTTCTGTTTTCTTTTGTCCGGGTCTGTCATCACCTCGCACCGCCACTACCTTTTTGGCAGGCTCAGGCGTTTTAATCACAGGTGCAGGCGTTGACTCGGGTGTTTGAGTATCGACGTCAATTTCGTCAGTGCTCAGCGCTTGGGTTGTTGCTTGTGCTTCATCTGCGGGGGGTTCAGTGTGTGCCACATCTTGGTTTTGCAAATCAGGCTCTGGTGATTGCTCAGTGGCTGCAACGGCGGTGCTTTCCTGTGGCGCAGCATGCGGCTTGCTTGGGGCTTCTTGCGGGGGCGCAGCAGCCTCTTTGCCGCTCATGACAAGGTTCAGGTGCTGCATGGCTTGGCGAATCAGGGCCACATCACCTTGCGCGATGGCTTTCTCCAGCGCTTGGGAAGCATCAAGCACTGTCTGGTCATGCGCGGACAAAGCATGGGCTTGAACGCTCCGTTCTTGGGTCTTGCGCTGGAAGGCTTCATCCAATGGTTGACGAAATGCATCCCACAATTTTTGCGCCAGCTTGCGATCCAAAGCCACCGCTTGAGACTCCACTTGCCAACGCTGCTGCAAAGCCTTGACCGCATCAATTCGGAGCATGGGCACAGCAGCCAATTGCTTGGCCTCTTCGATCATGGCGCGGCGCAGGCTCACGCTGGCTTGTTGGGCTTGCTCGAGCGCTGCATGCGCCAGCGACATGGCTGCTTTCCATTGCGCTTGCATTTCAGCAAACGTTTTCTCACTCAAGTGACCGCTGTTACGCCATCTTTCTGAGAATTGATGCAATTCACGCGCTTGCTTTTTCCAATCCGTATTGCCTGCATGAGCTTGCGTCCAATCCGCCACTTCAGCCAATAAAGCCAAGCGCTGATCTCTGTGCGCCTGAGATTCAGCCTTGGCTTTTTCAAGCCATTCCTGCACAAAAGGGTAAGCACGGTTACAGGCTTGGTCAAATCGTTTCCAAAGCGCATGGTTTGGCTGTCCACCTTGATCGGTTTGCTTCCAAGCCTCGCGCAACTGACGCAGTGACTCTTGCAATTTACGCCCGGTGACCACAGGAATCCACTCTGTGACTTCGCTGGTAGCTGCAGGCTTTTTAAACTTGGATTTGGTTTTGACAACCAGTTGCTCTTCCGGGCTTGGTTCGGCGCTTGGCTGCGTGCTCTCGGAGCTATCCGCTTGGGCGGCATCAGAAACAGGGGATGTTTCAACGCTATCGCTGGCAGCTTGAACTTGCTCAAGCACAGCAACTTCAGCGGCAGGTTTGGCAGGTTTGAGCAAGGCCTCCGCTTTGGCGACCAATTCGGTACGCAACTGGTCAGCACGCCAGCGCTGCCAGCCTTCAAGTTCTCCCGCTTTGGTTAAAGCTTGCTGAGCCAATGTATCGAGTTCATGGCTCAACAACTTGGCATGCGTTTTCAATGCTTGGCGCAAAGCAGTTGCTGCAGCGGTGGTGGCTTTGCTGTGTCCCAAGGCCAATTCAGCCTCGAGTGTCTGAACCAACTGATTGACCGTTTCACCGGCCTGCGCCTGTAACGCTGGGTCAACGGAAGGTTTTGGGGCGGCGGGAGCACTTGATTTGACAGTCTCTCCACGCAACACACGCAATTGATCAGCCCAAGCAGGCACACCCGGCAGGGGAAGTTGTGCATCACTGGCGGCAGCTTGCGTTTGATCCAAGGCAGCAGAAAAAGCTTCCCACACCACTTGAATGTGCTGGGCGCCTTCATTCAGTATGACTGGGTATTTGGGGTCAACGCTTTGCCAATGCTTATCCTCCAGCAACGCATGCCATTCAATGATGAACCTTTGCATATCGGCAGCCAGTGTCGGCTTGGATTCGACCGCCTCGGTCCATGACTTGGTGGACAGCACCTCAATGCGTTGCGCCAACAAAAGTGAGGCTTCGCGCAGAACCTGAGAACGGTGCGCCAAGTCTTCGATATGTTTGACCAAATCAGCCAATGTCAATCGCAAACTGGCCAGCGGTTCGCGCGATAGCGGCGCACCGACTTTGGCTGCGTCGCGCGCCCAAGCCATGGCGTCAGCGACATTTAATTTTTGGTTTGTAAGTAAAGCGTTGGCCTTTTGTGCCCACTCGTCTGCGAGCGCATCTTGGTTTTTTGAACGACGCAGATCTTCAATTTTTTCTTTGACGGGTTTGGCAGCACCTTTGTCACGGGCACTCAATTCTTTGAATACCTGCTGAAGTAATTCCAAGGTCGGTTCACTGGCAAGCCAGTCGCGTATGCGGCTCATGCGTTCGCTGGAAGTCGCGGCTGTCAATGCGCCGCCGGTCAGGTTATCCAAAGCGGACAAATCAAGGGAACTGTTGTTAGGGGTGTTCACGGCTGTCAGTGGCTCAGTTGTACCCGAATGGGCTAAGCACTCTATTGTGACAGGGCTCAGGGCTAAAGCATAAAATGCGGTAATGCAACTTTTGGAAACATTCAAAGACACAGTCAAAGTCATTCTGACTGATATCGGTCAGGGCTTTTTCTTGATCACACACAGCGGACTGGCCTTTCTGGGCTTGGGCGTGTTTTGTTTTCTGCTCATATTCAGTACCCAAGCCGATTTGAGGGATAACGTCGAAGTTCAATTGATCGATTGGTTGCAAAACCGACATGGATTGGATTTCGGCTTCAATGAAGACGCAGACGCAGTGGACCGCGCCACCGCCATAGATCCCCAGGATTTACCCAAGGAACAAGCTGCTATTGCGCTTTGGTTAAGCCGCAAATACCGCGTAGCGCCTGAACCCATCAGCGCTTTGGTGGCCGAGGCCTATGAAATCGGCCCACCTAAAAAGATCGACCCCACACTCATTCTGGCGGTGATGGCCGTGGAATCTAGTTTCAATCCATTCGCACAAAGCAGCATGGGCGCGCAAGGACTGATGCAAGTGCGCACGGATGTGCACACCCTCAAGTACGACAACTTTGGTGGCGAGTTTGCCGCCTTTGACCCGATTGCCAATTTGCGTGTGGGTGTTGCTGTTTTGAAAGAAGCCATCGACCGCAACGGCGGCATTGAACCAGGCCTGCGTCAGTATGTAGGCGCTGGCAACAGCGGTGAGGATGGCGGCTATGTGCTCAAAGTTCTGGCCGAACAACAACGCCTCAAGGATATTGCCAGCGGTAAGCAAGTCTCTACCGTCAGCTCCAAAACACCAGCCGAAAACGGGCTTGTCGATCTGTGGGACAAAGCCAAAATTCTCAGCCCCTTTAATCCGGCCGATGACAAACCCTGATTTTTTTTCAACGGAGAAACCATGTACTTACGCTCGCAACTGATGGCCCAAACTGACCCCGAACTGTGGGCTGCCATTCAGCATGAAAACCAACGCCAAGAGCACCATATCGAATTGATTGCGAGTGAAAACTACGCCTCGCCTGCAGTGATGCAAGCGCAAGGCACGCAGCTCACCAACAAGTACGCCGAAGGGTACCCGGGCAAGCGTTATTACGGCGGTTGTGAACACGTCGATGTGGCCGAGCAACTCGCCATCGAACGGGCCAAACAATTGTTCGGCGCAGACGCGGCCAATGTGCAGCCGCATTGCGGCGCGTCGGCCAACCAAGCGGTGTTTCTGGCGTTCTTAAAACCGGGTGAAACCATCATGGGTATGAGTTTGGCCGAAGGCGGTCACTTGACCCACGGCATGCCTTTGAATTTGTCCGGCAAGTGGTTCAAGGTGGAAAGCTACGGCTTGAATGCCAAAGAAGAAATTGACTACGACGCCATGGAAGCCAAGGCCTTAGCCACCCGCCCCAAGCTGATCATTGCAGGCGCATCGGCTTACAGCTTGCACATCGACTTTGCGCGCTTTGCCAAAGTGGCCAAAGAAATCGGCGCCATTTTCCTGGTGGACATGGCGCATTACGCGGGTTTGATCGCGGCGGGCGTCTATCCTAACCCGGTGCCGCATGCCGATGTGGTCACCTCCACCACGCACAAGAGTTTGCGCGGCCCGCGCGGCGGCATCATTCTCATGAAAGCCGAGCACGAAAAAGCCATCAACAGCGCGGTATTCCCCGGTTTGCAAGGCGGCCCGCTGATGCATGTCATCGCGGCCAAAGCGGTGGCTTTCAAAGAAGCGCTTGAACCAAGCTTCAAGGTTTACCAACAACAGGTGCTGAAAAACGCCGACATCGTGGCGAAAACCTTGACCGAGCGAGGTCTACGCATCGTCAGTGGCGGCACCCAAAGCCATGTCATGCTGGTCGATTTGCGCGCCAAAGGCATCACCGGCAAAGCCGCAGAAGCGGCGCTGGGCAATGCGCACATGACCATCAACAAAAACGCCATTCCCAACGACCCGGAAAAGCCCATGGTCACCAGCGGTGTGCGCATTGGCACACCCGCCATGACCACGCGCGGCTTCAAAGACGAAGAAGCACGCGCTACCGCTCATTTGATTGCCGATGTGCTGGAGCACCCTAACGATGAAGCACACATCGCTGCAGTGCGCGCCAAAGTGCACGCCCTCACCAGCCGTTTTCCGGTGTATGGGTAACAGCTTATGAAATGCCCTTTTTGCAGTCATGTGGAAACCCAGGTGATGGAGACCCGCATGTCTGAAGAGGGCGACTCCATTCGCCGCCGCCGCTCTTGCAGCCATTGCGAAAAGCGTTTCACCACCTATGAACGCGCCGATGTCAGCTACCCGGCGGTGGTGAAAAAAGACGGCAGACGCATTGAATACGACCGCAGCAAATTGCGCGGCTCGCTCAATTTGGCCTTGCGCAAACGCCCGGTCAGCACAGAGCAAATTGATGCGGCGATCGAGCGTATCGAAGACAAGTTACTGACTTTATCGCAGCGTGAAGTGGCCTCTACCCGCATCGGTGAATTGGTGATGCGCGAATTGAAAAAGTTAGACAAAGTAGCCTATGTGCGCTTTGCCAGCGTCTACCGGAGTTTTGAAGATGTGGATGAATTCAAAACCCTGGTGGAAGAGTTCCGGCGTCAATAAAACACAATCCGGCGGTACACAGCGCACTTTTTTGTGAGCCGTTTTCACACAAGATGGCGGACATGTATGCGCTTATCTTTTCATCTGCATTGAGACGTTTAAATCTGAAACACCGCTGGCCATCGGTTGTGTTGGGTCGTCGCCGTGCTTCACAAGTCTGGCACTCATCCACACAAGGATTCAGTCTGCCTGAGCTTTGCGTGGTACTGGCACTGTCGGGCATTGCCGCAGTGATGGCCGCCCCGACTGTCAGTCAATGGCTTTGGCGCGTCAAGCTTGAGAGCACCATTCGCGCATGGGCGGCAGACCTGCAATCCGCCCGTTTACAAGCGCTGCGTACCGGACAAGCCCTGCAATTCCAACGCACCACCCAATGCAGCAACTTGAATTTACCCAACGGGGACTGGCGCTGTGGATGGGAAACAGTCACAGCAAACGGGTCTGACAAGACAGCCATCTTGAGCAATGCATTGAATGGCGAACTCAGTGTGACGCTGTCGCCTTCACAAAACATGCTGCTCATCAATGCGGAAGGTGAACCGGTTACGGGCGGACTGCGTCTGGTGGTCAAACCGCGCTTGAATTCAACGCCACAGGTGATCAGCGCATGTATCAACACGGCCGGGCGATTGCGTCTGGTCAATGCAGCCACTTGTTCATGAAACCACGCGTGGCATTCTCCCAAGGTTTTTCCATCCTGGAAGCACTGGCCGCCATGCTGGTGCTGAGCCTGCTTTGTTTGAGCCTGATGTCATTTCAACTTCAATCCATGCAAGCACAACGCGATGCTTTGTCTATGCAACAAGCTGTGGCTATGACCCAAGATTTATCGCAACGCATGCAAGTTCATGCGGGCGCCTGGCCTTGGTACCAGTTAAACCTAGGAGATACACCCACCCCTTTAGATTGCCAACAACAAAGCTGTGGCGCTGCGCAATGGGCGCAGTCGGATTTGGCCGATTGGTGGACTGAATTGCGCCAGCGTTTGCCTGAAGCCAAAGCCCGGATACAAACCGTTTCAAGCGTCGTACCCAGAGTGGATTTAATGCTTGCTTGGCCGAGTGCCACTCTTTCAGAAAACCCCGATCAATCGCCTGACTGCCCGGTGTCTTACCGCTGCTGGAGCACTTCATGGCGACCGTGACCTTGACCTTCGCGCCTCATCAGCAAGGTCAAGGTTTGGTTCAATGCATGATTGGCATGAGCCTGAGCTTGCTGGTGGTGATGACCGCGTTCAGTGCCTTTGCTTGGATTCAACGCAGTCAAACGCAGTTACAAACACAAATCGACTTGCATCAAAGGCTGCACACCTCTTTTCAATTGGTGCGTGAACGGGTGCAACGTGCTGGCGCGTCTGAATTGACGCTTGACAGTCAAGGGTTGGCCACCATGACGCACATGTCATTGCCCCTGACAGGCAATGACAACCAATTGCAGTTGTTGCAATTGCGCAGTGTGACGCCAGCTGATTGCCAGGGTCACCAAGCTTCCACCTTGGCTTGGTTACAAGATGATTTCAGGCGCAACAGTTCACGAGAATTCACCTGTAAAGACATGGCACGCAGCAATGCTACTTACCAGGCATTGATCGACCAAGTCGACGATGTTCGTTTTCGGTATGCACAAAGCATTCATCCAAACAGCGCTGACCCTTCCCTTGAACTGATGCAATGGCGAACAGCCTCTCAAGTCACCGATTGGAGTGCTGTGCGAGCGGTACAACTGTGTCTGCAACTACGCACAGATGCCATCACTCTGGCAACGCCCAGCCTGTCTTGCAACAAACCCGCCCTGTTAAAAAACGGTGGCTTGGCTTGGCGTTCTGTCTTGCACCTGAGTCACCACGTGAAATGATCTTTTACAACGCCAAATTATTTTTGATGCAAAGGCGTCAACTCGGATTGGCCTTGCCCACCGTCATGGCCTTGTTCATGATCAGCAGCGTGATGTTGTTAGCAGGTTGGAGAAACATCACACTGGCGCAAGGTTGGAGCCGTTATCAGGCTGAGCGATGGCAATTAAAACAAGCTGCCTTGAATGCATTGACTACCGCCGCTCAATCCGTAGTCGACAAGAACGTGCGCCTCAGCGGCTCCGCTGATAACGCCACGCTTGCATTCCCGTCCGATAAGGCGCAATGGCTACAACTGCAAACCCAATTGCCGGTCAATGGCTGCAGTCAAGGCATTTGCCGCCCTTTACTGAATCTGGGCAATCGCCGCAGCGACTGGCTTGAACGCGCCGCTCAGGCTCAAAGTGCAGTCACGGAAGCCGGTCAGCGAGTGTTCTATTGGGTTGAGGTTTTACCTGCGCGACAAACCAATGACGCAGCTGCGAACATCTTCGTCTACCGGCTCACAGCCATCGCACAGCTTGATCAGCGAGGCAGCCAAGCGGGTTGGCAAGCAGTGTGGCAACCCGCCACTCTGCCGCAGCCAGGTCAATCTGTTCGACTGGCTGACATGCAACGCGTATTGGAGTTATTGCCTTGACAAACCACCAAAACCAACGCTGCGGTTCATCCCAAGTCAGGCTTGTCCGCTCAACACCTGCTGAAGGATTTACTTTGCTGGAATTATTGATAGTGATGTCTGTGATCGGGCTGCTCAGCGCATTGGCCATGCCCATTTACCAAACCGCACAAGCCCGCAGCCAGCGCCAACTGGCCAAGCTGGCGCTGATGAAATCTGCCCAATGGCTGGAGCAAGCCGCCACAACCCAAGGCAGTTATCCGGCCAACTTGCCAGCCTCAGTCTGGCAAACGCCTGAACTGAAATACCGCATCAGCATCAACAGTCAATCCCAAACTTATGTCTTGACTGCCACCCCATTTGGCAACCAACAAGCCGATGACTGCGGCTCTTTGACACTCAATCAGGCGGGCCAGCGCAGCGCCCAAGGTGACGCTGCTTTGTGCTGGTCAAAGTAATCTCATCAGCCGCAGATAATCGGGCCATGCCATTTTCAACTTTAGACACAGAGCATATGCACCAAGCGTTGGCCTTGGCCGCGCAAGCCATGTTCTTGACCAGCCCGAATCCGCGTGTCGGCTGCGTCATCACATCAACCGAAGGCAAGGTACTCGGCCAAGGTCACACACAGCCTGCCGGTCAGGCACATGCAGAAATCATGGCACTGCAAGACGCGCAAGCCCAAGGCCATGTGCTGGCAGGCGCAACTGCGTATGTCACCTTAGAGCCTTGCGCCCACCAAGGGCGAACCGGTCCGTGCTGCGACGCCTTAGGCAAAGCCGGTATAGCCCGGGTCGTAGCCAGCGTGCAAGACCCGAACCCGCAGGTTGCCGGTCAAGGGCTGGCGCGTTTGCGTGCAGCTGGTGTTCAGGTGGACACGGGCTTGCTTGAAAACGAAGCGCGTGAACTCAACATCGGTTTTTTCAAACGCATGCAACACGGAACACCGTGGCTGCGCCTGAAAACGGCGCAATCCCTCGACGGACACACCGCTTTAAACAACGGCGAAAGCCAATGGATCACTGGCACAGCCGCACGTGACGACGGCCACCATTGGCGCGCGCGCGCCTGCGCTGTGCTCAGCGGCATAGGCACTGTCTTGCAAGACGATCCTCTTTTGAATGTGCGTGCGGTGCACACCCCGCGCCAGCCCGACCTGGTGCTGATCGATTCCCGCTTGGAAACCCCGCTCAATGCCAAAATGTGGAACGAGCAACGGCGGGTGGTCATTTTTCATGCGGTACACGTGCCTGAAAAAGAAAAGGCATTGACAGTAAAAGGCGCCACACTGGTCTGCCTAAACGGCGCGGGGGACAAAGTAGATTTACACGCCATGGTGCAGCACCTAGGGCAACTGAACTACAACGAAGTGCATGTGGAGGCCGGTCACAAACTCCACGGTTCCTTTCTAAACGCCGGTTTGATAGACGAATTGCTGGTCTATCTAGCACCGCTTTTGACTGGCCCCGCACAGGGCATGGCGGCATTGCCTGAGCTGACACATTTGTCTGATGCACAGCGCTGGCAATTCCTTCAAACCACCTCAATTGGCACTGATTTGAGGCTGTTGCTCAGACGCCTTCGCTGATCTGCGAAAATATCAGAATGTTCACCGGCATCATTACCGGCGTGGGGCGTATCGCCGCCGTTCACGACCTGGGTCGCTCTTTGGATCATGGCAAGCGCCTTGAGATCAGCACACCTGCGCATTTCTTGGATGACGTGACGCTGGGTGACAGCATCGCCATCAACGGCGCTTGCATGACAGTCACCAGTTTCGACCTGAAGCAAAACACCTTCACCATCGATATTTCTGCCGAGTCTTTGGACAAGACCGCGATGCTCAACCTGGTCGGTACCGCTTTGAATCTGGAAAAAGCCTTGCGCGCCAATGACCGCCTCGGCGGACACATCGTTTCAGGACATGTGGACGGCGTTGGCCAGGTGTCTCGCTTTGAGCTCATCGGTGAGAGCTGGTTGCTGCAAGTGCTGGCCCCGCCCTCGCTGGCCAAATACTTGGCCTACAAAGGCTCGATCACCGTCAACGGTGTCAGCCTGACCGTCAACCAAATCGAAGACACGCCCGGCGGCTGCCAAGTGTTCATCAACCTGATCCCTCACACGATTGAACACACGGCGCTGGGCACGCTAAAGCCCGACAGTCCGGTCAATCTTGAAATTGATACTGTCGCGCGTTATGTCGAGCGCATGTTGCAATTCGACCCACCCCCTGTTTCAGATAAGAAAGCAGACGCATGAGCGCTCCACTGCCCAGCGCAGCCATTTCCCCGCTGCAAGACATCATTGAAGACATGCGTGCCGGTCGCATGGTGATTTTGGTGGACGAGGAAGACCGCGAAAACGAAGGTGACTTGGTGCTCGCTGCCGACCATGTGACGCCGGAAGCGATCAACTTCATGGCGCGTTTCGGTCGTGGTTTGATTTGCCTCACCCTCACCCGCGAACGCTGCGAGCATTTGAACCTGCCGCCCATGGTGGCGCGCAATGGCACCGTGCACAGCACTGCATTCACTGTCTCCATCGAAGCCGCACAAGGCGTGACCACCGGCATCTCTGCGGCCGACCGGGCCCGTACCGTGCAAGTGGCGGCAGCGCCCCATGCCAAAGCCTCTGATTTGGTGCAACCGGGCCATATTTTTCCGCTGCAAGCGGTAGACGGCGGTGTGCTGATGCGCGCAGGTCACACCGAAGCGGGTTGCGACTTGGCAGCCATGGCGGGCTGCTCTCCCAGTTCCGTTATTTGTGAAATCATGAAAGACGACGGCACCATGGCGAGGTTGCCCGATTTGATGCAATTTGCCGCCGAACACGGCTTAAAAATCGGCACGATTGCCGATCTGATCGAACACCGCAGCCGGACCGAATCCTTGGTGCAACGACTCAGCACCCGGGCACTGGTGACCGCCCATGGCGAATTCACAGCGCATGCCTACAAAGACCTGCCCAGCGACAGCGTTCATTTGGCATTGGTCCGCGGCGAATGGTCGCCTGGGCACGAGGTGCTCGCCCGGGTACACGAACCGCTGTCTGTGCTGGACGCGCTTGAACCTCAACGGGTCATGCATTCCTGGAGCTTGGATGCAGCACTACAACGCATTGCCAAAGAGCAGGCCGGCGTTTTGGTTTTGCTCAACTGCGGTGAAAGCGGCGAACAATTGCTGGCACAGTTTGAAGGCGTCGCGCGTTCAGCACAAGCGCCCGAACGCGGTCGCATGGACTTGCGCACCTACGGCATCGGGGCGCAAATTTTGCGCGACTGCGGTGTGCACAAAATGCGCTTGATGGGCAACCCCCGGCGCATGCCCAGTATGACGGGTTATGGACTTGAAATCACCGGCTATCTGGCCAAGGAATAAGCATGCATCAAACGGACCTCAGCGCTACGCGCAGCGACATGGACGGCAAGGGCCTGCGAATAGGCATCGTGCAAGCACGGTTCAACCCTTCCATCACGGACGCATTGGCCAAAGCATGCAGCGATGAATTACATGCACTCAAAGTCGCGGCTGAAGACATCCAACATGTGCAAGTGCCGGGCGCACTCGAAGTGCCAGTGGCTTTACAGGCCATGGCGCAAACCGGTCATTTCGATGCCTTGATTGCACTGGGCTGCATTATTCGCGGCGAAACCTATCACTTTGAACTGGTAGCCAACGAGTCTGGTTCGGCCATCACCCAATTGGCTTTAGACCACGGCCTGCCCATCGCCAACGCCATACTGACCACCGAAAACGAAGCGCAGGCGATAGCCCGTCAACACGACAAAGGCCGAGACGCCGCCCGGGTCGCGGTCGAAATGGCTTTGTTGATGAAGACGCTGGCATGAGCGAACACACCGCCCCCACCGTTAAATCCGGCAAACCTTCTGACATGCGCCGCGCCAGCGCCCGCGCCGCGCGCACCCGCGCTCGCGGCTTTGCCGTGCAAGCGCTCTACCAAGTGCTGGTCGGACGCAACCCGCCCGAAGACGTCGACAGCTTCACCCGTGAACTCAGTGGTTTTCACAAAGCCGACAGTGTGCATTTCGATGCGCTGCTGCACGGCTGCTCAGCGCAAGCAGAAGCATTGGACGCGCACATCTTGCCTTTGCTGGACCGCAAGCTGACAGAGATTTCTCCGATAGAACATGCCGTGCTTTGGATAGGCGCTTATGAAATGCAGCACTGCATCGACATCCCCTGGCGCGTGGTCATCAACGAATGCATAGAACTCGCCAAGGAATTTGGCGGCACCGATGGCCACAAATACGTGAACGCGGTGCTTAACGGACTCGCGCCCACACTCAGGCCCTTGGAAGTGGCGGCAGACAAGACCACCCAGCCCGCGAGCACCAGCGAATAAAGCCATGCGCATCAGTCAACGCGCCAGCCGTATCGCGCCGTTTTATGTGATGGAAATGGCCAAGGCCGCCTCGGTTTTGGCGCAGCAAGCGCGGCATACCGATAAACCCATGGTGTTTTTGAATATCGGCGAGCCTGATTTCACCGCCCCGCCGCTCGTCCAACAAGCGGCTGTCAAAGCCATCAACGACGGAAGTACTCAGTACACGCATGCCTTGGGACTGGACCCCTTGCGTGAACGCATCAGCGATTGGTACGCGACGCGTTTTGGCGTGACTGTGCCGGCAAGACGCATTGTGGTCACCGCAGGTGCATCGGCTGCATTGCAACTCGCCTGTCTGGCCTTGATCGAAGCAGGCGATGAGGTATTGATGCCCGACCCTTGCTATCCCTGCAACCGCCAGTTTGTGCAAGCCGCCGATGGGCGGGCGGTGCTGTTACCCACCGGTGAAGCACAGCGTTTTCAACTGAGCGCAGACCAGGTGCAAGCGCATTGGCAAGCACAAACCCGTGGCGTGCTGCTGGCTTCGCCGTCCAACCCCACCGGCACCTCCATTGCATTTGAAGAATTGAAACGCATTCACCAGTTCGTCAGTGACAAAGGTGGCATCACCATGGTGGATGAAATCTACCTCGGCTTGAGTTATGACGCCTCCTTCGGTCAGACAGCTTTGGCAATTGACGACAACATCATCAGCATCAACAGTTTTTCAAAATACTTCAACATGACCGGCTGGCGGCTGGGCTGGCTGGTGGTGCCGGATGCGCTGGTGCCGGTCATTGAGCGCTTGGCGCAAAACCTTTTCATATGCGCGAGCACGGTGGCGCAGCACGCGGCGCTGGCCTGCTTTGAACCTGACAGCCTGGCTATTTACGAGGAGCGGCGCGCAGCCTTCAAACAACGGCGCGACCATTTCATTCCAAAACTCAACGCCATGGGTTTGACAGTGCCGGTCATGCCCGACGGCGCGTTTTACGCTTGGGCCGATTGCCGTGCCGCCTGCGCCAAACTGGGCTTGGCCGACAGTTGGGCATTTGCCGAACACGTCATGCAGCACGCGCATGTCGCGCTGACACCGGGACGCGATTTCAGCGAGCACGCGCCCGGCGACTTCGTGCGCATGTCAACCGCGAGCTCGCTGTCATCATTGGACACTGCCGCCCAAAGGCTGCGTCAATTGCTGGAGGTTGCATGAGTTTTCAGTTTCCCGTGCGTGTGTATTGGGAAGACACCGATGCCGGCGGCATCGTGTTTTATGCCAACTACTTGAAGTTTTTCGAACGGGCTCGCACCGAGTGGTTGCGTCACCTCGGCTTGCAGCAACACCAACTCAAGCAAGACACCGGCGGTATGTTTGTGGTGATTGAAACGCAAGTGAAATACCACCATCCGTCGAAACTTGATGATCTGCTGCAGGTCAGCGCTGTCATGCAAGACAAAGGCCGCGCCAGCCTGGTGATTGCACAACAAGCTCAGCGGATTGAAAGTGACGGCAGCCCTACCTTGTTGTGCGAAGCTACGATTCGCATAGGCTGGGTCAATGCAGACAAAATGAAACCTGAGCGTATTCCGCTTCACCTTTTGGAGTTGTTCAAATGAACCAAGACTTATCCATTGTTCACTTGCTCTTAAATGCGAGTTGGGTCGTGCAAGCGGTTGTCATTATTTTGATGCTGGTCTCAGTCATGAGTTGGGCCGCTATTTTCCGTAAGTTGATTTCTTTGAAAGAAGTCAAAAATCTTAACGAGGATTTTGAACGCGATTTCTGGTCTGGTAAAAGCTTGAATGAACTGTTTGCTGCAGCTCAACAAAACGCCAAGTCCTGTGGTCCGATGGAGAGAATTTTTGCCAGTGGCATGCGCGAATACCAAAAACTGCGCGAACGCCGCATCACCGACAGCGGCTTGCTGATGGACGGAGCCCGGCGTGCCATGCGTGCCAGCCTGCAACGAGAGATGGATGCCATTGAAACCAATTTATCCATGCTGGCTTCAGTCGGTTCCGTCTCACCTTATGTGGGTTTATTCGGCACTGTATGGGGCATCATGCATGCATTCACCGGTTTGGCGGCCTTGCAACAAGTCACCTTAGCGAAGGTCGCGCCCGGCATTGCAGAGGCTCTGGTCGCAACTGCCATCGGTTTATTTGCAGCCATACCGGCGGTACTGGCGTTCAATCGCTTTTCTCGCGACATCGACAGAGTGGCTAACAAGTTAGAGACTTTCATTGAAGAGTTCTCCAACATCTTGCAACGCAATGTCGGTTCGCCGCCGAACAGCCCGCATTAAGACGAAACACACTTATGGCTAACGTCAACACTCACCGCCGCCAAGGCCGCCGCACGATCAGCGACATCAACATGGTGCCGTTCATCGACGTCATGTTGGTTTTGCTGATCATCTTCATGGTCACCGCACCGCTTCTCACGCCGGGCATGATTGATGTGCCAAGCGTTGGTAAAGCCGCAGCTGCACCGGACCAAGTCATCACCATAGAAATTGACAAACAACTGCATATTTTGGTGAAGTCCAAAAGCACTGCGTCTGGCTCAGTTGGCCAATTCAAACAAGACGCCACCATGGACAACGTGGCCAAAATTGCTTTGCAACTTCAGTCCGGCAAAAGCACAACGCCAGTGATCATCAGTGCCGATAAAGGCATTACCTATGACAACGTCGTCAAGGTCATGGACCGTTTGCAAAAAGCCGGTGTGCAACGCGTGGGACTGGCGGTACACCAAGGTGAATAAATCCTGTTCATGAGCCAACAAACTGCCCATCTTGAATTTGCACCGCCGCCAGACGCTCGCAACGCACGGGCGCTCTTTTTGGCTTTGTTGGTTCACGCTTTGCTGGTGATGGCTTTGACTTGGGGAGTCTCTTGGAAAAACGATCCCCAAGACGACGCAGTAGATGCAGAACTGTGGTCCACGGTGCCTGAACCCGCCTCGCCTCAACTCAGCGAGACAGCGCCTGCCCCTGTCGAGCCTGCGCCCGAACCTAAACCTGTACCACCCCCACCCCTGCCCCCACCACCGGTCATCAAGAAATCTGCACCTGAACCGGCCAAACCCAAAGCGGATATAGCTGTCGAAGTTCAAAAGAAGAAGGACATCAAACTCAAGCAAGAGCAAGAAAAGAGTCTTGAGAAAGAAAAAAAAGCAGCCAAGCAAAAAGAATTGGCTAAACAAAAAGAACAAGAAGCCCTGGACAGCGAAGCGGTTCGGCAAGCGCAAATTGACCGGCTAAAAAATCTGGGCGCCTCCTCAACTAACCCGGTTGATGCGGTCAGCGAAACCAGAAGCAGCGGTCGACCCAGTGACAGTTATTTGGGAAAACTCAGAAATCGGGTCAAACCCAACATCACTTTTTCAGAAGCTCAAATGCAATCTGTCAAAGGCAATCCTGCTGCGGAAGTGGAAGTGATTTGCAGCCCCAGCGGGCAAATAATGGGAATGAAATTGACGCAGTCAAGCGGCAATGCGGCATGGGATCAAGCAGTGATGGCAGCGATAGAGAAAACAGCACAATTGCCGCGAGATGAAAACGGCAATATTCCTTCGCGCATCCCGTTTGTATTTAGACCCAGGGATTGAGGCTCAATGTAGATGGCGGGGTCTGCGACCGGAGTGTCCGGAGCCGCCGCCGTTACCCTTGGGCGGGGTGCTGATTTCCAGAGAATTAACCAGTGAATCAAAACGCTTACTGAATAATTTATCCACCTCAAGCACCACATCGGTGAGTTCTGAGGCATCAAAGTGACGCTCCATGAGGGTGACCAAATCCTGAACCAGCAAATCTCTTTGCACTTGCATGATGGCCGCAGGTGTGGGGCCCACGAACAGCATCAAAAAATCATCTCTGGAGTCTCTGCCTTGCGCCTCGTCTTCATCATCGAACTCTGAGTCGTAAAAGGTCACTTCCAGCGCAGCGCCTTCTCTGGTCAAGTCATTCAAGCCCATACAAATGTCGTCAAGCACTTGGCGAAAGTCGTCTTCGCCTTTGATAGTCCAACATATTTGCAGCAGGTGATCGTTGGCATCCAATCGAATACCTGGTTCCTCTTCGTAAAAACTGTCTGCACATTCTTTCAAAGACCTCGCGCCGGCATAAACCCATAAGGCGCGCAATGCGTCCTGCAAATGATCAAAAGTGACTTCATCCCGCAACGGCACAGAGCCATGCAAATGAATTTCAAAAGTGGTGTTGAATTTGGTCATGAAAGCATGATAGCAGTGGTCAGAAAAAGCCAGCTGATTTCAATACAAATGGGTTCAGTCCCGTTAGGCAATCAAGGGAATGCTGATTTATGCATATGAATGGTGCCTGAGACCGGAATCGAACCGGTACGCCCGTTATTCACGAAAGCGGCGGATTTTAAGTCCGCTGTGTCTACCAATTTCACCACTCAGGCGAGCGCTGACAATGCCCTATTGTGGCAAAAATTCAGGGGCTTTGAATTTGCTCTTTCAAATAAATCCGATTCGCAGTGTCGGAAGGAAGATTTACCTTGCTGCCTTGAAAATATATTTGGACTGTTGACAAACTGTGGCTGCTCACCGTCCAAGGTGCAGAGCCGTGGACACTGCGACCGACTCCCGGCTCTAAATTGACGACGGTGCGATTTTTCAGACCATCATCAACACATAATTGCACAGTCTTGGTGGCAAGCATATAAATGTAGTTGCCGGGTTTGGAGACCGAATAGGGCTTGGCACTCAATGCTTCTGAGTTGATTGAATTGCAGTCATTTTTTTCAGACTTTGATGCCAGAGACTGTTCATTGATGGGCGCAACAGAACCGTTTAAGGACGCGATGGCTGTGTTTTTGGCCAAGGCCGCGGGTGGCATTGCATTGGCAGCACCGGCAGAAACGGTTTCAGCAGGACTTTGCACGACGGCAACCTCCTGCGTACTCGTGCTTGCCGGAGTTTGCGTAATGACTGCTGCTGGAGGCGATGCACTTTGTTCCAAGTTGATGGGCAAAGGGTCAATCCATTCAGTGAAAACATTGACTGTCGTTTCTTGACTAGATTTCCACCAAGAAAAAGCCGCCAGACAGACAGATACAAACACAATGATTGAAAAAATCAAACCTGATCGATCGGCGTTGTGAGTGGTGGTGGTAAGAAAACTGCCTTTGTGATTGGTCTCGGACAAACGTATGATGTCTTCAATCACGTTGCCAGTCGCTCGCGGGGCAGCTTCCTCTGCATAAACCTTTGAAGGACTGGCATTCGTCACAGGATTTTCAAGTAATCGAATAATGCGGCGCATGGACTGCGATTTAATTTGAGGAGAATAAAACAAACTCTCCCCGCCTTCCTCCAACTGCCGCAATTGAGCTGCTGATAAATTTGACATTGCTGCAAGTTGTGCATGATCCAACCCAGCAGCTAAGCGAAGATTTTTCAAATGCTCAGCCTGATCGCGATCAATGTCGTCCATGAAGGTCAAGATATGTTAAAAATCAGAATGTACTGTAATTACTGTGACTAGTCTATGTCGATTTAATTGAATTTTTCGATACTTTAAGATTATTTTTATTTTGTTAATGCTTTAAATTTGCAAAAAATTAACCATGAGCCTGATCACAGTCCAACATCAACAGCTTGAAGTCCGAGAGATAAACGGGAATAAATTATTGGCGCCCTTGGTTTTTCTGCACGAAGGTTTGGGGTCGGTGGCCATGTGGCAATCTAGACAGGGAGATTGGCTCCAAGAGTTATGCGAGGCAAGCGGACGCGCCGGATGGGTCTACTCCCGGCGTGGCTACGGACAGTCAGAAACTGTTGTTGATGTGCGGGGCAAGAACCGATTAGCTCCCGACTACATGCACCAAGAAGCATGGCAGGTATTGCCTGAACTACTTGCAATGTGTGGCGTTTCTCGGCCTGTTTTGGTGGGGCATTCTGATGGTGCAAGCATCGCCTTGCTGCACGCGGCACGCCATCAGGTGTCAGGCGTCGTTGCTATAGCGCCGCATTTGTTTGTCGAAGACATCAGCTTGCGCTCCATTGAAGCGGCCAAGCATGCATTCGAGCACAGCGATTTGCGTTCGCGTTTATCGCGTTTTCACGCAGATGTGGACTGTGCGTTTTGGCAATGGAATGATGTGTGGCTTTCTGAGGCATTTCGCTCATTTGATATTCAACAAGAATGCCTGCAAATCACCGAGCCCCTGCTGGCTATTCAAGGGGTCGATGACATCTATGGAAGCTTGCAACATATCGATCTCTTACATACAAGCGGCGTGGTGAAAAGAGAAGTGTTGCAAAACTGCGGTCACTCGCCACACCGCGAGCAATTTGAAATCAGCAAACAATTGATTGTTGATTTCTTGAAAGATGTTCCCTGAAAAAATGGATCGCATTCATTGTTTGCGCGTCAAATCAGCCAATTCTTCGGTGGTTAACCAACGCCATTGACCCGGGCGAAGATCATCTGACAGCACTAAATTGCCCATGCGTGAGCGGTGCAACTGAATCACTTTGTGTCCGGTAGCCGCCAGCATGCGCTTGACCTGGTGGTACTTGCCTTCGGTCAAGGTCAATTGCATCTGGTGACTGCCCGTCAGATTGCAGGCTGCGGCTTTGACTGGCACCGGGTCATCGTTCAACACCACCCCTTTGGTTAATTTGGCAACCACAGCTTCATCCAAAGGGTCTTCTGTGGTCAATTCATAGACCTTGGGCACATGGTGCTTGGGCGAACTCATGCGATGTATGAATTGCCCATCGTCGCTGAGCAACAGCATGCCGGTTGTGTCTTGATCCAATCGGCCTACGGCTTGCACACCTTGTAAACCGGTTTTGGCCGGCCGTTGCCGCAATGGCGTGGGCAACAACGAATACACACTCGGCCAAGCTGAGGGCTTGTGAGAGCACTCCGTGCCAGCCGGTTTATGCAGCAACACATAAGCTTTAGCGTGGTACTGCCAAAGTTCGCCTTGCACCATGAAAGGCATGCCATCGTCAAGCTCTAGGGGCTGGTCTGTTTGCTCACACACCTGAAAGCCCGCGTCACCAAGTAGCTTGACCCAACCCTGCTGCACCAGACCCGCGCAAATCCGGCGAGTGCCAAAGCCTTGCGAGAAAAGCATATCGGTCAAAAAAACAGTGCTTGGCATGGTGATGGGAATTATGAAAGTTGGGAGTACGCTTCTTTGGCAAGCGTTAAAGTATGCCCCATGGAAAATATAGATGTCATGGTGCTGCGCTCATTGCGCAATTGGCGGCTTGCCGGGCAACGCGCCCTGCTGGCCACGGTGGTTCGTACTTGGGGTTCATCCCCTAGGCCTATCGGCTCCATCATGGCGCTGTGTGAAACTGGCGCGGTGGTCGGCTCAGTATCAGGCGGTTGTATTGAAGACGACCTGATTTACCGCTTTACACAAGCTTATTCCACGGGTCAGGCTTCTGGTGAAGATGCAGTCATTCCAAGTGGCGCGCCACACAGAGTGAAATACGGCATCACCGCAGATGAAGCGCACCGCTTTGGTTTACCTTGCGGTGGCACATTGGAGTTGCTACTCGAGTTTGATCCGGATGCCAAGCAACTTGATCAACTCGTCATGTCGCTCGAGCAAGGGCAACTGATGCAACGTCACACCTTGTTGAAAGATGGCAGCGTGTCTTTGCAAGTCAGTGGTATGCCGACTGAACTCAGCATCGACGATGTTCAATTGGTGAATACATTCGGGCCCGAATACC
>Ga0164294_10000903_pt1 | contig 28080 bp, 29 predicted proteins | sample GEODES005metaG_FD_111479 | JGI IMG/M metagenome (GOLD analysis project Ga0164294, IMG submission 111479) | Oligotrophic lake water microbial communities from Sparkling Lake, Wisconsin, USA - GEODES005 metaG | ecosystem: Environmental > Aquatic > Freshwater > Lake | place: USA: Sparkling Lake...
CGCTGCCTGAAGACCGGCTAAGCGACATAACTGACTCATCCAACGCGGGCGCCCTGCGGAAAGAATGAAAATGGGCCGAAAGGGGGGCACAGAGGCGTCGCCCCATTTCATGCGCCGCGTAAAAACTAATTCAATCAACTTGTCGCCATCTTTCCGATAGTCCCACGTTCTCGATATTTCGGACTTCGGGTAGTTCCTTTCTATATATGAAAAGACTTTCTTGCTAAGAATCGTCTTAAGATCGGGGGCAGACCAAAAGATATCCGTTACATATTGCTCAGCCTTATCTAAATCTTCGTTCTTTCGAAGGGCGCTCCAAACATCCGACCTAACCGTTGCTCTAATTGATAACCCTTTTACATCGCGCGCCAACGCGCGACAGGCTGAAAAGAATGTCGACGTTAGAGCACGAAGGTCATCGGTATCCACATATGTTGAGTCAACATCATCAACAAGGAGCCAAACCTGCTGTTGATCATATTTATCCAGAGCCCTCTTCAAGAGCTCCTCATGGTTCGTATATTCTTTGCTAACGACCTCAATTGGAAACTTGTCACTTTTAAGTCTCTGAAGGAGGCTTCCTATGATATTTCGCTCTTTAAATCCCGCAACTTCGGCGCTCTCGACTAGAGCCATACTAGTTTCGGTAAAGGCAAAACCAACTTGCGAACCAAGCGCATAGTTAATTTTTGCGCAAATCACCCTCGTCCAATAATTCTGTAGCTCTAGATGGGTTCCACCTGAAGGAGGTGGGCTAATCGCCAAGAGGTTAGCGCCCGTCGCCTTAATAACTAGCGGCGCGCTCTGATCACGCCTCAGATCATAGAGCATCTTTGATATAAGAGCAGATTTCCCCATGCCCTTTCTAGAGCGGGCGACATGGAAACGATTTGCAAAATTCAAGAATGGCTTAAAATCTGGCTGATCGACGAAATAGGAATTCAGGATTTCCAGAGGTTCATCCTCACCAGCATCATTGCCAAAAAGTGCGCCGTCGGTGAAATCGATGTCGACAAATTGTCCTTGGGTGACACTCATCAACTTTGCCTCTGCGATTTGAAATTCTAATTGCGCAAAGCCTAGCGAATTTTGAATGCCCGTCTATCCCACCGTAACAAAGCTATCCATAACCCGCTTCCGTCCGGCCTGCTCGAAGTCGATCTCCAGCTTATTCCCTTCGATCTCGGCGATCGTGCCATAGCCGAACTTCTGGTGGAACACGCGCAGCCCCAGCGACAGGTCGTCGCGGGGCTTGGCGCCGAAGCTCACCGCACTCGCGCGGCTTTCGACCACGCGCTGGGGTTCGCGGGTGAAGGTGCGCGAGGTGAAGCCGCCGCCGGGGTTCTTGAGGTCGACGCCCGCGGCGCGCTGCCAGCCCGGGCCTCTTCCCGTGCCGCGCGACACATCCGCGAAGGGGTCGCTGCGCTCGCTCCAGTTGGCCTGCCACAGGCTCGCGCCGCCGGTCATCGTGCTTTCGCTTTCGATATGCGCCTCGGGCAGCTCGGCGACGAAGCGGCTCGGGATCGAGGAGTTCCACTGGCCGTAGATGCGGCGATTGGCGGCGTGGAGGATGGTCGCCTGGCGCCGCGCGCGGGTGATCGCGACATAGGCGAGGCGGCGCTCTTCCTCCAGCGAGGCGAGGCCGCCCTCGTCGAGCGCGCGCTGCGAGGGGAAGATGCCCTCCTCCCAGCCGGCGAGGAACACGGTGTCGAACTCCAGGCCCTTGGCGGCGTGGATCGTCATGATCGTGACCTTGGGCTCCTCCGCATTCGCCTCATTGTCCATGACGAGGCTGACATGCTCGAGGAAGGCGCCGAGCGTCTCATATTCCTCCATCGCGCGGACGAGCTCGTTGAGGTTTTCGAGGCGGCCGGCAGCCTCGGCAGTGCGGTCGGCCTGCCACATCGCGGTGTAGCCGCTCTCGTCGAGGATGATGCGGGCGAGGTCCGGATGCTGGAGGTCGTTGCCCATGGAGCGCCAGCGCGCCATGTCGCCGACGAGGTTGCCGAGCGCGCGGCGGGCCTGGGGCGTCAGCTCGTCAGTATCGAGGATGCGCGCGGCGGCGGTGGTGAGCGGGATGCCTGCCGAGCGCGCATATTGGTGGACCTTCGCCAGCGCCTTGTCGCCGAGGCCGCGCTTGGGCGTGTTGACGATGCGCTCGAAGGCGAGATCGTCCGCCGGCTGGGCGACGACGCGGAGATAGGCGAGCGCGTCGCGGATTTCCTGGCGCTCGTAGAAGCGGAAGCCGCCGATGATGCGATAGGGCAGGCCGATCGCGATGAAGCGGTCTTCGAACTCGCGGGTCTGGTGCTGGGCGCGGACGAGGATCGCCATGTCGTCGAGCGACTTGCCGCCGCGTTGGAGGCCTTCCATCTCCTCGCCGACGCGGCGGGCTTCCTCGGGGCCGTCCCATACGCCGAGCACCTTGACCTTCTCGCCCTGGTCCTTGTCGGTCCACAGGGTCTTGCCGAGACGGCCGCTATTGTTGGCGATCACGCCCGAGGCGGCGGCGAGGATGTGCGGGGTCGAGCGGTAATTCTGCTCGAGCTTGATCACCTTGGCGCCGGGGAAGTCCTTCTCGAACTTCAGGATGTTCTCCACCAGCGCGCCGCGCCACGAATAGATCGACTGGTCGTCGTCGCCGACGCAGCAGATGTTCTTGCGCTCCTGGGCAAGCAGCCGCAGCCAGAGATACTGGACGGCGTTGGTGTCCTGATACTCGTCGACCAGGATGTAGCGGAAGCGCTGCTGATAGCTCTCCAGCACATCGCGGTGGGTCTTGAGGATCACCAGCATGTGGAGCAGCAGGTCGCCGAAGTCGCAGGCGTTGAGCGCCTTCAGCCGCTCCTGGTAGAGATGGTAGAGCGCGGCGCCGCGGCCATTGCCATAGCGTTCGGACTCGCCGGCACCGATCTCGGCGGGCGTCAGGCCCTTGTTCTTCCACTCGTCGATCAGGCCCGCGAGCTGGCGAGCGGGCCAGCGCTTCTCGTCGAGATCGGCAGCGAGGATCAGCTGCTTGATCAGGCGGAGCTGGTCGTCGGTGTCGAGGATGGTGAAGTTCGATTGCAGCCCGACCAGCTCGGCATGGCGGCGCAGCATCTTGGCGCCGATCGCATGGAAGGTGCCGAGCCAGGGCATCCCTTCCACCGCGGCGCCGACGAGGCGGCCGACGCGCTCCTTCATCTCGCGCGCCGCCTTGTTGGTGAAGGTGACCGCGAGGATCTCGGACGGGAAGGCGCGGCGGGTCCAGAGCAGGTGGGCGAGGCGGGCGGTGAGCGCCGCGGTCTTGCCCGTGCCGGCGCCGGCGAGGACGAGCACCGGGCCTTCCGCGGTGAGCACGGCCTCGCGCTGCGGCGGGTTGAGCCCGTTCAGATAGGGGGCGTTGGCGTCGGTCTCTACGGGCAGGGTCATGGCGAACAACTAGGGAACGCGCGGGACCGCCGCAAGCTCCGCGCGTATCCGTGCCCGCGCTCCGAACGCGGAAATATCATTGCAACAAAGCACTGGCGCCTGAAACAAACCCGCAATAATACTGAATTGCCGTAAACCAAGGTTTGGCGGCCAAATCCTGCAGCTGGGGGGCTGGGATAATGATGAGTCGGGGAGCGGGTCTGATCGTGGCGGCAGCGGGGATGATCCTCGCGAGCGGACATGCGCGGGCACAGGCGATTGCAGCGGCGCAGACGGCCTATCTGGTGCTGCGGCCGGAAATCCGGGTGAAGACCGAGGAACATGTCGACGGGCTGTGGCTGCGCACCACCGCGACCGTGCGCGGGCCGAGCGAGCCGTGGCGCGCGGACGAGACCAGCTCGGGCTATGGCTTCTCGCTGCAGAAGGAAGTGCTGGGGCATACCTGGTTCGGCGTCAGCGCCTATGCCCAGCAGCCACGCTTCGATGCGGACCGCGGCATGATCCGCGACGCGCGCCATTATGCCGGCGCGCGGCTGAGCTTCGAGGCTTCCGAGCATGTCGAGATGGGATTCGCCTGGCTGCGGCGCCTGCGCGGGCGCGGCTTCATGAGCGCACCGGGCGGCAATCGCGGAATCAAGCCGGGGCCCAAGGCCTATATGCAGCTCCGCTTCTAGGGCGGATGCGGCGCCCGCCGGCGCCCGGGACATCGGAATTTGCGTAGCGATTTGGGGCAGCCCGCGGGGATGTCATGCGTTTGTCATAACGCTGTCACACCCTCCGGCCAGAGGCGCGCACATCATGGCATCACTCGCTCTGGACCAAGCCCCCCCGGTTGACGAACCGCAGCCGGGACCCCGATTCGACTATAAGACCCATCCCCTCGCCAAGCTGCTCTTCGCGGCGATCATGGTGGGCGGATTGGCCTTTGCCGGCTGGAGCGTCCTCACCGACACCCGCGGCGTGGGCGAGGAGCTCGCCACCGGCGTGTTCCTGTTCCTCGCGCTGGCGCTGCTGATCGCGCTCGGCTTCGAGTTCGTGAACGGCTTCCACGATACCGCAAACGCCGTCGCCACGGTGATCTACACCAATTCGATGCCCGCCCATTTCGCCGTCGTCTGGTCGGGCTTCTGGAACTTCCTGGGCGTGATGTTCTCGAGCGGCGCGGTCGCCTATTCGATCATCACGCTGCTGCCGGTGGAGCTGATTCTCAACGTCGGATCGGCCGGCGGCTTCGCGATGATCTTCGCGCTGCTGCTCGCCGCGGTGCTGTGGAACCTCGGCACCTGGTATATCGGTCTGCCCAACAGCTCGTCGCACACGCTGATCGGCTCGGTGCTCGGCGTCGGCTTCGCCAACCAGATCATCAACGCGGGCTCGCGCGGCGGCACCGCCGGCGTCGACTGGAGCCAGGCGACCAAGATTCTCACCGGCCTGTGGATGGCGCCGCTGATCGGCTTCTTCGCGGCGCTGGCGCTGCTGCTGGTGATGCGCGTCTTCCTGCGCAACCAGAAGCTCTACACCTCGCCGATGCCGCATACCGCGCCGCCGATCGGCATCCGCAGCGCGCTGATCTTCACCTGCACCGCGGTCTCGTTCAGCCATGGCTCGAACGACGGCCAGAAGGGCATGGGCCTGATCATGCTGATCCTGATCGGCTGTGCGCCGACGGCCTATGCGCTCAACCGTACCCAGTCGGCGAGCGCCACGCCCGCTTATGTGCAGACCGCCAACATCGCCGAGGCGGTGTTCGACACGCGCAGCCGCAACCTGCCCGACATGGCGCCGGCCGAGGCGCGCGCCGTGCTGACCACCGCGCTCCAGCAGCGCAAGGCGGAGAGCCCGCAGGTTTTCGCCGCGCTCGAGAGCCTGTCGAAGGACCTGACCGGCCGCGTGCAGGGCTATGGCGCGCTGAGCAAGGTGCCGGCGGAAGCCACCGGCAATGTCCGCAACGACATGTATCTGGTGCTCGACACCACCAAGCTCGCGATCAAGAAGCCGGACGGCTACCAGCCCGCCGAGCTGAAGGCGCTGACCGACTATCAGAAGAACCTCGAGGCCGGCACGCGCTTCATCCCGCTCTGGGTGAAGATCGTCGTCGCACTCGCGCTCGGCCTCGGCACGATGATCGGCTGGAAGCGGATCGTCGTCACCGTCGGCGAGAAGATCGGCAAGCAGCACATGACCTATGCCATGGGCGCCTCGGCCGAGCTGGTCGCCGCCGGCACGATCCTCGCGGCCGACCGCTTCGGCCTGCCGGTGTCGACCACGCACATCCTGTCCTCGGGCGTCGCCGGTGCATCGGTGGCGAGCGGTGCGGGCCTGCAGGCGCGCACCGTGCGCAACCTGGCGCTGGCCTGGCTGCTCACCCTGCCGGCGGCGATGGCGCTGTCGGGCGGTCTCTACTGGCTGATGCTGAACGCGGTTAAGACGTTCGGGCTGTAAGCCCTGCCGTCATCCCCGCGTTCGCGGGGATGACGAGGGCGTGCTAATTCCGCACGAACTTCTGCACGCGCTGGCCGGCGATATCGACGACGTAGAGATTGCCGGCCCGGTCCGCGGCGATGTCGTGGGCGATCCAGAACTGGCCGTCCTGGTTGCCCATCCGGCCGAAATGCGCGCGCACCCGGCCATCGAGTCCGGCGATCGTCACCCCGTCATGATCGGGCACCTTGTCGGGGTTCGCACCGCCGTCGAGGATCGCGATCCCGTTGCCGGGGAGCAGCGCCAGCCCGAAGGGGCGGCCGATCGTCTCCGACTTCCATTCGGTCAGGTAGCGCCCGCCGCCGTCGAACACCTGCACCCGGTCGTTGACCCGGTCGGCGACATAGACGCGGCCCTTCGCATCCACTGCCAGCGCATGCGGGATGTTGAACTGGCCGGGGCCGGTCCCGCGCGTGCCCCACTGGGTGAGCAGCTTCCCGTCGGCCGAGAAGCGCGCGATGCGCGAATTGCCGTAGCCATCCGCGACGTAGAAGCCGCCGTCCGCCAGCGGCGCGACATCGGTCGGCCGGTCGAAATGCGTCGCATCGGCACCGGCCACCCCGCGCTCGCCGAGGGTGCGGAGCAGTTCGCCCTGCGCGCTGAACTCGAAGACCTGGTTCGAGCCGGTATCGGTGATCCAGACATGGCCGTTCGCGCCGACGCTGATCCCGTGCGGCACGACGAACAGCCCGGCGCCCCATTCGCGCTTGAGCCTGCCGGTGGCAGCGTCGAACACTTCGACCACCGGCTCCTTTACCGGCGTGAGCCCCTTGGCATCGGTGCCGCGATTGCCGCGATGGAGGACCAGCACCTCGTCTCCGCGCACCGCCACACCCGAACAGGGGCCGAGCACCCGGTTGTCGGGCAGGACCGGCCAGCCATGGACGACGCGGTAGTGCGGGGCCGGAGCAGCCGAGGCGAGGAGGAGCGGGGCGAGTGCGGCAAGGCCAGTGATGCGCATTTCCGCAGCCTAGTCGCATCCGTCATCCCGGCGAAAGCCGGGGATTTCGTGCGGCTCCTTCTCCGCGCCTTCGCCTGAGATCCCGACTTTCGTCGGGATAACGGTTTGGGGGAGGAGATGACGATGGCCGGGCCTAGAGCTTCCGTAGCCCGACTTCGAACAGGTGGGTCGCCAGCTCGATGCTGAACTTGAAGCCCTGGCCATCGGCGCGCAGATCGGCCTTGAAATGCTCTATCGGGTTCCAGAGCGCGACGACCAGGCCCGCAAGGACTGCGAACAGCATGGCAAAAGCCAGCCGCCTGCCTGCCGATTCGCGCATCGCCCGTCTCCCTGATTGCGGTCGCTGAGGGCCGCACCGGTACGCACCCGAAACTGTCCGCCCGATGAACGGGCTTCCCCTTTGCGGCGGATCGATACAAGGAGGGGGCGAAAAGGGGAGAGGGCATGACCAAAGCCGCCGCATCGCACCGCCGCATCCTGTTCGCGAGCCTCGTCGGCACGTCGGTCGAGTTCTACGATTTCTACATCTACGCGACCGCGGCGGCGCTGGTGTTCCCCGACCTGTTCTTCCCGGCCAGCGAGCCCTGGATCCGCCAGCTCGCCAGCTATGCCAGCTTCTCGGTCGCCTTCTTCGCGCGGCCGCTGGGCGGGCTGGTGTTCGGCCATTTCGGCGACAAGCTCGGCCGCAAGTCCACCCTCGTCGCCTCGCTGCTGCTGATGGGCATCTCGACCGTGCTGATCGGCTTCCTGCCCGGCTATGCGCTACTGGGCGTCGCCGCACCGATCCTGCTCTGCCTGCTGCGCTTCGGCCAGGGGCTGGGGCTGGGCGGCGAATGGGGCGGGGCGAGCCTGCTTGCGGTGGAGAATGCGCCGCCGGGCTGGGCAAACCGCTATGGCAGCTTCCCGCCGATGGGCGCGCCGGTGGGGTTCATCTTCGCCAACGGCTTCTTCCTGCTGCTCGGCGCGGTGATGGACGAGGCAACCTTCCGCGAATGGGGCTGGCGCCTGCCGTTCCTGGCGAGCGCGGTGCTGGTGTTCGTCGGCCTGTGGGTGCGCCTCAAGATCAGCGAGACGCCCGAGTTCGTCGCGGCATCCGAGAAGGAAGCGCCGCCCGCCGTGCCGATCGGCGAGCTGTTCCGCACCAGCGCGCTCGCCACCTTCGCAGGCACCGTCGGCACGATCGCCTGTTTCGCGCTGTTCTACATCTCGACCGTGTTCATCATCGGCTACGGCACCAAGACGCTCGGTTATGACCGCGAGACGTTCCTGGCGGTCGAGCTGATCGCGATCCTGTTCATGGCCGCGGGCATCGTCACCGCCGGCATCACCGCCGACAAGCGCAATGCCAATTCGGTGCTGATCTTCGGCTGCATCTTCACCGTGCCGGTGGGCATGACGATGTCGCTGCTGCTCGGGCCCGGATCGCTGCCCAGCGTCGCGGCCTGGCTGGCCTTCGCACTGTTCGTGATGGGCTTCGTCTACGGCCCGCTCGGCGCCTGGCTGCCCAGCCTGTTCCCGGCGCGGGTGCGCTATACCGGCGTGTCGGTCACCTTCAACCTTGGCGGCATCCTGGGCGGCGGCCTGACCCCGCTGATCGCCGAGGCGCTGGTCAAGCAGGGCGGACTGATCTGGGTCGGCTATTATCTGGCCGGCGCGGGCATGCTCAGCCTGATCGGGCTGATATTGGTCCGCAACCGATAAGCCGTCTTTATTCGGTAGCCTGGACCCAATAGAGCTTGTCCCAAATGGGGGGCTCTTCAAGATGATCGACAGGCGCGGAATTATCGGCGGCGGCGCAGCGCTCGCGGCGACAGCGGGGCTGAGCAGCCGGGCGCTGGCGGCGGGCGGCAAGGATCCGGTGATCAACCGCATCATGGTCTCCGAAGGCCGGGTGTGGATGGCCGCCAAGATCAACGGCAAGGGCCCGTTCCTGTTCATCATCGACACCGGCGCCACGCTGAGCTTCATCGAGGAGAAGTTCGCCCGCGAGCAGGCGCTGGAGAAGATCAAGGGCCGCCCGATGACCGGCTATGCCGGCAAGGTCGTCGATCGCGACTGGTGGTCGGCCAAGGAAGTGATGCTGGCGAGCGGTACCCGCTTTCCCGACATGCTGTTCACCGGCGTCGACCGCCGGATCGCGCCGGAAGCGGTGGGCAGCTTCGGCTCGGGCCTGTTCACCACCTTCGACAGCGACCTCGACTTCGCCAAGGGCGAGTGGCGCGCCTATCCGGACGGCCGCCCGAATTTCGACGGGCTGACCAGGCTGCCGTCACGCCTGACCAAGGAGAATGGCGGGCAGCGGATCGAAGTGGACGCGACGCTGGACGGCTTCGACGCCGATTTCCTGGTCGATACCGGCGCGCCCGGGCTGAGCCTGAACGGGCGGCTGGCAGAGCGCAGCGGCTTCTGGAACAGCGGCAAGCCCTATGCGCCCTATACCGCCCGCGGCCTTGGCGAGAACGGCGTTCCCGCGCGCCTGTACCGCGTCGCCAGGACGAAGATCGGCCCCTATGCGTTCGAGGACCTGCTGGTCACGGTGAATGCGCCGGGCACCTATTCAAGCGGCAAGCAGGACGGCCTGATCGGCCTCTCGCTGCTCGCCCAGCTCAACCTGACCACCGATGTTTCGGCCGGGCTGCTCTATGCGACGCCGAACGGCGCGCCGGTGGCCAGGGAGCGCTATCCGCTTTCGGGCCTCGCCCTGAGCGAGGACAAGGGCCGGGTGACCGTCAGCGACGTCGGTATCGGCAGCCCGGCGGCGAAGGCCGGGGTGCAGAAGGGCGACGTGCTGCTCGGCGGCGACCGCGAGACGCTGCAGAAGCTGGTGAGCGGCGGACCGGGCAAGCCGGTCAAGCTCCAGGTCGAGCGCGGCGGCGCGCAGCAGGAAATCAGCTACACGCTGGCGCTCTGGCTGTAACGCTCAGGACGCCACGCGCAGCAGGGTGAGCCGTGCCTTGCCATGGACGCGGCTGACATCGACGGTGAAGCCGGCGATGTCGGGCGTCTCGTCCTTGGCGGTCTCGATGCTGATCCAGGTCGCGGGGCCCGCCCAGCCGAGGCGGCCGAGCTTGTCGAGCGCGACGCTGCCGGCACCGGTGCCATAGGGCGGGTCCATCAGGATAAGGTCGAGCGGGGCGCGGGCCGGACCAAGGCCCATCACCGATCCCGGCCGCACCTCGGCGCCCTTGGCACCGAGCTTGGCGATATTGGCACGCAGCGCGTCGAGCGCCGCCTTGTCCTGCTCGACGAACAGGCAGGAGGCAGCACCGCGCGACAGCGCCTCGAGGCCGAGCGCGCCCGAGCCTGCGAACAGGTCGGCCACGGCCAGTTCCTCAAAGCTGCCGAGGCGACTGGCGAGCATCGAGAACAGCGCCTCACGCGAGCGATCGGCGGTGGGGCGGGTGGTGTCTCCCTTGGGCGCGACGAGCGGACGGCCGCGCCATTCTCCGGCGATGATCCTCACTTGCGCGTCCTCGGCGGGCGAGCGGGCTTGCTCGGCTTGCCACGGCCGCCGGCAGGGCCGCGATCCGGGCGGCGCGGCCCCTTGGGCCGATCCACGAACTCGCCGGCCTGCGGCTCCCGCGTCTCACGATGGGCACGCGCCCGGGCGGCGCGGGCAGGATTGGCGGGACCTTCCTCGCGGGCGGCACGCGGCGCGAACTTGCCGGGCGTGCGCGGACGCTCGTCGATGCGCTCACCGCGTGGCGCGAAACCGGGCTTGCCAGGGCCGCGGGGCCGCTCCTCGCCACGCTCGCCCCGTGCGGGACGCTCGCCACGCGGCGCGAAGCCGGGCTTGCCAGGCCCACGGGGCCGCTCCTCACGCTCGCCGCGGGCCGGACGTTCACCGCGCGGCGCGAAGCCAGGCTTGCCGGGGCCGCGAGGCCACTCCTCGTCCCGCTCCGGACGCTCGCCGCGCCCGGACCGCCCCGTGGGACGGGGGCGCTCCTCGGCATCCTTCGCCTGAGGGGTGATGCGGGCGGTGAAGCTCGGCTTCTTCGGCGCGGCAGGCTCGGGGCGTGCGATCTTGCGGCGGCCTTCGGGCTCCTTGCCGCCGGACGTTGGCACCGGCTTGGGGCGCGGCGCCGGCTCCTCGGCACGCGCGCGCACGGCGAATTGCAGGTTCGAGGCCGCCTTGCCACCACCCGGCTTGGACAGCACGGTGCGGAAGGTGACCAGATCGGCGCGGCGGATCTCGTCGACATCGCCGGCGGGCATGTCGCCCAGGTAGAACGGGCCGTAGCGCGTACGGATCAGGCGGTTCACCTCGAGGCCGAGATATTCGAGCACGCGGCGGACTTCGCGGTTCTTGCCCTCGGTGAGGGTCATCTCGATCCACACGTTCGCGCCGGTGCGGCGCTCGATATTGGCGTTGATCGAGCCGTAGCGGATGCCCTCGATCTCGACGCCGAGCATCAGGTCCTCGAGCTGCGCCTGGGTGACGTTGCCATAAGCGCGGGCGCGATAGCTGCGCTCGACGCCGGTGGCGGGCAGCTCGAGCTCGCGCTTGAGCTCGCCATCGGTGGTGAGCAGCAGCAGCCCTTCGGTGCTGAGATCGAGTCGGCCGACGGGCATCACGCGCGGCAGCCCCTCGGGCAATCGGTCATAGATGGTCGGGCGCCCCGCAGGGTCGCGCTCGGTGGTGAGGAGACCGGCGGGCTTGTGATAGCGGAACAGCCGGGCAGGGGACGGTTCGGCGACGGGCTTGCCGTCGACGGTCACGCCCCGGAGCGAGGTGAGCAGGGTTGCGGGCGTATCCAGCACCTTGCCGTCGACGGCGATTCGCCCATCGACGATCATTCGCTCGATATCGCGACGTGACGCGATTCCAGCACGGGCCAGCAGCTTCGCAATGCGCTGCGCTTCTTTGGGATTGGACGGAGACACAGGGGCGATATAGCGATTGTGGCGGTCGCTTCAAAAATTATTGCGCCCTCGAAAGGGATTGGCGCGTTGGCGCGGTGTAATTCAGATGCTTAGCGGGCGTGAGGCGGCATGTTGTTCGGGCGGAAAAAGCGGCGGATCGAGCGAGTCCTGGTGGTGGAGGACGAGCCGCTGGTGGCGTTCGACACCGAGCATTTCCTGACCGGAGAGGGCTTCACCATCGCAGCGACGGTGGACACAATGGCCGATGCGCTGCGCCTGATCGCCGCGGATCATGCGCTCGACCTGGTGCTGGCCGACATCAACCTGGCCGATGGCAGCGGCGTCGACGTGGCGCGCGCGGCGCGTGAGCGCGGCCTGCCGGTGCTGTTCGTGACGGGGAGCTTTCCCGAGGACGCCCGGGCGCTGGCGGCAGGATGCCTCGCCAAGCCCTATCCCCAGCGCGACCTGCTGGCCGCGATCGGCGCGATCGAGGCGGTGCTGGAGGGAGACAAGGCGCCCAAGCGATTGCCGGGCAGCTTCAGCCTGTTCCTCAACCCCGCCTAGAAGCGGGTCAGTAGCGCAGCAGCATCAGCGCCGCGGCGACGACGATCGCCCAGCTCACCGCGCCGATGCCGAACGCGATCATCAGGCCGGCGCCGCGCGGAATGCGGTCCTCTTCGTGGATGTCCAGGAATTCGCGGGGCGGGAGCGGAAGAGGCATGGTGATGATCCTTTCAGATGCTCCTTAGCTACGCCCGCGATCCCGCCTCCGATATTGCGATGAATTCCGTTCCGGAACCTACCGGAGCCGCGCGTTAACCGCATCGTGGAAATGACGGATGCCGAGTTCGAGCGTGCCGAGCGTCACCCGGTCGAGCGCGCCCGAGGCCAGGCCCTGCTGCCCGAGCTCGCAGGCCCGGAAATCCTCCGCCGCGAACACCCCGCCATCGAGCAGCTCCCAGCTCCGCTCCCAATGCGCCAGCGCCTTGTCGGTCGCCGGCGGCTCGGGGATCAGCATGAAGTCCTCGACCAGCACGCGGCCTTCGCTCTGCGGCATCAGCACCATCAGGTTGATGTAATCCGGGCTGACCACCAGCACCGTGCCGGGGAACATCTGGTAGGTGTAGGTGATCGCCGCGCGCAGCGTCGCCCAGTCGCTGGAGGAAAGCGCCGCCAATGCGGCCTCGCGCCCCACCGCCGAGCGCTGGTGCGGGCCGATCGTGTCCGCGGTGGAAACGCCGTCCTTGAAGAAGGGCGCGATCGTGCCGGCGTGGAGGCGCTGGATGTGATAGCCCTCCAGGAACGCGTCCATGATCAGCTTCCAGTTCGCCTGCACATCGTGCGTCCGCCGGCGGAACAGGTGCTGCCCGGCCAGGTCGAACGCCTCGAAGTCGCGCGCCAGCACTTCGGCCTCGCCGAAATCGGCGTCCTCGGCGAAGGAAAACCAGATCAGCCCGCCCGCCTCATATGTCGGCAGGCGCTTCAGGCCGTATTCGCCCTTGTCGAGCCCGGGAAAGGTATCGGGGCGGGGGAGGCCGACCAGCGTGCCGTCGAGCGCATAGGTCCAGGCGTGATAGGGGCAGACCAGGCGGCCGCCCTTCACCGGATCGCAGCCCTCGACGAGCCGCGTGCCGCGATGCCGGCAGACGTTGAGGAACACATGCGCCGCGCCGGCCTTGTCGCGGGTCACCAGCAGCGGCTTGCCGAACCCGTCATGCGCGATCGCCATGTTCGGCTCGGGCAGCAACGCGGAGGGCGCAATGACCAGCGGCACCCGCTCGAACACGCCCGCGCGCTCGGCGGCGAAGCGTTCGGGGCTGGTATAGACCGACGCCGCGACATGCGCGATCGCGCCTTCGCCCTTCGATCCGCCCCGGGCGAGCGCACCGGCCAGCGCAAGCTGCCCCTCGGTGGGTGCGTTCATGCCATCCTCTCCTCTGGCCTTCCCGATATTTTCGGCTAGTTTCCACCCAACATAGCGAGGGTGCAAGGTGAGCGAGAAATTGAAAGGCTGGGCGCTGGTGCGCGCGGCAATGCAGAACCGCAAGACGGCGGCGATGCTGGTCCTGGGGTTCGCGTCGGGCCTGCCCTTCGTGCTGCTGATCGGCACGCTCAACGCGTGGCTGGGCGAGCTCAAGGTCAGCCTGGCGACGATCGGCGTGCTCTCGTGGATCGGCCTGGCCTATGCCTTCAAGTTCCTCTGGTCGCCGCTCGTCGACCGCGCGCGGCTGCCGCTGCTCGGCCAGCTCGGGCGGCGGCGCTCCTGGCTGGTGCTCTGCCAGGCCGGCCTCGCGGTGCTGCTCTGCGGCCTGGCGCTCACCGATCCGCTGACCGCGATCGGCAGCTTTGCCGGGCTCGCCGTGATCGCCGCCTTCCTTTCGGCCACGCAGGACGTGGTGATCGATGCCTGGCGCATCGAGATCGCCGACGAATCGGCGACGGTCGACCTGCTCTCGGCGATCTACCAGCTCGGCAACCGCCTGGCGGCGCTGACCGGCGGCGCGCTGGCGCTGGTGCTCGCGGCACGGGTGAGCTGGCCGACCGTCTATATCGGCTTCAGCGTGGTGATGCTCGGCGCGCTGGTGATGACGCTGTTCACGCCCGAGGCCGAGCGCAACGCCGCCGACGAAGCTTCGCCACTGGCCGGCCATCTGGTGCCCGCCGCCGGCCAGCGTGGCGTGGCGCTCGCCATCGTCGCCGTGTGCTGGGCCTGGGCGATCTACATGCTCGGCAGCTTCATGATCACCGCGCTGCGCCCGCCGGTCGCCGGCGTGCCCGCGCCTTCGGCCGGCGTGTTCACCCAGACCTGGGGCCCGTGGATCATCGTCGCCACCGTCATCCTGCCGGCGCTGGTGGCGGGCTGGACCAACCGGCTGCCCCGCCATGTCGAGACGCGGGAGGCCGCACCGAACGCGCTGCGTGCCGCCGCCAACCACAGCTACCGCGCGCTGATCCTGCCGCTCGCCGAGATCGTCCAGCGGCTGCGCTGGGGGGCGATCCTCGTCCTCGCGCTGATCCTGCTCTACCGGATCGCCGATTCGATCTGGGCGCCGTTCGCCTTTCCCTTCTATCTCGACTTCCTGCACTACACGAACGACCAGGTGGCCTTCGCTTCCAAGGTGTTCGGCGTGATCATGACGATCCTGGGCGTGGCGCTCGGCGGCGTGCTGCTGGCGTCGATCGGGCGCCTGCCGACGCTGCTGATCGGCGGTATCGTCGCGGCGGCATCGAACCTGCTCTATGCCGATCTCGCGCTCGGCGGGCCGTGGATCGACGGCTTCGCCCATCTGTTCATGATCGACCAGCTCGGCGTGGAGCCGCGGATGATCCGGCTGATGCTGGCGATCTCGGGCGAGAACATCGCCGGCGGCCTCGCGGGCACCGCCTTCGTCGCCTACATCTCCTCGATCACCTCGCGCGAATATAGCGCGGTGCAATATGCGCTGCTCTCCTCAATGACCTTCCTGGTCGGCGCACTGGGCCGCGCCGCGGTGGGCGAGGCGATCGAGAAGCATGGCTATGCCAACATCTTCTACGTGACCGCCGGGCTCGGCATGATCGCGGTGGTGCTGGTGCTGATCGAATGGTGGCGCCCGGCGCCGTTGCCCAAGGGCACGCCGGTGGCCGCATCGTCCGAAACCACCGCCGAGAATGCGAGCGCCTGATGCCCTATCTGCTGATCATCGGGCTACAGGTGGCGTGCATCGTCCACCTGATGCGGCGCGGCGGAAACCCGATGTGGGTGACGGCGTTGATCTTCCTGCCCGTGGTCAGCGCCATCGCCTATTTCTTCGTCGAGATCCTGCCCGGCATGGGCCAGAACCGGCACGTCCGCACCGCGCGGGCCAAGGCGGTGGCGGCGCTCGATCCCGAGCGCGAGCTGCGCGCCGCCCGCGACGCGCTCGACCTGGCCGATACCGCCGCCAACCGCCTGCGCGTCGCCGATGCGCTCGCCGATCTCGGCCGACATGCCGAGTCGATCCTGCTCTACCGCGAGTCGATCCGGATGACCGCGGGCGATCCCGACATCCGCACCCAAGGCAAGCTTGCCGCCGCGCTCTACGAGACCGGGCAGGGCGCGGAAGCGCTGGCGCTGCTCGATGAGATACCCGACCCGCTCGGCCAGAGCGAGAAGGATCGCCAGCAGCTGCTGCGCGCTAAGATCCTCGAGCATCTCGGCCGGAACGACGAGGCGCTGGCGCTCTACGGCGATGTCGTCACGCGCATGCCGGGCGAGGAGGCCCGCTGCCGCTATGCCGCGCTGCTGATCGCCCAGGGCTGGGATCGCAAGGCGCTGATCGTCCTCGAGGAAGTCGAGAGCCGGATGAAGCGGATGGACCGCCAGCAGCGCGCGGCGGAAGCCGAGATGTACCGCTGGGCCGGCGAGGCGCTCGCCGCGCTCCGTGCCAAGGGGGTCTCGGCATGAAGCGCTGGATGATCGCCCTTGTCGTGCTGCTGCTGGTCGCGATCGGCGGCTGGGCTCTGGGCTCGCCCTATTACACGCTGTGGCAGATGAAGCGCGCGGCGGAGGCCCGCGACATCGATGCACTGGCCGGGCATGTCGACTTCGATCGGGTGCGCGACAGCGTGAAGACCCAGCTTTCGGACCGGATGCACGGCACCGGCGAAGCCGGCGGCGTGATCGGCGCGCTGATCCGCGCCGGGATCGCCGATACCGTCGTCGATGCGGCGGTTTCGCCCGAGGGCATGCGCTTCATCTTCGCCGCCGCGCCGCTGGCCCAGACCGCGCGCCCGGGCACGATCAGGATGAAGGCGAGCGACATGCGCTTCCGCCGCGTCGCGTTCGACCGGTTCGAACTCACTCGGAGCGACGGGGCGGCGCTACGCTTCCGGTTGCATGGGATGGGCTGGAAGCTGGAGGCGATCCAGCTTCCGCCGGACGCTCTTCAGTCCGGGGGCTCTCGTGGGGAAACAGCCACGCCAGCACCGCCTTCTGGAAGCGATACACCCTAGTCGGCCGCGTCGAGCGCCAGCCCCATGTCGGCGAAGCTGTTGGCGAGGGCGTGGGCGGTGATCAGCACGCCGGTGGCATCGCGCACGCCGAGCATGTCGGCGAGCAGCACCGAGGCGACCTGGGGCTGGGTGCGCACCCGGCCGAGGATCTGGAGCAGGGCGGCCTCGGCACCAGTCATCCGCGCGCAGCACCAGGGCGCGATCTGGATCGGCCCCGAGGACAGCGCCGACATCTCCTGCATCATCGCGCGCAGCAGCACGAGCGGCCGCTGGAAGCTCTTGCCAAAGGCGGTGACGAAGGCGTGGGCGGTGCAAGCGTCGTGGATGCCGTGCGCGCCCATCTGGCGCACCCCGAACAACAGCAGCCGTGCGCCGGGGTCCTCGGGCTGGAGTTCGGGCAAAGCGGTAAGCGTGGCACTGACGGTCATGAGGACTCCGATCGCTGTGACCGGAAATCTCGCGCGGATGCAATTAATAGTCAATCGCAATAACGCAGTCCATTGCGCGCGCTTTGTCGCAGCAGAGGCACGGTTGCTCGGCGGACTACCTCTTCGTCACCCCCGCGAAAGCGGGGGCCCATCTCGTAGGCGCACAGCGAATATGGCGGTTGAGAGAATAGATGGTGCAGGAGATGGGTCCCCGCTTTCGCGGGGATGACGGTCGTGGTCAGGTGGGCAGCTCGCCATTCGCCTCGAGCACGGTGCCGGCGAGGTAGAGCGAGCCCAGCACCAGCACTAGCGGCGCACCGCCTTCACGGGCGATCGCAGTGAGCGCACGCGGTATGTCCGGCGCGACTGCGGCATGCGGGATGCCGAGCGTATAGGCCACTTCGGCCAGCCGCGAAGGCGCGTGGTGCTCATGCCCGGGCACCGGCACCGCGTGCAGCCCCGAAGCCAGCTTGGCGAACGGCGCGAGCAGACCCTGCGCATCCTTGTTGGAGAGCATGCCGAGCACGAGCTTGACCGGGCGGCCCTGCGCGACCTGGGCAAGCGTGGCGCTCACCGCGGCGGCGGCGGCCTCGTTATGCCCGCCGTCGAGCCACAATTCGCTGCCCGGGGGCAGCAGGTGGAGGAGGGGGCCGTCGCCGAGCTTCTGCATGCGCGCCGGCCAGCGGGTATTGGCGGCGGCGCCGGAGAACGCGGTGTCCGGCACGTCTAGCGCCTGCTGGTGGCGCAGCATCGCGATGGCGAGCGAGAGATTGGCGGGCTGATGCGGGCCGGCCATGGCGGGGAGGGGAGTCTCCACTTCGCCGCGCGCGTCGCGGTAGACGAGCCGGTCGCCGCGCACCGCGAAGTCCCAGGCAGTCCCCTGTGCGAACACCGGCGCTCCGACAGCCGCGACGATCTCGGCGATGTGCGGCGGATAGCGCATCGTCACCAGCGGCACGCCCGGCTTGGCGATGCCGGCCTTCTCGGCGGCGATCTGCTCGAGCGTGTCGCCAAGGAAGGATTGGTGGTCGATGCCGAGCTGGGCGATGCCGGTCACCGCCGGCGCGTCGACCACATTGGTCGCGTCGAGCCGCCCGCCCAGGCCGACCTCGAGGATCAGCGCATCCGCGGGCACCCGCGCAAAGGCGAGGAAGGCGGCGGCGGTGGTCACCTCGAAGAAGCTCGCGCCGATGTCGCCGCCGGCATCGAGCACTTCCTCGAGCAAGGGGGCGAGGATCGCATCGGCGATCAGCTCGCCCGACAGACGGATGCGCTCGTTGAAGCGGACGAGGTGCGGGCTCGAATAGACATGCGCGCGCATGCCGGCAGCCTCGATCGACGCGCGCAGGAACGCGCAGGTCGATCCCTTGCCATTGGTGCCCGCGACATGGAGCACCGGCGGCAGCGCCAGCTGCGGGCTGCCGACGCGCTCGAGCAGCCGGGTGATCCGGTCGAGCCCGAGGATGTCAGCGCCCGGCGAGAGCGCGGTCAGCCGGTCGAGCTGGCGCTGGACGTGCGGATCGGAGGAAATTGCGTGGTCGGCCATCTACTCCCTCTCCCCGCCTGCGGGGAGAGGGCCGGGGAGAGGGGCCTGGCGAGGGCGCAATCTGCTTGCCCCTCTCCCTGACCCTCTCCCCTGAAGGGGAGAGGGAAACTTGGTCACGCCGCCTTCTTGCCCTCGCAGAGCAGGCCGATCAGCTGGCCCAGCGTCTCGCGCAGTTCCTTGCGGTGGGTGACCATGTCGACCAGGCCGTGCTGCAGATAATATTCCGAGGTCTGGAAATCGTCGGGCAGCTTCTCGCGGATCGTGTTCTCGATCACGCGGCGGCCGGTAAAGGCGAGCGTGGCGCGCGGCTCGGCGATCTGGACGTCGCCCAGCATCGCATAGGCCGCCATCACGCCGCCCGAGGTCGGGTCGGTCAGCACGACGATATAGGGCAGGCCCGCATCGTGGAGCATCTCGATCGCCACGGTGGTGCGCGGCATCTGCATCAGCGAGAGGATGCCCTCCTGCATGCGCGCGCCGCCCGATGCGGTGAAGGCGATGTACGGTGCCCGCGCGGCGATCGCCGCCTCGACGCCCTGGATGAACGCCTCGCCCACGGCCTGGCCCATCGAGCCGCCCATGAACGCGAAGTCCTGCACGCCGATCACTGCCTTGCGGCCGAGGATCGTGCCCGAGGCGTTGAGATAGGCGTCCTGCTCGCCAGTGCTGGTCCGCGCGGCCTTGAGGCGCGCCGGATAGGGCTTCTGGTCGCGGAACTTGAGCGGATCCTCCGCCACCTTGGGGGTGGGGAGGACGGTGTAGCTGCCTTCGTCGAACAGATACTGGAAGCGCTCGGCCGGGCCGATGCGGTCATGATGATCGCAATGCGGGCAGACATGCTGGTTCGCTTCCAGCTCCTTGGTGAACGTCATCTGCCCGCAACCCTTGCACTTGTGCCAGAGATTGTCGGGAGTCTCCTTCTTCGGCGAGAAGGCCAGGACGTTGCGGACGCGATCGATCCAGCTCATGCGACTTCTTTCCTTGCGGCCTCGATGGCCGTCTTGAGGGAACGGATATAGGCGCGGACGGGCTCCGGCGCATCCTTCCCGTGTTTTCCAACGAGTTCAACGATTGCCGAACCGACGACGACACCGTCGGCCACCCGGCCGATCGCCTCGGCCTGCTCGGGCGTGCGGACGCCGAAGCCGACCACGACGGGCAGATCGGTCGCCGCCTTGAGCCGCGCCACCGCATCCTCGATCGAACCCTGGGCGGCCTGCTGCAGCCCGGTGATCCCGGCGACCGACACGTAATAGAGGAAGCCGCTCGCGCCCTTGAGCACCGCCGGCAGGCGTGCCGCGTCGGTGGTGGGGGTGGCGAGGCGGATGACGTCGATACCGTTCGCCGTGAAGGGCGCGACCTCTCCGGCTTCCTCGGGCGGAATGTCGACGATGATCACGCCGTCCGCGCCCGCCTGCGCCGCTTTGGCGGCAAAGGCTTCGGGCGTGGGGCGGGTCATCGTATTGGCATAGCCCATCAGCACCAGCGGCACGGTCGGGTGCCGCGCGCGGAAGCCCTCGACGATAGCCAGCACATCGGCCGTGCGGATGCCCCTGGCGAGCGCGCGCAGGTTCGCCGCCTGGATCGCCGGGCCATCGGCCATCGGATCGGTGAAGGGCATGCCCAGCTCGATCACATCGGCGCCGCCGGCGACCAGCGCGTCGAGATTGGCAGCGGTGTCGCCGTCACCGGCGGTGATGAAGGTGACCAGCGCGGCGCGGTTTGCCGGGAAGGCTGCGGAAAGACGACCGGTCACGACTGCACCTTCCCCTGCGCCTTCGCCCCGATCCGGGCAAAGGCGCGCATGCCATATACACCAACCAGCACCCCGCCCGACATGGTCAGCAGGCGGTGGACCTCGGCGGGGATCAGCCACGCCTCGGCAATCTCGCGCATCAGCGCGACGTCGAACAGCAGCGCGAGAACAAGTGCCGCGATCAAGATCAGAAGCCGGCTCATGCCTCCTTCCTCGTTCGGATGCTCGTAACAAGGCCGAAAAGGATTGCCCAGGCCGCTGCGAAGCCGACGATCTCGATCCAGCCTTTGCTTGCGCCAAAGCCCACAAGTTGGAAGACCAGCTGAATAGCGATCATGATCGGAAAGCCGACGGCCGCGGCGCGCAGCGCTTTTTTCAGATCGAGCGTCACAGCTCGACCCCCAGATGCTCGGCCACCGTGAAGATGTCCTTGTCGCCGCGCCCGGAGACGTTGACGACGATGATCTGGTCGTCGCGCATTTCCCGTGCCTTGCTCTCCAGCGCAGCGAGCGCATGCGAGCTTTCGAGCGCGGGGATGATCCCCTCGAGCTTGCAGCACAGCTGGAAGGCGTCGAGCGCCTGCTGGTCGGTCACGGGCAGATATTCGACCCGCCCGCTTTCGTGCAGCCAGCTATGCTCAGGGCCGATGCCCGGATAGTCGAGGCCCGCCGAGATCGAGTGCGCCTCGGTGATCTGGCCGTCCTCGTCCTGGAGGAGGTAGGTTCGGTTACCGTGCAGGATGCCCGGCGCGCCGCCCATCAGCGAAGCGGCGTGCTGGCCGGTCTCGATGCCGTGGCCCGCCGCTTCAACGCCGATCATCGCGACATCGGCATCGTCGAGGAACGGATGGAACAGGCCGATCGCGTTCGATCCGCCGCCCACCGCCGCGATCAGCAGGTCGGGCAGGCGGCCTTCCGCCTTCTGGATCTGCGCGCGCGCTTCGGTGCCGATCACGCTCTGGAAGTCGCGGACCAGCTCCGGATAGGGGTGCGGGCCCGCCGCGGTGCCGATGATGTAGAAAGTGTCGTGGACGTTGGCGACCCAGTCGCGCAGGGCCTCGTTCATCGCGTCCTTGAGCGTCTCGGCGCCCGAAGTCACCGGATGCACTTCGGCGCCGAGCAGCTTCATCCGGAAGACGTTGGGCTTCTGCCGCTCGACATCCTTGGCGCCCATGAAGATCACGCAGGGCAGGCCGAAACGCGCCGCAACCGTCGCGGTGGCGACGCCGTGCTGGCCCGCGCCCGTCTCGGCGATGATCCGGGTCTTGCCCATGCGCATCGCCAGCAGGATCTGGCCAATGCAATTGTTGATCTTGTGCGCGCCGGTGTGATTGAGCTCTTCGCGCTTGAAATAGATCTTGGCGCCCATGCCCGGCGCCGCGCCCTCGCGGTAATGCTCGGTCAGCCGCTCGGCATAATAGAGCGGGCTCGGGCGACCGACATAATGCTCGAGCAGGTCGTCGAACTGCGCCTGGAACGCCGGATCTACCTTGGCCGCGCGATATTCGCGCTCCAGGTCGAGGATCAGCGGCATCAGCGTCTCGGCGACGAAGCGGCCGCCGAACTGGCCGAAATGGCCATGCTCGTCGGGCAGGTTGCGCAGGGAATTGGGCAGGGTTGCAGTGTCGGTCATTGCGTCTCTCAGGTTTTCGGGTGGCGTGCGCTGGCGTGGGAGCGAGCGATCAACGCCATCGAAATCCGATGCGGACAGGTGCGAACGGCCTCAACATTGGTCCACCGCTTTAAGGAATGCGGCGATCTTGGCAACATCCTTGACGCCCGGCGCACTTTCGACGCCCGAGGAGACGTCAACCAGCTTTGCCCCGGTCACGCCCACCGCCTCACGGACATTGCCCGCATCGAGCCCGCCCGAAAGCGCCCAGGGCAGCGGCTGGGGCAGGTTCTCGAGCAGCTTCCAGTCGAAGCGCAGGCCCATGCCGCCGGGCAATGCCGCGCCCTCGGGGGTCTTGGCGTCATAGAGGATGCGGTCGGCCGCGCCCTTGTACGCCGCGGCCAGATCGACATCGGCGCGGGTCTTCACCGCCACCGCGGCCCAGACCGGCACGCGCATCCGGATCGCGGCGGCGCGATCGGGCGCGGTCTTGTGGAGCTGCACCGCCTTGATGCCGGTCGCCAGCGCGGCGCTCAGCAATACCTCGTCGGGATCGACGAACACGCCGACCGTGCCGATATGCGCCGGGACGCGCTGGATAAGGGCACGCGCCTGGTCGAAGCCGACATTGCGCGGGGAGGGCGGGAAGAAGACGAAGCCGACATGGCTCGCCCCGCCGGCGATCGCGGCATCGAGCGTCTCGGGCGTGGACAGGCCGCAGATCTTGGCAGTGACGGGCATGTCGTGCCTAGTCGGGGAATTCCGGCCGATGTACAAGCTGTTCGAAATCGCGATTGGGGGATTGCCGAGGATGCCGCATTATCTTCACCTCTGTGGCATCGCCGCGCTCATGCTCGCCGCCCAGCCCGCGAGCGCGCAGGTGCGCATCGGAAACCTCACAGACTGGATCGGCACGCAGGACTATCCTGCCGACGCCCTGGCAAAGCGCGAAGAGGGGCTGGTGAACCTCCGCTTCAAGATCGATCCGGCCGGCGCGGTGCAGGACTGCGCGATCGTCCATTCCGATGCTTCGCCTCGCCTGCGGAAAGCGAGCTGCGCGCTGATCGCCGAGCGCGCGAAATATCGGCCTGCCCATGACGAAACCGGCACGGCCATCGCAAGTGAGGATCAGTTGGTCGTGCGCTGGCGCGCGCAACCGGCCGGCGTCGAAGTCGAGTCCCAGTTCGGCGGGGCTATCCCGGTCACGTCTCCGCCGGAGTGGGCGACCGACAAGGAATATTCGCTGGTCACCCAGGGCCGCGGCGACGCCGTTGTCGATATGCGCTTCACGATCGGTACCGACGGACGCATCACCGGCTGCACCGCTTCGGGAGGTGCCACCGGTGCCCGCACCTGCGCGCTACTGACGGCGCGCGCCCGCTTTCGTCAGCCACGCGGCGAACGGGGCGAGCCGCTGGCGACGACGGGGCATCTCGTCATGCACTGGCGTAGCGCGCGCTGACCCTTACGCGCCGAGCGGCTTGACCAGCACGTCCATGAACAGCGGCGGATCGAGCGGCACCGGGAAATCGCGCTTCTCGCCCGAATTGCGATAGCCGCGACGCTCGTAGAAGGCGATCAGCTCGGCGCGCTTGTCGATCACCGTCATTTCCATCGCATGGGCGCCGAAGATGTCGCGGGCGCACGCCTCCGCCGCAGTGACGAGCTGCTTGCCGAGCCCACCCGACTGGAGAGTGGGATCGACGCAGAGCAGGCCGAGATAGGCGAGGCCGCCGCCCTTGCCGGTCACCTGCACGCAGCCGAGCAGTCCCTTGCCGGTGTCGGCGATCAGCAGGCGCTGGTTGGGGTCGTCGACGATCGCGGTCAGCGTCGCGATATCGGTGCGCGGGCTTTCGATGATCAGGTCCGCCTCATGCGTCCAGCCGGCACGCGCGGTCTCGCCGCGATAGGCGCGCTCGATGATCGGGTGGATGGCGGGCAGGTCGTCGCGGGTGGCGGGGCGGATCGTCACGGTATCGGGCATGGCGCGCTGTGTCGGACGGCGGGGCTGGTTTGGCAAGTATGCGCTTCCGGGGGAAACTGTCCCGCGACTGGCCGGACTCTAGTCGGTCGCCCGCGCGTCAAAGGCCGCCCGCGACGTCTCGATCCGCTCGAGGTTGCGCGCCGCCCATACCCAGACGCCGCAGAACGCCTCGGCCAGGCTGCCGCCAAGCTCGGTAAGCCGATATTCCACCCGCGGCGGGATCACCGGATGGACGGTGCGGATCAGCAGCCCGTCGCGCTCCATCTGGCGCACCGTCTGGGTGAGCATCTTCTGGCTGATCCCGCCGCATTCGGCGCGCAGCTTCGAGAAGCGCAACTCGCCATGCTCGGTCAGCGCCTCGAGCACGATCATCGTCCATTTATCGGCGACGCGGCCAATGATCTCGGTGACGAGCGCCTCCACCCGCGGGTCGAGATCGGGATAGTCGTGGTGCGGGTTGGTCGCCATGGTTTCCAAAAGGTATGTATGAATATTTTGGGTGCCTACTCCCCAAAGGGTACCACGACACGATATCGAGCGTCCAGACATTCGAAAGGACCGCGAACATGGACATGACCGGCAACACCATCCTGATCACCGGCGGCGGCTCGGGCATCGGCCGCGCGCTCGCCGAGGCGCTGCATGCGCGCGGCAACAAGGTGATCGTCTCGGGCCGCCGCGCGAGCGCGCTCGAGGAAGTCGCCGCCGCCAATCCGGGCATCGCCACCGCGACGCTCGACGTTTCCGACGCCGCCGACATCGCCCGCTTCGCCGCCGAGATCGTCGCGGCGCATCCGGCGCTCAACGTGGTGATCCACAATGCCGGGATCATGCAGGCCGAGGCGTTCACCGCGCCGGGCTCGGACCTCGCCATCGCCGAGGCGACGATCGCCACCAACCTGCTCGGGCCGATCCGCCTCAACGCCGCGCTGCTGCCGCATTTGCTCGCCCAGCCCAGGGCGACCGTTGCGACGGTCAGCTCGGGCCTGGCCTTCGTCCCGCTCACCGCCACGCCGACCTATTCGGCGACCAAGGCGGCGATCCACAGCTGGAGCCAGTCGCTGCGCCAGCAGCTCAAGGACACCAGCGTGGAAGTGATCGAGATCGCTCCGCCGGCAGTCGCGACCGACCTGATGCCGGGCCATGCCGAGAACCCCAACTCGATGCCGCTCGCCGACTATATCGCCGAGACCATGGCGCAGTTCGAGGCGGGCGCGGCCGAAAACCTGACCGAGCGGGTCAAGTTCCTCCGCTTCGCCGAGGCGCGCGGCGACTATGCCAAGGTGTTCGCCGCGCTGAACGACGGCACGCATTGAAGTATAGCCCGACCCGCTCCCGGGTTTTCCAGGGAGCGGGTTGGAGATGCCCTAAAGCGTCGCCTCGATCTCGCGCGCAGCGAGGTCGGGGTCCGCCGCCTGGGTGATCGGGCGGCCGACCACCAGGATAGAGGCGCCGGCGTCGAGCGCGGCGCGCGGGGTGACCACGCGCTTCTGGTCGCCGATCACGCCGTTCGCCGGGCGCACACCGGGGATGACAAAGAAGCCGTCGTGCCAGATCTTCTTGGCCGCCGCGACTTCGTTGCCCGAGCAGACGATGCCGTCGACACCCGATGCCTTGGCCAGCTCGGTCAGCCGCATCACCTGCTCGTGCGGATCGGGCTTGAGGCCGATCGAGGTCAGGTCGCTGTCGTCGAGGCTGGTGAGCATCGTCACCGCAACGACCTTGGTGCCGGTCGGCGCCGCGGCCTTCGCATCTTCAAGCATTGCGCGGCCGCCGGCGGCATGGACGGTCAGGATCGCCGGCTCGAGCGGGCGCAGCGCCTGGATCGCCTTGGCGACGGTGTTGGGGATGTCGTGGAACTTGAGATCGAGGAAGATCGGCAGGCCGATATCATGCATCTCATGCACGCCGGCGCGACCGTTCGCCATGAAGAATTCGAGGCCGAGCTTGATGCCGCCGACATGCGCCTTCACGCGGGTGGCGATCGCCTTGGCACGCTCGAGGTCAGGCGTGTCGATCGCGACATAGATCGGGCTCATTGTGCATCCCCCAGCGGGAGCGCAGCCTGGGGCGGGGCAGGGACGACCGGCTCGGGCGTCACCACCACGGCCTCGGGCATCGCGTTGATCGCGCGGACGTCGTTCAGCGCGCGCTCCAGCCCGGTGATCCGCTGGCGCATCCGCCAGCGCAGCGCATGATAGGCGAGCAGCACGGGCAGCAACCCGGCGAGGAAGACGAGGATCAGCAGCAGCGGCAGGCTGAAATCGGCGATCAGGCCGCTCCACAGGTGCACGTTCACGCGCTCGTCGCCATTATATATCACGAAGCCCGCGACGAGGCCGCCCAGCAACAGCCAGAACAGCACCTTCAGAAACCGCATGCGTCTCCCTTCCTGCGTGAGGTCGGGGCGGTTCTATGTCGGGAAGGGCGGTTTGGCCAGCCTCAGCCGATCTCCGCGCGAAGCTCGGCGAACAGCCCGGGGATCTTGGTCAGCCGGCTTTCCTCCTCGTCGAGGATCGCGTGGAAGGCCCGCCGCTTGATCGCCGCCACCCGCGCATCGGGCAAACGCGCTTCCAGAAGCAGCGTGGACAGGACGATGTCGATCAGCCGATCGGCGCCGTGCAGACGGCCCCAGAGATAGTCGTTCTCGCGATAGGCGCGGCTGAAGAAGGCACCGAAGCTGTTGAACTGGATGCCCTTCAGCGTCGCCTCCGCCCCGCCGGTGCGGATCGCGGTGGCGTCGTCCGGCGCGATCCGATCGACGCGGATCGGGTCGAACTCGTCGACGCCTTCGCCCTGAAGCAGCGGCACAGTGGCGATGTCGTAGAAGGGGAAGCCGAGATGCGCGAGCAGCAGCGGGCGGCGCAGCTCCTTCGACAGCGTGCTCAGCCCCTCGGCGAGCCGCGCATCGGTCTCCGCGTCGAGCTTCTTGAGCTGCATCCGCTCGGCCAGCCGGTCGAGAATCGGCCCGGCATCGTCGGTCATCATCCGGACCTCGTCGCGCAGGTCGGAATAGGTCTCGGCGCGCTTGAGCTCGAGATAGGCGGCGAGCGACTCGTAGATCGCCTCGCGCATCGGCTTGAGCTCGCCATGGCTGGTCGGCAGGTCGATCTCGGTCAGGCGGCGCGCGAGCAGGCGCAGGCGGCGGATGCGGAAGCCCAGGTCGTGGGCGCGGAGGAATTCGAGCGTCTCTGGGGAAGCGCCGTTGGACAGCGTCGCGCCGAACTTGTCCGCCCCGCGCGATTGCACCGTGGCGGCCAGCGCCTCACGGATTTCGTGCAGCCGCTCGGGGCCGTGGCGCTCGCCAACCGTGTAGAGCAGCCGCGCGGTGCGATCGATCGCGCCCTCGACCTTGAGCAGCCCATAGGCAGTATGCCCATAGCCCGCCTTGGCCGCCGCCGAGATCTGCGCGCGCTTGCGCCAGGCGGCGAGGCGCTTGGGCGTCGGCCAGTCGAGCCACAGGGTATAGCCGAACAGCGCCTCGACCTGCATTTCGACTTCGGCGCGGATCTCGGCGACGATCGCGAGCATCCGCTCGATCCGGTGCGAGCGCCGGGCGATTTCGTCGAGATTGTCGCGGATCGGCTGCTCGCGCGGCAGCTCGGAAAGCGCGCCGATGATCGTCGCGAAGAAGCCCGGCGGCCCGTCATCGCCGCCGTAAAAGTCGAAGCGGAAATTGGGGAAGGGATCGACAAAGACGAAGCGCCGGTCGACCTGGCGGCGGGCAGGGCGCTCCTTCAGCGCTTCCATCGCCGGGCGGAACGGCGCGTTGGCGAGCACCGATCCGTCGATCAGCACCGCCTTTTCGGCACGGTTATCGTCCCATTGCTGCGGGATCGCCGATTCGAGGAAGGCGTCGCGCCCCGGCCAGCCCGATCCGCGCTCGGCGAGGAATTCGTCCATCTCGGCGACGGTGAAGGGCGGGAAGGCGCCGGGAAAGCTCGAGGTGGCGCGCGCGGCGAAGGCGAGTTCGCAGCGATGCGCGAAGGCGCCGCCCTCCGCAGCGCCATGATCGCCGAAACCGAACACGAGGCGGTGCTCGGTCTCCATCACCTGCGGCGGCGA
>Ga0164294_10000904_pt1 | contig 28077 bp, 28 predicted proteins | sample GEODES005metaG_FD_111479 | JGI IMG/M metagenome (GOLD analysis project Ga0164294, IMG submission 111479) | Oligotrophic lake water microbial communities from Sparkling Lake, Wisconsin, USA - GEODES005 metaG | ecosystem: Environmental > Aquatic > Freshwater > Lake | place: USA: Sparkling Lake...
AGGAAACAACGAAAATGACGAAATTTCGTAAAAATTCGCTCGATATTTCGAAGCGTGATTTATATCCTTTAAACCACCATCGATTAAAAAATACGATCAGTTATCGTTAATTATTTAAGATTAATTTTAATTATTTAATGTTTCTAGTTTTTTTTCAGCTGCATATCCATTTTCTACGCCGGTTAATAAATACAATCAGATATCGTTAATTATTTAAGATTAATTTCTATTATTTAATGTTTCTAGTTTTTCTAAAGCTGTCTATCTGTTTTCTGCCATTCTTATTAGTTCCATAATCTTTCAAGAGACTTCAACATTATCGTATTCGTCATCACCAGAACAAAATTGCTCGTTCTCATAATTATCAAATTTACATTGGACTAAAAAATTATTTATTTTTTCTTGTTTGATTCTAATTATATAATTTATTAAATATTTTATTATATTTTTATTATCAATATTATATTCTATACTTATTTTTCTTATAAATTCTATAAATTCAGACAAATTTTTATTTTGCTTTTGAACACTTTTTCCTTCCAATAAACCATTCTCACTTTCTGTTTTATTATTTATTATTTTCATATAAATATTTTCTAATGTTTCATTATTTATTATTTTATAATCTGAAGTAAATACATCTTGATTCGTTTGCATATAATTTATCATACTTCGTATATCCGATTTATATAATTGTTGAATGTATTTGATTATTTTATCATTAATATTTAGTTTCTCTACAAAAGCTATATGTTTTAGAAATACATGAATGTCGTCTTCCGGTAATTGATTAAATCTTAATTTTAAAAATTCATTTTGTAATCCATCATCTATCCTACTAATATAATTACAAATTAAACAAAATCTTACATATGGTGAATATTCTTGTAATAAATATTTTAATGCCTGTTGAGCATTTTTTGTCATATAATCAGCCTCGTCTAATATGATAAATTTCATTCCTTCATTAAATAAAGGTTTCGAATTTACAAATTGACTTATTTGATTTCTTATTATATCTACACCTCTATCTTCACTCGCATTATTTTGTATGATTAAACTTTTCGTTTTAAAATTATGCTTTTCTTGGTATTCATTTACCAAAGCAATCACACTCGACGTTTTTCCTACTCCTGGTGGACCATATATTAATAGATTAGGAAAATAACCTGTTTCTATTATATTATTCATTATTTCTTTATTAATTGGGTCTAATATAACATTCATTATTTTTGTTGGTCTCCATAATTCAACCCACGGAATACTCATAATTATTAATATTAATAATTTATAAATATTAATATTAATAAATTATATATGGAATCGCGAACAAGAAAAAGAAGAGGTAAATGGATTTGTAAAGGTATTCGTTCTGAATATAAAGATAAAGATGATAATATAATTCACGTAATGGATGATTGTCATTTTCAAAACGATTATGATATTACTGCTAATAAATTATCACTTTTAAATCAACGCATACGCTTTAGACCATCTGTAGGTTCTCCAAGAACAAAGACTCAACGTCGACATCAACCAGATCCATTATCACCAAGATATAATCGTCCATCACCTTCTCAATTACTAGAAAGAAAACACCAATTAAAACGTATTACAAAAAAATCAAAATCAAAAACAAAATCAAAACCAAAATATCGTGAAGAAATTGTAATTACACCCAAAGATAACGACAAAAAATGGTTATATGCAAATTATACTGGATTTATTAAGGATTATGATGGAAACGATGTATATGTTGTTATGTATAGTGAGATAAGAGATTAGATTATAAAATTGAATTTAAATTATAATATATATTTTCTCTACACTTTAAGAATGTCTGGATATCTTGAATTATTTATTGGACCCATGTTTTCTGGTAAAACCAGCAAGTTATTAGAAATATACAAACAAAACATATTTTGCAAGATACCTATAATAGTAATTAATCATTCATCAGACATAAGATATCATCAAACATTGTTGAGTACTCACGACAAAATAATGATACCTTGTATTCAGACAACCCATTTATTAAATATTTGGAATTATGATAATTTAGAAGATCCTATTGATGAAGAATTAATGAATATTCATTTTCAGTTTAGAGAAGCCAATGTGGTTTTAATTAATGAAGGTCAATTCTTTCCTGATTTAATTCAATGTGTAGAAGAGTTATTAAAAGAAAAGAAAAAGATTTATATTTGTGGATTAGATGGTGATTTTGAAAGAAAAAAGTTTGGTGCAATACTTGATTTAATTCCATTATGCGATAAAGTTACTAAAATGTCATCATTATGTGGAATTTGTAAAGATGGAACATTAGGAATATTTTCTCTACGTTTAACACAAGAAAAAGAACAATTCCTTATTGGAAGTGATAATTATATTCCTGTTTGTAGAGAATGTTATGAAAAACATTAATTTATTATTTCAATTATTTCAATTATTTCAATTACCTAATATTAATTTTTAATGATATTATATGAGTAGACATAGAAGTTCTTCAAAATCGCCACGAGGATCTCGAACGTCAAGAACTTCTTCAAGATCACCACGAGGATCTAGATCTTCAAGAGGATCTAAACGAGTATCAATTCGGTCTTCTGAGTTTTATACACCAGATGAGGAAGAACAGAAAACAGATGGTACTATAAAAAGTTTTGTAAAAATTATTCAAAATATACAATACAAAACAGATAAATTACACAAAACATTAAGAAAGAATTATATTCATCCTATTTTTAATTTTATTAATGATAATTCAATTGATGATGATATATTTAATTTAGATGTAATTATTACAGATGCTGATTGGGAAAAAGCGAAAAAAATGTTGACAAATGGTATAGAAAATAATGCGAATGTAGATATAAATATTTTTTCTAATACAATAAAAAAAATTATAAACTTAAAATTTGGTTTTAATATTATTAAAGAAGGATTAACTGGTCCAATTGTTCGATTAAACAATGAATTAACTAATAGTATTTCATTACCACAAAGATATGTGTATGATATCCCAATTTACATTATTATAGAAATTGGAAAAAATATTCATGCAAGTGTAATTATTCTCTACAAGAAAAAAGTGTATACTTTTGGATATGGATTTTCTTTTACAGATAAAAATTTTTACGCTCTACATAGAGGAGATGGAGCAATTTATACACAAGATTATTTATTTCAACCACAAGTTGCTGAATTTAAATATAGAGTGATAGATATAGGTGAATTAAATCAACATCATATTTCAAAGATAAACTCTATTCTACACGATGTACGTTTTATTAATAGTAAATTTATAGATATAAATCCAACTACGGTATATAATTCAACAAATATCTTGTCTGGAGAAAAAATACCAAGATATAGTACCATATCAAATAAATTAACAAAAACATTAAATTGTACAAGTTTTGTTAGATATATATTTGGAGATAGAGTTACGTGTGGTGTATTTATAGAAGAACCTTATTATTGTAAGAGAAAAAAGATGCCATATTATATTACTGAATCTCATATTAATACATTATCTGCATTATATTTGAAAGGAAATTATGATAATCTGAAGGGGTTTTTACGTAACTTGGAGTAATAATATCTAGAAATAGTTTAAAGAAAAAAGTAAAGTATTATAAAAATGACGAATAAAGAAAAAATTTCACGTAAAGAAGGTTCAACAGAAATTGTATGTAAGAAAAGAGGGAGAAAACCCAAAGGTGGAAAGATTATTAATCAGCAAAATGTTTCTGATTTAGATAAATCTCTAAAACCAAATGTTATTCTTCATTTAAAATGTTCTCTAAAAGATTTGAATTCAGTTGGTGATTACAATTCCAATTTTACTAATTCAAAAATTGACCCTTATAATAGTGATATGAACAAGAATGAATATAAATTTGACGATTTCGATTCAGAACAAAATATTATTTTGACAAATACAAATGAAAAACCATTAAATGTAGAGACAAAAGAAATATGGAAAAAAATAAAGATTCTGGAACATAATTTACATAATAACGTTTCTGATAAAAAATCGGCTTGCTTTTGGTGTACTTGTGATTTTGATAATCCTTCTATTTTTATTCCTAAATATCAAATCAAAGATACATATCACGTATATGGATGTTTTTGTAGTCCCGAGTGTTCCGTAGCTTACTTAATGGAAGAGAATATTGATTCTTCTATTAAATTCGAAAGATATTCTCTACTTAATAATATTTATTCAAAAATTTATGATTATACTAAAAATATTAAACCCGCACCTAATCCTCATTATATGTTGGATAAGTTTTATGGTAATTTATCCATCCAAGAATATAGAAATCTTCTAAAAAGTCATCGATTATATTTAATGATCGATAAACCATTAACAAGAATTTTACCTGAATATTATGAAGAAAATGATGATTTTATTATTAATCATAAAGTAATTCCTTCTAATAATATTCAAAATGTAAAAAGAGGGGCTATAAAACCCATTATGGATATTTAATAATCATTATTCAAAAATAATGATTATTATTAATCTACAAACAGTTATAATATGATTCTTATTTTCTTCCTTGATGTCTACCTCTTCGTCTAGAATACTTATTGCGTTATTTACATCCAATCATATTCTAGAATATAGTGATGTTTACATTATTATTCAAATTATATATATTTTTAAAATAAGGTGATAATAAAAGAGTACAATTCACACGATATTTTGCGTAAGAATGAACATCATAAATATACATTTTTTTAAATATTTTTGGATGAATTACAGTTCTCCATAATTTTGCATAATTTATATAAAATTCATTCAAATACTTTTTCTGTTCAGTTCCATATATTTTATTCTCTACTAATTGATGAATCAATGTTTGTTCCGCCAATTGAAAACCAGATATATCAGCAATATTTTCACCTAAAGTTAAATTTTCTCTTACCTTGATTTTATCGTGTTTTGCTGTTTCTAAATAATACGCTTTTATATTATTTTGTATTGTTTGATATTTTACATAATCTTCTGGTTTCCACCATTTATTATAATTTCCATCTTTATCATATAAACTTCCGTGATTATCAAACCCATGTGATATTTCGTGTCCAATAATAGTTCCAATTGAAGAAAGATTATAATATATCGATTTATGAGTATTCACAAAAGGTGGTTGTAAAATCCCATTTGGTATTACAATTTCATTCTTGTTACGATTGTAAAAAGCATTTACAGTATATGTATTAAAGTTGTGCCATCTATTCCATACATCTGTATCCAGTGTTTTTTTATAAAAATGTTCGATAAAATATTTATTTCTCCAAGAAAAATATTTCTCTACATTTTCAAAAATATTAGCAGAAAAAATAATATTTGGGTCAGCAATCCAATGTGGTTTTGTTCCTATATAAACTTTTAAATGACTACATTTATCTAACGCTTTTTGAATTGTAGATGAAGATAACCAATGATTATTTTTTAGGTTCTCTACAAATGTATTTAATAATTGTTTCATAATATATTTTGTTAATTGGATTTCTTTTTTATTTTCATAATGTTTGATATATAATTTATTCACAGTTGTATTCATTATATTTGAGACTAAACCAATTGCTCTTTCTTCTTTAGAATACACTTTTACATTTTTATCAATTTTTGAATAATTTTGAAAAATAGTAAATAATTTATTATGAAAATTACAAGACAATAATAATATATTATAAATATAATATACTAATAAATCTTTCCAATGTTTTTTCATCAAAATCATTGCTTGTTTTGTAAATTCTGGATTTTCGACAATAAACATATTTGGAACAGGTTTTAATCCAATTTGAATAGCCAAGTCATTAAAATGTAGAGAAATATTTTTGTCTGTATGATTATTAAAAACATTGTATGTTTTATCGATATTTCTATTTATTGAAGGCGGATAAACATATTTACACATTTCTTTTTGTATATCAATTATAAATTGTAAATTATATTCATGAGTTTCACCAAAAATACAAGAAAATAAATCATTTAATAATTTTTTGTATCTTTTCATAAATTCTCTACTATTTTTATCATTTTCAGTAAAATTATTTGGTTCGTTTATTGTAATAATTCCAGATTCTTGAATATATAAACTATATTTAGAACTATCCTTTTCATCATCACTTATATTTATAGATAACAATTGATAAATATTTTTTTCTCGTCCCCACGCTAATAATTTATATATTCCTTCATTAAAATCTAATTTGAATATTTCTCTTACTTGATTTATTAGTAAATAAATATAATTTGTAACAATTGAATTATCATTATGAATAAATGAATTAAATAAATTATTTATATTTTTATTATTATTGATAAGCTTATTCATAATCAGTTGTTTTAATTCCTTATCTATTTTATCACTTACAAGTTTAAAATTTGTAATGTATGGATTTTTTTTGGTTTGGTCTTGGTGTGAATTTATCCAATCATTATTTACATATTCATAAAAATTGTTTTGTGGATATACTTGTTTATTATTTTTTTTTGTTTTAGTCATATATAATAGATATATTTTATCAAGTTTTATATAAATTGTTGATTTCTTTTTCGAGTTTTTCATTTTGTTTTTTATTAAATTCTTTTATAGAAGAATCTAATTGATTACGTATTTGATAATAAATTTCTTGTTGTAATGATTTTTTTCTTAGAGATGATGGTTGTAGAGAAATACCCAAATATTCTTTTATAATATTATTTACATTATTATTTTGTAATTTCTCAATACATTCTTCTCTACTATAATTTGTTTGACGCATTATAATATCAATTTGTTCATCCATAATATACATAAGTATATTTTTAATAATATTTTACGAATATTATTAATATCGTTATATAATAATGATTTGTCTTCCTTCTTTATTTTATTTAATATTGTGTAGTATTCAAATTATATTGGATTTTATAAATGGTTTATATAATACTGCATTTATAAAAATAGTTGTAACTATTATAATTACATTTATCTTGAATCTGTTGTGTGAGTTAGATTTAGGATTTATATCTTGGATAATTGTTTTAATTCCATTTTTATTTATGACGTTGATAGTAAGTATTATTTTATATGTTACTGGATATGACATTATTACTGGTAAAAGTATTCAACCAATACAACAACAACCACAACAACCAAATATAAAAACTGATTTTACATCACCTCCAATCCCACCTAAATTCTTACCAGAAGTGAATGTTACACCAACGGATACAACTCCACCCATCGAAGAAAAAAATGCTTTTTTAATTGTATATAATCCTGCACAACAAGTAATTCCATCCATAACTGTTTCGAAATATAATTAATTTTAATATAAATAGAATTATATTTATAATAAAATGAATTTTATTATAAAGGGATTATTCTGTGGATTTACTATTGGATTGTCTTTTTTCTTTTTTTCTTCAAAGAGAGATTGGATAATGTCAAAGATTGCTTATGAAACAGTAATGTATTATAGTTATGTAGAGATAAATGTTAAAAAACAACTTAATTTAATATATAATATACCAGTTGTGAAAGATAGTATTTATAAATTTCAAATGTATATGTTTAATGAAGTTGAATTAATCAAAAGTAATTTTGTTTTCAAGACTTGTGGATTAAAAGATGTCATTACTTATAATCCAGAATATTTTGATTTTTTTATTTATACAGATTATTATACTTCAACTAAGATAGTAAGTAAAAATGTAAATCTTTCATTAAATATAGAGAAATGTGATTATCGATTTTATCTAATGAGTATTGAATTGAGAAATGTTTCGTTGATAGATGATGAAAAAACATTTATCATTCAAATAGATAATTATTATATGGTAGATAATATCATTAATAAGTATTTGATTTGTTACTTGATATATAAACAATACAATGTGTATTTAGATGCAGAAACAGTATCATATAAACTTGAAATAATGGATAATAATATGGAATATAAATCAATTACAGAAAAAGAAGATATTATTTTAAAGAAGGATAAATATATTATTAAAAATTATGAATCTTTGTTTAAAACGAATGATAAAGTTTCCAATCATATGAATTTTATAAATGATGATGATTTTGAAGTATTAAAGTATTAATTTATCAATATATTTAATATAAATATATTGATATTATAACAATATAGGATGTCGAATTATTTAAATCATCCAAGCATAAATAAATGGATATTATGGGCACATTTACCTCACGATATAGATTGGACAATTCATAGTTATAAAAATATATTTACTATTTCTTCAATAGAAGAAATGATAACGATTACGGAAACTATTCCAGATACGTTGGTCAAAAATTGTATGCTTTTTATTATGAAAGAAAATATAAAACCAGTATGGGAAGACCCATTGAACCGAAATGGCGGATGTTTTTCTTATAAAGTAGTAAATAAAAATGTATATGAAGTTTGGAGAGATTTAACTTATGCATTAATTGGTGAAACTATTAGTTCAAATGAATCATTTGTAGAATCTGTAACAGGGATTACAATTTCCCCGAAAAAGAATTTCTGTATAATAAAAATTTGGATGTCAAATTGTAAACATCAAAACGCAACAATGGTAAATCCAGAGATAAAAGGATTAATTTCTCAAGGATGTATATTTAGAAAACACGTTCCTGAATATTAATTAAGCTATTCGTAATGCTTGTAAATATGCGTTCACTATACAATCTGAATATGAATTGAAGGCTAATGATAATCTTACACCTTCTTCATTATATTGGTCTTTTTCTTCTGGAACTATATAATATCCAAATCCACTAAATGATGTTGACGAATCACCATAATAACGATTGGAATTTTCTTCTGTGTTAAATAAACCAAAACCACCACATAAAATATGTGAAGACCAATCACCATTTATATTTTTAAAATCAATTTCTCTAGATGTAGTGTTATCAACAACCCAATTACATCCTCTAAAAAGCATTTCCCGTTCTCCTGCTAAATTCATTTTTGCTGAAATCATCCAAATACTTCCGGGTACTGCATTATTTAATAAAATAGTTGTTAATACTGATGAATCTTGTTTTAAATGTATCAATGAACTACTTGATACATTAAACCCAACTTGATTAGGTTCATTAATTTTTACTGGTTCTGCTACAGATAATCTTAACATTTCTCTAACTGTTTCAATACAAACCTCGCCTTGTTCACCTCTTTCACCTCTTTCACCATTATTTCCATCACATCCTTGTTCTCCTCTTTCTCCTCTTTCTCCTTGTTCACCTCTTTCTCCTTTGTCTCCTTTTGAACCTTTTTCTCCTTTTTCACCAGTAGGTCCTTTTGAACCAGTCGGTCCTTGAAGTCCAATTGCTCCAGTAGGTCCTTGTATTCCTGTTGCACCAATTGGACCAGTAACTCCTCTTTCACCTTGTTCTCCTCTATCACCTTTGTCTCCCTTTTCACCTTTCGAACCTGTAGGCCCAATTGGACCAGTAACTCCTTGTTCACCTTTCGAACCTGTAGGTCCTTGTATTCCTGTTGGACCAATTGGACCAGTAACTCCTCTTTCTCCCTTTTCACCCCTTTCACCTTGTTCTCCTTTATCACCTTGTTCTCCTCTATCGCCTTTCGAACCTGTAGTTCCTTTTGGACCTGTTGGACCTGTAACACCCCTTTCACCTTTGTCTCCCTTTTCACCCCTTTCACCTTGTTCACCCCTTTCACCTTGTTCACCCCTTTCACCTTGTTCACCCCTTTCACCTTGTTCACCCCTTTCACCTTGTTCACCTCTATCACCTCTTTCACCTTTCGAACCTGTAGTTCCTTTTGGACCTGTTGGACCAATTGGACCTGTAACACCCTTTTCACCTTGTTCACCTCTATCACCTTGTTCACCTCTATCACCTTTGTCTCCCTTTTCACCTTTCAAACCAGTAGGTCCTTTTGGACCTGTACTTCCTTGTTCTCCCTTTTCACCTTTCGAACCTGTACTTCCTGTTTCTCCCTTTTCACCTTTCAAACCAGTAGGTCCTTGTATTCCAATTGGTCCAATTGGTCCAGTAGGTCCTTGTATTCCAATTGGTCCAATTGGTCCAGTAGGTCCTTGTATTCCTGTTTCACCTTGTTCTCCTCTTTCACCTTGTTCTCCTCTTTCACCTTGTTCACCTCTGTCACCTTTGTCTCCTGTTGGACCAGTGGGTCCCGCCAAACCTTGAACCCCGTTACAACCTCGTGGACCAGTGGGTCCCGGCAAACCTTGAACCCCGTTACTACCTCGTGGTCCAGTGGGTCCCACCAAACCTTGAACCCCGTTACAACCTCGCGGTCCAACTGGTCCCGGTGGTCCCGGCAAACCTTGAACCCCGTTACAACCTCGTGGTCCAATTGGTCCCGCCAAACCTTGAACCCCATTACAACCTCGTGGTCCAGCTGGTCCCGCCAAACCTCTTAAACCTTGTTCACCATTACATCCTTTTATCCCTTGTGGTCCGGTTGGACCAGTTATACCTATAACAGATACCTGCATATATATATATAATAATATAAAATTAATCATAGATTAATTTTATGAGATTCGTGAATCAAGATGTTAAATGTAACTAAGCCTCCTGTAATACTATATCAGGAACAGGTTTAGCTTCAGTCCTTATATCACTCGTCATTTCAAACCTTTTATCAGAAGTCATTTGAATTAAATTCCACTGCTTTCCATCATTAAAAAATATTTTGAGTCTTTCTATATCATAATAAAGTGTTCCTGGAAATCCATCTCCAAAATGACGACACGCTTCTTCTTTTTGAGGAATTAATAAAATTACATTCCAGTAATAACCATCATATGATAATAAATTATTAAGGGTAGTATCATAATAAAGTGTTCCTTCACTTGTGTCCACAGGTGGTGTTGGAGAACAGAAGATTGAAACAGCTAATCCAAGTCCTGCAGCAATTAAAAAATTAACAGACGATTCAATTAAATCAGTTTTATGATAAGTATGAGGAGGATGAATATTCTTTGCTTTAACTGTCACTGTGCGTATAATAGATTCGCCTGTTTTATATGATGTCTCGATTAGTTCAGCACCTACACTCGTCAATGTATTTGCGCGATAATAGTGACTTGTAGGATGAGATACATAATGATGGTGATTATGATCTGGATGCTCAACAGGTGGCTTAACAGGTGGTTCTTTAGAAGCCATGGGATGTATATTGTATATATAAATATCTATACAATATAAAAAATTTAACTATAGTATAAATAATGTATTTTCAGTATTAAATAAACAATTTAAACAAATAAATATGGATATTATATTATATGGAAAATGTAGAAAATAAAATTGTATTGCTACATTGGATAGGTAGGTTTGGAAATAGAATGTTTCAATATGCGTTTGGATGTTCTTATGCAAAAAAATACAATTGTATATTTTATGTACCATCTGAATGGGAAGGAGATATCATTTTTCGTGAAAACAAATATTGTAAAATTATAAGTGACGATATATTGCGTCATCATATAAATCAAACAGCGGGTAATATAACAGACCAATATTACAAGGAACAATTATTACAATATAAAAAACGAACAAATGATTCAATAGAATTTGTGAATTTTGATGATAAACAAAATATAGGAAAAACAAATATTGCTTTTGATGACTTACATTGTATGTATTTTCCACATTGTTTTGATATTATTGATTCAACACTTATAAAGGAAATATTTACATTTAATGATGCTGTCTTACAGTCTGAAATGTATAAATGGTTTTTAACTAATAAAGAAACATATGATGTGATACATTTGCGTAGAGGTGATATAAATACTTTAAATTTCAATGGTTCACATTCTGTAATATCTAAACAATCTTATTTAAACCAAATAGAAAAATTAGGATTATGTAAAGAGAATATAATATGTGTTAGTGATGATAGCAAAGAACAAACTATGAATAAATGGCATGCAAAATCACATGGACATCGATGGACTTATCCACGAGGTGAACATTTTTGTGAAGAAATTTTTTTAGATTTCTTTCCTGATTTTTTAATGATAATTTTTGCAAAAAATATATTACGTGGTAATTCAGCATTTTCATGGTGGGCTGCTCATTTAAGCAATGCTACTATATATAGTCCTTTTATTAAACTAAAACCTGACAATATGAAAAATAAACATTATGTAATGGACACTGATTTTGTAGAAGGAAATCATCCACACTTTATGGGTAACCAATGTGAAGGCGAATTTAACGATATTATTTTTAAATAATGATTAATTAACTACACTGGAAATGGTCTATTTTTTTCAATGACTAATGGATTTGGCATAATGGTTGGTTTTGGATTGTATAAATTAATATAACTTGGAAATAATGGTTCTGCATTGAAGTTAGGTGCTGGATTTACTAAATTTGTAGAATTAATTCCAAACAGAAAAGATTCTGTTTCAACTGGATTCGCTGATAATTTATTCCAAGGTGTATATCCTTGTAAAAGACCTACGCCAGCTAAATTTGTATTATAAGCTTCACCACATTGTGAATTAACATATAAACTATATTGTTTCGATTCTTTAAATTGACGTTGTTGTAATTCATAGTTTCCTCTAGTATTAATATTTCTGGTAGAAGACATAATATATTAAAATATATTATATTTACAATAATTAACTATTTACATTTTTAATTAAAAAGTCAAGATTATTTTTGCAAATTGTTCCAAAAGATTCTTCATTTAAAATATCACAAATACATAAATGAGTAATATGAAAAAAATCAAAAGAAAATAAAATCATAAACCCATTAAATTCATCACTTTTGAAAATATATTTCATAGACATTTCATTTGCAATTTGTAATAATTTTTGAATATCAGGATAATCATCTTTTTGTGATTTTAAATGATAGTATAATTCGAATATTTTATTAGATAATATATTTGCGTCATACATATCCATATGAAAAGCGTGTAATAATTCATTGTCATATAAATATTTACTTGTAAAATGTTCATCTATGTCATCTGCTTCTGTATCCGTATCTGTTTCTGGTTGTGTATCGTCCGACTCTCTACATTCCTTTTCTTTTTCATAAGAATATCGACTACTTATAGGATTATTTAAATATAACGATTTATCATAAAACGAATATGTGGTAACAAATTGAGAATTATATGACATATATCATATCATATAATTAATTATTAAATGATTATTCAATGATTATTTATTATAACTTTCTCTATCTCTTGTCAATTCTCTAGAAGGAATACCACCTCTTATCCATCCATCAGAAGCAACTGACTCGACACAATAAGAAGGATTAGAAAGTCTTTCTTTAATATCTGGTAACAAAGGTGTACTAGTATATTTTAAATAACTTTTTTCTGGAAGTCGTGTAATGGAACGTTTATTGGTAAATAATTCACCTTGTTGTATTTGTGCTTCTAATACTGGGTCAACCGATCCTCTTCCTAAATACGGTACCGTTGCAAAGGGTCGTTGAAATAAATCTATTTTACATTTAGGATGTAATTCACCACTTCCAAACAACAATTTACTACTTGTATCCACCATACATCCACCTACACCCACATTACTAGTTCCATTATAATTAATTCCTGGTTGAGAAGTAGCTAATTGTATTGGTTTATTCATTGTGCAATCACTCGCAAAAAAATTTTTTAAATATAATTACAAGACCTTGTATTTTGAATAGTATTTTGGTCTTGGAAACAAATATCATTTCCTATTCTTGACATATTATCAAAATTAAAATTTGTCACATAAGCCATTATAATTAATATTAATATAAAATATATCTGAAATTGTCTTTTACACATTCTAAAGTATCATTATTTCTACAACTAGGCATATCTCCATACAGATAATTAGCAAATGCACCTTGGTCATTTGCAACTTTAGTGTTTGCTGTAGAGAAAAATACACGATTACTTTGATCTAAATTAAATTGTTCATATAAATCTCCAAACAATTGTTTATTTGTATTCAAAATAGTTGGATTCAAATCTTGAACCATTTTTTTAGTAGAAGTCGTTATGTCTTCATACACTTGTGGATTAAATGCTGGAGGGGCTGATTTTCTATCTGGATCATATTTAATATCTGTTTGCAATACATTAGAAAAAGGATTCTTTCTAGAAGTTGGATAAAAATCTTCTTTTAAATTCTCTTCTAATGTTTCTGGATTGATAATTTTATGTGAATTATTTTTTTTGCCTAAAATACTTGTTCCTAATGTTGTGGGAACTAAATTATTCAAATCGAATCCTTCTTTGAATTTCATAAAATATAAAAAATAAATTAATAAAATAGTAATCATTCCTATGAAAAATAGTTGTAGAGAAAATGTAAAAATAAATCCAATCAACGTTAATAAAAGAATCAATCGAGTAATGGCGTTTAGTTTAGATTCATAAGACATTTCCGGTGTAGGCCATAATTCCAACATTTCATTTTTATTTAATAATACTTCTGGATGATTTCCCCAAAATGGTGTTTTATTATTCATATATAAATTATTATATTATCTTTGAAGAAATATTATTCATATTTATTAAAACCCACCAATGGGAATACGCTTTTTATTTTCTTCAATTATTTGTTTATCTTCAAGAGAAATTTGATAAACTATAGTACCGCCTATAGGTGTAGTAAAATATATAACTGAACCTGAATGTGTCCAAGCACTCGTATTACTGTTGCTCTTAATAAAACGCCCACCAAAAGTAATAGTCCTTGAACTAATCTCAATACCGATAACAATTGCATCAACTTGCGGACCTACCGAATGTGTAATATAAACAACTTTACTTCCTATACTAATTCCGCTTGGGAAAGTAGTGAAACGTACCGTATTAATACGAAAAGGACATTCGGTTGTCCATACACCACTACTATAACTAACTGCTACTTCACTACTTTCTGTTTGTGTTTCAATGCTTTTACTTTCTGGTTGAGTTTTGAATATATCTTGTTGTGATTGCATACGAATTTCACCACAATGATCGACTTCAACACTAATTGGTGGAAAATCTATAAGATTATAATCAATCAATTCTGCTACTGGTACGATTGGTGGTTGTTTAATTTCTTCTTTTTCTCTATTATCTCTTGCAAGAGAAATAAATTGTTTTAATTCAACAATATATTCATGAAAATGAATATTCATAGGATTTATGCGTCTCTCTGGATATCCATATTTTTTATTTGATTCATTGTATTGATATGAATTAATAATTGGAAATCTTGGTTCTATTTTCATTATATATTCATACAATTCTGGTTCTACCTTTTTAAACATATCAATATAATCATTTACAAATTCAGAAAATATTCCATCATCCTGTTTTGGAATATAGATAGTTTTATAACCAGAAGGACTTCCATCAACTTCATTTCCACGTCCAAACATTTCTTGTGGAATGAAAGCCATTGTCTTTATCAAGTGTAATGATAATTATTGATTTATAATAAATTTCAATTTTTAATTGTAGGGTTAATATATATGTTTTTCAATAGAAAAAAAAATAATAGTAGAGATATAAATGTTCTTCCAAAAGACACAAAAAATACTTATTATTATATGCTAAAATCGTATATAGATATTATAGATCATAGTTTATCAAATCATACAAAATATAATGAAAATAATCTTTATAAATATAATTGTATAATTTCATCTTATTTGAGTGAATTAAAAATAATATATAATTCAAATTCTATAAAAATTTTTATAAAAAAGTATAAACCTGATGAGGAACATTTTTCTATATTGGAAATGTTGAATCATTTAATTAAACGATATCATAACGAATATACAAAACAAATAAAATCTGAATTTAATGATTTAATAAAAACAAAAAAACGACGTTCAAAAAGAAGTAAAAAAACATATAAACGAAATTAATATTATTATCATTTTTAATAGATAATAATATTACAATGGATATTCGATAAATTAAATACAAGAATCATCTAATGAACCCTTTTTCTTTTTTATTTTTTTATCTTTTTGACTAAATAGAGAAACGAGTTCATCATCTGTGAATTTAGGTTTTTCTTGGTTATTCTGTAACAATTCTTGTGCTGCGTCATTTAACATTTTGGACATGTGTTTTTCTTCCATTTTCTTTCGAAGTGCTTGTCTCTTATTATGTAATTTAAGTTTATTTTCCATTGCTGGTTTATTAATCTTTGCGTTTTTACCCATTCCCGTTTTATCCATCATTTCTTGAATATTTCCCATTCCGGGAATATTTTTCATATTTTGAATCATTTCAGTTGCTTCTGAAAATAATTCACTTTGATTAATATCACCGCTTTTCATTTTACTATCTAATTTACTTCCGACTGTTTTCACTAAATTCATCAACTTTTCTGGCTCAGAAAATAATTTCTTAAAAATTTCTTGTGGGTCGGTAGTATTCATATCTGTATCAATGTTGAAATCATTTACAGTTTCTTCAGCAATTTCTTTTGCTAATCCTCCTAATTTTCCGTGTAACATAGTAGAGAGATGAGAATGTAAATCATCAGAAGTAGGTAAATTAAAATCATTATTTGGTTTCTCTACATTCTTGGATTCAGAAAACATATTTTGAATATTATTCAATGTTTCTTCCAATTTATGTTTGAAATCATCTTCATTAATGTTATCAAGTAATTTGGATGTTTCACCAAAAACACTTTTGTCTTTGATTGAACCAATCAAAGAAATTAAAATAAGTTGTAAATACTTCCAAATAGTTTCTCTTGTTTTATCAGAAATATTACAAGACCATAAGTAGCGAAAACTAATACCGGGTAAAAATTCAGTATTCAATTTATTTTCAGAGGAAAATAAATCATTATTTTGATACAAGATTTCAAAGAATCTCTCTGGATAAACACTAATACAATAATTAAATATATATACGCTACATTCATTTGTGATTTGATTATCTTCTTCTTTATACCATTTAAAAATCAATCCTTGATATTCAGGAAAAGTATTGACAATATCATTTACAAATTCTTTAATGACTTTTTTAAATTCATCTGAAATATTTTCTAAAGAAGACATTATAATTATTTTATAAATATTTTCTTTAAGTTTAACTCAATCAATATTATAAGAAGAAGATAATTTACATAAATTTTGCAAATATTTTATTGTATTTAATTTATTTTTTTCATCCATTAATTGAATTGGCTCTCGTAATCCATTGATGGCTTCGATAATTTTATCAGAATTATTGCTACTTGTTAAATCATCTTGATAATCTTTTTCTATGAAATAATTAATATTACCATTATCAATGTATGTTTGGTATTTTAAAACAACATATTTATAGAAAACTGTAATGATTATTTTAGGATTCGTTTTTCTTATTAAAACGAAAAAATTTTTCAAAGTTACTAAATCAATATTATTTGGAAAAATTCGAACAATATCTTCAATAAATTCAATAAAATGGTTATTAAATATTGTTAAAATATTAGATTTATTTAATGACATAATATTTTATTATTTATATTATTTAAATCAATATTAATTAATTTAATAAAGAAAACATTTCATTTATTAATTGTTCTCTATTTGTATGTTTACCTAATTCATACCATTCAGGATGAGGATCTGTATTTGCTATATCTAAACATTATTCCAAGCATCATTTTCTATTGTTTTTACAACACTAACACCTAATTGATGTATACACCAAGAAATCCAGTTGTCATCTATTTTAATACAACAATTTGGCATTGAACTATAAAATTTTTTGGAATATAATATGTAAATTCATTAATACATAAATTAATAATTAATTTATGAAATGGTATTGTTTGATTAATAAGAGATTATATACTTTATTAAAATGTGTATGAGCTAAACGTTCAGGACGTGTTGTTAAAGATAGATAACTATATTCATATAATAGGTCTAGCTTGTTTTTTCATAGAAGCGATATCTTGGTCGCGTTGTTGTTGTAATTGTTCGATCGTTAATCCTTCTTGTATTTTTTGTGATTTGGGTGTTTTATCTTCAGAAGGTGTATAAATATTCACTTGTTCATCATTATTTAAACTTACATAATTATGTAATTGTCGTAATCCACCATCTCCTTTTGCAGTTAAAGCATCAGAATCCATATCTAAAAAACTAAAATTATCAGAAACAATTCCTCCATAACCTCCACCTAAACAATAAGCAATAGGTTCCATATTATTCATTGTTGCTTGACTTGTCATTTGTGTTTGTTTTGGTTTTACATAATTATATATATCTTCACCATATAAAACATTAAAATTACTCAATAAAAGTAATGCTGGAACTCTATCTACATTTTCTGGCATAATTAATTTTTGTCCGTTTTCTAAAATAATATAAATTTTCCCATCTTTTTCTTTTATTCTTTTATCTATACAAATAAAATGTATTTCATCGATTAAAGATGTCTTTGTGATAGTTTGTAATAATTTTTTGGAATGATCACAAAAATTAGAATAATACAAAATAGAACTCATAAAATAATATGAGTAATTCTATATAGATTTTTAACTTATAATCGTATACTTATAAAATTGATTTAAATATTATATAAATAATAAATGATATAAATACAAGAATGATTTCAACAAATCCAAAAGTCATTGCTAAAAAGGAAGATGATAATAACACTCTTCATTTTACATTGTCTGGTGTAAATGTGAGTATTGCGAATGCGGTTCGCAGAACTATTTTATCTGATATAGAAACTGTTGTATTTAAAACAAGTCCTTATTCAGAAAATTTAGCCAATTTTATTGTGAATACTAGTAGAATAAATAATGAAATTCTAAAGCAACGATTAAGTTGTATTCCTATTTATTTGAAAAAAGAAGAAATAGAAAATATTGATGATTATTTGTTAGAAGTAAATGTTGAAAATTTAACAGATGATAGTATTATTTATGTAACAACAAAAGATTTTATTATTAAACGGAAAGAAGAAACCCTTTCTTCTAAAGAAATATTTAGACCTTGGGTATCACCTGATCAAGTAGAACATTATATAGAATTCGCTAGGTTAAGACCCAAGATATCAGATAGTATTCCGGGAGAAAAAATACATTTTACGTGTAAATTATCTTATGGAACGTCAAAAGAAAGCGCAATGTATAACTGTGTTTCTGCTTGCTCTTATGGATATACAATTGATAAAAAAACACAAGATGAAGAAATAGAGAAAAAAAGAGTCGAATGGAAAAAAAATGAATTAAATGTTGAGTTTGAAACAAAAAATTGGTTATTATTGGAAGGACAACGAATCGTTTTGGAAAATAGTTTTGATTTTAATATACAATCTATAGGTGTTTTCACAAATAGTGAAATTGTAAATAAAGCATGTGATAATATAATAATGAGATTAGCTCTTGTTTTAAAATCAATCGAATCAAATGATCATTTAATTATTGAAGCAGAAAACACAATGAATAATAGTTATGATATTATTTTAGAAAATGAAGATTACACAATTGGTAAAGTAATTGAATATATGATGAATATCAAATATTTTGAAAATAAAAAAATATTATCCTTTTGTGCATTTAAAAAATATCATCCACATAATACAGATAGTTTAATTCGTATTGCTTATTATGAACCAACAAGTAGAGAACAAATTAAAGAAAATATAAGAGAATGTATTGAAGAAGCACAAGAAATATTTACCAATATTATGAATAAGTTTCATTAATTTCGTTGCCTGTTGTATATAAGATTCTATTTGATAATTTGTTTATTTTATTTGTTTTTTTATTTGTTTGTTTATTTGTTTGTTTATTCTTAATTAATTGATAATTTGAATTTATTTTTTTATGTAAATTCAAGTCTTCGATAACGGATTTATTCATAAAATATTCATTCAATGATAATATTTTTTCATTGACAATTCGGTTTATAATAACCTCGAAATTATTATTTTTTATTTTATGATGTATTATTTGTAAATTTTTTGTGATAATATCAAAAAAAGGCCAAGATTCGCCACACGTAACTTCAAATAGTATTGTATCTTTCTTACAGAAGAATAAATTGCTCATACAAGCGCCGTGAGCACATATAATTATTTTTGCATTATTAAAATATTGTATTTGTTGTTCAAATAGTATATTTTCAAGGATTAACGTTTGGAAATCATCACCAAACATTTGTTTCATAAATATTTTCACTTTTTCAATATTATTTATTTCTCTTCTTTCTGCTCCATTTGTATAATTATTATTATTATCTTCTAACTCTGGATCGTTAATTAATTTTATTCTTTTTCCTCTTTGTATTAATATAACAGAAGGATATTTGGGATAAAATATCTGTGAGTTTATATCAAATCGATTAAAAATAAAATTTCTAAATTTTTCAAAATAAATAGGATGTATTAAGTTTTCTTTTGCTTCGTTAATATATAATTTAGTCTTTAGTGAATCGAATAATGAGAGATCAATTTCCATACATTCACAATTCATTATTCTACAATATAATGGAAGAAAATTACCTAATGTTTGAGAAATACTTTTCTCACGAATGATACGTTTATTTTTATGCATATTCATAACAATTTCTGGAAATAGACAATCGCAAATAAAATGTGCATAATGAAAAAGATTACCATTTTCTCTTCTATTTAAAATTTTAATCATTTATATAATATTTAGCAAAAAATATTATATAATGTATATATATAATATGTCATCCGCGTCATCATCATCAGCAGCGCCGAGTATGAATATGAATATGAATAAAATTTCAGATATGTTGAAATCATTAGGATCCACACCTGCTTCGGCAACAAAAACCGGAGGTCGTCGTCGTCGTAAACGAAGCGGTACCCGCAAGCATCGCCGAGGGCGCGGAAAGAAGAGCCGTAAGAATAAATGGTTTTTTTAAATAATACAAATAAATATTAATAATAAAATTATTAATATTTACAATAACACTTTACATAATATTTATTTAATAATAATCAAAATTCACAGACCACATATGAAGTGATTTGTCTAGTTTTTTTACATAATCTTCTACTATATCATATTTTACTACTTTTTTATTTGGCTTCAATTGATTCAAATAGATTTGATGAATATAATACATATGAGTTTTGTAATTTTTAGGAAAATTATTTAATCTACTATTTTTTTTTATATAACAACTTATATAATTTTTATACAAATTATTAATAAATTTATTATCAATAGAAGCATATTTCTTAATCTTACTTACATACTCTGGATAATAATTGAGAAACTCATCTACATTCTCTTCTTTTACCAATGTAAAATAATGATATTGTAAATTCGAAGAATTTCCTCTTAACAATCTTATCTTTTCATAAGTTGGATTTCTTATTTTTGTTCTAATATTTGTATCTCTTCTTCGAATTACCAATCCCATAGAATGACTACCAACCTCATTCTCATTATAAAAATGAATCAACTCACTATAATTCAAAAATTGATTAAAAATAGTTGGACATTTCACATCTCCATTTATTTCTTGAATAATTGATTGTCTATTCAATAATGTTTGACTCACCATATCATACACTTCAATCAACCATAAAGATGGTTTTACAAAAGCAGTAACAATACGATTACAAGGATGTTGCATCACAAAACTATAACTATATAATTTGTTTAAAGAAGACAAATCTATTTTACAAAATTCAATTGTTTCATAAAACATTTGATTAAATGTTTTACTACTAAAAAAAATAACATTTCCTCCAACTGTTGTTTTTGTTGATATTTCCCATTGATTTTTATATATATCCCAAAATAAATTAATCATTGTTCCTTCAATAAAATCTTCTACAATTACATCTTCAAAATTTGGATTATTGGAAATAAATTCATCTAAATAAAGAGATTTGGACGGACTCAATGAAACAATTTTTTTTTCGTTATTATCCACAATCACCGACCTAATATTTCTTGTTGTGTCATTAAATTCAACAATTTTTGTTTTATTGTAAAACATTACATCATAATTCCCGAATTTTTTACTTTTAATATGGGTCTCGTTTAATATATTATCAATATTTAAAACAGACATTAACAAATGTAATCTAATATAGTAATGTAACTTTATATGTGTTTGACATATTATATAAATATCTATAATAAATATAGTAAATGTCTCAAGAAGAAAAAAAAATGGTAACTATTTTTCTCCAATTAGGAGATGTTTTTAAAATTTCAAATAGTACAAATGATATTTACAATAATCAAAGTTATTACATAGAATATATTAATCCAGATAAAATTAAAACAATTCATGTAGAAACTTTAGATAGAGTTGAGTTTTATATTACATCTGAACAATTTTTAGCATATCATAAAGATGTACGATTGACTACAATGAAATCTGAAAAAGATACTATTATTGATGGAAATATTGATTTATTATTCAGAAATCATTATGAAGGATTTGCATTACAACATAAATTATTAAAAAATACATGGATTCAAATTGTTTTTGAAAAAGGTGATTTGATTGGAGAAATCACAGAATTAGAAGAAGATATGATTGAAATTGAATTATTTAATACAAAAGAAAAAATATATATTAATTTTAATTATAACGGAATACCAGAAGACTTATCAATAAAACACATCAAAATAATTGATAAACCAGATTATGATATTTTAGAAGAAGAAGAAGAAAATTTAGAAATTGAGACAATCGGCGAAGTTGAAGATGTCGTTCAATTATTAGATATTGATGTTTCAAGATATCGATATGATATCGAAATTCAAAAAAATGATTTATTAAATTCAATGTTATCACAATTATCTTCTTCTGAAAAAACATATGAAAGTCTAAATAATATACATTTAAACATTCAACGATTTCAACAGTTAAGAAAACAATTCTCTACTTTTGATGAATATGGAAATATTGTCAATTCTATTTATAAAGGACCACAATGGAAACCATTAGTAAATAATCTTACCACATTAATAATACCATTATTATGGATATTACCTGTTACTTCTACTATTAAAAAAGTATATGGTGTTCAAGAAGAAGAATTACAAGAATTTACTTTTATTTCAAATCAATCTTTGGAAATTGACGATAAATTGGAAGAAATTATACAAGTTTTTAAAAGTGATGTTTCGAATCAAAAAAGTTTTCGATATATTCAATATTTACAAAATTTGTATCAGTTTTTTACACCTTTTGAAAACTTGGATGAATTAAAATCATTATCTATTATTCCCATTCAAGATAATACAAATGTTATTATTGATAATTATGGAAATTTTAATTCTAATATTATCAAAACAATTCCTCTTCCAAAAGGTCAATTTTATAATAAAGTAGAGAATTCACAATATATTAGAGATGTATACTTATCTAGTGATCAAATATTAGATGCATATCAATTAACTGAAGGTAAAATGTTTGCAAATAGAATTCACGTTCCATATACAAATAATACATTAAAAATAACAGGTCTATTGACATTACCGGAGGCAATTGTTGATTATTCACGTGTCAAAATGCCTGGAACTAATATTCTAGACAAAACAAATTTGAGTCGTTTATTTATTAACTTTTCTAATATATTTAATGAATCTACTAAAATTACTCAATATGATATTAACAATGAAACGATAAGTAGAGAAACATTTTCATTCGTTGATAAAATACGTTTAAAATATTACAAACCTATCACATCGGGTAATTATTTGAATTTTTTAGAAAATATAATTCCATCTTCAAAAATTATTTTTAATTCAGTAAAACCATATATTATTGGAAAATTATCTATTATTAATATAATAAATTTCTTAGAGCCTTACCTAATTTATCCAGATGATGTTACATTTACATTTTACTCTAGAAGTTTAGTTCCTTTTATTGAAGATAAAATAAAAGGATTTGGTACTGAAATAATGTCTAAAAAAATTGCGTTCGATAGTTTATTCAATACAATTTCTAGATTAAATGAAAAAAATTTTAAAAATGTATTGAAACTTTCAATGAATTTTCCAAAACAAGAATTATGTGAAATATATGAGATTAGTCAAACAAATAAACATCCATTCGATGATGAATTGTTATTTAAAATGACTATTTCTGATTTTAAAAGTACATATACTTATGGAATTGTTCAATCCAATATCAAATTATTAATTGATTCGAAAATGAATGAATTTATCGAAAAACAAGAAGATAAATATAAAGAAAAAGAAAATCCTTGTGAAGAATTCAAAGAAGAATGCCTTAGTATAGAAAAATGTATGGAAGATGAAAAAGAAGAAAATAATTGTAATTCTATTTCTAATATCGCCGAAAATATTACAAAACATAATTTAGAAAAGGTATTAACTGAATTTGATAAAGATTTTATTGTAACAGAAAGAAATTTGGAAGAATATGTCGATAGAGAATATAAATATTATTATTCTATTTTGCAAAAAGTAATTCAAATTGAATATAACATAACATATGGAAAATATGAAAAAATAAAATATAAATTAGGTGAAGAAGCAAGTAGAGAAATGAGATTTGACAAAGACACTAATATTTCACCTTATACACAATTAAGAGATATTATCTTGGGTATAAGTGATCTTGTAATTAGATATAATAAAATTATTCAATTCAAAGAAAAATATACTTATCACGTTTCTGATAAAACAAATACAGATCATTATTGGTTATTTTGTATAAAAACAAATACTAAATTATTACCTTTATTTATTTATGAATTAGCATATATATTTATTAATGATCGTGATAAATATCAAAATAAATTAGATTATATTATTCAAACACAAGGTGAAAATGGCGATGATGGCGAATCCTATGTCGATAAGTATAGTGGATATGTAATCCAAAAAAAATTATTAGATTCAGCTGAAGGATATGAAAATGGTTTTAAAGTAGTATCGAGAGAGTATTTGGAAGAAGAAGAACAAGAACCAATAAAATTAAATGAAATGACGATAAAAGATCGACCTTATATGAAATATGAAAAATATAAATTAATCATAAAAACAATTGATGATTTGTGTTCTTATTTGAATCATATTCATTTAGATAATGAAACAAAAAATGATTTTATTGCAAATATAGTTTATCAACAATTAAATACATTTCCAAGTGAAAAAAAGTATAAAGAAGTAGCTAAAAGAAACAAAGCAAAAAATCCTGATATAAAAATCGTAGAATATAATGATTATATCAATCGTAATTTATTATATCTTACTATTTCTACATTTCTAATTTCTCTACAAACCAACATTCCAAATATTGTTTTAAATGATTTCTGTTGTTCAATCGATTTTTATCCATCGAATCCAGAAGGAAGTAGAGAATCTGTTAAATTTATTTCTACAATTAGTTATCATTTTACAAAAAGAAAAGATCAACCATGGGTTTCTTTAATTAAATCAGATGGTTCACGTATGAAATTAGATGAATTAGAAAAAGAAATTAATAAAGCAATCGAAAAAATAATGGATAATAAAGATAGTCTATCACTCATCGAACAAAGAAAACAACTCAAAGTAGAAGCAATTTCAAATGGATTGGAAGAAAAAACTATTGAATTTATACCAAAAAAATATAAAATAAGTAATTGGAAACAATTTTTACCTCCTCTAACTAATATAAATATTAAAACACACATCAATGACGTTTCTGAAGAATTCAAAAAAAATTTAATTAGAAAATTAAAAACAGGTGATATAACACAATATGATAATATCAATATTTTAGAAGGAAAAAATATTATATTTTCTCTACTTATTCAACAAGAAATACAAGATGTGATTGATTCAGAAGAATTAAAATTAAAAAGTTTATCGAATCAAGTTTATTTGGAAAATTCTTGTTGTTTGTCATTGGATACAGAACATAATTTTATAGATTATTTTATTCGTGTAAAACCGATTATACATACGTATCTAGAAAATATTAATAAAAATTCATTACGTTTGAATGATATTCGATTCATGACTTTTTCACCATTTTTATTTATTAATAAAAATACAAAATTAAAATATCCACACATCAGTAATCAATTCACAGAAAAAACAATATTTATGGCTTTTATTAATTATTGTAATTTTGAAAAACTAAAACCCATTCCAGATGATTTCAAATCAATATGTAAATGTACAGATGGAAAACCAGATATTCATCTATTTGATTTAAATGATTCTATTAACGAAAAAGTAGAGAAACTTAAAAAAATAGGAAAAAATTATACAAATGCTGAATTAATAAAATTATTACAACGGGTTGGATATCATAATATTATTCATATTCATATTTCAGAAGTAAAAATTATTCAACCTTTAGAAAATTTGAGAATGCTTTTACCTAGTCATATGGATACGGTACAAGAATTACCTCGTGATAAATTAGAAGATGATATAAATAAGACATTAAAGGATGAACATCCTCTATCAAAAAGTAAATATTTATTACAATTTATAAATCATTGGATAAATAATGTAGATAAAAAAAGTGCTGTTACAAAAGAAGATCGTGATAAAATAAATGATGATATCACACACGTAAATAATGAATTGATAAAATATATTTATAATTTTTTATCCAAAAAGAATAGATTAGATAAAAAAATAGATGATTTTTTTAAAACAATTTTCGAATGGAAAAAATATCCATCTAATTTTTGTAATTTAATTACATTTATCAAAAATTATACTTATAATATTGCAAAAGTATTTCCAAATATTTTAGCTACCAATTTTCTTAAAAACGGAATCGACTCTCCTTTATTTAATGGAATTGTAAATAAATATCAAGGACTTTCTGATAAAGATTTGACTTCTATAAAAAATGAAACAATCAAATATTATCAAAGATTTATTTCATTAAATGAATTAATAAATGATGAAAACCAAGGAACTATTATTTTAATATTAAATAAAATTCAAGAAAATGAATTTTGTAATTTAATTATGGAATTAATGAATCAAACACCTATTTTATCTGAATCAAATAAAAGATTGTTTGATAACGAGACTACTTTGTCATTATTTACATTTTATTATCTGTCAATTTTCTCTACTTATATAGAAGTTACTTTTGATATTTTAGAAACTGTAGATGCCAATCCAAGTTTTAAACAAAATATTATCATCATATTAATTCATCTATTAATTAATTATATGAATTTGATGAATGAAGATAAAATAACACTCGATATCTCATATAGAGAAGTATTCGATAAAGAATTTAAATTCAAAGAAATAGAAAAAAGCGAAATGATAACTAGATTACAACAAATGACAAATGAAGCAAGAAAAGCAGATAATAATATGAAAGCACATCGTTTGGGTATTTGGGGGAAAGGGTTATCTGATAAGGTGTTTAAATATACAAAAGATTATGATGTGATAGATACAACTGTCTTACAGAAAACAAAACAAGCAGAAGAAGAAATGAGACAAGTTGAATTAGTAAGAGATATTTTGATAGAACAAGAAAAAGAAGGCGAAGTCCAAGATGAATCAAATGTAGATCAGGATGAATTAGAACACGGTGATGAAGATGAAGATGATTTCAATGATGGGAACGAATATGATGAATATGATGAAGGAGAAGAATATAATGATAGGGATAGAGATGAATAATTATTTTATTGGTAGAAATATATGGTAGCACTTTTTATTAAAAAATATCAAACATTAATGAGTATTCTTTTATTTTTAATAATTTATTTTATTATTCAATATGATAAACCGTTATTTATTTATAATTCAAATGGAACATTAAGACAATTTGGTGTTGGATATAAAAAGAAGACAATTCTTCCTATTTGGTTATTATCAATTTTATTAGCAATTGTATGTTATATGGTAATTAAATACTATATAATCATTGCTGTATAAATTTTCTTATAAAGCCATAAAGAATGAACTTATTGTAATTGAAATTATACACGTATACAAATACCATATACATTTACCAATAACAAATTTTTGGTTTGTTATATCTAGTAATCGTTTTTTAATTTCTTCTCTTTTATCCGCCTTAAATAGAGGCGAAAATAAATTAT
>Ga0164294_10000906_pt1 | contig 28043 bp, 23 predicted proteins | sample GEODES005metaG_FD_111479 | JGI IMG/M metagenome (GOLD analysis project Ga0164294, IMG submission 111479) | Oligotrophic lake water microbial communities from Sparkling Lake, Wisconsin, USA - GEODES005 metaG | ecosystem: Environmental > Aquatic > Freshwater > Lake | place: USA: Sparkling Lake...
ACCCTGCGTAAATACTGGGAAGATACCAACCGAGTCCTGTCTTTGTTTTTGAACAGCTACCTGCGCTCCGAACTAAACGATTCGAAGAAAACCATATGCCTATTTTATTAAGCTAAATGGTATGACTAGAGCTGCCGGAGAGCCAATTAAGCGCTGTGCTTTCTGCGGCGAGCCATCAGCATGCCAGCGGCACCCAGACCGAGGAGACCGAGGGCAGAAGGTTCTGGGACGGTGGTGATGCTGATGTTATCCAAAAACACATCCTGAGTCGATCCCCCCGTGACGGCATTGAAAGCGAAGGTGTCACCCATCGCTGGAACAAACGCTCCGGTGCTGAGGCCGTTGAAGACGGATTGGCCATTGTAGGACACGTTCAGCACGTTGTCCGCCCAGTTGATCGTGACATTTTTGAAGTCACCGGTCGTCCAGAAATTCGGCACAATAGGAACAATACTGGTGTTGTTGGCGATTTGGGCTCCGTTCAGGAAAACCTCAATCGAATTCGGATCATCACCAGAGTAGGTGTCCCAGACCACCGAAAGCATCGGGCCGGTTTTCTCACCACTGGCGTCATAGATCCCCTGGCTAGCCCAAGTGGACGAAGCGGTTGTTCTGATCGTACCGAAATTGAATGCAAAGGCATCCGCCGGGACAATGTCACTTTTGAATTTAAGGTCAAAGCTCGCGGAGAAACTCGATGTCGTGTGGGTCGGCTCCAGGTTCGGCAGGAAATAACTCGTGGACACACCTTGCTGGTTGTCGGTAGTCATCCGGAACGACTTAGTTGTCGTCCAACTGCCGACTTGAGTCCCAGCATTGTTAGTCCTGACAATCGAGCCGTCGTTGAAGGAAGTGGACCCATCTCCAATGGAGTTGAAGTTTTGGATGTAGCTGCCGGCAAAGGCAGACGAAGCTGTGACGCCAAGGAGGGTTGAGATCAGGACTTTTTTCATGGTTTGGTAAGGTTGTTTCAAGAAGTGCGTGAGCTACCTATTCGCTCTAACCTAACATAGCAACAAAAAAGTTAGATAAACCTGAAAAAAGTTGCAATGCTCCCGAATCATGGGCCCCAGCGGGACGAATGCGCGGAAGAATGGGGAATCCGGCATCGAAATGCGTGGGAATTTTGAACTGGGAGTAAGTTTGGTGCCTTTGCTTGGGTATCAGCGAGTTCATCACCTCGGGTTATTTACATTCCTGCCGGGCGAAGGCTAAGCTCTCGACAGACCATTTCATGAAATTTTTCAACTCCACCCTGTTCGCCGGATTTTGCCTGTTCGGGATGAGCGGATGTGGGTTGGAGTCGATGGTTGGGCATCAGCGGCATTCGCTACCGACGGAGTGGAAACATGCCGGTGGGTTTCCCGTGGGGTCGGCGGACCGTGATCTCGCTCATTGGTGGAACCGCTTTGAAGATCCCACCCTGACCAAAGTCATCGCAGAGGCGCTCAAACACAGCCCGACCATGGCATCGGCCTCCGCGCGAGTGCGGGAGTCCCAAGCTCGGAGGAGCTCGGAGGCGGCCGCACTTTTCCCGACGCTCAGTGGCTCGACGTCCGTCGCGTCGAGCACCTCATGGTTCGATGCGGGTGGGCAGGATTCGCAATCGTCGTCTGCCGCGCGCCTCAACGCCGCATGGGAGGTGGATCTTTTCGGAAAGCGTCGCAGCGCGCTTGAGGCGGCGGCCGCGCAGCTTGGTGCGACCCAAGAGAATTTTCGTTCCGTCCAAGCGGCGCTCGCCGCTGAGATCGCCATCGCTTACACCACCCTGCGGGTAAACGAGGCTGGGCTGGAGGTGCTTCTTCGCACGATCAAGACCCGCGAGGAAACCAGCCGACTTGCCAACTGGCGGAAGGATGCGGGTGAGGCAGATTCATTAGAATCGGATCAAGCCGTGACCAGTCTTGAGCAAGCCCGCGCCGGGCAGCCCGCACTCGAACAATCGATTTCACAAGCCCGCAACCTCATCGCCCTTCTCTCCGGTGAGAACCCCGGCGCGCTTGACGCCTTGCTCGGTGCTGGCAAACAAGCGATTCCGAATCCATCGCGAACGCTCGCCATTGGCATCCCTGCCGACACGCTTCGCCAGCGGCCCGACGTGCGCATCGCGGGCTACCAACTCCTCGCGGCGGCGGCGACGAGCCGTGCGGTCCAAGCGGAACGCTTCCCCACGCTCAACCTCACGGGATCGCTCGGCGTAAACGCACTGGGTGCTGGGAAAATTTTCAATCCGGAAACCACCACCGCCGGGGTCATCGCTGGGCTCTCTGGGCCGATCTTTGATGCCGGCCGCATCCGTTCGAACATCCAAGCTCAGTCCGCCGTCGAGGAGCAGGCCTTTCAAAATTATCGGTCCACCATTCTCACCGCACTTTCCGAAGTGGAGGACTCGCTCATCGCTTGCCGCCGCACGACCGAGCGGCTGGAGATCCTCGAGAGGGCCACCGCCGCCGCGAGAGAAGCGGCTGGACTTGCCCAGCAACGCTACGAGGCGGGAGTCACCGACATTCTCACGGTGCTCGATGCCCAACGCTCGTTGCTCGGCCTCGAAGACAGCCTCTTCAGCACCCGTGCCAGCCGTGCCATCGCCTACATCCGACTCTACAAAGCACTTGGCGGCGGCTGGTCATAAGCGTTTCCCCGATTTCCACTTCATGAAAAAAGACGTATCCAGCAAGGAACTCACCGAAATTCTAGCTCAGGCGAAGCCGCGCCATCCGATGCTTCACTGGTCAGGCGCTGCGGCAGCGGTGATTCTAATCGGCTTGGGATTCTGGTATTACGAGAGGAATGCCAATCAAGATCGTGGGCCGATTTACAGCACCCAGGAACTCGAGCGAGGTGACCTCTCGCTCATCATCACCGCCACCGGAAACCTCGCGCCGACAAATCAAGTCACCGTGGGCAGCGAACTTTCTGGAACGGTCGCGGAAGTTTACGTCGACACCAATGACGTGGTGAAAAAAGGCCAGCCGATCGCCCAGTTGGACACCGCAAAGCTCACCCAGCAGACCGAGCGTGCCCGTGCGATTCTGCTCGCCGCCAAGGCCCGCGTGAGCCAGACGAACGCGACTTTGTCCGAAAATCGTGCGTCGCTTGCGCGGTTTGAGGAACTCCGCCGGATCAGTGGTGGGAAAACGCCATCCAAGGCCGCGATGGACTCGGCGTCTGCGGCGGTTGAGCGAGCAAAGGCCGATCTTGAAAGCGCCAACGCCTCGGTCGCGCAAACGGAAGCGGATGTGAAGGCGATCGAGCGCGATCTTTCCAAGGCCGTCATCCGCTCGCCAGTCGATGGGATTGTTTTGACGCGTTCGATTCAAGTCGGCCAGACGGTGGCGGCTTCGTTCACCGCGCCGATCCTTTTTCTCATCGCTGAGGACTTGCGAAAAATGGACCTGGTGGTGACGGTCGCCGAGGCCGACATTGGTCGATTGGCGGATGGACAGCCGGCGTCGTTCACCGTGGATGCTTGGCCATCACGGACCTACACGGCGATGGTCAAGCGCGTGGCCTTCGGCTCCGTCATCACGAACAATGTGGTGACTTACAACACTCAGCTCGGCGTCGACAATGACGACCTGAGCTTGCGGCCTGGCATGACGGCGACGGCAGACATCGCGGTGGCGATGCGGGAAAAAGTGTTGTTAGTGCCAAATGCCGCGCTGCGTTTTGATCCGGCAGCGGTCGAGCAACTCAGCAAATCCACGGAGCCCGAGCGGACGCTCGTCCAGAGCCTCTCGCCGGGCGGAGGTCGGCGCTTGTGGCGTGGGGATTCTTCGCCGCTGCCTGTTCCGCGATCGACGGGCCCGACAGTCTGGATTCTCAAAGATGGCAAGCCCGCCGCCGTTTCCGTTCAGACCGGGCTCAGCGATGGCCGTTTCACCGAAGCCACGGGCGATGGCCTGTTAGAAGGCGTGCCCATCATTGTCAGTGCCAAGCCCGCGCCCACCTCATGAGCGAAAAAAGACTCATTGAGCTTCACGGCCTCACGAAGACCTACGGCAAGGGCGATGCCGAGTTTAAAGCACTCAACGGCGTGGATCTCCAAATCAACACGGGCGAGTTCGTCGCAGTCATGGGCCCCAGCGGATCTGGTAAATCGACCTTGATGAATCTGCTGGGCTGCCTCGACACCCCGACGTCTGGCAGCTATTTTTTCAAGGGGATTTCGGTAGGCGGCTTGAGCAAGGATCAACGTTCTTTGCTGCGTCGGCACGCGTTGGGTTTCATTTTTCAAGGTTTCAATCTGCTCGCGCGGACATCCGCGATTGAAAATGTCGAGCTGCCACTGCTCTACCGCGGCTATTCTCAGAAGGAGCGCAAGCGGATGGCTCGCGAGGCTCTTGTGAGCGTGGGCATCGGGGACAAGGAGCGCAACACGCCCGCCGAGCTTTCGGGTGGCCAGCAGCAACGCGTAGCCATCGCCCGTGCGATCGTCACGAACCCAGGAACCCTTTTCGCCGACGAGCCGACTGGCAATTTGGACTCAAGGACTACTGTCGAGATCATGGAGCTGCTGTGTCGGCTCAATGACGACCGGGGGATTTCGATCATCATGGTCACCCATGAGGATGAAGTGGCGTCTCATGCGAAACGGATCGTCCGCGTCCGGGACGGCTTGATCGAATCCGATGTCATCGCTCATGGGCGGTCTGGCCACGGTGCAATCCACTAACTTATTTCTAACACGCCATGTTTTTTAATGCCTTCATCATCGCGCTCCGGGAGATCCGGCGAAATTTGACTCGGGCATTTCTAACGGTTCTTGGAGTGGTCATTGGGGTTGCCGCGGTGATCACGATGGTGACGCTCGGCCGTGGTGCGACGGAAACGGTGAAGGCTCAAATTTCCAGCATGGGGAGCAATCCGTTGGTGTTGCGCGCGGGTCAGGGGGGGGGTGGGGAGGGGGTGGCGCTATTCAGTACGGCAGATGTCCGGGCCATCGAGGGCCAAATCGCGGGACTCAAATCCGTCGCGCCGCTCGCGCGGGGTGGTGCCTCGGCTGTGGTGCTCGAGAACGCGCGCGTCACGGACATCCAAGGGACCACGCCAGAGTATTTCGGGATCGCGAACTGGAAGCTCTCGCAGGGTCGGTTCTTTGATCAGGCGGATCTAACGGATGGTGCTCCGGTCTGCGTGATTGGTGAAACCATCCGCAGGGAGCTTTTCGGCAAGCAGGAGGCGGTCGGGAGTAAAATCCGACTCAAGACGACCTCAGTTTTGGTGATCGGCGTCACGGCGCCAAAGGGCCAAGCGGGTTGGGGGGATGATCTGGATGACAACATCATCATGCCCATCACCACCCTCCGGCGGCGGATCGAGGCGAAGGCGTCGAACCAGAACATCGATCAAGTGATGATTTCCGGCGAGGATGGCTATCCAAGCGAGGCGATTGTTTCGGATGTTTCGACTCTAATGCGTGAACGGCGCGGGCTGAAGGGAACCGCGCAGAACAATTTTTCGGTTTCGGACACCCGCCAGATTGCGGAGGCGGTCAGCTCGAGCACCGCGGTGATGACGTCGTTGTTAGGTGCGGTGGCGGGGGTGAGCCTCCTCGTAGGTGGCATTGGGATCATGAACATCATGCTGGTTTCCGTGACCGAGCGGACGAGGGAAATCGGCATTCGTTTGGCGATCGGTGCGCGCGCCCGCGAGGTGTTGCTGCAATTTCTCGTCGAAGCGGTCACCCTGTCCTGCGTGGGTGGGGCGGTGGGGATCACGCTGGCCTATGGCCTTTGTTCGACGCTGGCAAAGGTGGTGGGGGCACCCTTTTTGTTTGATCCAAAGATCAACATCATTGCCTTTGTTTTTTCTGCGGCGATCGGGATTATTTTCGGGTTCATGCCGGCCCGGCGAGCCGCTGGACTCGACCCAATTGAGGCACTCCGGCACGAATAGGTTGTGAATTGGCGGAAAAAGTGGATGAATTCGCCATCCGCGCCGCCACACCTCCCGATTCCCCATCATGAGTCCGCTCACCATTGCCGCCATCAAGGAACAATCCGGCGAGATTCCCATCGCCGCCGCGATCCATGCCCAACTTCAGGCTCGGAGTACCAAGTTGACCAAAGGCGGGAAGCCCTACCTTGAGCTGGTGTTTGCAGATTCGACGGGGAATTTTTCGCTAAAAATCTGGTCAGACAGCCCGATGTACGACGCTGCCACTCAGTTGGCAGAAAATGCGATCCTGAGGCTGGAGGGCGAATGGACGCAAAACGCTTACGGGGTCAATCCGAGTCATCTCGAGTGGCACACGCTCGATGACGAGACCGTCGCCGATTTTCTCGCTGGAGATCCTCAGATTCGCGAAAAGCAGGAACGTGATTTTGCGGAGATTCAGGGGCTTTGTGGCTCGATTGTGGATCCCCGTCTTCACGGGCTTTGTGGGTTGTTTCTCTCTCAGATGGGCGATCGCTTCCGGCGCACGGCAGCGGCGAGGAAAAACCATCACGCGCGGCGCGGCGGCTTGGTTGAGCACGTTGCCCAGATGATGCGCTCGGCGGTGGCCATTTGCGGGGTTTATCCAGAGCTCAATCGCGACCTGATGCTGGCCGGCGTGCTTTTTCACGACTGCGGGAAGCTTTGGGAAAACTCCTACCCAGAGGATGGATTTAGCCAAATCCACAGCATCCATGGAGAAATGCTCGGGCACATCCCGTTGGGGATCGAGTTGACCAATAAGTTGTGGAACGATCTTCTCGCCAGCCCGCAGGCGGAAGATTGGAAGGCGCTCAAGCCCACCACCGAAATGGCGCGGCTGCATTTGCTGCACCTGATCGGTAGTCACCACGGGCAGTATGAATTTGGTTCGCCGGTGCTGCCGCGCACGCCAGAGGCCTTCGCGCTGCACTACATCGACAACCTCGATGCCAAGCTGGAAATGCTCCGCGATGCCTATTCGCAAGCTTCGGAGATCGCTCCGGGCATCTATGAGCGCGTCTTCCCGCTGCCGAGCTCATTGGTGCGGCCGCTTGCGGGTTTCTCTGCCGGGCCTTCTCCTGAGCCACCCGTAGAGAATCCAGACGCCTGAAGCGATGAACCTAACTGGCTGGCGGCTTCAGCCCTCGGATGCTGAGCTTTTCACGCCAACTCGCCTACCTTTGGGCAGGAAGGGCACGATCAGCGAGTCCGTAAAATCAAAAACCTCGGAGAAATCCTCTTTTTTGTCGGAATCCTGTTTGCCGAAGACCTGTTCTTCGATCAGGTGGAAGACCATGTCACCCACATCTTGGCATTTTCGGACGCTCCACTCGGTCATGAGCGTGGAGGCCATCGGCCCAAATTGCTCCAGCGCGTAATCACGGCAGCCCTCCAAGAGTTCTGGCCCGCTGACGTGGCGTGCTTGGCCGCCGTTGGAATCCGAAATCCGCTTCAAGGTGAAATCCAACGCCTCCTTGAGGAAAAAATAGGCGTGCGGGTCAAACCGATTGTCACGCTTCAGGATCGAAACGACTGACTTTTCAAATTGCATCGCTTGCATGCAAGTGACCATGCAAGATGCCGTCCAGCCTGTCAAAGGGCATTCGAGGATAAGCCGTGCCACATTTTCCCCGGGATCTCCCGCGCTCTCAGCCGAGAATCCGGCAAATGAGCCATTTTCTTGCGGCCTGCCCACTGAGTTGCAGGGTGTCGTCACTTCATCCGACATGACCCGCGCGGGGGTTTGCGTACACTAAAGTAGTTAAAGGTCTGAAAACCCGTTCCTTTCGCCGCATCGAGATCAGTTTCGTTGCATCGTTCTAGACATCCAAGACCATGAAAAACCAAGAGGCGCGGGCTCATGCCGCTAAATTGCATTCTTGTGCAATAAGACAAAATCAAGAGATTTTGTCTTATTGCGGCCTTTCGTTGTTGAAGCTCGGAGTTCTGTACCGCGCACTCATGGCACTTGCCGCCATCGTGATTTCGCCCAGCGCATGGGCAGTGGACTACACGTGGGCTGGGACTTCCAACGCTTGGACATCAAATGCCTCATGGAGTACGGTGACATCGGGACCACAGCTTAGCTCCTCTACCAGCAATACAGACGTCGCCATTTTCTCGAACCTCGGAAATAGCACCTACAGAGCCCCCAATATCACGAGTAACCGGACGGTGAACTCCCTCCAAAGTCTGGCGCAGGCACCCTGACCCTAAACGGTGACAACAACTACCAAGGCAACACCTCATTTGGCGGCTCAGGAACCGTCCTCTTGAATGGGAACAACACCGCTTCAAACGGTGCGGTCAGCGTAAGCTCCAGCGCCACCCTCGGCGGCTCCGGAATCGTCGGCGGAAATGTCACGTTGTCGGGCACCTCCAAGATTGGAAGCGCAAGTAGCACACTCACGCTTGCGAGGAACCTAACCATCGCTGGTATCAATGAGCTCGCCGCAACATCGAACATCAGTGTATCAGGTGACACAACCATCAGCAGTGATTACTCATTCGCCGTGAATGGCATATTAAGCGGCGCGATCGCCGTGAGTTCTAATGCGACCCTCGGTGGTTCTGGGTCGATTTCTGGCGGTGTCAATGTCACTGGATCACTGGCACCAGGCAACTCGATCGAGTCGCTGGGGATGGGAAGCCTGACATTTCTTTCGGGTTCTAACTACAAATATGAGCTCAATTCCACGAACCTTTCTGGCGACCTTGCATTTTCATCCGCTGGACTGAGTATTGCGGATGGTCTTGTCGCGCTAAGTCTCTCTGACCTTGCGGCCGGCACCTTAGTGAATGATAATAAGCTCACCTTGATTTCTTACAGAGACTCTTGGAACAATGGGAGATTTACATTTTCAAGTAATAGTACTAGTATCAACGATGATTCCATCATCACGGTGGACCCAAATCAGTGGATGTTTGATTACAACGATACTGTAGGTGGCACCAACTATTCGGCAGACCAAAGTGGGGCAAATTACTTTGTGACCATGACGGTGGTTCCTGAGCCTAGCGCTCTGATTCTGAGTGGTCTTGGTCTGTTGTTATTGGTGCGGCGGCGGCGTTGAGCGGGAAGACACTCTCAGTCAAGCTCGCCTCGTGAGCTACCTTTAAGATCAAGGAAGCTGGTGGTTTGGGCTCTGGTGCCTTACGATGGAAGTTGTATGAGGCGGTCGAATCTTTGCTGAGCTATTTGCGCCTCAAGATCTCACGGCGAGATGGGTTGCGTCAGGGCCTGAACTGTGGCAGGATATGGATTGCATTTCCTTAGCGGAGATTGCCCCCACCGTTCCACCCCCTAATTCGCATTTCATGATCCGATTGCTGCCATGGAAATTTTTCGTTAGATACGCGGCACGGCGCTACGGGGTGATCGATCCTGCGACGTGGCTCGCGCGGATCCGCCGCTTTGCCCAACCGTCCGAAGTGGCCGAGCCCCTTGAGCTTCTTCGCGCGGGCATCATCTTTCACGCGAGAGGCCTGGTAAATGCCAAGGCGATCCAACACAACCTCGACTGGGTTTGGCCCTACTGGGTCGAACGGCAGTTCAATCCCACCGATTCATCATTTATCCCGCGGGCATTTTCCTTCAGCCACATCAACCTCACCCATCGAAATTGGACCGCTGTGGGGCTCCCGGACTTGCCGGTGTACCCGATCGTGGATCCCCGGGGCTTGGTCACACCGCTAAACGATGGCTGGTCGCTTGATTTCTGGATCCTAACCGAAAATGGACGGAGTCTCTTGCCGAGCAAACTCGGTGATGATGCGGTGCGCCAGACTCTCCAACTCGATCCAACACTCAAAATCATCACCGATTGCGTTCACGGTGGTCTGGAACTTCGCACAGACGTGACCATGGGTGCGACCAATTTCGGGACTGCCAACCTCTGCGTGGCCGTAGGTGCTTTGGCGGATGCCGATGCATGGTTGGTGGTTGCTGTTAGACCCTACAATCCTGAGGGCGTTCAGTTTGTAGACCAAATCGTCTTCGACGCGAATGAGCAAGCATTTCATGTGAACGAAGAAGCATCGGTTAGATTGAGCGATCCGCCGGATTCGCTTCAGATGGCGCACTATGCGGACGGGGATGTCTATCTCGACCTTCAGCGGGATGATCACCCGCAAGAAGTGCATTGCCCAGTTGGAATGGCCACTGCGGCGGCGTTGTTTCGACTCCGAGAAGGGGAGGCTCGCCAAATTCAAGTTTCGGTGAACTTGGATCGTGACCTCAAGGATGTGCCGTTGCGGCAACCTATCAACCACTCATGGTCCGACGCGACGCGAGGTACTGCGGAGCTTTCGATACCGGATGCTCGAATGCAGTTTCTCTATGACGCAGCTGTACGAACGATGATTCTTCTATCGGCTGGGGATTTGGTACCGGGGCCGTACACTTACCGGCGGTTTTGGTTCAGAGATGCGTGCCTCATGCTTCATCCGATGATTGCCATCGGACTCATCGATCGGTCAAAGCGAGTCATCGAAAGTTTCCCAAATCGCCAGACGCTGTCAGGCTACTTTCTATCACAAGAAGGTGAGTGGGATTCTAACGGACAGGTGCTTTGGATCGCGGCACGTTACGCCAGCATGACCGGGACACGACTTGGCAAAGAAGTCGAACAGGCGATCCGCAAGGGAGTTCGTTGGCTCCGCAACAAACGCAGTCATGCGAGTGGCCTATTGCCAGCTGGATTCAGCGCGGAACATCTCGGGCCGAATGATTTCTACTTTTGGGACAACTTTTGGGCACTGGGCGGGCTACGAAACATCGCAAGCTACTGGCATAGCATTGGCGACGATGATGCAGCCTCGGAAGCCGACATACTGGCGGAAGAATTCTCTATCAGTATTGAATCTTGTATCACTGCGATCCCATCGACTCAGAGCAATGGCGCAGTACCTGCAGCACCTGGAAGGCGGATGGATGCAGGTGCAATCGGATCGATGGTGGCAGACTACCCGCTGCAGCTTTACCCCCCAGGTGACGAAAGAATGCGAACAACTGGAGATTTCCTCATCGGACATTGCTTTCAGCGGGGTGGGTTCTTCCAAGAGATGATCCACTCGGGAATCAACGCCTATCTGACACTCGACCTCGCTCAATCTCTGTTGCGCAAAGGCGATCCTCGTTATGGAGAACTGATCCGCCGAGTGGCTGAGCTCGCATCGCCAACCGGTCAATGGCCAGAAGCGATCCATCCGCAGACCTTCGGAGGGTGCATGGGCGATGGGCAACATGGATGGGCAGCGGGTGAATGGATCATGATGATTCGAAATTGTTTCGTCAGAGAGGAGGCTGAATCGCTCATCATCGGATCTGGGATTTTGTCGGAGTGGTTGGCGGGTGGTGAGGAGATTCGCTTCGGCCCGACCCAGACCGCATGGGGGCCAGTTCGTATCCGCATCGACCAAGCCTGCTTGCATCTGGACGCTCATTGGCGAGGTGACCCTCCGCGCGTTACGATTTCGGTGCCTGGCTTCGAAAAGCAATCCAGCAATTTAGTAGAACGTGTTTTTCCACTTAAAAAAATATGAAAATCGCCATGTTCACGAATACCTACCTCCCGCACGTCGGGGGGGTGGCGAGATCCGTTAAAACATTAGAGGATGCTTGCCGCATGGCTGGTCACGAAGTGAAGGTCATCGCGCCGACCTTCTTAGAACAGAAATCGGCACCCGATGTGTTGCGAGTGCCAGCAGTCCAAAACTTCAATGGTAGCGACTTTTCCATGCGGATCCCTGTGCCCAACTTGATCCGTGAGTTCATCGAAGATTTTAAGCCGGACGTGATTCACAGTCACCATCCATTCCTACTAGGAGATGCGGCGTTGCGGGAGGCATGGAAAATGCAAGTGCCTATCATTTTCACCAATCACACGCTCTACGAGCGTTACACGCACTATGTGCCGCTTGACTCAACTGCGCTGAAGCGTGTCGTGATCCAGTTAGGCACCGAATACTGCAACCTCTGTGACCAGGTCATTGCGCCGAGTGGCAGCATTGCGAGGTTGCTGAGGGAGCGTGGGGTTGTGGCCCCCATTGAGGTGATACCGACTGGGGTGGATATTGATTTTTTCGCAAATGGCGATTCACTGCGATTTCGGCAGGCGATCAACATTCCCCAACAGGCGATGGTAATTGGCCATGTCGGCCGCCTTGCGAAGGAGAAGAACGTCTTGTTTCTCGCGGACGCGGTCGCCACGGCCTTGCACGATGATCCATCCACGGTTTTCCTAGTAGTGGGTGATGGTGAACATCACAGAGACATGATGGACATCCTCAGGCAGAAGGCACCGGACGGTCAGATCCATGCGGTGGGAAAGCTCACCGGCCAAGATTTGGCGGATGCCTATGCGGCAATGGATTGCTTTGTGTTTGCATCACAAACAGAGACGCAAGGGCTCGTGTTGGCAGAGGCAATGGCGGCTGGTATTCCCGTAGTGGCACTCGACGGCCCTGGGGTGCGGGAGATTGTCAGGCATGATGAAAACGGCTTACTTCTCAATGGCAAAGCTACCGCCGATGAATTCGCCTTGGTGATTGGTGCTCTGATTCGAAATTCTGAATTGTTAAAGTACTTCAAACAAAAATCTAAGGAAACAGCTGTAGAATATGGCGCCGAGACCTGTGTGCAGTGCGTCATTGAGTGCTATGAAAAACTCATCGCTCATGATGGGCGAAAGAGAAAGTTAAATCTAACAGCATGGGATCGCCTGCTATCGGGAATCGAGATCGAGTGGGATCTATTCGTCGAAAAGCTCTCGGCGGGAGCGGCCGCGGTGGTCGAAACCCAAGCAACCAAAGCCCACCTTGATTAGCAGCATCGGAACTCTAGTAAGATGGATTCGGCGAGAAACTAGCCGGACCGGTTGGACTGCGCGGATTCTTGGGATCAGGCAACCCGCAATGGCAGGCGATGAGCCGGGATTGATCATCATCCAGATAGACGGCCTTTCGAGAGAGGAATTCAATCGGGCGATTGATGAGGGAAGGTTGCCATTTCTCGCTCGTCTAATTCGACGCAAGCATTTCACCTTGGAGAGCTTTTATTCAGGAGTGCCATCGACCACTCCAGCGGTTCAGGGGGAGATTTTTTTTGGCGTGCGGACGGCGGTACCAGCTTTTGAATTTCTCAATCGTAAGTCAGGAAAGGTTTTCAGGATGTATGAATCGACTGCGGCGGCTAGCATTCAGTCAGAGCTTGAAAAGAAATGCGTGGAACCATTGCTACGAGGTGGACATGCGTATTTGGACATCTATCGCGCGGGTGCAGATGAGTCACGGTATTGTTCGCAGGATACTGCGCTTCGTGAAGTGCTTCGACGTCAGCACCCATTGAAATGGGTACTGCTTGTGTTTATTTATGCGCCACGGATCGGTAGAGTAGTTGCTCTGTTCCTACTAGAATGCTTACTCGCTATTTTTGATGCGATGAAAGGAATTTATGAGCAGGGCAAACTCTATCACGAATTGGCATTCATTCCCGCACGGGTCTTTTTTAGTATCGTGCTGCGAGAGCTCGTTCGTTTTCGCGTAATGTTTGATGTGGAGACGGGTGTACAGGTCATCCATGCCAATTTCTTGGGCTACGATGAACAAGCGCACCGGCGGGGACCAAGCTCGATCTTTGCCCATTGGACGTTGAAGGGTATTGATCGGGCAGTGCGCGACATCTGCCGCGTGGCCGAGCGGTCGAATCGTCGAGATTACGAATGGATCGTCTATTCAGATCATGGGCAGGAGAGCACCACGGCATTTGAAGTTCTCCATGGGCGGACGGTCGCTGATGCGGTAAAGGAAGTTTTTGGGCGTGGTCCGCTTGAACATCGGGAGTTGTGGGAGAGTCGCATTTCTGAGCTTGTCACGAGGTCGATTGATTCCTGCCGACAATATCTTGGGATGAAGGCGAAATGCCGAGACCATATGGCGGCACCCGACCCAACGAGTCAGATTGTCCTCACGGCCATGGGGCCCGTGGGCCACTTGTATTTGCCTGATGAGTTAACGGGAAAAGAGATGGATAGCTATGCCAAAGCTCTCGTAAAAATTGCTAAAATTCCCCTAGTGCTAACCACCAAACGTGATGGCAAGGTGCAAGCCTACAACGCTCAGGGCGTTTGGGACTTGCGGTCTGATTCCAAAGAGGTGATTGGAAATGATCATCCGTTTCCGGACGAAGCGTCGGAGGATCTTGGTGCGCTGTGTTGGCATCCTGATGCAGGAGACTTTGTGATAAGCGGTTGGAACCCACGATCAGCCCCTGTAAGTTTTGCGATGGAAAGTGGTGGACATGGTGGTCCAGGACGGCGCGAGACAGAAGGGTTTTTGCTGATTCCAGACCGGATTTATCGTTGGCACATGGCGCACCTTCCAGTGACGCGGCTGAGGGTGAGAGGTGTTGACTTGCGCGATGTCGCGCGGCACTTTCTCGGCCGGGACGGTAAGCCAGATGAGCGCGTGCCTGAGCACCCAGTCCGTAATGAGAATCTAACATTTCGGGTGATGACCTACAACATTCACAGTTGCCGTGGAATTGATGGGAAAATCCGTCCAGAGAGGATTGCAAGGGTGATGAATCAATTTGATCCTGACATTATCGCGGTACAGGAACTCGACGTTCACCGTGTGCGAAGTGGTATGCTTGACCAGTCTCAAGTGATTGCCGATCACCTTCGCATGGATCATGTCTTTCACGCGGTTTTCGAAGAGGAGCACGAGCGCTATGGGATTGCGATTTTCTCAAAGTACCCGTTGAAGGTGGTGAAGGCTGATCACCTGACTGGGGCGAAGCCCATGATTCTCCGAGAGGCGCGTGGGGCGATCTGGGTGCGGGTCGAAATGGATGGCTGCTTGTCACTGAATTTTATCAACACTCACTTCGGACTTGGGCGGCGAGAGAAACGCTTGCAAGTTGAACATCTGTTAGGAAGCAAATGGTTAGGGGGGATTCCTGAAGACGAGCCAGTCATTCTTTGTGGTGACTTCAACTCAGGGCCTCGCTCCAAAGTATTCAAGCGATTGAGTCAGCGACTGGTCGATGTACAGCAGGTGGCGGTTGGGCAAAAGCCTCGCGCAACGTTTTCATCGGTTAGGCCGATGATGAGAATTGACCATATTTTTGTTAGCCGTCACTTCAGAGTTGAAGCGGTCGATCGGCCTGACACCCTCACGGCGGTTATGGCATCTGACCACCTGCCGGTTTGTGCCGAAGTATGCCTCGCGGTCCCTGAGTGAATATTCAGTGAATGTTCAAAATAGGCGCCTTCCAAATGATACGCACGGCGTCAAGGCGCAGCCTAGAATTCGAGATGACGGATGCGAGCTCGGACTGCCTCGCCTCTAGCATCGATATCTCTGCTGGCTTGATGTGATCGTTCACCTCGGCAAGGTCGCGTAATCTAGTAATCTCGAGTGACGTTTCACGGTGCATTCGTTGTAGCGCATCTTGGATGACCTCTTGGCTTTTTTGATAACCGATCGCGCGTGTCTTTTCTAACATCGATGGTAGGATCGTGCGTTTCAATTTCTCATTCCTCAGCAGGGACCCGGGGTCACCTTTGCGAAGTGGCGGGTGGGCGTAGAAATCCTCGCCGGTGTGGTCATTGCCCATGTGATCAACGATGATCCGTAGTGGGGTCTGCGGCAGGAAGCGATCCACATGGAGGGCTGCGGGTGCGATACACTCAATCACGAGCCAAGATTCTAATAAGATTGTTTTTTCGCCCGGTGAGTCCCAGACGCCGAAGGTTGCGTTGCCATTGGGTGAGGCTAGCATGAGGTCAAGTGCGCCTCGGACCATGGGGTGGTCGAGTGTCAGAAATGTTTCCAGTTCATGTTCCAAGGCGCGCTGGCGGTTGAGTGTCACGGTCATTCCATCCTGAGGGAGTGCGGAAAATGTGTCGGATTTCAAGCCGCTTGGCCGCAAGAAATACCGTCGGCCACCAAGGTCTTCGATGTGCAGACCCGAAAACTCGAAAAGCCGAAGGATGAACTCTTCGAAGTCATGGTCTTGATCCCACTGGTGGATGTTTTTCACCAAGTACCCTGACTGATCAACTCGGTGTGAGCTTAGAGCGAGCAGGCGGTCTTGACCACGGGCGAGGCGTTCCGAAACTTGTTTTTTGATGGAACGGGAATGTTCGACGAGTGAATCTAATAGCGAGTGGTCATTGAGCGCTTCCTCGAGTTCAATTGCTAGGTCTCGTTGAATCTCGGCTGCACCACGCAGGCTGGTGCGGAACGCATCGAGTCCCTCATTGAGCCAGCGGACCCTGACTTCTTCGGTGCTTGAGGGCAAATAAGGTACGTGGATGTGAATGGTGCCTCGCTGGCCGATTCGGTCGAGTCTGCCGATGCGTTGTTCTAGCAGATCGATATCGTTGGGGAGGTCGTAAAGCACGAGGTGCCTTGCAAATTGAAAGTTTCTTCCCTCGCTGCCGATCTCTGAGCAGACGAGAATCCGTGCACCTTCAGGTTCTGCAAAGAACGCTGCATTTCGGTCGCGCTGGAGCAAGGTGAGATCTTCATGGAACACGGCTCCAGCGACTCCGGTGGCGGTCAGCAAATGCTCGAGGATCTCCTCGGCGGCCGTGCGGGTCTTGGTGATCACGAGGATCTTTTCCCCTTCGTATTTTTCTAGCAAATCAACGAGCCAGCTGAGTTTGTCGGTGGTGGGTACGATTCGAGGTTCGCGCGTTGGAAAGCCACCGAGCATGGCACGAGTGTTGCGAAACATGACTCGGCCAAGTCCAAAGCTGTCGAGAAGGTCAGCGATCAGTCTTTCGCGTGCCAAAGGTCGTCCGTCGATTAGATCAGCAAAGCGTTGATCGAGCCGTGGCCGTCCGCGAACGATCGTACGAACTGACTGATCTGGCGTGGCTCCTGTGGAGAGTAGATCGACCGCATCGGCCACTCGTTCGTATTGCAGAGTCTCCAATCGGAACACTTCAAGCTCACAGTATCGGTCGGGATCTAGCAGTTTCAGTCGAGCGAAATGCCCTTCTGGCCCGAGCTGTTCTGGAGTGGCGGTGAGAAGTAAAAGACCGTGGATGGTTTCCGCTAAGGATTCGACCAACCGGTAGGCGGGGCTCGATGCCTCGGGCGACCACTCAAGATGATGCGCTTCGTCGACTACGAGAATATCCCAACCCGCCTCGCGGGCTTGTGCGGCGCGTAGGGGATTCGCGGCAAGATGATCGACGCTTGCCAAGACCCATTGGCTGTCGAGGTAAGGATTGCAGCCCGGTTCGCCCTGTTCGATTGCCTCGCATCGTTCCTCATCAAACAGGCTAAAGGAAAGTTGGAAGCGGCGAAGTAATTCGACAAACCATTGGTGAATTAGTGGTTCGGGCACCAAAATGAGGACTCGGTCGGCTCTACCCGTTAGAATGAGGCGGTGAAGAATGAGGCAGGCTTCAATGGTCTTCCCCAATCCGACCTCGTCGGCTAACAGAACCCGCGGCTGAGGGCGGCGGGTGACCTCGTCCGCGATGAAAAGTTGATGGGGAATCAGGTCCATCCGTGCCCCCGCAAGGCCTTGGATGGGAGAGGCGCGTATTTCTGCCCTTCGTCGCAGCGCTTCGCCACGCAAGTCAAAGTCGGCGTGATCGTCCAGCTTACCGCCGAACAAACGCTCCTCTGGTTTGCTGAAACTCATGGTGTCCGCGAGATTTTCCTCGGGGATTTCGCCATCATCGGTCTGGTAGATCCGTAGATTGCGATCTTCTCGCACACTCGTGATGATCATTTCCTTGCCGGTGTGGTCTTGAATCCGGTCGCCTGGCATGAATTTCACTCGCCGCAGTGGGGCGGACTCGGTGGCATAAGTGCGGGATTCGCCTGCGGCGGGGAACTCGATTTGAATCCGGCCGTTGCCGCGGGTGAGGATTTTGCCTAAGCCGAGTTCGGGCTCGCCATCGCTGACCCAGCGCTGGCCTCGTGTCCATGAATCTGGGGCCATTCGGTTAGTTTTTTCCGAAGAGTTCGCGACAAAGCAGGCAGCTTTTGCCATCGCATCGGCGCGCTTGGCAATGCTCACGGCCGTAGAAGATGATTTGCAGGTGGAGGCGGTTCCAGGTGTCGCGAGGAAAGAGCTTTTTCAGGTCTCGCTCGGTCTGCGTGACGTTTTTCCCGGAGGTGAGTTTCCAGCGGGTTGCGAGGCGGTGGATGTGGGTATCGACCGGAAACGCAGGGACGCCGAAGGCTTGCGCCATCACCACCGAGGCGGTTTTGTGGCCGACGCCAGGGAGGGCCTCCAGTGCGGCAAAGTCGGCGGGCACTTGACCTGCGTGTTGTTCAACTAGAATTTTAGAGAGTTCTGAGATCGCGGCGGATTTCCTTGGGGATAGCCCGCATGGACGGATGATGGCCTTGATGCGATCCACGGGCACCCGCATCATTTTGTTAGGATTGTTTGCAAGTTTGAAGAGTGCTGGCGTCACTTGGTTGACGCGAACATCGGTGCATTGTGCCGAGAGGAGAACCGCGAGCAGCAAGGTGTAGGCGTCTTGGTGATCGAGCGGAATCGGGGTCTCAGGATAAAGTTCTGCGAGGCGTCGTCGGACGTGGTCGGCGCGTTCTTGCTTGAGCATGGCGGTGGTTTGCGGGTCGCGTGGGGGCTTAGCGTCCGCGTTCGAGGTGAACGGCGACGCACTCGGTGTTAGGAAGAATGTGTTTTTCGATCGAGACCGCGATGTGTGAAAGGGGGTGGTGTTTTAAAAGGTGATCGGCAATTTCAACTGCAAGCGTCTCAATGAGGTGGCGCGGCTTGGCGGCGGCGAGCGACTCGATTTCTAATGCAACCGCATGGTAGTCCACGGTGTTTGTGATTTGATCGGCCAGTGCGGCAAACCCTTGAGACGGTCGGAGTCGGAGGGTTATGAATAACGTTTGAGGCGATGAGCGTTCGTCGGAGGGGACACCGATCCACGATGTGACGGCGAGGCGGCGGATTTCAATGGTGTCTGGCACTTGCATGATGGTGGGAGATTTGGCGGTTCGCGGGTTGAAATGTTGCTGGGCTCGTGGGCCAGTGGAGTGAGCTTAACCCGAGAGGTGGTGGAACTGCCACTTGTAAATGAGGACTCCGCTAGTGTCGTGCTGGATGGTTTCGAATGTGGCGCGGCAGGTAAATCCTGCAGAATTGTGGGGATCTTACGTCCGAAATCGTTCTTGCATCCGAGTGCGTCGGGCCATTACCTTTTCGCAATGTCACCAAGCCGAATCACTCCGCTGTTGTTATTTTTAGCGCTTTCAGCATTCAGTACGCAGTCTCGGGCCGCGATTTCCCTTGCTCAAGATGCCGCCACTTCGGCGACAGCATCGGCCAATGTCTCAGGGCCAGCCAAGGAAGCCATCGAGGCGTTTCAGGCCGGGCGTTACGCGAAGGCCATCGGACTAGCACAACCGTTAGCCGAGCAGGGAAATGCGGATGCGCTCTATCTGATGGGGTTTGCATACGAGACGGGTAAGGGTTTTGAGGCATCCCGCGAAAAGGCTCTCGAGTATTACCGCAAGGCTTCGGCTGGAAAACAGAGCGATGCGACGTATCGGCTCTCATTTATTTTGCTCGCATCCGATAAGGAAGAGGAGCGCAACGAGGCTCGTGCGGCCCTCGAAAAATCTGCCAAAGATGACCCAACCGTGGCAGGGCGGATTCTGGGTGAGGCTTTCTTGCGGGGCCGGTTGTCGCCAACGGCTGATCCTGACAAGGCGATTTTTTGGTGGAATCAAGCCGCAGATGCCGGCGATATCACCTCGCTCTTGCTGATCGCGCGGTTTTACGAAGGTCAATTTGGTTTCCCGGAGCTCAAGGACAATGCCAAGGCATTTGCGATTTACGGGAAGGCCGCAGGGCTAGGTGATTTTGGAGCGATGGCTGCTCTTGGTTCTCGGTTGCTCGGTGGAGATGAGAAGCTAAGAGATGAAGCCAAGGGCCGCGAGTGGCTCAAGAAGGCGGTCGAGGGGAAGAACTACGCGGCATATCTCGCACTGGGCGATTATGAGGAGAGCGTGAAGAAGGATCTCAAGGCAGCACTTAAGGAATACGAGCGCGGTAAGGATGCCGGTCAGGTCGATTGCACCCTTCGCGCTGCGGAATTTTACATTCAAGGCAAAGGGGTGGAGAAAGACGAGGCGCGCGGCTTTGCCCTGCTGCAGAAGGTCGCCGAAAGCGGCAACCCGCTTGCGAATTTCAAACTCGCAGTGCAGGCATTCTCAGCTGAAAAGCCAGATCTACTTGCGGGCTATAAGTACATTCTAGCCTCTGCCAGTGGGAGTCTTCCCGAGGCGCAAAACGAGCTTGGGCTCTTGTACCTCTCAGGCAAGCTCGGGGCGGCGGATCCTGCAGCTGGAGTTGCTTGGTTAACGCGCGCAGCACAGGGAGGAAATACCCAAGCGCAAAGCAATCTAGCGGCCCTCTACGAACGCGGCGCTGCTGGTCTCACGCAAAACATTGAGACTGCCGGTCAACTCTACACGCTCGCGGCAAACCAAGGCCACGGCCCCTCGACTCTCGCGCTTGCTCGGCTCGTCAATGAGGGGCTTGGCACAAAGGCAGACCCAGTGAAGGCATGGGCACTTGCCGCTTTGGCGCAAGAGCGCGGCGAAAAAGAGGCGAACACGCTGCTCATTGAAATCTCGGGCAAACTTGATGAGGCTCAGAAGGAGGCTGCAAAAAGCGAGCTCCAGAACATCAAGTCCGCCAAGGCACCGACTCCAGCTGCAAAACCTGTACCCGCAGCGGCTCCGAAGAAAACAAGATAACCGATTCACTTTGATGAGGCCCGCCTTGGTTGATTCCTTGGCGGGCCTTTTGCTCTCCATCGGGCACATCCCTTGTACCGTTCCGCTTGCGTCTTTTGGCCTTCCCGCCAGACTCCCCCTGTGAAAATTCTCATCACCGCCGGTCCGACCCGTGAGCCCGTCGATCCTGTTCGATTTTTAACCAATCGTTCATCTGGAAAAATGGGGTACGCGCTTGCGGCGGCATTCGCCCACGAGGGGCACTCGGTGTTGCTGATTTCGGGGCCGACGCACCTCGAGGTACCTGAGCTTGTGGATTTCATTCCAGTCGAGACCGCTGCCGAAATGTACGATGCAGTGTCCAATTCGCTCGGCCGCATGGATCTCGCGGTTTTTGCGGCAGCCGTCGCCGACTATTCGCCCACCCATGCCAGCCCGGATAAAATCAAAAAGGCTGGGGCCACCCTCACGCTCGAGCTCACCCGCACGGTGGACATTCTCGGGTCGGCTCGCGAGCCCCTCGGGTTTTCAGGCACTCTCATTGGCTTCGCGGCTGAGACCCAAAACCTGCAACGGAATGCTCGCCAAAAGCTCATGAGCAAACAATGCGACCTTGTCATCGCCAATGACGTCTCGACGCCGGGGATCGGCTTTGACTCCGACCAAAATGAGGTCATCCTCGTCTATCGAGATCACGCCGAAGCATGGCCACGCGCGACCAAGCACGACCTCGCTCATCGCCTGGTTCAAGCCATCCTTGAAGTCCATGCCGCGCGCCAGTGAGGCAATCCGATCATTTTGCCGCCATCATTTAAAGACTCCCGAATTTCCCTAACTTAAATCATCACGCAACTCACCATGACCGATCTCGAACTTGCTACCCATGCCGCCCTTGAAGCGGGAAAACTTTTGCGCCAGCACTTCGGCTGCGACGCCACCGTGGATGAGGCGACCCACCACGACATCAAGCTTGCGCTCGACAAAGAATCGCAAGACCTCATCACCGGCATCCTTCTCGGTGCTTGTCCGGGAGATGCGCTTTACGGCGAGGAGGGCATCGCGGGGAACCAAGATTCTGACCGTCAATGGATCGTGGACCCCATCGATGGCACGGTGAATTTTTTCTACGGGATTCCTCATTTCTGCGTATCCATTGCCCTCCGCATCGCGGGCGAGATCGTGGTGGGCGTGATTCATGATCCGATGGTGGGCGAAACATGGACTGTGGAAAAAGGTGGGCCTGCGATGCTTGATGGCCGGCCGATTCAGACCAGCAAGCGCGACACGCTCGCGGAGTCGATCCTGTTTGTGGGCTGCGGCAAAGACGAAGGTGCCCTGAAAACCGGCATCGAGCGATTTCACCGCGCCTCGCTCAAAGCCCGGAAAATGCGCATGATGGGTTCCGCCGCGCTCGGCATGGCCTACATCGCGTCGGGACGACTGGACGCCTACATTGAGTCGCGGATCTCGCTTTGGGACATCGCCGCTGGTCAGCTCCTCGTAGAGACCGCGGGCGGCAAGGTCGAACTAACAGCCGTTCCAGGCTATGCGGATGCTTGGTCAATCGTTGCCAGCAATGGCAAGATCCCGCTCGGCGAAATTCTTTAAAAGGGTGTCTCGAAACCAAGGACGCCACCCCATCATTCAATTCCAAACCCTCATACCATCATGACTGGCATCGGCTACGACGTTCATGCATTTGCTGAAAACCGTGCACTCATCCTAGGCGGCGTGAACATTCCGCACAGCCACGGGCTTGCAGGTCATTCCGACGCGGATGTGCTTTGCCACGCGATCGCGGATGCGGTGTTAGGGGCGATGGGCCAGCCAGACATTGGCTATTTTTTCCCGCCCGGTGATGAAGCATGCAAGGATATCTGCTCGTTAGAAATCCTAGTGAAATGCCGGCAGCTTGCCGATGAGGCTGGCCTCACGATCATCAATGTGGACTCCACCCTCATCGCGGAGGCTCCGAAGGTGCTGCCACACCGGGACGCCATGCGCGAAAACATCGGCAAAGCCCTCGGAATTGCGCCCGAACGAGTTGGCATCAAGGCAACGACGAACGAGACCATGGGCTTCATCGGCCGGAAAGAGGGGATCGCTGCCCTTGCGGTGGCTCAGGTGGATTGAGCTGGGGTAAAGCGGAAATTTGGATAGCAGAAAGCTGAAATGGCGGGTACGAGGGCTTAAGCGTCGATTGCGGAGGGGAAAATGCGTCTGCGGTGGGGGCATCGTGCCAGTTCGGCACGGTCACGCGTCGCTTTCTAAGCAGAGCTTTAGCTTGCGGTGAGCGAGGGATTGATCGCGATCCCAGCCTTTCAGGAATGCCTGGATCTCGGATAGAATCGCATCGCAATCGCGAGTCCATTTGGCGGAGCCACGCAGGAGCATCGAGCTCTCACGAAGTCCCACAAAGCGAATTTCCTCGGCCCCTGAGGTCCGCAGGTCGCCAAGTTCGAAGCGTAGCGTCTCGAAAAAGGCGAGCTCGAAGCCGTTCCCGGCGTCCATCGCTGCGCGTACGAGCGACACGGTGATGGGCGGCGCAAGGGGCTCAAGTTTCTCGGCGATCTGCTCGCAGCCGATTTTCACTAACATCTTGCGAACCCTTTCGAAGAGGTCGGTCAAAGCCAGTAATTTAAGCGGGCACTTGGTCTCCAAGTACTTCACCACACCGCGCCGGATGTCCTCGATGAATGGGAAGTCTTGATGATCCGCCGCGGTGGCTGCGCGTTGCAACGCGAGATCCAGCCATGCGGTGTCGTAATCGATCACTTGGTAGCGTCCGATCTGAAGGGCGGGTCGATTGCCGATGAGGGAGATCACGATGAATTTTAGTCTTTGAAAAGGCGTCGTTGAAATGGATCGCGTGCGGCGCGGCGGGACAGGGCTTGAATCTCGGCAATGAATTCGTTCACGTCTTCGAACTGCCGGTAGACGGACACGTAGCGGACGTAGGCGACTGGATCGATTTGATGCAGCTTGTCCATCACCTTGCCTCCGATGATGGCGGATGGCACTTCGCTGACGTGATCCTTATGAAGATCTGTCAGGATTTCTTCGACCGCGCGGTCGAGACGGTCCATGGGCACAGGGCGTTTCTCGCAAGCTTTGATCAGTCCGCTCATGAGCTTCTCGCGGTTGAGTGCCTCGCGTGCTCCGTCCCGTTTGACTACGCGCAACTCGGTGCGCTCGATTTGCTCGTAGGTGGTGTAGCGGTAGGTGCACTTTATGCACTCCCGCCGACGGCGGATACTCGTCCCGTCCTTGGAGGAGCGGGAGTCGAGGACCTTGTCCTTAATGGAGCCACATTGAACGCAACGCATGAATGGAAATGAGGATGTTACCGGAAACGAGATTTAAGATAGTCGCACATCTGGTAGCGTCAATCCGAAAACTACGGCACATTTAGTATCACGGCCCCGATCATCAAGAAATCCAAAGTGATGATTTTAAAAGCTCGGGCGTTGAATCTCTCTTCGAATCTGGACGCGCTGAGCCCATTCGGAAATGAGATTTCGCAGTTCCTGAAGGGGGGTGGAGATCGGGGTTAGATCAAGCCGCTGGGCTTTTTCGGGCGATGCTGTCCTCGATCATCCCGCCGATGAAAAGCAGGAAGGCTGCGATACAAACACAGGAGTCTGCAACGTTGAAGGCAGGCCACCAGCCTTGGCTTGCGGGCACAATTTTGTCGTAGAGCGGTAACTTGACCGCGATGAAGTCGACCACGTATCCCTCGGTGAGGCGCTGCCACGCGCTGGCGGATTTAAACTCGGCGAGAAGAAATCCTTGAACAAGCCGGTCGGTCAGATTGCCGAGGATTCCCGTGAGCAGCAAGGCCACGGCGGTCTTGGACAAGGGGTGATTGAAGGCACCCTTTTTCCAAAAAATCCGGATGGCGGTTAAGGCAGCCAACGGCACGAACATGAAAACAATCGGCGCCCATGGTGTGCCATTGCCAAAGCCAAATGCGACCCCTTGATTGTGCACGCGGGTGAGATAGAAAAACCCACGGATGACCTCGATCATCGGATCGCTCGTCGAGAAACGATCCGGCAGCGGATCTGCAAAATGGGCGACCGTCCAGAACTTCGTGACTTGATCTAGGACGTACAGCGGAAGGGTCAGGAAGAGCGCAAGATGTCTGAAGGTCATGAGTGGCTATTTTCTGTTGAAATTTGCGAGGCCGAATCCATCTGGACCGTGTGGGTGGTCGATCGAGGCCGCTCAGCTTACCACATGATCGCAGCGTTCGCATAGTCCGCTGTCCTGCAGAGGCTCATGTTTGCGGCAGCGCGGGCAGAGGTGGAGGTCGGTCTTGCGAGCGGTGGTCGTGAGCTCCTCACCCATGGATGCGGTGAGCCCAGCAATGATGAAGAACTCGGTGGCAAACTCGCGGTCATTGAGCATTACGAGCAAGGAGGCATCGCTCGCGGGCAGGGTGATCGTGACATCGGCCTCGTTGTTGCGGCTGAATTCCTTGGCCTGAATGCGGTTTTCGATGGCGGTTTGGATGGCGTACTTGATTTCAAATAGCCGGGTCGCCTGCTGGGTGGCTGTCCCAGGCGCAAACGCAGGATTTGCATCGGGGAAATCTTGCTCGTGGATGGTTCCGGAGGTGAAGCCTGCATGCTCCCATGCCTCGTCCGCGGTGAATGCGAGGATCGGTGCAAGGAGCTTGGCGATGCTTGTGAAAATCTCGTGCATTGCCGCTTGGGAAGCGCGGCGGCGGCCGGAATCCAGCGCATCGCAGTACATCCGGTCCTTGGTTGCATCGATGTAGATGGCAGAGAGATCGGCCGTGCAGAATTGATTCAGCGAGTTGAAAACCTTGCGGAATTCGTAGGCCTCGTATGCCTTGCGGCACTCGGCGACGACCTCATGGAGACGTTCAAGAATCCAGCGGTCGATGAGGGTGTATTCGGGGGCTGAGGGCGCGGTCTGCGTGTCGAACCCATCCAGATTTCCTAACAGGATTCGCAGCGTGTTTCGGAGGCGGCGGTAAGGCTCGGCGACTTGCTTGAAGAGCTCCTCGCCGAAGGGCACTTCGTTTTGCCAGTCCACAGAGGAAACCCAGAGGCGAACGATGTCCGCACCGTATTGATTGTAGAAGTGCGCGGCATCGATTGGCTTCCCGGCCTTTTCGGCCTCGGACTTCGAGAGCTTTTTCTTGTCCTTGTCCACCACGAAGCCGTGGGTCATCACGGTCTTGTAAGGGGCAGCGCCGCGATAGCCGACGCTAAGCATCAATGAACTTTGGAACCAGCCGCGATGTTGGTCGGTCGCTTCGAGATAGAGATCCGCTGGGCAGTGGAGCTGAGGATGGGCATCGAGCACGGCTGCATGGGAACAGCCGGAATCAATCCAAACGTCGAGTGTGTCGCGGCATTTCTTCACGCCCGCAGGCAGTCCTAACAGCTCGGCGAGCTCGGCGTCGGATTTTTCGAACCAGATGTTCGTGCCTTCCTTTTCGACGAGGTCAGCGACCTTCGATGCGAGCTCGGCAGAGAGGATGGCGGCGCCGTTTTCATCGAAGAAAACAGGGAGTGGCACACCCCAAGTGCGTTGGCGGGAGATGCACCAGTCAGGACGGGATTCAACAGTGCCATAGATCCGGTTGCGGCCCCAAGCAGGAAGCCACTCGACTTGATCAATTTGCTCCAATGCCTGACCGCGGAGTGTTTCTAATGAGATGAAAAACTGTTCGACCGCTCGGAAAATGATTGGGGTTTTTGATCGCCAACAATGCGGGTAGGAGTGTTTGTAGACCTCGCGACCTAATAGGCATTCGCTTTCGGCTAGAATTTCAATGATGCGGTCGTTAGACTTGAATACATGCAGGCCGACAAGCTCGTCGAGGCCAGCATCTGCCGTGAATTTTCCGGCGTCGTCGACTGGTGAAAGCACGGCGAGGCCGTTCTGCTGGCCGGCAACATAGTCGTCTGAACCATGTCCTGGCGCGATGTGAACGGCACCCGTGCCGGTCTCGGTGGTGACGAAGTTGGCAAGGATCAGCTTGGATGTCCGGTCGAGGAATGGGTGCTGGGCTTCAAGCCCATCAAAGGCGCGCCCCTTGGTTTCATGAAGCGTCTCGGTGAGGACAAACCCGGTTTTGCTCGTGAAGGCTTCGATGAGTTCACGGACGATCACGAGGGTTTCCTTGCGGTCTCCGTTTGAAAATTTACCGACGATGTAGGTGAATTCCGGATGCAATGCGATGCCGAGGTTGGCAGGAAGCGTCCACGGGGTGGTAGTCCAGATGACCATGCTGGCATTTCCCGCGAGTTCGCCAGTGACGAGTGGGAATCTGACGAAAATCGCTGGGCTCTCCTTGTCGGCATACTCGACTTCTGCCTCAGCCAGTGCGGTTTGGGCACCATAAGACCACTGGACAGGCTTCTTCGCCTGATAGATCGAACCGTTTTTCACAAGCTTCGCAAAAACCCTCAGGATACTCGCTTCGTAGCCTGGGTCCATCGTGAGGTAAGGGCTGTTCCAATCGCCGAAGACGCCGAGGCGCCGGAATGACCCCCGCTGGAGGTCGATGAATTTGAGAGCAAAGTCCGTGCAGCGTCGGCGGATCTCGGCGGGTTCGAGGCCAGCGGCTTCTTTCACTACCTTGAACTCGATCGGCAGTCCGTGGCAGTCCCAACCCGGAACGAACGGCGCCGCGTAACCCGCCATGGTTTTTGATTTCACCACCAAGTCTTTGAGGAGTTTGTTCAGCGCCGTGCCCATGTGGACGTCGCCGTTGGCAAAGGGTGGACCATCGTGAAGGATGAATTCTGGGGCGTTCTGCGAACGGCGGCGGGCAAGAATTTTTTCGTAAAGCCCGTCAGTTTCCCATTTTGCAAGGCGGCCAGGTTCGTTTTGCACCAGATCTCCTCGCATCGGGAAAGTCGTTTGCGGCAGGGTGAGGGTGTCTTTGTAGTTCGGTGCAGAGCTCATGACGGGGCGCGGACGCTAGCAACCCTCGTCGACTGGGTCAATCACAGGGTCAATTCATGGATACGCACCACACGACCAGACGATGTGTGCGTATGTTAGAGCGGCCCCAGTCCGCGAAATGCTGACACGCCGAACCACGGGTTGAACCGCAATCGCCTGTTTCGGATTCATGATCTTCCGCGGACGAAGGCGTGAGATCGTCGATCAATGGCGTTCAGGCGATGGATTCCCACCAATTCCACGACCTAACAAACAGAAAAAGAGCCATGAAATCGGCGTGAGCTCCTCAAGAATTGTGAAAAATAAGCTTAAAAACCAGTGGTTTGCGTTGATGTTTGAAAAAACTTCTAAAAACATCACAAAATGGATTGACGTGAGGGTACTGTGGCGACTAGCTTCGCGGGCCGCCACAACAGAGGGCGGCC
>Ga0164294_10000907_pt1 | contig 28034 bp, 22 predicted proteins | sample GEODES005metaG_FD_111479 | JGI IMG/M metagenome (GOLD analysis project Ga0164294, IMG submission 111479) | Oligotrophic lake water microbial communities from Sparkling Lake, Wisconsin, USA - GEODES005 metaG | ecosystem: Environmental > Aquatic > Freshwater > Lake | place: USA: Sparkling Lake...
AAATACACGAATTACGACATGCAATGGCTGGCCTACATCGGTGGCCCCCGGGAAAGCCGCCGCATCGTCGGCGACATGATTCTTAATGGGGAGGACATGGTCAAAGGCCTCATCCATCCCGACGGTTGTGTGCCCACCACTTGGGATCAGGACCTGCATTATCCGAAAGAGCAATACGCCGTCAAATTCCCGAACAATCCCTTCATCAGCCGCGCTGAATTTGGTAAGCACACGGATCGTAAAAATGGTTACCCTGTCCCCTACCGCTGCTTTTATTCCAAAGACATCGGCAACCTCTTCATGGCTGGACGCACCATCAGTGTCGAGCGCCAAGCCCTGGGCAGCACACGCGTCATGCGCACTTGCGGCATGATGGGAGAAGTCGTGGGAAAAGCTGCCTGGATCTGTGTCCGCCACCACACTAGCCCGCGTGGGGTGTATGAGCAGTATCTAGACATCCTCAAAGACCTTATGAACCAACCCGGTGCCATGCGTCGTGACACCCTTGAGGGCGCACTCTACCTCCCCACCAATGCCAAAAAGCTGCCAGAAGTCGCCAGCGATGGACTCGACCCTAAAAAGATGGCGGGAATCATCATCGATGACGAAGACGCCGAACTCATTGGCGACTGGAAAAAAGGCGAAGGATTAAAGCCCTATGTCGGCAGTCACTACAGCTTCAGCAGTGCCAAAGGAGCTAGCGCCCGCTTTGTTTTTGCCGTCAAACAATCTGGCAGCTACGAAGTCCGCGCCTACTGGCAGCCTCATGAAAACCGTGGGAAAAGCGTGCCTGTCAGCATCCTCAGCGCTGATGGAGAAAAAACCGTCACTGCCAATCAAAGCAAACCTGCTGGAAAAGAAGGATACCAGACACTTGGAACGTTCACATTCAAAGCCGGAGAAGAATCTGCGGTCATCTTCCGCACCGACGGTTCGCAAGGAAATGTCCACCTCGATGCCATTCAGGTCGTCTCTGCCAAGTAATTTCACCGTCTGTTAAGAAATAGACTGGCATTGCCGTCTATTTCAGAGCAGGGTGCTACCGTCTTTATGCGGAAAAAACCATTAGATCATCGCGCTATGCTCGGCGCGACCATTCTCAACCTGCGCAGTGGACACGCAGTCTCGCGCTCCTCTCTTGCCCGTCTCTTAGGTGCATCCGCCTCCACGCTCTGCCTATATGCCGAGCAGCTCATCGCGGAAGGCTATATCAAGGAAATTGGCATTGAAAAAGCCAGCAAAGGCCGCCCACAAAGGCTGCTCGGCCTAGTCCCTGAAGTCGGTTGGTTTGCCGGAATCGAGTTCAACGCTCAGCGCATCCAAATCGTCGCCATCGACTTCGCTGGAAAAGTGATCTCCAGCAAAGTCTGCTTGCTAAGCAGCGAGCCAGAGGCCTCAGACGTTCTCAAGACCCTAGTCGCAGAGCTAGAGACATTCGTCGCCAATCAACCGTCTCGTCTGCTTGGCATCGGCTTGGGTGCCCCCGGACTAGTGGATAGAAAGCGCGGAATCGGGCGCTACTTTTCCTTCATCAAAAACTGGCAGGAAATCCCCATCGTAGAGCTGCTCAAAAAGCGCTTCAAAACAAGCGTGACTCTCGAAAACAACCTTCGCGGCATCGCTCTAGCCGAGCGTTGGTTCGGAGGTGGACGAGATTTAAAAGACTACGTCATCCTCGGCCCCCGCAGTGGATTTGGACTGAGCATCATGCACAACGGCCAGCTCATGCACGGAGCCCATGAGATAGCCGGTGAAGTCGGACTTTGGTCTTGGTCTTGGCCCCAGCCAGGGGGCGGACACGCCCTACACGACACCCTTTCAGCCACGGCCATCTACCGCCGCGTGGCCAACATCTCACCTGAAGCCCCACTCCCCTCCGATCTTGGCTCTGCCCTGAAAGAACTAGCCCAGCCCGGATCGCCCGAATGGCAAAGCACCGTGCTCGACTTTGCCCGAGTCATTCGCACCGTGCAGCTCATCGTCGATCCAGAGATTTTCTTCCTGCACGGTCCCCTCACTGCCCTGGGGCCAGCCTTCTGTCAGGACATCCAGAGCAACGTGGAAAATCTCGATCCGAAACTGCCCAACATGCAGATCAAGATCGTCCCCTCCACCCTCGGAGACGACGCCGGCGCCCTTGGGGCCGCCAGCTTAGCCATGGAAACCTGGGATCCCGCACCCTAAATAACTCATTTTGATAGAGCTTTCTAACGCAGCTTTAAAACGCTCGACAAAGCCTGAGCGGTCCAAATGATGGGGTAAAGTTTCTCATGATACCAGAGACGTGCAAAGTAAAGACCGATAGGAGCAGACGGAAAGACCGTGCCTTCTTGTGTGCTCGCTAGTAGCCATTCAGCACCCGCTATTAGACTTTCTTTTGGCACGATCCTATAAGGAGAAGCTTGGCAGAGGGCGTGCAAAGTCACTGCCGTTTCCTCAAGACTTCCAGACGCGGATAAATCGCCCCCCCAAGCACCTGAAGTTTGCTGTTGGGTGAGTAAATAGCTCACGCCAGATCGGATGGCCGCGATTGCCTGCTCTGCCAGACGAGGATCACTGCTCAAATAGGCCACGACCATGGCCGTTCCATAGACGGGGTTATCATCTCCTGCGGCCTCTTCATTGCCAAACCACAGCGGCACCCATGAGCCGTCAGAGCGCTGCGTTTTCCGCAGGTAGGCCAGTGCTTTTTGCGTGCTAGCACCAATGCTGTCTTGGCATTCAGAGGGCATCTCCTTTTCCCAAAGCCACCAGGCGAGTAGGGCATGAGCCGTCAGCTCTGGTGTGCTGCGATCAAAAGGCAGCGTGCCCCAGCCACGACAAAACGTCGGCATCCCGCCATCCCGATTTTGCAGATCTAGAAGCCATTTGATTCCGGCCTGGGCAAATCCCGTCGGGCTAGGGAGAGCCCTCCCTAACTTCAGCGCGATCAACGCTCCTGCGGTGTCATCGGCATCAGGCACACCACCGGGTAGATTGGTCCAGGCCCAGCCACCAGGCGCAGCGGAAGTAAAGGGATGCACATCTTGGTATTGTTGACCTAACAACCAGTCGCGCGTTTCAGGCGCCGTTTCTCCCAGAGCCTTCACGGCCAAAGTGGTACCCCAGGTGGCTAAATTTGTATCAATTGGCCAGCTACCATCGGCACGCATCGATCGTAGCAAGAAAGCCACTGCTCCAGGAATGCAGGGATGATCTTTTTCACCCGCTGAGGCCAGAGCCATCGTGACGAAACTGGTGAGCGGTGTGGCTTCCAAATAACCGCCACTGCTGGGCTGCAACTCTTTCAGCATGGGAGAAATGCGCACCCACAGCATCGCACGGATCCAGCGCAGAGGATTCCACCATGCAGGCGCTGCGTTTTTAAAGCGAGTGTAACCAATGGCAATCAAAGCTGGTAAAGCGTAGCTCACCACCGGCATTCCCACTGCGCCAAACCAACTTCGTGGTAAAGCCGCCAGCTCAAAAGGCAGTGGCAAAACTCGCCGCCAAGCATTCTCCCCGAGCGTGCCGCCAATGCAACAGAGCATCAGGATTGGCACCGAGAAAGTCTTGTCTTTCCCATAACGACTAACCACAGCACTAGCGATCGCATCAGGATCGAGCGAGCCGACCTGCGATACAATCCAAGCTTCGGCTTCGGCGCAGTGCGTTCCTGCCAGGCGCATAGCGCTCCAGCATAACAGCGTGGTGGAAAGATTGCTCTTGCTGATTGTCGTATCTCCCCAGCCGCCATCCACATTTTGATTCGCCATCAACCAATGCGCCCCAGCCTTAACCAAAGGCGCATGACGCACCGCATTCACCTCATGCAGTGCCACGACCGCTGTCGCCGTGCTCAGCGCACTGCTGGAAAGCTCACCTTCCCAATAACCATCCAGGTTTCTCAGAGACAATAAATGAGAGCGTGTGTGATTCAGGGCAATTTCGAGGCGATCCAGCATGGAAGGTGATTGTTCGGTATGTTCAGCTGCGTTCAAGAGGAACTGCTATGAGATTCATCCTTCTTGCTACCCTCACTTTGCCGATGCTTTTACCTGCGGAGGAGTTGCGTTGGTTCAAGGGCAACACCCATGCGCACTCTCTCTGGAGTGATGGCAATGACTTCCCGGACATGATCTCTGCTTGGTATAAAGAGCAGGGATATCATTTCCTAGCCCTGTCGGATCATAACACTCTCGCTACCGGTGAGCGCTGGGTGAAGGAATCTGTGATCGAAAAAAAGAAAATCGCTCTGGGACCGAAGGTATTGGATAAATACAGGGCACGTTTTGGGAATGCGTGGGTCGAGGCGCGCGAAATCTCACCTGGCGATACCGAAGTCCGTCTGAAAACCCTGGAAGAATACCGAACTCGATTTGAAGAACCTGGAAAATTCCTGCTCGTTCAGGCAGAGGAAATCAGCGCGGGTTTTGATAAAGCCCCCATTCACATCAACGCGATCAACGTCAGCACGGCGATCCAACCCATCAAAGATCTCGTTTCCATTCGGGAAACCATTCGCGCCAATCTCCAAGCCGTGGCTGAGCAAGCGAGCCAAACAGGCAAGCCCATCATGGCCCACATCAATCACCCGAACTTCAAATGGGCACTCACAGCAGATGATTTAGCGCATGTGATCGAGGACCGCTTCTTTGAGGTCTTCAATGGCCACCCTGGCACGCTGAATGAAGGCCATCCAGACCGAGTTGACTCCACCCATGAGCGTATTTGGGACATCGCCAATACCCTCCGCATCAGCGAACTGAAGCAACCGCCGCTCTTTGGCCTAGCCACGGATGACAGCCACAATTACCACGGCGGCACCGTCACACCTGGGCGTGGCTGGGTGATGGTCCACGCGACTAAACTCGAGCCAGACGCACTTGTCAGCGCTATGCAAAACGGTGCTTTCTATGCTTCCACAGGCGTCAGTTTGAACGACATCCATTTCGATCAATCCAGTCGCCGTCTGCAACTGAAAATCCGCCCAGAACCTAACGTGAAATACCGCACTGAGTTCCGTGGCACGCTGAAAAACTATGATCGCGCCGTCAAAGAAGTCCCCTCACCTGCCGGAGATCCACAGTCAATCCGCCTCCAGCATGGTGAGGATATTGGCATCCTTCTGGCCAGTAGCGACAGTCTAGAGCCCCTCTATCAACTGACTGGAAATGAACTCTATGTCCGCGCTATTATCGTTTCTGATCAGGTCATGGCCAATCACTATGCTCCAGGCCAAAAACAGCAAGCCTGGACTCAGCCGGTCGGCTGGTGAGGAAAATCAGAAGGCCGTGGCCTCAGTGACGGAGACGGGAGACCAGCCGCCGTGACAGCGGACCTTCCTGGCAAATTCCACAGCTAGTTAAATGTTAATAGATCTAAATATTCTATTTGCCATTGTTGATATGATAATTATAATAGGAGTGTCTTATGACTCTCTTTCCTTCTAACTTTCGCCTCCTTAGCCTCTCTCTTTCGAGATTTAGCGCTTGGATTTTGGTGGCTATTTTCACGATCTCTCTGCAAGGCGATGAGCCAAAGGGCTTCGACGAAAGTGCAACCATCAAAGTTAACTTCCCGAACACGCCCGTTCAGGCCATCATCCCCTTTTACACTCAGATTACCGGGAAAAAATTCATCCTCGACTCTTCTCTGGCCGGGGAACCGCTAAGAATCGTCGCGCCTGATCCGCTGACACGCACAGAGGCAGTGGCCTTTATTGAAGCCACCCTTATCCTCAATGGATACGCGATCATCCCAGTCGATGCCAAAACTGTGAAGCTCATTCACCACAGCGGTGGCAAAAGCCCGACTCCTGAGGGATTGAAAGTTTATCACTCCATCGAAGACCTGCCACAGACTGAAGAGCTCTGCCACTACGTCATGCCGCTAGAGCACATCTCACCTGAAGAGGCCGCCAAAGCTTTTCAGGAAGTCATCAAACTGCACACCTATGGCGCCATCATGCCAATGAAAAATGCCGCTGCGCTCGTCATCACCGAGAACAGCGTCACCATCCGCAGCATCTATGAGATGGCTCAAGTCATCGACGTGCCCCCAGCGGAGATTGCCAATGAGATGATCCAGCTTCAGCGCAGTGACGCCGAGAGCATCGCCGAGATCATCAACGAAATTTATGAGGAACAGGAAAAGGCCGAGTCTGGCAGCCAACCAGCCGCACAAACTGCGGCAGCGCCAGCTGCGCCCAATGCCACCCGCACGGCCGCACCCACTCCCTCCGAGTTAGCTAGCACGACTAACACCAATCCTAGCGTGGCCAAGGTCAAAGTCATCCCTCACCGCCGAACCAATAGCTTACTCGTCATCGCACGGCCAGTGGAGATCGCGTACATCCGTGGGCTCGTCACCAAACTGGACATGCAGTCTGACAATGTTAGTTTCCTGAAGAAAAAACTGAACTATCTCGACGTCGGTGATTTTCTTTCCGTCGCATACAACGCACTGGCCAAAGACACTGACATTCAGAGTGAAAGCGGCTCGTCTGGTCCGGGTGGTGGCAGCAGCAGCAGTCGCCGCCGATCTAGTGGCAGTTCCAATACACCCTCCACAGATGCAGGGCGCAATTCCAACAACGGTGGCGGCTTCAATGGTGGGTTTACCGGACAACAAGGTGGATTCGACGGGGGCTTAGGCTCAGGTTCCCAGAACAGCCATGCGAACCGCAGCCTGCTCGATGATCCAGAGGCCGTCTCAGCACCAGAATCCATCATCGTGGGTAAAACGCTTCTCATCGCTGATCCACAATCGAACAGTCTCGTCGTCAGTGGTTCACCTGAGCACATCCAGATTATCGATCAGTTAATCGAGGAAATGGATGTGCGTCCACAACAGGTGTACATCAGCACTATCATCGGTCAGCTAAGCCTAGGCGGAGATTACAAGTATGGCTTCGATTTCCTGAAGATGCTGGATGATTTCACCCTCCGCCAGAAGACCGTTACTTCACGAACTGGCACTGCCACCGATGTCGCTGGCGCCCTGAATATTCCCTTCAATGGCGAAGGCTTATCCACAGGTGCCATGAGCCTCTATGGCCAACTTGGCTCCCTGAGCCGCTACATCAATCTCATGGACGGAAACAATAACTTCAAAGTCCTCTCCAGTCCCAGCATGTTCACCACAAACAATGGCAAAGCCGTCATTTCCAGCGGTCAGCGCATCGCTGTGCCAGTGAACATCCTTTCCAATGCAGGCGTGAACAACATCGCCTCCACCAGCGCCAGCATTGATTACCGAGATGTCGTCTTAAAACTCGAAGTCGTGCCTTTGATCAATTCAGACAACGAGGTCACCCTCCGAATCGCTCAGGTCAATGACAACATCGTCGGCGAACAAACCATCTCAGGAAACACGGTGCCCACCATTGGCACACAGGAACTCCTCACCACGGTCACCGTCAAAAACGGCGCCACCGTCGTCCTCGGCGGCCTGGTCACAGAACGCACCAGCGACGGTCAGAACGGTGCCATCTTTCTGCGTAAGGTTCCCGTCATCAAGCACCTCTTCAGCACCACAACCAAGACCACGAAGCGTGAAGAACTGCTCATCTTCATCCAACCGCGCATCATCAACTCCAACGAATCCCTCGACAGCCCCAATCACATCGAAGCCAGCCGCTCGACCATTCTCGACGAAACCATCCGCTTCGGAATCCCCTCAGGCGACATCCCGCGCGCGCGTCCTTACGAGGGCAAATAGAAGGGCCGCTCTGGGCTCTTCGTTTATTGGAACCAAAGCACCTCACATCATTGACCTCCCCAGGAGAACTCCATTCACATGAGGTCAATCCGCGTTACTGCTTGAGTCGCACACTCCATAAATGATTGCCTGAAGTGATGAAGAGGGTGCGCTTGTCAGCACCACCCAAAGCACAATTACAAACTTCATCAGGAGCCGTCGGAATGAAGTCGATGAGGTGTCCGTTTGGTGATAGAATGTAGCAGCCAGCTTTGAATTGGTTGGCTTCCCATTCGGTCACTTTATTTGTGCCTGCAGCGACATAAATGCGCCCAGCCGAATCCATCTTCATGCCATCGGGACCACGTCCGTTTTTCCAATCAAAGATGACCTTCCGGCTGCCCGGCTTTACATCGCCCTTTTTGTCGAGCGCATAGCGCAGTAACTTGCGCGAACCCCCATGAGTGTTGTTATTGTTATCAGCGATGTAGAGATACTGATCGTCCGGCGAGATGAGAATGCCATTAGGCCGCTCAGCTCCCTCACAATCAATACGCGTCACACTACCAGCTGAATTAATACGATAGACACCTTCAAAGCTAAGCTCCATGCTTTCACGCGGGCCATAGCGCGGATCAGTAAAGTAAATCTGCCCCTTCGAATCCATACACAGGTCGTTTGGCGTATTGAAGCGTTTGCCTTCAAACCGATCAGCGAGCACGATGATGCGTCCATCTTTTTCCGTACGAGTCACGCGACGCAAACCAGATTCACAAGCGACTAAGCGACCATCGCGATCAAACAGCAGACCGTTTGAGGCATTGCTGCGAAACACGGTCGTCTTGCCATTCGCATCCATGCGATTGATATGACTACCATCGGTAAAATAAAGTGAGCCGTCCTTCCACGCAGGCCCCTCCCCTGCTCCGATCAAGCCGTGATCCTTGGGAACTGATCCCGGCACGAGGGGAGACTTTTGGGAGGAACAAGAAGCCAATGGCAAGAGTACGAACGCCAGAAAACAGTAGGACAGTTTATGCAGATTCATTGAGCGGTGTTGATCGGTTATGCCATCGTATGAATGCCCAGCTATCAGACGAAACAGCGTTCCTATAAACGGCACTCAACCCCCAAATCATACCTATGAGCCCATCTATCAGCAAATTCAGACAGAGCGTGGCCCTTGCAGGCTTCATCCTCATCACCTTCTGCGCTCCGCTGCTCAGCCTCGGCTCCATGCCTGGCGAATGGTATGCCGCCCTGAATAAACCCAGCTGGAATCCACCCGCCTGGCTCTTTGGTCCTGCGTGGACCCTGCTGTACACCCTCATGGCAGTCGCCGCATGGCTTGTGTGGAAGCTAGTCGGCTTTTCACGGCCTCTAGCGCTGTATTTTGTGCAGTTAACGCTGAATGCTGCTTGGACACCCATCTTCTTCGGGGCCCATCAGCTCGGCTGGGCGCTCATCGAGATCCTTGTCATGTGGATCATGATTTTACTCACATTGCTAAGTTTCCGTCGTGTCAATCCGACCGCCGGATGGCTTTTCTTGCCTTATCTGGCCTGGGTCAGCTTTGCCACCCATTTAAACTTCACCCTCTGGCGTTTGAATCCAGCATGATGAAATGGCAGTGGCAACAGCGTTTCATCCCTATGCGCGCACTGACACTTCTACTCGCCTTCTCTTGGTCTGCTTTCTCCGCAGACCTCACGCTGCAATCTCGCGCGCCCTCAGGCAAAGCGATTTTGGTCAAAGAATCATGGTTGCCGGCCCGCACGGCCATCATCGTCTGTGACATGTGGGATCTGCACACCTGCAAAAACGCCGTGACCCGAGAAGGCGAGATGGCACCCCGAATGAATAAAGTTCTGACCAAGGCACGTCAAGAAGGCATCCTCATCATTCATGCGCCGAGTAGTTGCATGGCGGCTTATGAGGGAACTCCGGCCCGTGAACGCGCCAAAACGGCTCTCACAGCTCCGCGCTTACCTGATAAAATTGGCGAGTGGTGTAAACAAATACCCAGCGAAGAAAGAGCCATCTACCCTTTGGATCAAACCGATGGCGGCAATGATGACGAGCCTGAAAAACACGCCGCCTGGGTCAAAGAACTGGAAGGCCAAAACCGCAATCCCAAAGGTCCATGGCTGAAGGAGATCGATGTTTTAACTATCGATCAAACGCAAGACGCAATCAGTGACAGCGGTGTCGAAATCTGGAATCTTCTGGAATCACGAAACATCGACAACGTCATCCTCATGGGTGTGCACACCAACATGTGCGTGGCAGGCCGCCCGTTTGGCCTGCGACAGATGGCCAAAAACGGCAAGCACGTCGTGCTCATGCGTGACATGACCGATACGATGTACAATCCCGCCTGCTGGCCGTTTGTCAGTCACACTCGGGGCACAGAACTTTTTATTCAACATGTGGAAAAGCACCTCTGTCCCACCATCACTTCAGATCAGTTCATTGGTGGAAAACCCTTCACCTTCAGCGATGCGACCGCCAAGAATCGCCTGCAAATTTTATTGCTTGGAGACAGCACCACTGAAGCCAAAATCCCCAGAGCGAGCGCACCTGAAGCACCCCAATTTGAGGATATGCTGCGTATCCTCCTCGCCGCTCAAACCACGCTTCCCTTCTGCGATGTTTCTAACGAAGGCCAAAGTGGTGAATACATTCGCCGCTTGCTCGACACACGCTATGACAAGGCTGTGAAGAGGAAACCGCAGGCTGATTACATCTTCATCCGCTATGGGCTTAATGACATGGCAAGACTCAAAGATTGGAAGACTCAATTCCCGAACGACTTCCGTGAACTACTCACCCGCCTGCGACAAGATCATCCCAATGCCATGCTCATTCCCATGACCGTCATTCCGTACGCGTTGGACAATTTGCACGAAGACATCAATACCGTGATCAAGCAGATCGCGAAAGAGGAACAGCTCACGCTGTTTGACATCGCCCCGCGTTATCTGGCGGAACTCAAGAAAGGCCCCGACATGCTCAACTACCGCCGCTTCCCTCTATCCAAGATCCCAGAGAATCTACGCGCCTTTGCCACACCCTATATTCACTCGGGAGCCAATCCAGAAGTCATCGTGCTCGACAACCAACTCGATGGAATCTTTGGCCACTTACCCGGCTGGGCAGGTGATCGTCATCCGAATCTCGCTGGCTATAACGTCATCGCCGACGAAACCGCCAAGTGGCTAGGGGCAGTGATTCGCTCCCAAGCAAAGTAAATCTATTTCACTCACTTCACTCGTGTCTGAAACGTGCGTGAGTGCTTTTGAGACGGCACCATGACCGTGTAATTCTGAGCATCCGCACTAACGGTGCAGTGAAGGTAATTTGCCGCACAGCCTTCGGCTAAACCCGCGTGATTCGCGATCATCATCTTGTCTGCAGTATTCTCAGCATCTGGGCGAATGTTCTCATGAACTTGATACATCGCTCGAATGGATGGCGTGGATTTTAGCGCGTCCATGGCCGACTTGCTCGTGCCTTTCTTGGGGCCGTTATTCATCACCGACACCGTCGGTTGAAGACTCTGAATCAGCATCGGATTATTGCTCACCTCCAGTCCGTGATGATTCACCTGATAGAGATCCACTGTGCCAACCAGATTAAAGGGCGAGACCAGCTTCTCCTCGGCGTTCCAGGTTAAATCACCGCCATCAAAGAAGCGGAAACCACCGAACTCCAGAACAAGCACCACGCTGTTAGCGTTATCCGTGGTATCAGGGTCTTTCGGCAGCACACTGCCTTTCAGCGGATTCTCCGACTGATTCGGAGAGGCTGGGATAAACTTCTGGTTTGCTCCAAGGCAACGCAGCGTGAGCGTTGAACTGCCTTCAGCCTGCTTCAGCGGCACCATGTCACCCGCCGCGAGCACGACTCTCCTTTCCACCTTTGCCTCGCGGTAAGGCCTGCTGGCCAGAGTCCACCGCAAATCCTGAGCCTTTCCGTCTGGGCTACCTTCAGGGATGCCTTTATCGTAAAGTGTCCCAATAGGCAGCAACTCTGCCAACTCAGCCAACCCACCAAAGTGATCCATGTGAAAATGCGTGATGACCACGTGATCAATCCGCTTAAGCCCCGCAATCTCAGTCGCCATTTTCAGGATACGCTGCGGATCTCGGCCCCCAGGATTACCCGTATCAATGAGCACCGATTCACCCTCAGGCGTCACGATCAGCGTCGAGCCACCGCCTTCCGAGTCGATCCAATAAAGATCGAGTGTCTTGTCTCGGGCAGAGGCTGCGAGTGTGAGGGCAAATAAGGCGACTAGAAAAGATTTCATGCACTGTGTTTCACGCTGGCAACAACCTCATTCTCTCAAACGAATGAAACCGCGGGAATCAAATTCAACCTTTCTTCACACTTTCTTCACACCCATACCCATTCTGTTCACTGGCGCTCCTGAGACACCTCTGACACATATCAGCATGAGCACTCAACCTGAGCAGCACGGCCTCCATAAACTTTCTGCCACCACTCTCGTCATCGCAGCACTAGGCGTTGTCTTCGGTGACATTGGCACCAGCCCCATCTACACACTGAAGGAGTGCTTTAGTCCACACAGCCCGCATCACATCGATCCGACGCATGACCACATCCTCGGCGTCGTCTCACTGGTTCTATGGTCGCTGCTCCTGTTAGTCTGTGTGAAGTATCTTATCTTCATACTACGAGCTGATAACAAAGGCGAGGGCGGCGTGCTATCGCTCATGGCGCTGGCTTCCCATGGCATGAGTGAAACGCTGAAGCGCCGTGCGGTGATCGTGCTCTTAGGCCTTTTCGGTGCAGCCCTTCTGTTTGGTGACGGCATCATCACGCCAGCTATTTCGGTCCTCAGTGCGATAGAGGGCCTTAAAGATGGCGGATTGCTTGGCACTGCACCTTTGAATGCGCTGGAAGCCGATGCATGGAATCATCAAATGCAGTGGCTCATCATGGGCATCACGATGGTGATCCTTGTCCTGCTGTTTTCGATGCAGTTCCTTGGCACCGCCAAAATGGGCCGCTTTTTCGGTCCAATCACCGGTTTGTGGTTCGTAACCCTAGGCGCTCTCGGTGCATCGCATCTGATCAAAGGACCGGAAATCCTTGCAGCGTTCAATCCTTGGCATGGATGGCATTTTTTAATGAGTAGTGGCCATGCGGGCTTCGTCATCTTAGGCAGCGTATTCCTTGCCGTGACTGGTGGTGAAGCCTTGTATGCTGACATGGGCCACTTTGGTGCTGGACCGATCCGCCGTGGCTGGTTTTCCCTTGTATTTCCTGCGCTCGGCCTCAATTACCTTGGTCAGGGTGCCCTATTGATGCATCAGCCAGAAGTGGCGCATTCACCGTTTTTCCAAATGGCTCCGGCTTGGGCCATCCTTCCGCTCGTGTTGCTTGCCACCGCAGCCACAGTCATCGCCTCCCAGGCATTGATCACCGGCACCTACTCACTCACACTCAGCGCTGTGCAACTCGGCTACCTTCCACGCCTGAGTATCCGTCACACCTCCGAGCACGCACGCGGGCAGATCTATATCCCGATGGTGAATTGGCTGCTCATGCTTGCCTGCCTGGCTCTGGTGCTCGCCTTTCGGACCTCGTCGAATCTCGCCGCAGCTTATGGTGTAGCCGTGACGATGACCATGCTCATTACCACCATCCTCTTTTACTTCGCGGCACGTCATCTATGGGGCTGGTCCATGCTCAAGACGCTGCCGCTATGTCTTGTCTTCGGCAGCATTGAGCTAGCCTTTCTCAGCGCCAATCTTGTAAAATTCTTTGATGGCGGCTGGTTCCCTCTGGCCGTCGGCGCCATCATCTTCACCGTCATGACCACGTGGGCCACCGGACGCCGCCTCGTGCGTGCCTCGATGGAAAAAAGCTCTCTCACACAAGAGACGCTTTGTGAGAGCCTTAAACGCCGTCCACCCATCAGCGTGCCAGGCACCGCTATTTTCATGACAAGTAGCAGCGGACGTACGCCCATCGCGCTGCTCCACAGTTTAAAGCACTACCAAGCCATTCACCAGCGCGTTATTTTCATGACACTCATCACCGAAGACGAACCCTGGGTGCCACCGAGCCGCAGGGTCGAGGTGGAAAGTCTCGGCGAAGGCTTTTGGCGCGTAACTGGACGTTTCGGGTTCATGCAAAAGCCCGACGTTCCGCGACTCCTCCGCCAATGCGCCAATCATCAACTCGAAGTCGATCCCAATAAGGCCACCTTCTTCTTGGGTCGCGAAATCATCATCCCTAGCGCCAACCCAGGCATGGCAAGATGGCGCGAGCACCTCTTCGCTTTCACCAGCAAGCTCGCTCAGCAGCCTGCGACGTATTTCCAGATCCCCATTGGCCGGGTGATCGAGCTGGGACAGCAAGTTGAAATCTGAATCATGAGCACGTACACTCAATCAGCACCCACGGAAAAAAAGCCGGTATCGGCTGAGGTGGTTGGCCAGTTTAGCTGGGGAATCACCCTTATTTTTGCGCTGGCCTCAACGTGCTGGGTGCTCTTGCCCTTCACAGGCTACATGTTTGCCGCGCTAGTATTCCTCCTCGCCATCGTGCTTGCTGGGCTGAGCTGGAATCGTGGTCCAGTTCTGACGATGGCGGTGATGAGCGCTCTGGTCTGGAATTTCATCTTCATCCCGCCTCAGTTCACGCTGCACATCGAAAAGCCACAGGACATCATCATGTTCGTGATGTTCTTCGTTGTTGCGCTGAGCATGGGACATCTAATCACCCGACTGCGGAAGCGGGAAGAATCCTTAGAGCAACATCATCGCGAAAGGGAACAACTGCTCGCAGCCAAACACCGCGCTGAATTACTGGCCGAATCTGAGCGCTTACACCGCACACTCTTAGACAGCATCTCGCATGAGTTAAAAACACCCATCGCCATCATCCGCACCGCCTTGGATGGCCTCGGCGAGGGCAATCCATTTGCCGCTGAGATCGATACTGCCAACCGCAGACTCCAACGCATCGTCGAGAACTTTCTGGAAATGACACGCGTGGAATCCGACGCACTCCAACCCCATCTCGAATGGTGTGAGATTGGCGATGTTCTGCACGCCGCCACCACACCACTCCAGCGCGATATTGCCCAGCATCCACTGGTGATCCAAAGCACCGAATCATTTCCCCTGCTCATGCTGGACAGTCGTCTGTTAGCCCAAGCTCTGCGTAATGTGCTGCACAATGCCATGCTCTACACTCCAGCAGCAACGCCTGTCGAAATTCACGTGGCACTTGAAAATGATATGCTTCAGATCCGAGTCCGTGATCACGGCCATGGCATCCCCTTAGAAAGTGTGGATCAGTTGTTTGATAAATTCTACCGAGCTCCAGACTCACCAGCCGGGGGCACAGGGCTCGGTCTCGCCATTTCACGCGGGTTAATGCGAGCCATGAAAGGAGACATCGAAGCTCAAAATCATCCTAAAGGCGGGGCTGAGTTCACACTCCACCTGCCCGTCAAATCCCGCCAAGCATGAGCCATGAGTAAAGCCCTCATCATCGACGACGAACAACAAATGCGCCGCCTGCTGCGCATGGTGTTAGAATCACGCGGTTACGAAATTCACGAGGCAGCAGATGGTCCGTTAGGGCTTCAGGAGGCCGCCTTCCATCGCCCCGATGTGATCCTCCTTGATCTAGGCCTGCCTAGCATGAGTGGCATTGAGGTCTTAAAGCGTCTGCGTGAGTGGAGTGACGTTCCAGTGCTCATCCTCAGCGTGCGAGATCAAGAAAACGTCAAGGTCGAGGCGCTGGAGTGTGGTGCTGACGATTACGTCACGAAACCCTTTGGAACCGCCGAATTGCTTGCCCGACTAACGGTTATTCAAAGGCGACGTTTTACTCGTCAAAACCCCGAAATCATTGTCGGCAAACTCAGGCTGGATCTATTGCATCACGAAGCATCCCTGCATGCCGAACAAGTCAAACTGACTCCCACGGAATTTGCGCTGATCAAAGTCCTCGCCGAACACGCAGGACGCATCGTGACCCAAAATCAGATCATCCGCCTAGTCTGGCCTGGACAGCAAACGGACCAGAGCGAAGGCCTACGCGTCCACATCAACCACCTGCGGAAAAAAATCGGCACCTTAGGTCCACAAATCATTAATGAGCCTGGCATTGGCTACAGGCTTGAGTCAGAGGGCGAAAGCTAAACCTTCAAACGGGAATGGAAGATCGTTGAGTTGCGCCAGGGCTTGGTTTCACAAGGCTTCTTCGACTCGAAGTGGCTGTGTCTTGGGTGACACCGCCCGAGAGGAGAAAAGCCTTGTGGAATCAATGACGGATGCAAATCGGCGGCCAGCCATTACCGTTTTAAGGGTAAACCGCATTCGCCTTCAAAACACGCAGCATATTGCCACCAATCACCCGCTGAATCACCTCATCACTGTGGCCACGCATGATCAAGCCAAGCGTGAAAAGCGGCCAGTTCGTCCAGGCCACACTTTGCTCAGCTTCGATCGTCGTCTGATAGTCATCCTTTGGCCAGAGATGTTCCCACTTATCGGCGCTGCCACTGGGGGCTTTCAGTAGTTTCGCCCGTTCGTCTTTGTCGTATCTGGAGGTGTAGGCCACATCACAGCCGATAGCGGCATGGCTAGCTCCGAACTTTTTAATCAGATGATCCAAATGATCCATCATGGATGTGATGTCGCCACTGCCACCCAGGAAGCGCGGAATACAGCAGATGCCCACCAACCCATCTGTATCACAGATCGCCTTGATGGCATTATCCGGCTTACCACGGAAATGCTCATAGACACCACAGCAGCTCGTGTGACTAGCCACCATCGGTTTGGCTGAAGCCTTGGCCGCATCGTAGGCCGTCTTCCAACCACTATGAGCCACATCCACGATCACACCGAGACGATTCATCTCCGCCACCGCCGCATGACCAAAGTCGCTCAATCCACCATCGTGAGGTTCCCCTGCACCATCGCCGATTGGGTTCCGGCGATTGTAAGTGAGATGCATCATGCGCACGCCTAGCTCCTGAAAGAGCCTTACATAGCGCAGCTCATCCCGCACGCTTTCCCAGTCCATCATCAGAGGCACCCCATTCGTCGTGAAACACAGACCCACATGGCCCGCCTTTTTTAAAGCCACAATCTCCTCTGCCGTGACCACTTTAGAAAGTGCAGGCTTTAATAAATCCGTGGCCTTTGTGAAATGCGCCAGCCGTTTGATGAGCCGCATCGGATCACTGCCTTCCTCACCCGTGTTTTGAAAAATGCAGGTCACACCCGCTGCGTGAAAAGCCTCCAAAAACTCCTTCCTCTCACGCTCATTTGTCGCATTGCGATTCATCGTCATCGACTCCCTTAAATCGCTGAGTTCAGCGGCAGAAGCGCCTGACTTGACCGCTTCATTCATCGCCGCTGCATCAATCGCGCAACGCGGCGCAAAGCCGTAACTCTCAAACACCACGGAACCGAAATGCAGCTCCCAAGCATGCTCAATCTGCGCCTGCGTAGGCTTCAAGAGATTCAGCGCGATCTCCCGCGCTTGATCCATCACCGGATTACCTGTCACCCACAGCTTCGTCGCCTCTTGGGAACGCACCTGAATATTAAAACCACCTGCTAAAGCAGCAAGCGGCAAGGCCTTGATCAGGTGACGACGGAAAATCTGCTTATTCATAAGAAGAGACAAACGAACGTTGCTCAACTTTCATGACGATTTCTTCTCATTTTGATCAAACCAAAATGACTCGGATGGTTGCCCTTGCGGATTCCTTCCTTCTTGATCTGGCGGATTGGATCATCCACTGCGCGTTACACGATCGGCAATCACAACCGCGAGCTTGTCTGGTGCTGGCTACCACCCCATGGCATCCATCCACTCAGCGCAGCGCTTGGGCCAGGCGTTGATGGGTTGTTTGTTGTCTCTCATGCCGAAACCGTGACCACCTTTGCTGAAAAGGTGGAGTTCGGCGGGAAGGTTCTGCTTTTTATATTCAAGATAGAGAGCTGCAGCAGCTAGCGGATTTTGACCGTCGTCACCAGCGCAGGTCATGAACAGAGGCGGAGCATCTGCGGGAACGGTGAATCCTACTTTGAGTTTGGTCGGCTCTTTGAAATCCACAAAACCACCTCCATAAATCATGATGCCGAAGTTCGGCAACCCGCTGACTGCAGGGCGATCACAAGCAACATGAGCCAGCAGATTGCCACCGGCACTGAAGCCGAGCAAGCCAACTCGATTAGGATTGATATTCCATTCCTGAGCGTGATCGCGAACGATGGTCATAGCCTTCAAGGCATCCTGAACAGGCTTCTCATGCGGGGCAGCCTCGTCACGAGTGGGTGTGCGGTATTTGAGCAAGACAGCAGTGACGCCGATGCTGTTAAGCCACTCACAGACCTGAGTGCCTTCATGCACGGCTGAGAGGAAAACATAACCTCCGCCTGGGGCAATAATGACGGTGGTTCCATTGGGCTTTTCAGGGCGATATACCGTAATCGTGGGATCAGCGATGTTGGTGATGGTGCTTTTACCCGCCTTGGTTCGGATGAATTCTTGTGTTGACTTAGAAGGTGGCAGCATCAACCCCGGCGCGCCTTCGGGCCAAAGTTTCAGCGTCAATGGATCGGCAGCCAGAGCGGATAAGCAGGAGAAGACGAAGAGACAGAAAAGGCGTGGAATCATGACACTTAAACTCAAGGCAATAGAATTAAAAACGCCCGTCACGGTGATGACGGGCATTGGGATTTTTCAAGGATGCTGTCTTGATCAGTCTTCGAACTTCTTGATGAGAAGCGCGGAGTTATGACCACCGAAGCCGAAGCTATTGCTTAGCGCAGATTTGAGCTTGGCAGGACGAGCAGTGTTTGGCACGATGTCCACATCCACCTCTGGATCCAGATTTTCGACGTTGATGGTTGGCGGGACGACCTGATCACGCAGAGCAAAGATACTGGCCGCCAGTTCCACACCACCGGCAGCACCGAGAAGATGACCGGTCATGGATTTGGTTCCAGAGACGAGCAGGCCTTTTTGAGCGTAGGCTCCAAAGGTGCGCTTAATAGCGCGCAACTCACAGAGATCTCCCACAGGCGTGGAGGTAGCGTGGGCATTCACATAGCTCACGTCTTCAGGATTCATTTTAGCATGGCGCAAGGCCATCTCCATGCACTTCATAGCTCCCAGTCCCTCTGGATGTGGCGAGGTGAGGTGGTAGGCATCTGCGGTGACACCGTAACCAACAAGTTCTGCGTAGATGGTGGCTCCGCGTTTTTTAGCGTGCTCCAGTTCTTCGATGACGACCACGCCAGCGCCTTCTCCCATGACGAAGCCATCGCGGTCCTTGTCCCAAGGGCGGGAGGCACGCTCAGGGTCATCATTGCGGAGGGACAAAGCCTTCATGTTGGTGAACCCAGAAAGGCCGCAGGGACGGATTGAGGCCTCCGAGCCACCACAAACGATCGCATCGGCATCACCAAATTTAATGATGCGCCAAGCTTCTCCAATGTTGTTGTTTGAAGTGGCACAAGCGGTAGTGATGCACATGTTTGGCCCCATGAAACCAAACTCTGTGGCGATCATCCCTGTGGCGATATTCGTGATCATCATGGGGATCAGAAACGGTGAAACGCGACTTGGGCCTTTGTTTAAAAGGATCTCATACTGAGTCTCGATGGTACTGAGTCCACCAATGCCGCTGCCGACCATGACGCCGATGCGGTAGGGATCAAGGCTGTCAGGATTGAGTCCGCTGTCCTTCACCGCCATTTTTGAAGCAGCCATAGCGAGCTGGAAAAAGCGATCCGCGCGACGGGCCTCTTTATGATTATTAAACCAAGGCGTGGGATCAAAATCGACAACTTCTCCGCCAATTTTGCAATCGTAACCCGTCGTGTCCATGTTTTGGAGACGACGAATGCCGCTCTTGCCGGCGACAAGATTTTTCCAGAAGTCCTCCTTATTGTTGCCAATTGGGGAGATGACTCCGATGCCGGAGATGACAACGCGTCGCTCGCTCATGTGTTCAGTTGATTGGATAAAGTTTGGCCCTGCAGAGAACACGCTTTAGCCAGTGCGGCAAGATGTTTTTGCCCATCAAAGCGGCTATCCCTGGAATGAGTGCGAGCAAAAAACATGAATAAAGACGTTACGACTCAAACAAAAAAGAAAATCAGGCGCCTCTATTAAATCGAATTAGCGATGAGGCAATATGGATAAAAGACTTTCAATCACATAGTCTTGTTGGGATAAGGTCAGCCCAACACTGCATGGCAAGCTCAGAACCGATGCGTAAAGGTCATCTGCTACAGGGCAATCAAAACGCCCGACGTCTGCATGAGCAGGACTCAGATGCATAGGCTGCCAAAGCGGACGAGTTCCTATGCCTCTACCGTGCAATTCTTTTTGAATGATAGTCCGATCTAAATGAGTTGGCAGATCAGTGAATTTCAAAGAAAAAAGCCATTCACAACTAACTGCCCAATCCGCATTATCAAAAAGCTGGATCTTTAGATGATCTGCAAAAGCTACCCTGTAGCGATTCGCGATTTCCTTTTTCCGCTCCAGATGATGATGAATCTGCTCCATTTGGGCACAGCCCATGGCAGCCTGAACGTTAGTCAGCCTGTAGTTATAACCAACCTGATCATGAATGAACTCGGTGCTGGAACACTTTGCCTGAGTGGTCAGATGCTTTGCCGTTTTAGCATAAACTTCATTATTGGTGACAATCATACCCCCACCACCTGTTGTTAGCAATTTGTTGCCATTGAAGCTAAAACAACCCAAGTCTGCCATGGATCCAACTGGACAATCATGACACAAAGCACCCAAACTTTCAGTCGCATCTTCAATAACGCGAAGTCCATTTTGCTTAGCTAATTTTAACAAGGCAGGCATATCTACAGGATGGCCTAAAATATGCACTGGAATGATGGCGCTAATACGGCGGCCTGTTTGACGATTCCAAACTACGCCATCCCGATGCTCACAATGGATGTCGAGAAATTGTGCAACCTTTGCCACATCAAGCTGCCAATGCGTCGATTCGACATCCATCAGAACAGGACACGCTCCCACGTAACGGATAGCGTTGACTGGGGCAATAAAGGTCAAGGTCGGAATCAACACCTCATCACCAGGCTGCACGCCTGCAATAAGCAACGAAATATGAATGGCGCTGGTTCCATTCACACAAGCTACAGCATGACTCGTGCCTGTGTAATTGGCTAGCATCGACTCAAATCGGTCCACGTAAGCACCGACTGAGGACACCCAGCCAGTATCCAAACAATCCTTCACATATTCCCACTCGCGCCCGCCAAGATAGGGCTCACAAAGAGGTATGTAAGGCTTATCGGACATACTCATCTGGACGATAAAGGTGGAGATGATGGCGGAACCATTCGATCGTTTTTTCTAAACCTTCCTCGAGACTCATCATGGGAACCCAACCCAACTTTTTAGTCGCCAGAGAATGATCGGCTAATAGACGTTGAACTTCGCTTTTCTCTGGCCTCATTCGTTCAACCTCAGTTTCAATCCCCGTCTCTACGCCGATGATTTTTGCAATGAGTTGAGCCAGATCAGCAATCGAAATTTCTCGGCTTGAGCCCAGATTAAAAGTCCCGCCGAGGGCCTCTGGGGCAATCGCAGCCTTTAAAAAACCATCAACGGTATTGCTGCAAAAATTCATGTCACGGGTTGGCGTCAAAGCACCAAGCTTCAGGGGACGACCCGCCAGAAGTTGTGTAATAATGGTAGGAATAACGGCCCGCATGGATTGGCGTGGACCAAAGGTATTGAAAGGCCTTACCGTCACAATAGGCAACCCAAACGATAGGTAATAACTTTCTGCCAACTTGTCTGCCCCAATTTTACTAGCAGAATACGGCGACTGACCTTGCAAGGGGTGCGTCTCTGGGATCGGGACCTGAAGTGCCGTTCCATAGACCTCACTGGTGGAGGTATGTAAAATTCGCCTGGTTCCAAACTCACGTCCAGCCTGCAGCACATTCAGTGTTCCGGTAATGTTGGTGCTCACATAAGATTCGGGCGCACTGTATGAGTATGGAATGGCAATAAGCGCCGCAAGGTGGAACACGACATCAATGCCTCGCATCGATTCCCTCACAAAATGAGGATCACGAATATCTCCTGGGAGAAACTGAATATCTCCAGCCAAGGGAGAATCATCCAACCAACCACGAAAACCGCGTGAGTTATAACGCACCATAGCACTGACAGACGCGCCTTCTCGAACTAGTCTCTCTGTAAGATGACTACCGATAAAACCACCTGCACCCGTGACTAGAATTTTTAGACCCTCGAATTGTCCCATAATTGATTATTGCACCCCTCCTCGTGCTTGTTTTAGCTGCTCGCGTTGCCCGACATCGATCCAATCATCCGCGATCTCAAAAGCCCCGATTTCATCACCTTGAACTAAGGCATTCTCAAATAGATTTGTGATCGGGAAAAAAGACCTTGGAACCCTCTGGATCATCTGTGGCGATAGCAAATAAATACCTGCATTGATAAGCTGCGAAAGTGTCGGCTTCTCCACAAGGCTAGTGACGCGTCCTTGATCAAGCTCCAAGCATCCAAAAGGTATTTCGTGGGTGTAAGTGCGGACACCAATGGTTGCCAAAAAAGCTCCATCTTGATGGAAATTCAACATACTCGACACATCAATCTGAGTGACCAAATCTCCGTTGCATACAAAAACGGGATGCTCTGGTATCTCTGGCAATAACGCCAGCGACCCACCAGTGCCCAGTGGCTGATCAGGATTTTCGCGAAGATATTCGATTCGACAGCCAAACTTAGCCCCATCCTGAAAATGATCCTCAATGACAGAGGCCAAATAATTGGTTGAAATAAAAATTCGGCGGATACCGCAACCCACAAGGTGAAGCACCAGGCGCTCAAGAATCGGACGACCAGCAACTTTCAACATCGGCTTGGGTATGATCTTGGTTAATTCACCCAATCGAGACCCCTTACCACCCGCCATGATAACCGCCCAGTTGGGTTTCTGCACAGATCCGATAACCTCATGCAAAAGGTGTATGCCTTTGATCCTGCCTTCATCATCCACAATCGGAATGTGTCGCAGCTGTCGTGCTTGCATGAGATCAATCACCTCTGCCCGATCTGCGCTCATAGGAACACTGGCAAAGTGACGATTTGCGTGAGGCTCAACCAAATCATCAAGGCTGCAGCCTTTGAGGATAGCACGACGCACATCACCATCGGTGATCGTGCCGAGCAATAACCAGTCAGAATCAACCATCAAACCGATACCTTCAGCTCCCTTATCAATCACCTCCATGGCATTACGCAGCGAGCCGCTAGGCGGCAGGCAAAATAAATGAATTGGTTTGGAGGCCATGGGAAATCGTTAACAGAGAAGGTTTCGATGCCACAAAAAGACAAAAAATACAAACACGTCTTTGTTCAAACACTCACAAATGCATCAGGCACGATCCATGTGCATCGGACGCGCCGGCACGCCAAGCACTCTATGGCCGCTGGGAACATCATGCACAACCACAGAACCTGCACCCACAAGGGCATGATCGCCGATTCGGATTCCTTGGCGAATGACGGCTCCAGCGCCAATATGCACGCTGTTTCCAACGAGGACTCCTCCGCAAAGAATCGCACCCGTTGCAATATGGGAATGAGCACCAACAACGCAATCGTGTTCGAGAACGGCAGCACTGTTTACCAGAACATTCTCAGCTAGTTTAACTCCAGTGTGAATGAGCGCCCTCGGTAAAACCTGGCAACCTGGCTCACAAGTCGCCGATTTTGAGATCCACGCTGTGGAATGAATCACCGCTTGGGGTAACAACCCTGCCGAAACAGCTAACTCAAAAAGAGATGCCCTCTTGACACAACTTTTTGAAGAACCCACACCAACGACAAAATGTGTGTACCCTTGATTCAACAATTCTGGCAAAAGCAAATCACTCCCCAATATGGGCACGCCCGAAACCGAAGGAACCCCTTCCTGGGAATCAAGAATGCCATCGAATTCCACAGGGTAATATGCCTCAATGAGAACACGCCCATGTCCGCCAGCACCAATTAAAACACACTTCATAAAGCAAAATCATTGAAAGTTTTCCCAAGCAGCTTGGAATCAAGAGGCACTTGAGCAATCATTTTCACAAGCCGTTCCGAAGCCTGTCCATCTCCAAAGTAAGACTCATAGCCTGCTGCTTTCTTTTTAAAATCAGAAGAGGTTGCTTCTGTCACTGCTGCAACAATTGACATCGCGTCAAAATCGGTGTCGATCACATTTCCAGCGCGGAGCCGTCCTTTCTGACGAGTTCCGATGTTCACTACTGGTAGAGCAAATGAAGGAGCTTCCAGTAGCCCACTTGATGAATTACCGACCATTGCCTTCACCTCACGTAGGATTGAAAAATAACCTTCTAGACCAAAATTCTCTACCCAAACGGAGCAAGCAGATGTCTCACAAAAATCAATAATACCTCTGCGTATAACCTGGCCTGCCATATCAGCATTTGGCATGGTAAAAATCACCGGCATGTCCAAAAGGCGCAGCGCGTCGAGCAAAGCCTTCAACTGTGCGCCTGTATTTTCATATTCGCTCGTTGTCGGATGCAAGGTAACAAGCAATGGCGGCTCGGAAAGATCCAAAGAAAATTGTTCCTGCAGTTCCACGCGACTCAAGCGAGGTATCGCCATGAGATTATCTAATGAAAGTGCGCCACAGCAAAGCACACGCCATGGCTCCTCCCCCATCTGAATGACCCTTTGACGATAGACCTCTGTAGCAACACCGTGAAGATGACTTAGCTTGGTCAAAGCATGCCGGAAACGATCGTCCATGGCACCTTCCGTTAATTCCCCACCATGAAGGTGCAAAATCGGAATATTAAAAGGAACAGAGGCCAGCGCCGCCGCAAACATTTCAAATCGATCTCCTAATACAATTAAAAGATCGGGCCTGTTCGATGCATAATATTGAGCAAAACCTGCTATCCCCTTTCCCATGGCGGTGGCGATAGCTTTAGGAGTATCTTCCTCTTGAAACAGCGGGACACGGGCACAAATGGGGAAGCCATCTCTTTCGATCCATTGCACCGTATGACCATACTGTTCCTCAAGATGCATACCTGACACGAGCACCCGCAATTCAAGATCTGGGTGATCCTGCATAAGCTTCAAAAGGGGAGAGTAGATGCTGTAATCTGAACGCCCTACTGTAACAACGGCAATCGTCCTCATTCAAGATCCTCCCATTGTAGGATAGCATCTTTGAGAATCTTTACAGAAGGACGCCGACCGATCACTTGTTGAAATTGTGCAGGAGGAATACCCGTGCCAGGACGACGAAGGACTAGCATAGACTCATCAATCTCTACCAATGCGGGAATGTCGCATTTAGCCACCACGCTACGCCGCACAATTTTTGAAACTGCGAGCTCAGCCTCAGTCGGCTGCTTCAAACCAGTACCAAGAAGCACTTCAACACGGCGAATACTACTCACCATCTCAGTTAAATCGTGCGGCTCAAGTGACGCCTTGTGGTCTGGGCCAGACAGATGACAATCTAACGTGAAATGCTTTTCAATCACGCTTGCACCAGCAGCTACCGCTATCACTGATGCTTCAATACCCATGGTATGATCTGAATAACCGATGGGCACACCTAGAGTCTTCTGGATCGCATGCATCGCCCGCAGATTCACAGACTCTGGCGACGCTGGATAATTGGATACACAATGCAAGATCGTGATGTCATTGTTTCCCTCCAATCGAATAGCATTCACCGCGTCCTCGACCTCATCGAGGGTGCCCATTCCTGTAGAAACGATCATTGGCTTCCCATAACGTGCGATGTGACGTATCAACGGCAGGTTGGTTAGCTCTCCTGACGGAATTTTAAAAATAGACATCCCTAGACCAGCAAGGTAATCGGCACTCTCTTCATCAAAGGCCGTGGACATAAACATGATTCCCAATGCTTGGCATTCACGGTGAAGCTCAGCAAAAGCTTCTAACGGAAGTTCAAGCCGCTTCAGCATGTCAAACTGGCTCTCTTTTTTGCCTGAGTTCATGGTCTGATACTCTGCTTGTGGTGCATCCGCTGTGACCAAATGCTTGGCCTGAAAGGTCTGGAATTTGACCGCATCCGCGCCAGACTCAGCCGCAGCACGCACAAGCTTTTTTGCCAACTCAAGGCAGCCATTATGATTAACCCCTGCCTCCGCGATAATGAAGCAAGGTAGTGCTGATTCGAGGCTCACGGCTAAATGATCTAATTTAAACATAAATCGGAAATCTTGAATTCCATGAAAGGTGGATTCAGTCACATGAAGCTTCACTGGCGAGGCCTAATAAAAGATTTTCTACCACCAAAAAATCATCCATCGTGTCAATATCCATTGATCGCTGTTTAGACATAATCCAGCCCAATGCGCCTAGCGGCTGAAATGCGTGTGTATCACGAAGTGAAGAGCAGTTATTTAAATACAGAGCGCCATTAAGTGTATAAGCAGGAGGAAGATCTTGCCTTCGCGGATAACGAAGCCCGTGATCGATAAAACTACTCAAACGACCAAAATCATCCAACTTGTAGGTGAGGTAAGGATGCGTCTCTACTGGACAAACTCCAACAACTGCAGGGCAACCTGTAGAAATCATCAATTGAATTGCACCATCAATATCCTCTGCAGATCGTAATGGCGAAGTTGGCTGCAAAAGTAAAATCGCATCAGGAATATCTCCATTGGACTGCAACCAATCTAGAGCATGCAAAACAACGTCGATATGAGCAGCGTCGGCAGTTGCTAATTCAGCCGGTCGCACGAAAGGAATTTCAGCGCCATACTTCTTAGCAATCAAACATATTTCTTCATCATCAGATGAAACGATAATTCGTCCAACAAGTTTAGCTTCCTGTGCTGCTATGATTGTATGCGCAATCAAAGGTTTACCTGCCAACGGAAGAACATTTTTTCGAGGCAATCCTTGCGAGCCACCTCGAGCAGTAATAACTGCGACTACATTCATTGCATTTAAAAAAGATCGGGTTTGAATAAGGACTGCACTACCATGCTAATATTAATTCATGAAAAAATCTACGGTATTGAGTGTTCGGTTTAAATAGTAAACATGGCCTTGAACGATACTGTTGAAGCATGATAGCGATTAGAGGAAAGGACAATAAAATACTCTGCTCAGCGTGCTTTTAAGGTGATTGGGCAGAGTGAAATTGCGCTTACCCCAGGTCAGCCTTAAATACTATTACATCATAGTCCAAGTGGCATTCAAAGCAGATTTCATCTAACGCATCTCGAGAGACGCAAGCCACTCTTGACCTATATCAATCAACATGCCAGGCAGCTTGCTGTCAGCAATTCACAGTGACGTTAGAGAGTCAAAATCGTGATTGGCATCAATCATCCTTTTTGAAAATGTATGATGATATACTTATCAGCGTCTGCATGATGTGCCAATGAATGGTCATTGAGATAGTGGTTAAATGCCGATTCCGAAATTCCTCTAGCATTATGATTGTCTTCTAAAGTGGTTCAAAGTGCTGAAACAAGCCACGGAGTATCCCCGGATTTAACCATCAACTCGTCGTCATCTTCCTCGGAGAATGGAAGTTCGGGCGCTTGAGCTTTTTGAATTTATTTCAGAACGAAAGGTGTTTTCTAATTAATTTTGTGTATTTCGGTTTTTCATTAATTTTAATGAAAGGCCTTTTCGGCGTTTAATTTATCATATCGCTCAATGTCTCGGAATTTAAAGACTTTTGCTGGGTGTCCTCCAGCGATCCCTCCTTTCGGAATATCCGAAACGACGGTGCTTCCAGCCTGAATGATGGCCCCTTCATGAATCGTGACACCGCCGAGTATGATCACACGTGAACCGAGCCAAACATTGTTTTCGATAATAACATCCTTGTGAATGTAGCTGGCGTCATAAGGAATACTGGTGCCTTCGTAATTGTGAAAAGAAGTGATGATGAGGCATTCTGGTCCGGAATGAAAATTGTCACCGATCGTCACTTTCCCATGCCCCGAAATACGCATGCCATTGAAGTTCACATTGTCTCCAAGCGTCGTGTTTATGTTCACGCTAGAAGGTCCATTGACCTTTAAACCTACACCCACAGTTTTTGCTGTGCGAACAACTTTACGATGGTACCTCTGTTTCTTGCGCTTCTTGAGCCATTGCTTGAACCATTTCATAGAGCCACGCGGATCGGGAAGTTATTGAAATACATCTACGGAGTGACCTTGGTTGGTGGGATCATACACTACTAAAGCCGGGTGCAAAAGTGTCTGGCGATTCATGATATAGGTTTC